>Ga0105054_10000077_pt1 | contig 107856 bp, 95 predicted proteins | sample BON02_FD_78091 | JGI IMG/M metagenome (GOLD analysis project Ga0105054, IMG submission 78091) | Freshwater microbial communities from Lake Bonney liftoff mats and glacier meltwater in Antarctica - BON-02 (megahit assembly) | ecosystem: Environmental > Aquatic > Freshwater > Ice > Glacier...
CAATTCTTTCAAATTTTGAAACAGACCCACCGGCATATTATATTCGCCACTCTTCTTCAATTTATAAAATAGATGGGTACCACATTCTGAGCAAAAACCGCGAGAAGCCCAGGATGATGATTCGTACACTTTAATATTCTCGCCACCCTCAATTTCTACAGCAGTTCCACACTGAACCGCGAAAAAAGGTGCACCTCCCCAGGTCCGGCATGAGTCGCAATGGCACACAGAAAACTTGGGGTTAATCTCGCTGGCGGTGATTTTTACGCTGCCGCAAAGACAGCTTGCTGTTGAACTTAGCATTTTAGCGTTTCCGTTGGCATTTCATGCGCCGCAGCTTCAGTGGTCGACTTTCAGTGATCTACGTTGCCGCTGATCGGAGCACTGTCACCTTCTTCGCGATAAATCGAAATGGTCATCTTGCCGCTGGTGTCGATATAAGCGCGGTACATGCCTTCCGAATTGAAAGGCGTGGCGATATTGCCGGCCGCGTCCATCGAAATCACACCGCCTTCGCCGTTGGCTTTGACCAGCACGTCGTTAACGACGGTATCAGCTGCTTCTGCCAGCGGTGTGCCGTTTTCGACGCGGTTGCAGATGTTGTAGGCCACCACATAGCGGATGAAATACTCGCCATGGCCAGTGGCACTGACAGCGCAGCTGGCGTTGTTGGCATAGGTGCCGGCGCCGATGATAGGCGAATCACCTACACGGCCGAATTGTTTGTTGGCGGTGCCGCCGGTTGAAGTTCCGGCCGCCAGATTGCCTTTCTTATCCAGTGCGACCGCGCCGACGGTTGAAAACCATTCATCCTTATTGGTTTTCTCAACCTTGGCAGCTTCTCTGGCCTTGATGCTTTGCAATTGCTGCCACCTGAAATCGGTATAAAAATACTTGGGGTCCATCATTTCAAAGCCCTGCTCGCGGGCAAATTCTTCTGCACCTTCACCCATCAACATCACATGTTCCGAGTTGGTCATGACTTTTAGAGCGAGGTTGATCGGGTTTTTGATATGGCTGACAGACGCGACGGCACCGGCATTCAATCCAGCGCCTTCCATAATCGAGGCATCCATCTGATTTTTGCCTTCGGCATCAAAAACCGCCCCTTTGCCGGCATTGAACAAGGGCGAGTCTTCCATGATATTAATCGCGGTGGTCACAGCTTCAGTGCTGTCTGCACCTTCCTGCAGTTTCTGGTAGCCGGCTTTCAGCGATTGTTGTAATACTGCCCGGATCTCGGCCTCTTTCTCCGCACTCATGCTGCTGCGTGTAATGGTACCTGCTCCGCCGTGGATAACAATTGCGGTTACTGATTCGGCATTAACATTGCTCATGCCGAATAATCCGCTGATAAGAACCATTGTGAGGATTTGAGTGAGTTTTTCATGCATGGTGCTTCCTGAAACTGTTGTGGGTACATTCGTACCGTGTACATTTTGGTGTCTGGCTCCGGGTTGTGTGTGGCGGCGCTAATGTGTCTCACCTCTCCGCCCGGGTGCTACATAGTGGTGCCACATATTGGTGATGTTTGCCGCCATGGTCAAGTGCGCAAACCGGCCCAGAACAAGCCGGCATAAATTTTTGGGTCGATCAAAAAGCCGTCCTGCTTGCGCTGGTCAAGCCAATCAACGGCTTCGGACAATTTCACCAGATGCACAGTGATATCTTCATTGCCATCGCCGCCGCCCGGGCCGACGCGCTGCAGCCCGCTGGCATAGTAAAGGGTAATCAATTCATTTGTCATTCCGGAAGAACTGGGGCAGGTCAATAATTCTTCCATTGAATCCGCCTGAAAGCCGGTTTCTTCCAGCAACTCTCTTTCGGCCGCCAGTGTAAACGGCTCATCGCTATCACCTGTGTCGCCGACGAGGCCTGCGGGCAACTCCAGCACGCGACTTTGCACCGGTTTCCGGTATTGCTCTACCAGCACCAGTTCCCGATCATCGGTGACCGCCACCATCCCGACCACGCCGCTGGCATTGGTGCGAATGGCATACTCCCAACCGTCGCGTTCGCGCATGCCCAGAAATCGTCCGGTAAAGTGGTTTTTTTCGTCGCTGGTCATAGCAGGTCTCTATAATTGTTGGGGTGCGATTCTCCGATTTTACCGTATCGTACCTTTATGGGTCAGGTGTATGCGAGGCGCGCCGACTTGCCAATGAGATTTAGCCCTGTAGAATCAGCGCGCTTAACGGTGAACCATTTGCGCTAAAATTGTTCCAACGAGCCGACTCCAGAGGGCTATTCAATGTTTAAAAATTCAACTGCTAACCAATTTCGTACCATCGCCATCACCTTGTGCTGTGCGTTTTTCAGCTTAACGGCGAACGCCCAGGCAGAAGCCGGGACCGCCCAGAAAGAAGTCGCGGCGATTTTGCCGGACAATGTTCCCGCGCTGCTGGTCGCAGCCAATGAAGCATATGCTGCCAAAAATTACAAAGTTTTCCGCGATGCCATGGTCAAAGTGCACGCATTGCGCCCTAATAACAGCAATTACATGTATCAACTGGTTGTCGCGTATGCCTTGCTGGATGAGAAACGCCCGGCCTACGACATGATGGTGCGCATGCAACAGCAAGGCCTTGCTTACGACTTTTCAACCACAGAAACCACCAACAACATCAAAGGTACCGAAGTATTCGACTATATCAATGACATGATGAAAATGGCGGGCGAGCCCATGGGTGAGGCCGAAGTGGCTTTTGCACTGCCTGAAAGCGTCAAGTTGCCTGAATCAATTGTCTGGGATGAAAGCCGCAAGACTTTTCTGATCGGTACCGTCGCTGATGGTAGCGTGTTGGCAGTCAGTGACAAAGGTAAAGTTAAGGAGCTTTTGAAGGCTGATGAGAACAACGGCATGTGGTCGGTATTCGACATGCTGGTGGATGTGCCGCGTAATCGTTTGTGGATTACCAGTGCCGCTTCACCCAAGTTTTCACGCTTCAACGAAAAAGACAAAGGGCGCTCCGCATTATTTGAATACGATCTGAATACACTCAAGCCAATCGCCATTTATCCAGTGCCGGTTGATGGCAACATCCACAGCCTTGGAAATATGGTGATGAACCCTGATGGCGACATATTCATTGTCGACCGGGTACTGCCGATTGTTTATAAAAAGCTGGCAACTGAGGCGAAACTGGCGGCTTTGTTGGCGTCTCGCGAAATGGTCAGCATGCGCGGCATCGCCATACAGCCCGATGGCAATATGATGTACATCGCCGATCGTGAGTTGGGCATTCTGGTGGTGGACTTAAAAGGTGGACAGGCCGGTAAACTGATTGTGCCTGACATGCTAAACGTAGGTGGTATCGATGGGCTTTACCTGTGGGACAACCACCTGATCATGATCCAGAACGGTGTGCAACCGCAGCGGGTCATGCGCCTGGCCCTGGACGAAACTGGTATCAAGGTCAAATCTGTTCAGCCGCTGGCAGTAGCGTTGCCGGATTTCGATTTTCCCAGCTATGGAACGATCAAGAATAAAAGCCTGTACTACTTTGATCATAATCAATGGGTAGATAAAGATGATGAATTCAAGCCCGTAAAAGTTATACGGACTCGCGTGGATGGCGTTGGTGAGCTCGAAAAACCCGATATGCAGGATTATCTGGAGCAGCGCGGAAAGGTGCTTGAAGCAGAGCGAAATCAGCGGCTGGAGCAGCAGCAAAAGCCAGAGCAAAAGCCAGAGCCAGAGCCAGAGCCGGAGTCGTCGAATTAGGCGACGGGTTATTTCCGGCTAAAGGTTATACGGTTAGTACGCAGCGACGCCTGAGCATCTGACCAAAGGCCAACTCGTCAAACAAGCGATTTAACCTCGCCTCGTCAATCCCGCTTCGTGCAATGTCGGGATTGACGAGCGCAGAGGGCACCGCACATTCAATAATGGTCAGTTGCCGGGCAAGATCAGCTGCGGCACGGTTGTCGTGTAATTTCTTATGCAGGGATTTGGCCCCGCGCACACTCAAATGCGGCACTTCATCCAGACGTAACCACATCGTTTCCAAATCACCAAAATGATTAAGCAGGGCGACGGCAGATTTCGGGCCGACGCCGGGTACGCCCGGGATGTTATCTACCGCATCACCGGTAAGCGCCAGAAAATCTGCGATCTGTTCCGGGAAAACACCGAATTTTTCTTTGATCTTGTTGCGGCCCAGTTTTTGGTTGCGGGTGAAGTCCCACCAGATATCATCGGCACCAATCAGCTGTGCCAGATCTTTGTCACTGGAGATAACACAAATCGGATGGCCTCGTTCACGCCAATGCGTCGCCAGCGTGCCAATCAGGTCATCCGCTTCATAGCGGTCATCGCCGAAACATCGCAGGCCCATGGACTCCGATATTTCGCGGGCCCAGGCAAACTGGCGTTTCAATTCTTCAGGGGCAGGGTCGCGGTTGGCTTTGTATTGGGGATAAATATCGTTGCGGTAGCTTTCTATCAGCGACTCATCAAAGGCGACGGCAATATGGTTGGCCTTGCTCTGTTCCAGCATGCTGCACAAAAAGCCGGTAAAGCCGTAAGCAGCATTGGTCGGCTGACCCTGATCGTTGGCAAATTCATCGGATATGGAAAACCAGGCACGAAATATGTAAATGCTGGCGTCGATAAGGTAAACAGTTGGCAGGCTCATAGTCGGGTAGCTTAACCCAAACCGCTGTGGACGGGCAGCTCTTAACTTGCGGTTCTTAGACGAGCAGCTCTTCGCCTTTCTCCACCCGTTGTCTCAAAACACTGTTGCGCGGGAAGTGCGCCAGTAGAAATTCCATCTGATCAGCCAATATCTGACGGCCTTGCAGGTAAACATATTCTGCGTGGGTGGGGCAAAACGGTATAGCCAGCAACTCCATGCCAGCCTGTTCGGGTGTGCGACCGGCTTTGTGGTTGTTGCAACGTTTGCAGGCAGTGACGACGTTCACCCAGCGGTCTTTGCCGCCCTGGCTTATGGGATGGACGTGATCGCGCGACAACAGAAAATGCGGAAACTGGCCGCCGCAATAAAGACACAGGCTCTGATCACGCCTGAACAGCGACTGATTGCTGAGGGGTGGAACATAGTTCGCTGCGAAAAGCTGTTTGTGGGGGTTCTGTCCGGTGGTCGCAATAATGGCGTTAACAGGGACGACGCTTTGCATACCGCTGATGGCGTTGATGCCGCCGTGGACCTCATAGAGCTGTTTGCCCAGCGAATAGCACACCTGATCAAGCGTGATGAGCTTGACCGCTTCCTGGTATCCGACCCACTCGAGTGGCATGCCGGAAACATCTGTGCGTAATACCCGCTGCTGTAAGTCCATAAGTCCTCTGTGCCAGAGTGACGAAAAAATCCTTATACCTATTCCATAGACACAGTATGTTGTGCCGGGTTGCTTGTATTAGGTGTATATCTTGTTTTATTCCGGGACGCAAGTGAATTATTCGTGACAACCGCATAGAACAAAGGGCAATCTGAAAGACAGCTGTGAACCTCAGCACCATTCGTCTGTCACAAACGCAAGAAAATACTACGGGAGTCAATGGTGAAATCAATCCTTTCAAGAAGCTTGCTGGTTCTGACTTTAGTCTGGTTTTCCGGTCAAGCGTCAGCCGCATTACCGGTGGCGGTTGACGGTGCACCGTTGCCTTCGTTGGCTCCGATTCTCAAAGAGGTAACTCCGTCTGTGGTCAATGTTTATACCCGGACGCGTGTTCGGGTCAGCAGTCCTTTGTTGAATGACCCGGTTTTCAGGCGGTTTTTTAACGTGCCGGAGTCGTCCCGCGAACGTGTCTCACAAAGCCTGGGTTCCGGCGTCATCGTAGATGCTGAAAAGGGCTATATCCTCACCAATAATCACGTAATCGCGCAGGCGGATGAAATTGCGGTCGGTTTGAAAGATGGCCGCAGCTTACAGGCCAAATTAATTGGTACTGACCCGGATACAGATCTTGCAGTCATACAGATTCCGGCCGAAGAATTAACGGCCTTGCCATTAGCCAATACCGACGACCTGCAGGTTGGCGATTTTGTGGTGGCGGTGGGCAATCCGTTTGGTTTGGGGCAGACCGTTACTTCCGGGATTGTCAGCGCCTTGGGGCGTACCGGCTTAAGAGGGCTGGAGTTTCAGAATTTTATCCAAACAGACGCCTCCATCAATCCCGGCAACTCCGGCGGCGCTTTGATTAATCTGCGCGGTGAGTTGGTAGGCATTAACAGTGCCATATTTACGCCCAGCGGCGGCAATGTTGGTATCGGTTTTGCCATTCCGGCATCGATGGCCAGCTACGTGATGAACCAGCTGATTCAGTTCGGTGAAGTGCGCCGTGGCACGCTGGGCTTGTTTGTGCAGGATCTGACTGCTGAATTGGCGGGCGCGTTTGCCATGGACGCCAATAAAGGCGCTCTGGTGGCTGAAGTATCACCGGGTTCTGCGGCTGAGAAAGCCGGCTTGCAGCCAGGCGATGTGATCGTTGAAATCTCCGGCCACACCATCAATAGCGCACAGGACTTTTATTATGCCGAAGGCGGGCTTACGTTGGGCGAGTCACTGGAGCTTCAATTTTTCAGGGAAGGTAAAAGCAGGAGTGCCGAGCTGGTGGTACAAACAGTGGTAGCTGTTGAAGGCGGGGAGCTTAACCGACGGCTGGCGGGTGCTGAATTTACTGAGCTCAACGTCAGGCACAAGCAACAGGGTGTTTCCGGCGTGCTGCTGGCTGAACTTGACCCGCAAAGTTTGTTGGCCAAAGAAGGCCTGGCAGAAGGCGATATTGTCATCGGTCTCAATCGGCATCGGGTTCATTCTCTGGCTGACTTCCGAACCATTCTGGAGAGCACTCCGGGCAGTTTATTGATGCAGATCAACCGGCAGGGGCGTGCTTATATCGCTCGTATTGACTAATACCAATTGCCTGTTGCCAATCGACTAAGGCACGGGTTCTGTTCTACACTTGCGCAGTCTTTTAAAAAGGAAGCCTTTATGTCTAATCCGTTCGGCAGCTGTGAGCATGCTTTGTCACTATATCCGGTACATTCCAGTGACCTGGACCCATATTTGGAAGGGCTGCCGGAAAAGCAAAGAAAATGGCTGGTGGCGAGCGGGTTTACCGCCAAACCCGGACAGCTATGCAGCCTTGCCGATGCACAAGGCGAACTGGCCGGTTATGCATTCGGCATGCAGGACCAGGGTTGGTTGTACCAACTTCCGGAAGTACAGGAAAAACTGCCCGCCGGTGCTTACCGCCTGCAGTCGCAATGGACTGCTGAGCAACGCTCGCAGGCTAGTCTGGGCTGGGGTCTCGCCTGTTACCAATTTGATCGCTATCGCAAATCTAACAAAGCGAAAACCACGCTGGAACTCGACGGTGATATCGCTGAAATAACACAGCGACTACTAACCGCACAATGTCTGGTCCGCGATCTGGTGAACACACCCACAGAAGATATGGGTCCCGAGCAGTTGGCCGCTGCCATGAAGATACAGGCTGATGAACTGGGCGCTGAAATGAGCGTGATACAGGGTGTCGAGTTGCTGAACCAGAATTTCCCCGCCATTCACGCAGTCGGACGCGCATCTCATCGTGAGCCCAGACTGCTGAAAATGGAGTGGGGCAAGGAGGACCAACCTCTGGTGGTGCTCTGCGGTAAAGGTGTTTGCTTTGATACCGGTGGTTTGAACTTGAAACCCGGCAGCGGCATGTTGATCATGAAAAAAGACATGGGCGGCGCCGCACATGTCATCGCTTTGTCCCGTTTGATTATCGAAGCCCGTTTGCCGATTCGCTTGATGGTGCTGATTCCGGCAGTTGAAAACTCGGTGGCCGGCAATTCCTATCGTCCGGGCGACATAATCCCCACCCGTAAGGGTTTGACGGTTGAGATCGGTAATACCGATGCTGAAGGGCGCGTAGTACTGGCCGATGCACTGGCTCTGGCTTGCGAACACGAACCGGATCTGGTGATGGATTTTGCAACTCTCACCGGCGCGGCGCGAGTGGCCATGGGAACCGACTTACCGCCGGTTTTTAGCAATGACATCCATATTGCCAATGAGCTGGTTTCGGTAGGAGACGTTCATGAAGATCCTTTGTGGGCGCTGCCGTTATATCAGCCCTACAAAGATTTAATTAAAAGCCCGATTGCAGATATCAGCAATGTTGGCAAAACATCCTACGGTGGTTGCATCACGGCAGCCTTGTTTCTGGAGCATTTTGTGACGCCGGAAACGGACTGGATACATGTCGATACCTACGCCTGGAACATGAGCGCCCGACCCGGGCGGCCCGCGGGTGGCGAGGCATTGGGCTTGAGAGCAAGCTTCAACTTCCTGAAGAACCGCTACGCATAAACTGCGCCGTATCAAGCGGCGAACGTAAATCGAAGCGTGCAGATCGCAACAGGTAAATGGTTGCGCTACAACATAATAAAGCTGGCGATGGCCACGCCAGCTGAAACCATCCCCAGCAAGGTGATGTAGCTAATACCGATCAGAAAGAATTTGAGTATGGTCATCAGCCAGCCCTGCCGGTAGACCGCGCGCAGGGATATCAGCAGGTACAAGGGAATCCACGACCAGATAACAATCTCCAGCCATTCGAGCGCCGTGGACATACCAGCCATCCCTCTACTGGCCATCAAAATACTGGCCTCGTTGGCGGTTAGCAGGATGGTCAGGCAGACAAAAATGAACGCATGGTTGTGCAGCGAAAATATCAGATGCTCAACATAGTAGCGTTTGGCAAACAAATACCAGAATTTGAAAATCAGCGCGACGAGTGGCAGTAGCACGAACATGGTCGCCGGCAAGATATCAAACACCTTATCCATCAACAGGTTGGGGTTGTTACCGATTTGTTCGGCTTTTTTGGGCGAGTTTTCAACTTCATCGTTGAGTCGATCGTTGACCCAGTCTGGTACGAACGCAATATTGATCGGATTGGTTACGCGGTTCCAGGGCTTACCGTTGAATGAAATATCTTCAGGTTTGAACACCTCGTCTGCGCTGTCCGCATTGTCTGAATTGTCTTTCTGGCTTTCCGCGGTGAGTGCGGGTTCCGCTGGGTCAGTAACAATTTTTTCTCGCAATCCGGGCGGTAAAGCACTCAAGGCGTCTTCTCCTTGTTGTTTTTTTTCCTCGGATTGAGCAGAAAAATGCACGGGGCCGGTGTCATCTTTGCTGGTTGTGTCGTTATTGACGTTGATCTGGCTGCTGGAAAATAAGGCTGCCAGTAGAAAAAACACGATGCTGGAGAATATATACAGGCGCATCGGCGGGGTGTAGCGAAACCGGCGACCACTCATAAAATCTTTTGTAAGACAGCCGGGCTTAAATAGCAGCGGTTTGAGTGTGCGCATAAAGCGTGAATCAAAATCCACCACATCTTCTGCCAGGTCGCGCAATAGTGCCGGGAAAAAGCGCATAAAGTTGCGGTCTGGCTGGCCACAGTAATAGCAGAAAGGGCCGTTCAATACGGTATTGCAGTTAAGACACTTTTCAGAGCCCGCCAGCTTTTTCTGAGCCAACGTCAGTTTCGGGTAGGCGGTGTCTGCTGGCAGGTGTTTTTCTTCAGGTCTGGTCGCTTCCGGTTCGGCCGGTGAGTTCATTTCTTTTTGCCCCAAATGATCTGCTCATGTTGTAGGTGCCCTCATGTACAATTCTCGAAACAGGTTTAATTGTAGCCAATGAACGATACAACAACACAAAAAAATCATTTCGCGGAAATCTGGCGAACGTTGCAACTGGCAGCACCTGTGATGATAGGCATGGTGGCCAGCTTCAGCATGAATTTTGTCGATACCTTGATGGCTGGCCGACTGCCGGACAAGGATGTCTCGCTGGCAGCCGTTGCTACCGGCGGCGCGGTGTGGTCTGCGGCTTTGATGTTTATTCTTGGGTTGATGATGGCGATTCAGCCAGTTGTAGCCCAGCTGGACGGTTCAAACGACAAATCGGAAGCCGGCATCGCTGCCCGCCAGGGAATGTGGATTGCATTGGCTTTTGCAGTGCCTTACGTGCTTATTCTGGTTTGCGGTGGCGCGATATTAAGCCTGATGGACGTGGACCTGTCGATTATTCCCACGGCCGTTTCCTACCTGTACGCTTTGGCCTTTGGTGCACCGGCCATTTGTTTGTTATTTTTACTGAGGTTTTTCAGTGAAGGTGCGGGCTACACCCGCCCTACGATGTACATTGGCATCATGGGTGTTTTGCTGAATGTACCGTTAAACTATGTGTTGATGTTCGGCAAGCTAGGCCTGCCGGAATTAGGCGTACTGGGTACCGGTATCGCTACATCGATAGTAATCTGGTTGCAGTTGCTAATGTTGTACCTTTTTGTCCGGCGCCATCCTCGATTCAAGCCATACGGGCTATTCAGTCGCTGGGACTGGCCACAATGGACGCCCATCAAAAAGTTGCTGGGGATTGGCTTGCCGATTGCCACCGGCATTTTTGTCGAAGGCAGCTTGTTTGTGGGTGCAGCCTTGTTGATTGCGCGCTTGGGCGCATTGCCAACGGCCGCTCACCTGATTGCCATCAATTTCTCCGCCATGATGTTTATGGTGCCTTTGGGGCTTGCCAGCGCCATCACCACAAGGGTGGGTAACGCGATTGGCCGTAAAGACCCCGCAGCGGCCCGCTATGCCGGTTTGATTGGTATGGTCATTATGCTGGTTACGCAATCTATCGGTGCCAGCCTCATGTTGTTCGCGCCTGAATACATCGTGGGCATTTATACCGATGATGTGGCCATTACTGAAATTGCAGTCACGTTGCTGTTTTTATCAGCCATTTTTCAGTATTCGGATGGCATTCAGGTGTGTGCAGCCGGTGCTTTGCGCGGTTTGAAAGACACGCTTATCCCGATGTTTATCAATATTGTGTCTTATCTGATTATCGGTTTGAGCGTTGGCTATTATCTGACATTCAACAAGGAGATGGGGCCATCGGGCATGTGGATCGGCATGATTGTTGGACTTTCGTTCGGTGCGGTGCTGCTGTTGAGTCGCTTCCTGATTATCAGTAAACGAATTTAGGGTGGGCGATTGACCGGCCCACCCTGGGTATAAACTTTTCCCGGGGCTAAGAGCTAATGACTAGCTGTTTCGGGCTTGTTTGCAGTCTTTTCAGCCGGGATGACCTCCGGGGCGATCCGGTTTTTAAGGTTCTGCAGTTCAGCTTCAACAGCCGGATCAGCGGCGCTATCAAGACCCTGCCAGGCATTGCCCGGATCGCCGCCAAATTCATATGATGTTACGCGGGCTTCCAGCCGTTCTACCTGAGATTGCAGTCTGTCAAAGCGACCCATGGCGCGCCTTACTTTGCGTTCACCTGGTGATACAAACTGGTCTGGAGCGCCGCTACGGCCATTAACCGCATGGCCTTTTCGGGAGCTGATTTCCTTTAACCTGGTCTTGGCTTCTACCATCTTGCCTTTCAGGGTGGCAACGTCAAACTCGAGTTGCACCATCCGGGCATCGAGGTTTTCAGATTCATCCCTGGCGGATTTCAGTGCCTGCTCGGTTTCGCCTTTGGCTTTCAGTGCTGCACGGGCCATGTCATCTTTACCGGCTTCAACGGCATTTTCTGCGCGCCCGGTCCAGGCAGTCATTTCACCTTCAAAGCGTTCCGTCATACGTTGCAGATGTTTCTGCTCGGCCAGTAGATCCGCACTGGCAAGGCGAGCATCTTCTGCGGCATCTTCCATGTCGCGGATAAGCGCTTTTAACAGCTTTTCCGGATCCTCTGCTTTTTCGAGCAAAGAATTCACATTGGCGGCAATAACGTAACGTAGTCTAGAAAATGATCCCATGATTGAAACTCCTGTTTGGTGGAATAGGTGTATTGGTATAGTTGTTTTATATGCAGAATCCATGCCAATTAAAAAAATACATTTAAAACAAATAGATAGAGTTTTTTCAGTGGAGTGCGAATATGACGATGTGGTGCATTTGACAAACTGTTAGTGGATTTGCCTGCTGTCCGGGCGGTTCAGGAGCTGGGCTTGAATGCTGGTATGTACCGGTTAGGGTGACCTTCGGCGGATTGTGCTGGGCCACCAGTCTCCCTACAATAACCGGCTACAGTTATCACAGGCATCAGCATGGTCAAAGAGCGATCCCTTCCAGCCAAAATCGGCTTGGGCATATGGCATTTTATTAACGGCAGCAGAAAGGTTTTCCTGAATCTTTTGTTTCTGTTTTTTCTGTTTGTGCTGTATATGACATTTTTCCATGCTGAAGAAAATTTGCGGTTAAAGGCTGATACCACCCTGGTGGTTCGCCCTTATGGAAAAGTTGTAGAACAGTATTCAACTACGCCTTTGGACCGTGCGCTTGAAGAAGCGCTGGGGAAGATGCGTTCCGAGACCCGCTTGCGCGACATGATTGAGGCCATTCACAGATCGGCCGGCGACAAGACCATCAAACAACTGGTCATTGATCCTTCTTATTTGATAAGCATCGGTTTGGCCTCGCTGAAAGACCTTGGTCACGCTGTCGATGCCTTCAGATCGACTGGTAAACCCATTGTGGCGATTGCCGGCAATCTCGGTCAGGACCAGTATTACATGGCATCGTTGGCCGATGAAATCTGGCTGAATCCGGGCGGCACCGTGTGGATCGATGGCTATTCCAATTATCGCCATTATTATCGTGAAGGCCTGGAAAAGCTGGCGGTAGAGATTAACCTGTTCAGGGTTGGGCAATACAAGTCGGCGATGGAGCCGTATATCCGTGACGATATGTCGCCGGAAGCAGAACAAGCCGGTCGCTTCTGGCTGAACAATCTCTGGCAACAATACCTTGAAGGTGTTTCCAAACATCGTGGTATTCCCTTGATGAGTTTGCAGGAAACCATCGATGATTTTCCAGCGCGTGTTGAAGCTGCAGATGGCGATTTTGCTCAATTTGCTCTGCAAGCAGGACTGGTAGATCGATTGATGACTGATCCGCAGATGCGTCAGGAATTGGCGGTTCGTGGCGCAGTCGATGAGCAGGGTGATGGCTACCGTGCGGTGGATATGCAGGACTACCTTAACCTGACCCTGAGTCAGAAAGCATTCAGCACGGCCAAACATATTGCAGTGGTGGTAGCCGAGGGTCAGATTGTACCGGGGCAATTTGCAGCAGGGGCCATTGGTTCGATCTCAACCGGCGAGCAGTTACGCCGTGTGGCGAGTGATGACAAAGTGGCTGCGATGGTGCTGCGCATCAATAGCGGTGGCGGTGACGCGGGTGTTTCCGAGTCACTGCGTCTGGAGATACAACAGGTTCGCAACGCTGGCAAAAAAGTGGTTGTTTCAATGGGTGACGTGACCGCCTCTGGTGGCTACTGGATGGCGATGGCGGCCGATGAGGTATGGGCGAGCCCGGCTACAATTACTGGTTCGATCGGCGTGTTCGGTATGATTCCTACGTTTGAAAAAACGCTGGAAAAAATCGGCGTCCACACAGATGGCTTTGGTACTACCGAAATGGCCGGCAAGCTGAGAGTCGATCGTAAGCTGGATCCGGGTGTTGCACGGCTTTTTCAGGCCAGCACTGAGCGCGTCTATCAGGAATTCCTGGAACTGGTTAGCGAAGCAAGGGGTTTTGATAATCTTGAAGAAGTTAACAAAATTGCGCAGGGCAGGGTATGGAGCGGACAGCAGGCGTTGGGGCTTGGTTTGGTAGATAAAACCGGCACCTTTCAGGACGCCATTGAAGCCAGTGCCCGGATTGCGGGTCTCGGAGATGACTATCAACTGGATTGGATTGAGCCTCAACAAACAGCGCTGGATAACTTTTTTACCGGTTTTGTGAGCAAGGCCGTGGTCAAACTTAACCTGTCGGTCAGTCAGCCGGTCAGCATGCCGGTTTCATGGCTGCAAGGCATGCTGAACGATTTGCAGTTTATTGCAGCCCGCAATGGCAAATTCACCATTGCGGCTTATTGCATGTGTACCCTTGAGTAGTTTTTCTGGCCAGTAGTTCGTCAGACTAATAGTTCTTTTGCGTTGGATCTGGCATCCCGGAGTGCAGTAACCAGCGTTTGCGCTCTTCATCATATTTCCAGTATTGCTCATCAATGATGCTGCGCTCGCGCGCCTGGTTTTTATTGAAAAGCCTGATTTCCACCACTTGAATCAGTCCATTGCCCTCATCCACTGGCGTAGATGCACGCAAGTTATAGGCAGTCACTTTGAATAACCTTAACCGCTCGAGCTCAAGATTGGTGATCGGGTGCTCTTCCTGATATTCACGCGATATGTAATCAGCCGCACCATCCCACTGGGCCCAGCGAATGATCGTTTCATATTGATCCAGCGTTTCCGACAGGCCTGTGTTTTTCTTGCTTTGCGGACAACCAGCAAGCATAAACGCGAGCGCTGCAAAAGTTAGCGTGCGCAATATCATTTTCATATTTGAATTCCTTTAAAGTAATGCCAAATCATGCTCAGCCAGACTGTAGCAATCACAATGTGGCACATAAGCACTGCAGCAGATCCCAAGTCTTTGGCTCTACCTGACAGCTCGTGAAACTCGGGCCCGATGCGGTCAACGGTACTTTCAACTGCGCTATTGAGCAACTCAGTAATGATCAGCATAAACAACGGCAATATCAGTATTAACCATTCAAGCAGTGATTGCGCCAGCCAGAAAGATGCCAACAATAGCACAAGCGCCAATGCCGTATTCTCCCTGAAAGCCGCCTCATACTTCCACGCAGCCTGGAGGCCTTTCCAGGAATTTACAGTCGCGATGCCGATTCGTTTAAGGCCGGTGTGTCCTGGTTTCATTCCTGCAAACTCACAAAATGGCGTGCCAACTGCTATTATGCGCAAGCTGCCCGTCAGTAACAATCGAACACGCAACATTTAAAAACGCTTAAGGAAATTATTGTGTTAAAAATTGCATCCTGGAATGTTAACTCTCTGAATGTACGCCTGCCGCACGTGTTGGCCTGGGTTGATGTGGCCGGGCCGGATATTCTGGCGATTCAGGAAACCAAGCTAACCGATGACAAGTTTCCCGTCGATGCGTTAAAAGAGGCCGGCTACCACAGTGTTTACGCCGGTCAGAAAACCTACAATGGCGTTTGCATTATCAGCCGCCTGGAAGCGACTGATATAGTCACTGATATTGATGGTCTGGATGATCCGCAACGTCGAATACTGGCAGCGACCATTGATGGCGTCCGAATAATCAATCTGTATGTGGTCAATGGTAGCGAAGTGGGTTCCGAAAAATTCGCCTATAAGTTGCATTGGCTGGAGCAGGTGACGGCCTTTATCGCTGCCCAGATGAAGCTGTATGAAAAGGTAGTTGTTCTGGGCGACTTTAACATTGCGCCGGAAGACCGCGATGTTCACGATCCGGAATTGTGGCATGAGAAAATCCTCTGCAGCACGCAGGAGCGCGAAGCCTTGCAGCAGATAATGGATCTGGGTTTGTCAGATACCTTCAGGCAGTTTGATCAAGCGGATGAATGCTGGAGCTGGTGGGATTACCGGATGGCGTCTTTTCGTCGTAATCTGGGTTTGCGCATTGATCTGGTGTTGGCGTCAAAAGCAATGAGCGAGGCATGCTCCGCCGCTTATATTGACGTTGAGCCCCGCCGGCAGGAGCGGCCATCTGACCACACGCCAGTAGTGGCAGAATTTAAGTAGCGGGGGCCGGGCTCATCAAGTACCGGGCTCAGGTAGCAGCGGCCGTGTTGAAATGGCGGTCAATTTGCCGCAGCCAGAGCTCCGGCCGCGGCGTGTGTTAATCGGCCGAACTATTTTTGATTGACATACCTTGGCACTGAAGGATCTATTTCCTGCGACCAGGCGTCAATGCCACCCACTACATTACTGACATTGGCAAAACCCAGTTTGCGGAAATGCTCTGCCGCCACCTGGCTGCGTCCACCGCTGTGGCACATAAACGCCAGCGCGGTATCTTTCGGCATGGCTTCAACCTGTTGCATATAGTCATTTTCCATGGTTTTGGCAGCTGCCACTGCTGCCTTTTCACGTTCTTCCTGGCCACGAACGTCGATCAGGATAATGGCGTGCTTGTCCAAAGCCTCTTTGAGCTCTGTGACGCTCATCTGATTTACCGCTTGAGGCGCTTGCGGCAAACTGATTGTCAGGCCTTCACCCTGCATGGATTCCACCCAATCGATGACTGCACCGTTGGCGCGCGGTGCTGATGCCAGATCGAACAACAACGAGATGCCGTTGACCTCGACCGGAATTTCGCTGCCAGTGGCCGGTGCCACACTGAACTGTGATTGCCAGTTGGCATCCACGCTGAAATGCAGGCCAACGCCGTCGTGACCGGCTAAGGCTTCGTTAATTTTCACTGCTGCTGCATCAGTAATAGTCACTTCCGGAGGCGTGCGGTCAGGTGCTGAGACGCCCAGCATCTCGTGCAGTTCTCCGTTGTTGAACATGGTGGTAACAATATCGCAGCCGCCAACCAGTTCACCTTCGATATACAGCTGCGGAATCGTTGGCCAATTGCCATATTCTTTAATGCCTTCGCGGATATCCTGATCAGAAAGCACGTCAAAGCTGTTGTAATCGTCCAGAACCGTATCCAGCAAGCCAATCGTTTTGGCTGAAAAACCGCACATAGGCGCCTGCGGTGTGCCTTTCATAAATAAAACCACACGGTTGTTGTTGATGATGCTTTCGATTTTCTCGCGAGTACTGTCAGTAAGGCTCATGATAATGTTTTCCAAATGCTTGTCTTTAAAGTCGACGGATGTCGAAATATATGGGGTGTGTCGGCTACAGTATCAACCTGCTTCGGCATCAATTCGCTACAGTATCATTCCTCATCAGCATCAAACTGGTTTTGATCTGCTGAAAACTCTTCGCCGTAATAAAAGGTGATTTCCTCATCTTTTTTTATATCGCGCCTGGCGTATAGATCCAATTCTGACATCTCTGCGTTCGGGTCATCGCTGTGGTTTAGAAAGCGCAACGCATTGATGCCATCAAAACCGAGCCATTCATCCGGCTCTTCACCTTCCACCCACAGTACGTGCGTACCGTTGTCCTTGGTCTCATTACTGTCGTAATGGCCGATCCACGTGCCTGCAGTAATGTCGGCACGGGCGAACAGGCCGCGGCCATGAACTGGCGATTCTGCAACATAGCAAAGCCCATTATTATCGTAGTCGGGGCCATTGTAATCACTCATGTGGGTCATCGGTCATGTGGGCAATAGAACTTAGCTTGGTAGCGAGTCGGCCTTGAGTTGACGGGTGTTTTCGTCGTAATTGATGTGGCCGGGAAAAGCGACATCGCCGCTGTAACCTTCAGCCTGTATGAAAGCGTGCAAGTCGTTTAAGCCGCTGGCCAGCAATGGGTAGAAGTTGATCTGGCGGTTGCCACTGACCACAGTGACCGAAACGGTGCCCAGATCATCTGCCTGGTGCTCGGTGACTGGTGCTGCGTTGTCCAAAGGTTCTGCAGTGGATTCTTCCAGAAAAAAACTGTCGCTCAGTTCGCTGTCTTCCAGTCCAGGCAAGTGTTGGGCAACCCGGACGCCATGCGCTTTTAGCATCGTTAAATAGCGACGGTACTCTCTCGTCCAGCTGGCATAAGCGCTTTGCAGTTGTTGCCTGGTTGCCGGGCTTTCAGCGCCGCTGCCAAATTGGGCCCACCAGTCGAACGACTCGAAAACCGTGTGAACAGCGCCATCGCGCCAGCCCAGCTTCAAGCCGCCGCTGGTGGTCACGTTTAACTCAGTCGCTGGCGCATTCATTGACACATCCAGCAATTCCCACAACGGTAAAAACCCGTAGTGCTCAAGCTGCAGTCGCAGCATGGCGTTGATATCGGTAAGGGTCATAAAACGGACATGGTTAATGGAAACCCCGAATTGCGTCTCGAACGACTTGGCCGAATGCGCGCTGAGCTGGCCTTCCTCGAGGAAACGGAACTCCATTTCCTTGGCTAATGTATCGATCAAATCGTGCGGGCCACTTACCAGTACCGGCAACAGTTGCAATAAGCCGAGAGGGATATCTTCAAAAGGTTGCAGATCTGGTAATGGCATCTGCCGGTTGGCTGCCCCAATGCTCAACAAACGAGACTGGAAGTCGCTGCCTGGATTGCTGGCGTGTTGCAGGGTTTCGAGTGCGCTGAATATAGGTAAAGCAGGTCTTAGCAACTGCGATTGGTCATACAGCGCTCCTGCCATGGTTAGCGAGCAGCGACTGATGTCATGGAGCATCGTGGTCAGATCTGTCGCCACGTGCGCAAGCACCTGTTCGGCGGCCACCCGTTCTAGCAGCTGCGGGCGGCCGGGGTTTTCACCGTGATAGCGGGTAGGGTCAGTTTCAATACCGACCAGAATGTATAGATTTTTGATAGAAGGCATCAGCGTGTCAGGTTTTAAAATAGGGTAAAGGGTGATTTGGAGGTTTTTCCATCGGCCTCGCCTTCGCGCCTGCGTCGCATACGGCTGTGTAGCTGTTGCCGTCTTTCTTCGAGCCATTCGGATTTGCTGGTGGGGTCGCCGCCAATTTGCCCTTTTTCAGACTGCCCGGCTTCAGTCAGTTTGCCCGGCAGTTTTTCTTTCAGGTAGGCCTGAAAGTCCTGGTAGGCCTGCATCTCGTGTCGCAACTGTTTGCAGACAATTTCAACCATGATGGCGTCATCCAGAAAGCCCAGAACCGGCAGGTCGTCTGGAATCAAACCCTGTGGGTTGGAAAAATATGATAACGCGGACAGTACGTTCTGACTGTCCTCGTCGCTCATGTCCCAACGTTGATCCGTTAGCATGTTGATCAAAACGTCCAACTGATCCATGCGTGTTCGAATAAAATCGCTGGTGCTGGAGCCTCTGACTTGCGCCAGCGTTTCGCTGGCCTTGTCTATGATTTGTTGCCGCGATAATTCCTTGCTGGTATCACATGCGGTCCGCATGACCTTGCGAAAATATTCGAGGTCGGCTGGGCTCAGTTCAAAATTGATCAGCATGATGGGAGCATTAACCGGCGTCTTTACCGAAACCGACCCGGTCGGCCGGGAACCGGATAAAGGTAGCCTTCGTAGTCAAAATCCAGATTGCCAGCTTCAGTGGATGTGATCGTGCCTTTGAACGTGTAGAACAGGCTTTTAACCTCTTCATTTTCCAGCATAATCAGTTTTTTGTGGGTGGCTTCGGGCGCTTCGATGTCTACTGACCAGTTTTCCGTGCCATTGGGGGTGATATTGGTCACCGCAGGGCCATTATAGACAAGCAGGTCATCACCATCTGAGGACAGTCTGAAAGTCATGTGTTCGACATCCATTTCAACCCCGTTCCGGTTGCGCAGGGTCATTTGCACAGTGACAGTTTTAGCGTCGTGACTAAGCTCATTCATACGCACAACAGGAGGTACACCACGGATCAGGTGGTCGCCACAGGCAACCAGTGAAAGGATAACTATGACTAACAGCCCTGTCAGTTGGAGTTTTTTATTCATCGTTGCCAATTGTTTCATTGCCAATTGTTTCATTGTTGATCGCCTCATCGTATAAATGGCAGCGCACCCGCTGTTCGCAAGTGTTGTTGCCGAGATTGTAATTGCCTATATTGTAATTTTTCGGTGACTTGGATTCACACAATGGCATTTTATCCGGGCAATTTCCAGCATATAAACAACCATCGGTGGGTTCAAGTTGCGAGCGACCATGGCCCAGGCGAATGAGCTTTTGTGGTAGCGTCTGATCCTGCCCGCCTTTTGCGATATTGAGCAGGGCACGGCTGTAGGGGTGAGCAGGCTGGCTGAAAAAAATATCCGCATCAGCCTGTTCAAGAATCTGACCCTGATACATCACCGCCACTCGATCGGCCATTTGCCGGATCACACCCAGATCATGTGAAACAAACAGTAGAGCGATACCTTTTTGCTGCTGCAAATCTTTTAGCAGTTGCAGTATCTGCGCCTGCACAGAAACATCCAGCGCCGACACAGCCTCATCTGCAATCAATAACTCAGGTTCACACACCAATGCTCTGGCAATCGCTATGCGTTGTTGTTGACCGGTTGAGAACTGGTGTGGATAGCGGTGCAGAATGTCCGTGTCCAGGCCGACGGTGTTCAACACACGGCTGATCGTGCGGGCTCTGGAAAGCAGGTCGCCTATTGCAAAGTGTACCATTGGCTCCAGCAGTATCTGTTTGATATTGCGTTTAGGGCTCAGTGATGCAGACGGTTCCTGAAATATTATTTGTACCTTCTGGCGGGTCTCCATTAGTTGCAATCGCGTCATATTCACTTTGTGAATGCCGTTGTACAGAATTTCACCGCTTTCGGGTGTCTCAAGGCCGGCTATTGAGCGCGCAACGCTGCTTTTGCCGGCGCCTGAAGAACCCACCAGACCTAAGGTTTCCTTTTTTGAAAGGCAGAAGCTTACATTATCAACTGCAATCTGGCGCGCCCGGCCGAAACTGACCGACAGGTTGCGGACGTCAAGAAGAGGAGTGGCCGGAAGAGGAGTAGATGGCTTGGGCATTATAACGGCCTGAAGCAGGCAACACAGCCCGCTTTTTCCGGTAGCAACTGAGGCGCGGACTGCACGCACTCGGCGACAGAGCGACTACAACGGGGTTCAAAATAGCAGCCCGCTGGTAGTGATTCCATTGATGGCACGCGACCCGGTATGGTCGAAATTGCGTCGCTCTGTTTGATATGGATATCAGGAATGCAATTGATCAGACCTGCGCTGTAGGGATGGCGCGGATGGGTAAAAAGTTGCGTGTTCGGGGCGGTCTCAATGATTCTGCCGCAGTACATCACCATCACTTGCTGGCACAGTTGCCGGATGACAGACAGGTCATGACTGATCATCAATATAGCGGTGTCGCCGGTTTTTTGTATGCTGCCGAGTTTTTGCAAAATAAGGGCGCGTGTACTGATATCCAGAGCGGTGGTAGGCTCATCTGCAATCAGGACAGCAGGTTTGCAGATGGTGGCCATGGCGATCATGGCCAGCTGGCGCATGCCACCAGATAATTGGTGAGCATAGGCAGCAGCAATTTTCTCTGGCTGCTCAAAACCCACGCCGGCCAGCGCGTCTAACATGGCTTGCCGAATGGCCTTTTTGCTACCACCGATATGGCGCCCGAAAACATCTTCGATCTGATGGCCCAGAGTAAACACCGGATCCAGCGCCCTGCCGGGCTGTTGGAAAATCATGGCGATGTCGCGACCCAGTACCCGGCGCCGCTGAGCGTCAGTCAGGTTGGCAATATCCTTGCCATTAATCTGGATGGCGCTGGATGAGACCTGCATACCGGCAATCGGCAGTTGGCCGAGAATCGCAAATGCGGTCAAGGTTTTGCCACAACCGGATTCGCCAACCAGGCCCGACACCTGTCCCGCGTGGAGATCAAAACTGACATTGTCGAGAAGTGTGCGCACCCCTGTTCGGGTGTTCAGGACTACCTTCAGGTTGCTGACTTTTAGAGCAGGCACAGTCATACAATCTTGCCGCGATTGTCAAAAGCATCCTGCAAGGCATCGGTCAGCAAATTGAAGCCCATCAACAAGGCAAACAGCGATAAGCTGGCGGCAAGGAAATTGCCAAAATGGCCGGTCAATACCTCCTGTGAGCTTTCTGCCAACATCAATCCCCAACTGACACCGTTGCTAACCCCGAGGCCCAAAAAGCTGAGTATGACTTCCGTTTTGATAGCAACCACAAATATGATGGTGGCCTGTACCAATAGAATATGCACGGTATTGGGCAGTATGTGTCTGAAAACAATCGTCATCCCCGGCAAGCCGATGGCGCGCGCTGCTTCAACAAACTCCCGTTGCTTTAATCGCATCACCTCGGCACGGATAATTCTGGCGGTGGTTGTCCAGAAAGTCAGGATCATGGCCAGGTGCATGGCAAAGTATTGCCCGCGCATCGCAAACGCCAATGCTGCGGCAAACAGGTAAAACGGAATGGAGTCGAGCACACCCATGGCCCATAAAATGATCTCATCTAACCAGCTGTGGCTGCGCCAGCCGGAAATGGCGCCCAGCACCACGCCAAGCAAGATGGAAAACAAAGTGACACTGAAGCCGACTTCCAGGGCCGTGGCCGCGCCTACCAGTGTTCGATCCAGAATATCCTGACCTAGTCGATTGGTACCAAACCAGTGCTCCATACTGGCGCTCGCCCAATAGCTGCCGCTGGTCTGCGCCCAACCCTGGCCCAGAATGCCAAACCATACGCAAAGGGAAAGTATTGCAAATATCACGATAATCAGCAGGCCACTTATGCCAAACCGGTCTTTGCTGAAGCGATGCCAGAGCGCCGCATTCACGACCGCAACATCCGTGGGTCCACCCATTTGTAAAATATATCCGTGACCAGCATTACCAATACGAAGAGTATGCCGGTTAAGCTCACCACCGCCTTGAGTACCGGTTGGTCGCCGGATGTGATGGCATTAAACGTGACCAATCCGACGCCAGGTATGCCGAAATAGCTTTCCAGCAGCAGGCTACCGGAAACCACCACAAACGGAATGGAGTACATGACCCTGGTTAGAATGGGCACGAGGCTGTTTTTCAGTACATGCCTGAACATGATGGAAAACGGTGAAGCGCCATATATCCTGGCAGTGCGGATATGGTCGCGCTCGATTTCCTCAACCATCACTGCCCGGTAAAACCGTGTGTTGTAGCCCAGTGTCACAAGAACCAATGCCAGGGTGGGTACGCTGACGTAGTATAACCACGATCCGATGTCATGCACCTGCCAGCCGCGAACCGGAAACATATTAAGTCCGTACGGAGTGCATAGCAATACTTGCAACACAATGATGATGACCAGAAAACTGACGCTCATGCCAACGACAGAGGCGGTCATCACCCATTTGTCCAGCCAGCCGCCCCGGTACCACGCTGTCAGCATGCCGAAGCCCAGGCCCAACAGATTGCCCAGCACAAAACCGGGAAGTATCAGGGCAAGTGAAACAGGCAGGGTACGTTTGAGTATGTCGGTAACAGATTCGCCACTGGAAGCGGAAAGGCCGAAGTTCAGGGTAACGACTTCTTTCAGGTAGCCCACATAACGAACGACAAATGAACGGTCATAGCCAAGACTGTGGCGAACCTCAGTGATTTGCTGGGCTGTTGGGTTTTTTCCGAGTAACTCATAGGTTTGATCGGGTCCGAAGTACACCATCAGCATAAAGCTGACCAGCGTTACACCCAGCATCAGTGGAATGCCGTACAACAACCTGCGGGTCATGTACGGCCAAAGCCTCATTGCGTTGTAACATCCCCTGCGGTCATGTCAACAAATCGCATAAAGTAGCCGCCCAGAAACGAGCGATCGGGAAGCATGTGCACATTCTTATCCCACAAAAACAGCATGGTTCTTGTGATGCCGGTAATGCTGGGGCATTCATCCATAACAATCTGATTCATCTGACGATATATACGTGTGCGTTCGGGCGACTCCGCCATACCCGAAGTTGCTTCATACAAGCGATTGTATTCCGGGCTATTGAAGCTGGAAGAGTTGGCGCCGGGTGATGCATTGGGCCCATAAAAAAGCTGCATGGTATTTTCAGCATCCGGATAGTCCATCGTCCAACTGGTGTTAATCAGCGTAACCTTGCCTTGTGAATAAGCGCGGTAATAATCACCAAAGCTCGCGAATATCAGGGGACTAATCTTTTCCGGCGGGTAGCCGATCTCTGTCAGAAAGCTTCTCAGCTGCTCAAAAACCTGCTTTTCAGTAACAGTATTGGTAATGCCATAGGTGATTTTTGGCAGGTTTTCGCTATTCCAGCCGTTTTGCTGCAGCAATTCTCTGGCACCTTCTACATCTCTTTCGATATAGTCCTGGTTAGCATCCGCTTGAAACTCGGAAGAGAAGGGCGGGATTATGCCCGGAAAAACCTGTCCGATGCCATGAAAAAAGACATCGTTGTTCTTTTTCCAGTCAAAGGCTTTCACAATAGCGCAGCGTAAAGCGTGATTTCGCTGGTTGCGATCTTCATCTTCATTATAGCCAATGGTTTCATCAGCCATGTTGATGTTGGTGTAGATGAATCCCGCTTCAGGGGTGGCGTCAAAATGATAGCGATCAGCCAGTTCCGGGCGTAAGGTGATCGGCGATACTGAGCTTAAAACATTCTCAAAGTTGACCACCGGGACCTTGATGAATTGCACCTCACCCGCTGAAAATGAATTCCATCGAGCAGCACCTTCACTAATAAATTCAATCACCAGTTGGTCGATGAATGGGGGATATCTTCCTTGCAAGCTTTCCAACCCCAGGTTGCCTTGAGTTGCAGCATTGTAGCCTTCGTGCTCCAAATCAAAGGGAACTTTTCTGAAGTCTTCATTTTTAGCCATGATGGCATGCGAGCTGTTGCGGCTGGAAAATTTGAACGGGCCGGAACCGACAGGGTGATTGCCGAGCCCCTGCCCATATTCTTCAACCGCCTCACGAGGGACGATCGCGGAATAGCCTTGTGTGAAGGTATGCACGAGTTGTGGGAATGGCCTCGTTAATGTGATTTCTATGTTGTAATCATCAATCGCACGCAAGCCCGAAATTTGCTGATCGTAGTCAGAGCCCTGCGTTTGCCAGTCATCCAACCCTTCGATTCGACCCTGCCAGAGCCATGCTCCCTGGGCGCGGGTCTCCGGATCAAAATGTCGCTTGATCGAGTACACGAAATCAGCAGCTTTTATTTCGCGACCTTTGCCACCCTCAAACGCAGGGTCGTCAATAAAGTAAACCCCCTTTCTAATGGCAATGGTCAGGCGCAGCCCATCATCGGAAACTACCGGCAGGGTTGTCGCCAGATTGGGCTCAAGTTGATACGGTCTGGCCAGATATTTGTAGCGATACAGGGTGTCGTAGAGGTTAACCACGATGAAATTGGCATAAATGGATGAAGTCTGGGCCGGATCTAGCGAGCCAGGGGCATGGTCCATCGAATGACGGTAGGTTTTGAGTGGCGCCTGAGCGACGTCGTCGCCTTTTCCACAGGCACCGAGCAGCAGGCACGCCATAATGAAAATTAGTAAGAATAATTTATGCATGCCGGTTGCTTTTTCTCATTGTGAGCAAAGCTTATCTCACAGGCGAGCGAATCGCCAATTGAGAATGCTCTTATGAGCGAGGTTTATTGTTCCGGGTCGGGCTTTTTATCAACTTCCAGGTATCTATGATTCAGAAAAGCATCTTCCAGAAATAAGTCATAGTCAGCCGCGGGTGGGTCACCATCATAAATCTGGAAAGCGCGATTTTGCATCCACACGTCACGCATGAGCACGTATGGGTCGTAAGCATCACCCAGTTCGCCGTCCCTGCTCAGAAACTGGGCTCGAAAATCAATGCCGCGAACCAGCCAGTAGCCCCAGTGTTCCTGAATGTGTATCTGCAGGCCTACCGGATTGATAAAACTGTCGGCGTAACGCCCGACGCCATCTCTGGGGGTGGAAGGGCCAAATACCGGAAGTACCAGGTATCGACTATCTTTGTAACCCCAGGCGGCCAATGTCTGGCCGAGGTCTTCATCGTGATAGGGGACGCCGGCTTTGGTCGCCAGGTCAAAAAAGCCCAGCAGTCCGATTGTAGAATTCAACAGGAAACGGCCGAAGGTATCGGCGCTTTTTTCGAATTCACCTTGCAGCAGCAGGTTGATAAAAGTGACGGGTGCGTCCAGATTGCGAAAAAAGTTGCCGACGCCGCGTTGCAGTGGTTCCGGCATTGCTTTGTCGTAGCCCACCGCAACCGGTCGTAACACCTTGCGATCCATGGTGTCGTTAAACGCAAAGGCTTTGCGGTTAAAACCCTCCCACGGGTCGTTGACCGGGTCGGTGTGACGGCTCTGGGTGCCAGCGCAGGCCGCCAGCAGCAAGGCGTAGATTAAAACCGTGATGAATTTAGATGTCTTACGCATATATCGTACTTACTCAGCGAGCTGCAGCTCGCCTGTAGTCAGGCGCTCTATTACGCTGTCGATGCCGTTTGCCTGAACTTCCGGAACTATCTGATTGCGGAACGTAGTGACATAAGAAATGCCTTCGACGATCAAGTCAAAGGCTTTCCAGCCATCCGCTGTCATATGAAAAGCATAGTCGATCGGCGCTTCTCCACCATCCGGCAAAACGACTCTGGAGCGCACCCGGGTCAGTTTATCGTTCAATGGGCCTTTTTGTGGCAGCACCTTGACCAACTCGGTGCTGTGCAATTGCAGCAGACCGTATGAATAGCGTGAAACCAGCATATTAACCATGGCGTCAGAAAAAGCCTGGACTTTTTCCGGAGGAATATCGCGCCCTGCGCGGCCCAGAATCAAGCGCGCCGAATAATTGGTATCCAGCATTGGTACCAGGTCTTTCATCACAAGTGCCTGCAGCGCTGCAGGATCGGATTCATATTTGGCCAGATTGTCGTCGACTTCCTTGAACAAACCGGTCATGCCATTGACGACCAAGGACACCGGGTCGTTCCCGTCGGGTACTGCCATTGCATTGCCGCAGCTTAAAACAAAGCACGCAAGCAGCAACGTTTTAGCAGTATTACGCAGTGTTCTGGCAATCATTATTATTCTTCCTTGTTCGAGTTAAAAAGAAATTTACTGATCAGATTTTCCAGAATGATAGCTGGTTGGGTGATGATTATCTGATCGCCATCCACCAATGCATCCAGTGCGCCGCCAGGCATCAAGCCAATGTAGCGATCACCCAGAATACCCGCTGTCAAAATCGCTGCGATGGTATCGCTGGGAATTTCTGCAAAACGCTGATCTATATCCAACGCAACTTCGGCTTCAAAAGTTACCGGATCCAACGTGATGCCTCCTACCAGACCGACGGTCACGCCTCCGATTTTGACAGGCGCACGTGGTTTGAGTTCGCCAACATTGGTAAATCGCGCCGTCAGGCGATAAGTTTCATCGCTGAGTTTCATGCCATAGTCAGTGGCCGACGTGGCCAGCCACAGCAACGCCGCAATACCCATCAGCAAGAAAATGCCTGAAGTCAGCTCTACCTTGTAATTTGCTCGCATGAGTTTTCCTGTTTATGCACACATAACTGAAATCATTCAGATAAGGAATGACGTCATAATAAAATCGAAAATGAGCACCAGCACTGAGCTTAGCACTACCGTTTGAGTGGTTGCCGTGCCGACACCTTCTCCTGTGGGTTTGGCGTAGTAGCCATAATAAACCGCAATAAGGCTGACAATGCCGCCGAAAACAACGCTTTTCCATACGCCGCCCAAAAAATCTTCCTGGAACTGAATGCTCGACTGCAGTTTGCTCCAGAATATGCCGGGATCCAGCCCCATCACGCCGATGGAGAAAATCACTGCCCCTAATATGGCAAATGCGCTGAACATGGCTGCCAGCAATGGCATCGATATCAAGCCAGCCAGGAACCGTGGCAGGGCAATGCGTTTTACCGGATCTATGGCCATCAACTGCATAGCTTCAATCTGGCTGGTGGCCTTCATCAGGCCCAGTTCGGCGGCAATGGATGTGCCTGCCCGTCCGGCAAATAACAATGCGGTCAACACCGGCCCGAGTTCGCGAAACAACGTTTTGCCTACCAGCAAGCTGACCTGGTCGGATGCACCGAAAATCTGCAGTGCATTAATGGCTTGTAAAGACAGCACCATGCCAACAAAAAAGCCACAGATCATAATAATGACCAGCGAGCGTGCGCCAATCAGGTATATCTGCTGCAGTACGCTGATGAACAGGGTTCTTTCCAGGCGGATACCAGCCAGCATCTGCAACAGGAACAGGCCGCAATGTCCGGCTTCCCTTACAGGTGCGAGCATGCCACTTCCATTACGGGATTCATCAGACATTGTCAGGACGCCAGCCGTTCAAAGGACAACGGGCCTTCAACCCGGCCATTCATGAACTGGCTAACGGCAGGGTCATCGCTTTTCATCAAGTCCTCCGGTGCGCCTTCGGCAATCAGCTTGGCATCGGCCAGAATAAAGCAGTGGTCCACCAGTTTTTTCATCTGCGCAACGTTATGTGTGACGATCACGCTGGTCAGGCCAAGCTCGTCATTGGTGGTTCGAATCAATCTGCTGACGGTCGACATCGCGATGGGATCCAGGCCGGTCATGGGTTCATCAAACAGAACTATTTTCGGGTTCATAATGACGGCTCGCGCCAGTGCCACTCTGCGAGCCATACCGCCGGAGAGGCTTTGCGGCATCAAGTCGCCGGTATTGGCCAGGCCCACAGACTTTAATTTGGCAGTTACCCGTTCGCTGATTTCCTGCTCGCTGAGCTTGGTATGCTCACGCAAGGGTGCCGCGATATTCTCAAATACGGTTAAATCCGTAAACAGTGCGCCGTTCTGGAGTAAAACACCGATGTTCTCGCGGCTTTTGTATAGTTCGCGATGCGAAAGTTCGGAGATCATCTGACCGTTCACTTCAATACTGCCCTGGTTGGGATGTAGTTGGCCGGATATCAAACGCAATATGGTGGTCTTGCCCACACCGCTGGGGCCCATGATCGCTACAATGCTGCCACGCTTAATATCCATGCTGACATCGTTCAGGATGGTTTTGGCGCCTCGTTGATATACGAGATGGCTGATTCGGATAATGGTATCTTGCAAAACGTTTTGCCCCCGCGGCTGGTCTTATTCTTAATGATGAGACCGTAAGACAGCGAATCTTATGGCATTGCATTTTTAAAGGCAAAAAAAAACGAGGGAGACTTGCGCCTCCCTCGTCGTAGAAGTGTAGGAACTCCGCTTCTGGTGGACTGCAGATCCTCCTAGGCCTTTCCAACTTCGTCCAGTTCCGATCTGTTCTGCCCTTCGGTTTCTGGTCGCGGGCCTTCTTCCCGCTTTTATTTATCGACGTTTTCACGTCTATCTCAAGGAATCGCGTTTTCCTATCGAGTCACCCTTATGGTACGACCGCTTCTTGTGGCAGAACCCGGTCCGGGTGACGCATCCTGTACCATCTGGACGCTGTCCGTTTGATTTCACCCTATCGACTGTCAGGCGGGTCGGCCATCCAATTGATTCGCTCTCGATCGTTTCAGACCCCTCGGTCATCACCGTCCGGACTGGGTCTTGCGACCTTCTCCGTTCGTTTCAGGCTAGCTGACCTGCTACGAAAACTGACATCCATAAATGTATGCTAGTAATCGTTTTCGGTCTTTCAACCATCTCCGTTCTGTCTGCGATCCCAACCGTGAGGTTGGTGGGCTTTCGTCTAACGGGGGATTAAACTTACTCCTGTGGGTCGACCTTGTCAAAAATCGAAATTAGATAGTTAGGAGATTTTTCTCATTGGCTGCATGAGTAAAAATTCGCAAGCTGCTGAATAAGAAAACAACCTGAAAAATGACTATTCTTTGTCTTTGCGATAAAGCGAACATATTTGATTAAAAATGATTCAATCCAAATGCCGGTTTAGAAAAAACCCGGCACAAGGAGTGCCGGGTCACAATTGAAAGTACGTTGTTCCAGTCGGTAAAACTCTGAAATCTATTGCCTGAAATCTATTGCCTGGAAACAATTGCCTGGAAACAATTGCCTGAAAACAATTGAGATACTAAACCATTTCTACCAATAGGTACAAAACGGCCGTCAGCAGGAATCCACTGCTGATAACACCTTTTACTGATGTCATCGGCCCGGTTTTGCCGACCACGCCGTTCAGTGCCAGCGCAAAAATCAAGCCAAATTCCAGGACGATGGCTGTCATGCCGACACTGTGAATGGGCGTTTGCAGCTGCCCAAGGTGTACAGACGAGGCCATGAAAAACAGCATTGGAATAGAGAATAAAACGTTGGTGCGCGAAGCAAGACCTGCTTTACCCAAGGCAGCTGCCACTCCAGGCAGTGCTTCACCACCACCTGCTACTTGCTTGGCAGAGGCGATGACCGTTTTCTGATTTGGCCAGATAATCAGCCACACATTCAGAAACATGATAATGCCCAAAGCTGCTCCGATCATAATGCCAACGCCGCTCAAGTGTTTAAGATAGATCAGAAGTGCACCACTTAAGAAAGTGAACATGGCACCCCAGCGGAACCACCACAATGCATTAGGTACCATCTTTTGTATGACGTCCGACTTGGCCCCGCCATCGGCTTGCTTGAAGTATTCACCTTGAACAAAATTAAAATAATACAGCAGGCCGATCCAGGTAATACCGGCCAGTAAATGCACCCAGCGCGCTAGAAAGGCCAGAGAATTCCCACTAAACAATGCAAGTTCCACGATCGCTTCTCCCGATTTGACGTTATTGTGATTGATTGTGACGGATGCTCCGCCTGCAGCATAGAATACCTTAATTAAACATGAGCGGAAAACCAATGTGTCGGTCAGGATGACTTTCAAGTCAACGCAACAGACTATAAAATTGCTGAATGAGCAAGTCGCAAGAACAATTCAAGCATGACTCGATCGTTGCCGGCAAGGATGTCCAGCGGGGCGATGTGCAACAAAGTCGGGGGCAACAGGACCAGGGCGGCGCCTACCCGTACCCCCTTGACGCAGTTGTGCTGGCGGGGACTCATCAAAATCCGGGCCGCTTGATTGCAGGTCGCAACAAGGCATTTCTTAAGATTAATGGCCAGACTCTCATCCGGTATGTTGTTGATGCCTTAATTGAAGCCAAAGAAATAGATCAGATTTTTGTGGTCGGTCCGGCGGCAGAGTTGCTGGCGGAAATGCCGAATCTACCCGCAGATGTGCATATTATTAATCAGCGCGGCAAAATGCTGACCAATTGCTGGGCAGGAATAGAGGCTTCAGAAGACTTTCACAGAAATGACCCTGCTGTGCCCATTGCAGATAGACCGATGCTGGTAACGTCCTGCGACATTCCGCTAGTGACGTCTGTCGCAGTCGATGATTTTGTGCGCCGCTGTGCCCGGGTTGATGCGCGTAGCGATTTTCGCAATGGCATGTTGGTGGGTGTGGTGGACGAGCCCGTTCTCACGCCATTTTATCCTGTGGCGGACAAACCCGGCATTAAGCGACCGTACGTTGAAACAGCCGGTGGCAGATTGCGGTTGGCCAATATTTACGTTGGCCGCCCGCGCAAACTGTCAGGGCACGAGTTTTTGCAAACCGGATTTTCACATCGCAAGGCCGAAGATTGGCGCAACGTGATCAAACTGGCCTTCAGCTTTTTTAGGCGACCACAGGGTTGGCAGGCAGCCTGGATGACCGCCAGACTGCAACTGACTTTAATGGCGGCGAAAAAGAAGGGCAGGTTTTATCGATACATGAAACGTGGCAACACCGAGGCCAGAGTGGAAAAGCTGATATCAGGCGTGCTGGGTGGCCCGATAAGTATCGTGGCTACTCCATTTGGTGGTTTAAGCCTGGATGTGGATGACGGCGAAGATTTTCGGGTTTTGAATACGCGCTTCGACGATTGGGCAGCGATAACGGCAGCAACTCGAACAGAGGATTAGCGGCCCATCCAACACATCACCTGTTCTCAGACGTCACATGCGGACGTCATTCAACCCACCAGCCACAGCGAAAGCGCTGGCCAGAAAGCAATCAGCATCACCGACAGCAACAATAAAAAGAAAAATGGCAGCGTGGATAAGTAAACATTCACAATGGGCCGATCAAAGCGGTAGCCGGCAATAAACAGGTTCAGACCAACCGGTGGCGTGATGTAACCCAATTGCATGGTAGCTAAAAATACGATACCCAGATGAACCGGGTTTACACCGAATTGGGTTGCTACCGGCAGTATCAACGGCACAACCAGCACCACGGCCGAGAAAATATCCAGAATCGCGCCCAGTATCAGTAAAAACACCAGCAGCATCACCATAAAGGCAAATTCACCTGTTACAAATCCGCTGACCCATTGCAGCAGTTGCTGCGGCACACCGGCATCAATCATAAAATTGGTCGACGCACGCGATACGCCCAGAATCATCATGATGCCGCCTACCAGCACCATGGATTCGCGCACAATGGCCGGCAGTTTGCGAAAAGACACTTCCTTGAGGATCAACACATCCACAATCAGTACATACAAGGCGGTGACGGCGGCTGCTTCGGAAATTGCAAAATAGCCGGAGTAAATGCCGCCCAACACGACAATTGGCAAAGGAATTTCCCACATGGACTCGCGCAAAGCGCCGCGAACTTCATTCCATGAGAAGTCACCCAGCGGTGTTCGAATGGCACGGTTTTTCCACACACTGTAGGCAGATAGGACCAGCAGCATCAGGAAACCCGGTATCAAACCAGCCAGAAACAGCTGCTCAATCGGTACTTCAGCGACCACGCCGTATAAGATCAAGGGCAAAGAGGGGGCGAACAATAAGCCTAGACTACCCGCAGAGGTGACCAGTCCCAGATTGAATTTTTCAGGATAGCCCGCTTGCGCCATCGCCGGAAAAAGAATGGCGCCCAGCGCAATAATCGTAACGCCGGAGGCACCTGTGAAAGCTGTGAAAAAAGCACAGGCAACCAGTGACACGATGGCCAGTCCGGCAGGCATCCAGCCGAGTAGCGCACTGGTCAGGCGAACAATGCGTTTGGGGGCACTACTTTCACTGAGCAGGTAGCCCGCAAATGTAAACAGGGGGATTGCCAGCAATATGGGCATCTCCGCGATGCCATAAAACTCAATGGCGAAGGCCTGAAGATCTATATCTGCGTGGTAAAAGTTAAAAAGCGCACTGGCCGCAATCACCGCAAACAAAGGCGCGCCCAATAGCAGCAGGATGATCAGTACAGGGCCAAGAATCATCATGGCAGAGGCTTGACTGCTTTTTGAAGCGACCGCCGTTTGAAAGCAAACAACAAATGACGCCAGGCCATCAAGCCAAAACCGACGGGTAGCACAATCTGGGCGATCCAGGCTGGCACGTTGTTCATTACGGTATCGCCATATTCATACGAACTCATAACAAAGCGGGCACTTTGCCAACAAATCAGGGCGCACACTACAGCGGTGAATAAATCCAGAACGATCTGGACGGGTGTTTGCAATTTGTCGGGCAAAAAACGATCCAGTACTTCAATGCTGATGTGCTTGTCCAGTCGGCTGGCGGCAAGGCCACCGGCAACGGTTAACCACAGCACCATCAAGCGCAACATTTCGTCGCCCCAAAACAGGCTGAAATCGAAAAAGTTGCGTAATACAATCTGTGCACCCGCCAACAAAATCATGCTGAGCAAAATAATCAGCAACAGCGAGTCTTCGGCCAAACGGCCCGCCGTATCGAGCTTTTTGATGATAGTAGTTGGAAGCATAGAAACAGTACGGATTGCGGAATCAGGACCCGCCAGGATCAGCCGCAATCCTTATCTTTGTCGCCGGCGCGGAAAGAATCGATATAGCACTGGATTTCATTAAAGAGGTCCAGGCTGATTGCGCCTTTTTGGGCCAACTCGCGGTTTGATTCCTGTACCTTCTTGCGCCACACAGCAACCTGTCCGTCATCAGCTTCAACCGATTTCATACCGTCTGACAGCAGCGCTTTAAGTGCCTGTTTGTTGTCTTCATCACCTTGCGTGTCAAAGCCTTTGTAGACATTTTCCATCACCTCACGAACCAGTGCCTGGTCGTCGTCCTGTATTTTGTCAAATACCCGTTTGTCAATCACAAGCATGGCGAAAATATAGGCCAGGGCAGGTCGGTAATGTAGCTGACAGCGGTATTCCATTGCAAAACAATGGCCGCTGCCGGCGGACCCATAATGGTATCAATGAGTTCTGTTTGCAGGCCGGTGAGCACGTCGGTTAAAGGCATGGTGACCGGTGAAACGCCAAGCGCTTTAACTGCGGAATATGATAAATTGTCACCATCGGGTATCCACACTTTCAAGCCTCGGAAGTCTTCGAGATTGGCGACCGGCGTATTGGACATAATGCTCGCAAAGCCGCTGCCGGCAAAGCCGAAATTGACGTAGCCAGCATCTTCCATCAGTTGCTGTAGTTTGGCATCCATATGGCTGCGGGCGTATTTAACTTCATCAAGGTTATTGAACAGCATCGGCAAGGCATAAAGTTGGGCATCTTTCTGCAATTCGGCCAGCGCAGTTGAAGTGAAAGCACCGCCGTGTAACTGGCCGATACGCATTTTACGCAGCACTTGCTTGTCATTACCTTGCACGCCACCGCCGTAAAATTTAAATTTGACGCGGCCATCGGTGCGCTCGTCAATCTCTTTAGCACCGGCGCGCATATCTGTCATCCAGGCTGAGCCCTCGGGCGCAATCGTGGCAATTTTTATTGTCTGAGCGTTAGCAGTGGTCGTCAGACCAAATGCCATCAATAAGACCGCCATCAGGCGTTGAATGTTTGTGGTGTTCATGAAATATCAGATTCCTTTGGTGGATCTTGTAAGGATCAGATCAAAAATAGTCATCAGCAGAGTCCAACATTATTTGCGCATCTCGCTGGGCAATCACATTGAAAAGAGTGTAACCATCCTGATTGACGTCGGCAGCCATAACATCGTTCAATAATTGATCATGTAATTCACGATCGTACAAGGTGCGAGCAAAATAGCGTGCATAATCCACGCTGATTGACAGATCCTTGCCCTGTGACAGCGCCATGGCGCGCTCATAATGGGCCTTGCCAGACTCAAAATCGCCACCCAGTGCTGGTGGGCGTATGGTTACTAAAACCGCCAGGTAGTGTTCTACCTGCTCTGGGTGGTATTGATCATTGAGTTGCTGGACCCGCTGCAGAGCCGCTTCAATTCTCGGCAGGTTGGCCATCGCTGACCAATCGCTGCTGTGTGCTTTGATGTAAGCCAAGCCGCTAAGACCGTAGCTAAATAGGCTTGGCGCATCTTTTTTGGTGAGATGCGCGACTACTTCTTCGTACTCTTTGAAAGTCATGTTATCAAGGTCGCAGGCTTTATGGTTGCGCGCACATAAAGCCCGCTGACCATAAGAACGAGCTCTTGAGGTGAGCCGTTGTGAGCGCTCGGGGTCATCGACAAATACAACACCATAAGCCGCATAAAGCTCTGCCGCTGCGGCTAACGTGGTGGAGTCATCAGAAGCGCCCTCGACGAAACTGTCCAGTAAAATCAAATAGGCAGGCGCACCATCGCGAACCGTTTCAGGGTCATCCTGATTCAGTATGGCGGCATTGAGGTTGGCAGCTAGCCCACCGGTCGCCGATTTCATTACCGTTGAACAACCGGCCAGTCCCAGCAGGCCCGCCAATAGCAGGAGAATTTTTATTTGATATGCTTTCAAAATCAGATGTTATGGCAGCCTAAATGAATGACGGATTATAGACTGAATGCATGCACAATAGTAAAAACCCCAGTTCCTGAGTCCGCCGGTTTTGAGGGGGGGGGGATCAAACCGGAAATCAGGAGCCAGGGGGATTAAAATGAGATAACTGCTCAATAAAGCAGTTATCTCGATTGTTTCTTATTGTTTAGGCTTATGTTAATGACACATTTATCACTTAGCCAAACTTCCGCCAGAATTTTAACGGAAGATTTACGGAACCTTTGAAGATGGGTTAGGATTGGGGGCTAAGTTTTATCCAAAATGGGGAAGAAAAAATGGGCTTTGAATGCTATTGCATCGGAGACCTCAAGCTTGATGCAGGCACACAGGAGGTCAGCCGTGATGGCGAAGTTGTGGCTGTGCCCGGCTTATCTTTCAAGTTGCTGCTTTCACTGGTTCGCAATGCCCCCAATGTGGTGACCACCAAACAACTGGAAGAAGACGTCTGGAAAGGGCTGGTTGTTGATAAAGGCACTATCAATAAGCGGGTATTGCTGCTTCGTAAAGCGCTTGGGGAAGCAAGCGGCAAGGGGCCTTATGTCACCGTCGTCCGCGGTAGTGGTTACCGTCTGAATGTGCCGGTTGAACGCGTTGAGGAAAGTACCGGTGAAGTGCAAAGTGCCGAAGCTAAAACCAAAAGCCTGTATCAACGCAGTTCCAGCGTCATGCGCACACTTTCTTACTGGCTGCTGGGTGCAGTGGCAGTGTTAGCGCTTTATCAGAGCTATCAAAACCTGACTCCGGGTTCCAGGACTTCACAACCCACACAAATAACTGAAAATGTAATTCAGCCATCGGTAATCTATAGCGAAAATTTCGTTGCAGTGCTGCCCTTTGTTGACATGAGTGATGGCAAAGATCAGCAGTATCTCGGCGATGGACTTGCAGAAGAAGTTATCAATGTTCTGGCGGGAATGGATGGCCTGGAAGTGGCGGCAAGGACTTCCTCATTCGCGTTCCGCGGCACCAATAAAACCGCGCTTGATATAGCAAAAGAACTACACGTTGGCACGATACTGGAGGGGAGTTTCAAGCGCGAAGGTAACCAGGTCAGAATCACTGCTCAATTAATAGATACCCGACAGGGATATCATTTGTGGTCAAAAGTTTATGACCGGCAAGTCGACAAATTATTTGACGTTCAAGATGATATTGCCCGGGATATCGCCCTGGCGCTGAAGTTAACGATCGAACACAATAATAGTGAGCAGTCAGAGCAGGGCTTAACTTCCAACCCCGAAGCAATTTCGGTTTATCTGAAAGGCAAGGAGTTGCTCCACGAGCGGATCTCGACCAGAGCGGATGGGTTGCGACAGTCTCTGGGGTACTTCAAGCAGGCCATTGAACTGGACCGCCGGTTTGCGCGAGCCTATGCAGGCGAAGCAGCGGCATATTGGCTGCTGTCTTCTTATGATTTGAGTCTTGATCGCGAAACTTATTTCGCCAAGGCAGAGGCCAGTGCAAAATACGCACTGGAATTGGACCCGCGATCCATTGAGGCCTTGGGTGCGCTGGCGGCGATAAACTCCAACCGGGGGAACATTGAAAAGTCGATGGCTCGATTCGAGCAGATTCGCGCCCTTAAGCGTACCAACTCGAATATAATGCATTGGCAGGCAACACTGCTTATCCGGCTTGGGTATTTTGAGAGCCTGATTCCGGAGCTTGCAGAAGCTTATCGCCTGGATCCTTTGAATGAGCGGATAGGTTGGTCACTGGCGCTGGCTTATACTTTTGCAGGCAAGCCAGAACCGGCCAGCAAAATATTGAGTAAGCTGGAACATTTCAGCTATCGTGACTTTCATTTGGCCTTGATTGCCATTTTTGAAGGTGATTACCCGCTTGCCAGAGACCTGTTACGTGATGTACGTATGCGTTCCGGTATTTTGCCAGCAAAATTCGCAGATGTTCTGGTTGATGGTTTGGAAAACCCCGATCAGTTTGAAGCATCGGCGATTCTTCTGAGACTCGCAGTTGTAGAAGGCGAACTGGAAAAGCTGGTAGGATTCGAAGCCTTGCTGGTTATGGGGTCTGCCAGTGCGTTTGATTTGGGTATTGATCCTTTCAGTATTCAGAAAGTGCATATTTTGGCACTGGTTTGGAATAGTTGGGCTGTCGAATTGCGACAGGACCCCCGGTTCAGGAAATGGATAGAAAAGCTGGGATTTATTGAATTCTGGCATATGTATGGATGGCCAGACCGCTGTCAACCGACAGGTCTGGATACTTTTGAATGTATTTAACTTGAGGGCTTGAAATCGATCTGACTACACACTGGGCTGGCTTCTTGGTAATCGCAATTTTCATTCTTGCTTATTCCCTTGTCATTTTGGAAAAGAATATTCACCTGCGAAAGTCCAAGTGACTAATAAGCTTCTGATTTTGTCGCGTGAGGCAGAGCAGTATGAATGCCTCATTGCGGCAGCCGGACTGCCGGACTTGCAGGTGCAGGCATCCGGCCGTGTTGAAAGCGCCTTTGCGATGGCCGGGGATTGCGAGATTGTGCTGGGTGAGCCGCCAATGGTTTGCCAGATTCTAGACAATGCCAATCAGTTGAAATGGGTGCAGTCCTGTTGGGCCGGCGTTGACAGCCTGTGCCGGCCTGGCCTGCAGCGTGATTACGTCCTCACCGGTGTTGAAGGTAAATTCGGTCATTTGATTTCCGAATACGTCACCGGCTATGTGTTTGCACTGGAACGTGGTTTCTTTGCAATGCGGGCCAATCAACAGCAGCAACGTTGGCAACCACCACCCTATCGCCGTGCGCAGGAACTCACGGTTGGTATCGTTGGCCTGGGCTCCATCGGCCAGCATCTGGCTGGGGTTTTAGCCGGCTTCGGGTTTCATGTTACCGGCATGAACACCTCCGGGCAGCCTTGTGAGGCTGTTGAGAAAGTGTACACGCTAGAGGATAGCGACGAGTTTTTTGGCGCTGTCGACTACCTGGTAATTACCCTGCCATCGACCGCACGAACCCGACATTTTTTGAATGCTGAAACCATTGGAAAGTTACGCTCTGACAGTATCGTAATTAACGTTGGTCGCGGTAGTGTGATTGACGAAAATGCATTGATCAATGCCCTCCAAAAAGGCGAAATTCGCGCCGCCGTGCTGGATGTTTTTGAAACCGAACCACTGCCACCTGAAAGCCCGCTTTGGGCCATGCCGAATGTCTATGTAACACCGCATGTTTCCGCGGTCAGCTTTCCGCAAGACATCGTTGAAGTATTCAAACAAAACTACCTTCGCTACTTGAACAATGAAAGCTTGCAGCACGTGGTAGATTTTGAGCGCGGCTACTAGTTTTATAGCCATGCCTTTTTTATGGCAGAATGTGTTGAATCCGAACAGCTGACCGGACGCCCCAATGAAGAGAACAAGCATGAAAAGAACAAGCATGAAAAGAACAAGCATGAAAAAATTCTCCTTTGGCTTTTTGGTAGCCACCACATTATTGACCCCGCTATCTCAGACTGTGTTGGCTGAGGGTCGGCAACTTGAAGCTGAGTCGGCTGTAACAACCGCACACACGGCGACCGTAAATGGTAAGCAATTTGCCTATACGGCTACCGCTGGAACCCAACCGGTGTGGGACGATGATGGCAATGTGATTGCGTCGCTGTTCTATACCTATTATCAGCGCGATAATGTTAAAGATCGCGAGCGCAGGCCATTGATCATGTCTTTCAATGGCGGTCCGGGTTCGGCATCTGTATGGATGCACATCGCTTATACCGGCCCACGCATTTTGAATGTCGATGCCGAGGGTTATCCGGTGCAGCCTTACGGCATCAAGGACAACCCCTACTCGGTACTTGATGTGGCTGACATCGTTTATGTCAATCCGGTGAATACGGGCTATTCCCGTATGATTAATTCTGCTGATGGTGAGGACAAAGACGGGAAGGACAAGAACGCCGGGAAAATGACGCCGGAAGAAAAGCGCAAACTGTTCTTCGGCGTGAATGCAGATATCAAATATCTGGCGGAATGGCTGAATACTTTTGTTTCCCGCAATGACCGTTGGTTGTCGCCGAAGTACCTGATTGGCGAAAGCTATGGCACCGCCCGCGTGTCCGGGCTGGCGCTGGAATTGCAGGAAGCGCAATGGATGTACCTCAACGGCGTGATTCTGGTCTCACCGACCGACCTTGGTATCAGCCGCGAAGGCCCGGTCGATGCTGCCAATCGCTTACCGTATTTCACCGCAGCAGCCTGGTATCACAAGGTGCTGGATCCATCTCTCCAATCCCAGGATTTGACCGATATTCTGTCGGGCGCGGAAGATTTTGCGCTCAATCAACTGGCACCGGCACTGGCAAAAGGTGGTTTTATTGATGCGACTGAGAAGCAGCAGGTTGCTGAAAAAATGGCGCTGTATTCCGGCTTGTCGATGGAGGCGGTATTGCAGAACAATCTGGATGTGCCCGCCAGCTTTTTCTGGAAAGAATTGTTGCGCAAAGACGGCGTCACCATCGGCCGGCTTGATTCACGCTATCTGGGTGTGGATGGCAAAGATGCAGGTGTCCGACCCGATTACAATGCTGAACTAACCTCGTGGTTGCACTCCTTTACCCCCGCAATCAATTTCTACCTGAGCCAGGAGCTGAACTACAAAACGGATGTGAAGTACAACATGTTCGGCGATGTACATCCCTGGGATCGCGAAGACAACCACACCGGCGCAGACCTGCGTCAGGCAATGGCGGAAAACCCCTATATGAAAGTGATGGTGCAGTCCGGCTACTATGACGGCGCCACCAATTACTTCGATGCCAAGTACACAATGTGGCAGTTGGACCCGAGTGGTCGAATGAAAGACCGTTTGAGTTTTGAAGGCTATCGTAGCGGCCACATGATGTATTTACGACGTGAAGACCTGCAGACCTCGAATCAGGCCATTCGTGATTTCATCACCTCGGCAACACCTGCAGAAGGTGAGGCGGCAAAATATTGAAAACCCTGAAACATTTTTTTGATCGGAACGCTAAATGGGCCAGCGGAATTCTGGAGAAAGACCCGCACTTTTTCGAAGTCCTGTCGCGTCAGCAGAACCCTGAATATTTATGGATCGGCTGTTCTGATTCACGTGTGCCGGCCAATCAGATTGTCGACTTGCCGCCAGGCGAGGTGTTTGTGCATCGCAATATTGCCAATGTGGTGGTACACACGGATCTTAACTGCCTGTCAGTGATTCAATATGCCGTGGAAGTATTGAATGTCAAGCACATTATCGTCTGCGGGCATTATGGTTGTGGTGGCGTTGCTGCTGCATTGAAAGAACAACAACACGGCTTGATTGATAATTGGCTGAGGCACATTAAAGACGTAATTCGATTTAATGCTGATGAACTCAAAGGACTTGGCGAGACTGAGAAGGCAGACCGACTTTGCGAACTAAATGTTAAAGAACAGGTTACCAATGTTTGCAACACGTCTATCGTTCGCAGCGCCTGGATGTCCGGTCGTGAACTGCACGTTCACGGCTGGATCTATGACATCAACAATGGCTTACTCGAAGATCTGTATAGCGTAAGCGGCCCGGAAGATCTGGTCAGATAAGACCAGACCGCCGGGCAGCTACAGCCCCCCCCCTTTTATACAATTACAGCTCGAAACGACCACGCAGACCGGCATAAAATGCCCGGCCAGGGCGCACAAAGCCTAGAATTTCTTCATATTCTTCATCCAACAGGTTGCTGACACGTGCGGTGATTTCCAACTGCTGGTTGAGCTTCCAGGAACTGGCAAGATCAACCACCGTCACGTTATCCAGTACGACGTTTTCTGATAAATAAGTTATCGGAGAATAAAAGACATCCAGCTGCCTGCCGGTGTAATTAACATTGAGGTTCAAGTTGCCGCGATCGTCACCAAAATAGTAATTGGCGGTCAGGCTTGCCATGCTTTTCGGGCGTCTGACTTCTTCGAACTCTACGCCAAATGCATCCTCTTGCGTGGCATCGGTATAGGTGTATGACGCACCAAAAGCAAATGAATCGCTGAGGCGGCTGTCAAAGACGGCTTCAACACCATGGCGGTGGCTATCGTTGTCCTTGTTATTCGCGGTGAATAAAAACGTATCAGGGTCGAATACAAAGCCGTCAATCTCGTCCTGCAAATCCTGATTAAAGTAGGCAACCCCGAAGGTGTTACGGTCCCAGCTGGTGTCTATGCCAATTTCCCAACCCAGAGAAGTTTCTGGCTTGAGGTCAGGGTTGCCGATAAATGTGGCTGCGTAGTAGCCGTAGCGCTCTACAAATGTTGGTACTTTCGAACCGGTTCCCAACGATCCCCGCAACCTGATTGAAGGATTGATCTGATAGGAAGCCCCCAGTTGCCAGGTCGTGGCATTGTCAAAATCACTGTAGTCATCCAAACGCGCGCTGGCGGTCCAGCTAAAACCTTTTGCGGGGTTACCAACATATTCCATTGCATAACCGTTCACATCGTAGGATTGGTCCTGGTTCGGGTCGCCCCACGGCAGCGCTTCACCGCGCTGTGAGAAATTCACATCTTGACGTTCAAGCGCAAAGTTGATGCGGTGCCGATTTACCTGACCGAGCCGCCAGCCGCCACGCAGACGCAAATCCAGCGTGTCCGCAGCTGTTGAGCCGCTCCAAAAACCATCAGCAAAATTCTCGATATCTGAATCAGTCCAGTTGGCCGTAAAGTTGCCGGAAAAAGCCCCGTCTGATGGTGCGAATATTGCCTTGGCTGTCAGGTAGGTCTGCTGCGATTCTGTGACGCGATCGGCGTCAATAGGCAGGCCGGTGACAACGAAATCGACAGCATCGAAATCGTTACTGGCATCGACAAACTGACCAGCGAATTCCAGGGTAACTGAATCGGATGCATCGAGCGCCATGTCAAGGCTGGCGCTGGTGTTTTGGGTGCCGTCTTTCTCGTTGCCCTGACGCGAGATGTTGGTGCCATCGGTATCAAAATAGCTGACACCTGCATTCAGACGAAACGCATCTGCGGCATAACCGGCATCCGCGCTGGCGCTTAAGGTGCCGAACGAGCCGCCTTCGACCTGGCCGCTGGCAAAACTGTGTTCGACGTTCTTTTTACGGATGATATTGATCACGCCCGCCATCGCATCACTGCCCCAGATTGCACTCTGTGGGCCGCGAATAATCTCTATACGCTCGATATTCGCTGCCAGTGCAAACTGATAGGGGAATTCATCACTCTGCGCTGGGTCGTTGGCACGTATACCGTCAATCAAGACCAGCAATTGATTGGCTTCAGCACCCCGCACCCGTACCTGGGTCTGGGTGCCGGGTCCGCCGGCCTGACTGACTGTAAAGCCGGGCACATCACGCAGCAGATCGGACAGGTACTTAACCTGCCGCAGTTCGATTTCCTCAGCGGTAATGACGGTTACAGAACTTGAAACTTCATAGATGGGCATTTCCTGAAGGCCCGCGGTCACCAGTATGGTCTCCATTTCCGGGGAATCTTCCGCCAGCAGGGGACTGCTAAGCGCAGTCAATAAAATAGAACTTGTAACGAGAGTCGTAACTTTAAATTTTTGCAAAACCATTGTAATTTCCAGTGCGTTCTCACCCGAACGCGCTTGGTTGTGCTTTGTGGCAATGGATTTAGCGGGGAGTGCTGCTCAGATAAGCTGGTGGGCGTACACAGATGCAGTTCTCACACGCATCGCCCACCGCGATTGCACAAGTGAATAAAACTGCGGGCCGGTCTCCGGGCTTGCGAAGGGCAACTTATCGTTGCCTGCGAGGAGTCGCCTTCCCATGCAAAAAGCACAGTGGCTGCGATGACTCATACCTTCGCCTACCGTTGCGGGGGCAGCGACGGAATGGCCGCCAAGAAACTCTCTTGTGCGGTTCACCGTCTTCCCGTTTAATCTTGTCGACTGAGCAGTCGAAAAGACACCTGCAGACTTGGGGCGGAGATTGCCTTTTTTTGGGGGGGGTGTCAAGACGCGACTTGTTTTTGGGGGCCCATTTTTTTGGGGTATTCACTTTTTGGGTGGGTCGCATCGGCCGCATAGCTTACCGCCGGGGACGCTCGAGTACATCCTTGTAGCGCTTATCCTCGACTCCTGTCTCAGATGCCCCGGCTGCAAGCTATGCGGCCGATGCTCCTGGTGTAATTTGAGTGCCTACACTATTTGAGGACGGCAAACAAAGGCGCTGGAATTGACAGGGGTGGGCCAAAAAAAACGCAATCTCCGGGTTGGGACTTTCTAAAAACGGTTGCAAAAACCGAACCGCCAGCGGGTTTCGCCCCAAATTTGTACTATATTTCAGTATTGGTTGAAAATGATAAGGCATACAAAATAATACGACAGTGACGCGGTTCACTGCTTTTTTCAAAGGACTGGCTTATAAAAAGACCTTGATCCGGATGTCCGGGCAACAATTTGAAAACAGGAGATTAAAATAATGATCACTCCATACGAGTTAGCGTATCTAAGTGGTGATGCGTATCGCGAAGATCCAATGGTTCAACCCGCTAGCTATGAGATCAATATCCCGCAAGCGGGTGATTGGGGTGTTGGCGCACACGATGGGGTTTCAGACTCATTCTTTTGCACCAAATACATCAAATCCGGATCGTTTGAAAACGTCATCGCTTTCCGTGGAACCGGGGTTACCAGGCCGGCAGATGTTGCGGTCGATATAGCCCATCTGTTTTCCCGCAGCTCACCCTATATTTCAGCTGCTCTATCGTTTATGCGTCGATTCTCAGACAGGCAGACAATTGTTACCGGCCACTCTCTGGGCGGCTTTATTGCCATTACCATGGCATATCATTACACCATCAAGGTTGCAGCAATAAACCCGCCGTGGACGGGCTCTGACCTGTCGACCACAACATCCTTGTTGACGTTGCTTCCGAATATGTTGGATCGCTATGAAGCCAGCAGATCTCCCAGTTTTCAATCATCAAGAATCATTGTGTATCAATCTACATCTGATGTGGTTACGGCCAACACCCACAGTAGTAGAGTTCGAGGTCCCAACATTAATTTTATTCGCATTGGAGCGCACGGCTGGCACAATCTGGATCCGATCATTGACGATTTCAGGCGTAACCGGAACTACGCAATTCGTTGGTAGGGGCTGTATTGTTTTTGAGTTGGCGAGTGTGAGCGGTATTTTTCAGATTCTTTGAACAACGGTTGTTTCGTCGCCGTCTTCATCAATGTCACTGTCTTCGGAATTTTGTACACAGATGATAGTGACATTATCTGAGGCACCCCTGACCAGCGCGGTGTGTAGCAAAGACTGGGTGATTTCTGCCTTGTTCTTATTCGCCATCATCGAGGCAATCTCAGTGTCGGAGACCATCCGACTGAGGCCATCCGAACACAATAAAAACTGATCACCCGAATGAACTTCCATTAAACGCGAGTCAACCTCGACCGGATCAACGATCCCGATGGCTCTGGTTATCACATTCGACATGGCATGGGATTCTGCATCTTCTGCCCGGATCAAACCCTGATCGACCAGTTCCTGAACATGTGAATGATCACGCGTCAGCTGCAGTAGCTCCTGATCGGCATAGCGGTAAATACGACTGTCGCCGCACCATACCACCGCACCTTGAGTGCCGTTAATTACCAGAACCACAACCGTGCTGCCCGGGGTTCGTTGGTCGGCGTATTCGTCTGAATGTGACAGTAGTTGCTGGTTGGTGGCTTTCAGGCAATCCCTTACCGCCTGATGCATCTCCTCGAAACTGCCACAAGGTGCTAGTGACTTGATGGCGTCTGTAACTGCTTTACTGGCGACTTCACCTGCGGCATGGCCACCCATGCCGTCAGCGACTACCCACACGCCGATATCGGTGCGCTCGGCAAAGGCATCCTCGTTCAGTTTGCGAACCATGCCGACATGAGTAAGGGCGTTAGATTGAAATACCATGTTTTATCCGCTCAACTCGACAGCAACTCATCCAGATAATCAACTTCCGGATTTTGCGAAGTTGACTCGGGTGCTGACAGCACATCTTCGTCCATCAGTAAATTGAGATACGCAGATGAAGAGGGCATCCCGGTGCAAATCAATGACTGTGAGGAAACCTGACTGGAGCCATTGTGCCACCACAGACCGTAGCGATTTCGCTCATTTAAAATCATATTGTGGAGCAGCCCGGGGAGCTGAACGGAAATGGAAGTGGACTCAGGATAAACGACACTCATTTGCTCTGCAGTGTTCTCAAAGCGCAAGCTCGACGGGGGTTGATAGTCGAGCTCCAAACCCTGAGTGCTGATTTCGGATTCTATGGCCGGCTGTTCCATTTCCTCGTCAAGCGCCGCCAGGGCCAAATCACGTAATGAAGTAAACCAGGGTGGGTTCAAGGCTGCAAAAGAAGCAGGCTCTGCGCCATGTGGCAACATGCACGCCAAAGTGAAATTGAAATAACGGCCCACCCTGTCCACGCTGGGAATTGTGACTCCGGCTACAGCTTGTTCGCCACATACCCCGGCACTTAATACAAAGCACCAGGTCGGGCAGTTCAGGTAATAACTTAACCAGTTTTCAGGTTCGCGTTCGCGGGCAGCCAACATGCCGGTTTGCAACCATTGGTGCCAGACGTTGATAAAATCCTGAGGCAGTCGCTTCTGGATAAAGTCACCGTAAGTGGGTAACTTGCCGTAGTAGCCGATTTCCAGAAGGCTGCCAGGCGCATTCATAGTTGCCCCGGACACCTGAAGTCGCGCAGTTCCGGCAGGTAGAACGGGTTGAACGCACTGTTGGCACTGATTTCGTATTCTGCCCAGCGATCATCCAGAGTAAACCGGGTCTTGAATGTTTCCGGTGTAGATGACTGCTCCATGCCGGCTGCGTCCAGCAGACGGAAGAACGACCATGGGCCTACCAGGGTATTACCAGACCGGCCGCTCGCCGGCACCGGGTTGAATTGGATTTGTACCTGATTCAAATTGCCTTCACCCGGCCATATGAATGACTGATTAAAAATCGGTCCATGGCTGTAATTTGTGATCTGGCCATTGATGTTCAGCATGAAGTTGGTGGTTACCGGATCCATGCCTATTGGTCGTAGATTGAATGAAATAGACGGGTTGTTACCACCGCCAGAGAAGAACGCGCTCTGGATTTTCTTGGCTCGCTGAATCTGTTTGAGCGAAGCGCCTGAAATGGCGAGATTGGCAGACACACTGGATTTTAATTGCCAGTTTCTGGAATTGGTGTCAACGATGTCAAGCAGGTACTTATTGAAAAATTGATCCAGAATCCCTCCCGAGCCGAAAAATGCGGCAAAGTCTCGTAACTGCACTTCGCGTTCTGAACTACTGTCAAACGGGTAGCGGCCATCAAGTGCTTGTCGGCAGAATGGCGCAACGTCGGTTGACCAGGCAGATTTGATGTGGTTTTCAGCGCCACCCGCAACCAGAGAGTTGCTTTCAGTAACCATCAAGTCGACCCAGCCGCTTACAGGTGCAGGCGCTCGCTGGCCCTGCAGACGTAGCCGATTTACAGCTGAACTGGCTTGGCCTTGCAAACCTGTCATCAGCTGATCAGATGAGCTTTGTGCCAATTGATCCACATAAATGTAAAGTTCCTGCAAATCGCCCAGCAAGCTGTCCAGTGCGGATGGCCCGTTTGGTCTGGCTGCGATCAGGGAATGCAAACCGGCAAAACTGCGATCAACCAAAATAGGATCGGGCAAGCTGCTGCCTTCACTGGATTGTTCCTCGCGGAACACCGATTCAATGCGCTGACGTAAAGATTTACCGTCATTTCCGGCGTCGCTGATGGCTTGTTCCGGCACCAGTCGTGTTGCGATATCAACATTGGTCAAAAGCTGCTTCAGCGGAGAATCATCGCCGGTAAGAATGCGCAAAATCTCGGCTGCCTGTGGCAGGCTGTCGAATGAGCGGATTCGGATATCTTCAAGGAATGCACCCCAGGCGCGTGTATAGTCGGTGAAATAGCGCAGTCGTATGCCAGAGGTTAATTCGTTCTGTGGTGTTTGCGCAGCTTCGGTCGCAAAAATCCAGGTCTCATCCTCCATATCGGCGACAAACCTGGATTCCGCCGGCAGATACATGTTCTGGTAGCCTTCGGGAGAAAAGAATGCTGACACGCCCTGGTTGATGGGTGTGCCGCTGGCGCGCATGAACACTTTTGCTCCATCGGGACCTGCACCCGAGGCAATCGTAAATTGCGCGCCTTGCTGCAGGTTTTCCGACTTAATGACGGAATAAATGCGGTCCGCCAATGTCGTGTTGGCCAACGCTGCTCTGGCAGTCATGACCAGGTTTTTATCGAGGTCAAAAGGCAGGCTCAAAGGGTCCATGTCCAGCAGGGCATCCAGATGCTCTTGTAGTTGGGTAATCTGATCGGCACTCATGACCCTCGTCATGTTGGCGTTCCAGTCACGCTGCACCCAGTCGGCGACAAATGCCCTGTCCATCTTCTCGGGATTGGCAAGCATCAAATAGGCTTTCAAAGCCTGATAGGATCGGTCCGGGTCATTCAGACTTTCCTTCAGAACCTGCTCCATGCGCACCATCAAACGTGGCAAAAAGCCGTTTTCCAGCAAGCGTTGATAAGCCGGAACGGTGCCGTTTGTGCCCAGTCGTTTGCCAAGGTACAGGCCAAATCTACTGCTCAGTGGAGCAGATTCCGACTGCGAGTCGTAGCCGGTAGGCATGGCGCGTGCATCGTTGAGCAGAGGCAGGATTCCGTTCAGGGATGGGTCGGTAGGTAACACTCTGCGGACATCTTCGCTGACCGTGTCGGTGGCAGCGGTCACTTCGTTGGCAAGGGTCTTGTTGTTGCTATAACTGACCCACCACGCGATGTTCAGCAAAATGGGCACCGCCAGTATCAGCCCAAGCCCGACTTTTCTACTGATACTGTAAATGCGTTCTGCTTTGAGGTTGGAGCCGGCAAGTCCCGATTCACCGAAAATAACCTGAGTCAGTAAATCCGTGATAAAAAAGCTTTTGCCCTTCGAAGGCGTGCTTTGGGTGGTAGCCCGGGAAAGGCCAAAGTTGCGAGCCATCTGGCTCATTATACGGTTAAACGGGGTGCCTTCCTGAGTGCCGCTGGTGAAATACATGCCGCGCAGCACCGGTGTTGTGGTGTAGCGACTTGGTTTGAAAACCCGTTGTAGAAATTCATCAATCGAATCTTTGGCTGACGCCAATTGCATCGGGAAGTTATAGATCAGTTCGCGCCGGGAGATATCGCGCTCGTCCTGCAGGCGTTTGGTCAGGCGTGCTTCAAGCTGGTTTTGCAAGGCGCCGAATTCGCCATCAAATTTTTCCAGCGGGTCGTCCTTTAAGCCAAAAGTAAATCCCCAGACCTGTTCGCGCTCATGACGGTCCAGGTCATTGAAAAACTCCATGAAACCGGCCATCAAGTCACACTTGGTGAACATTAGGTAAACCGGGAACTTCACGCCCAGACGTTCATATAACTCTTGAATTCGACTCGCGATAGCAGCGGCGTTGCGTTCACGCTCAAGCTCATTCTGGCGTGCCAGTTCTTCCATGCTGATGGCCAGAATAATGCCGTTGATCGGGCGACGACTGCGGTGCTTTTTGAGTAGTTTCAAAAAGCCGAACCAGGCTTTGTTGTCGACGTCCTTGTTGCTGTCCTGGGTGGTGTAACGGCCCGCCGTATCGATCATCACCGCTTCATCGGTGAACCACCAATCGCAGTATCGGGTGCCGCCAATACCTTTGATTTTGGATTCGCCCATCTGCTCTGCCAGCGGGAACTGCAATCCTGAATTGACCAGCAAAGTAGTTTTGCCGGAGCCGGGCGGGCCAATAATGATGTACCAGGGTAACTGGTATATCGAACGCATTTTTTTGCCGCCAACCTGGCTTTTCTTCAGTGTTTTCAGGGCATCGTCAAATCGATCTTTCAGTGTTGCCAGCTCTTCAGTAGTTTGCTCGGCGGTTGGGTCAACGTCTTCAGCTGAGGCCGCCAGGTCTTTGCTGATATCGGCGCTTTTCTTCTTGTCGCGCCATTTGCGAAACAATTTGTAGAGGCCCCATGCCGCAAAAATGACCAGAATTAATACGGCGCGAGTAATCGGGGAACGCAGCGGTACAACATCCCCTATACGGATCATCGGCCCATACATCCAGATCATATAGGCAAAGGCACCCAGACCCATCAACATGAACATGCCTTTGGACATCAGTCTGGAAATTATGATGGACATCATGAGCCTTGTGCCCTCTCAAGTAGTACGATCTCAACCCTTCGGTTTTTGGAACGTCCTTCGGCCGCCGTGTTGGGCGCAATCGGTTTGCTCTCGCCCAGTCCTTCAGCTACCAGTCTGCCGGGTTTGCTGATCACTTTATTCAATTGCTCTACTACCGAATCAGCACGGCCTTGAGAAAGTTCGGAGTTGGACGCGAAGCGTCGGTTGCTGCGAATAGGCACATTGTCCGAGTGCCCGTAAACCATTATTCGACCGGAGGTGTTCTCGAGACCCTCGCCGATGCGCCGGATAATCTCGTCATAGTTGCTGTTGACAAACTCGCTGCCTGACTTAAACAGGTTGTCCCCGGGGATCAATACTACAATTCGATCGGGCAGCTCATCAACACTGACCTGACCTGCTGTGATTTCCGGACTGAGAAATTCTGCCAGCCTGAACCTCGGCGGTGATGGATCAGGAATATTCACAGCCGCAGTCGGTGCCAGCAAACGGGTAGGCAACAAGGTTTCTTCATTACCGATATTCATCAGCCTGGCATGTACGGGGTCTGCATAGTTACCGAGGTTTACCCGCCACCAGCTGAAGATGCCAACCAGAATCAGAATGACCAGGCTGGCAGCCAGCCAGGCCGGGATCAATGGACCCTTGGCCATGGCTGACTTATCCAAACCTTCCCAGTGTGGCGACAACGCCGGTTCGGTCTCTTCCCGCTGCCTGCGGATGGTTTGATATAAATCTTCGCGAACGATAGCCAGTTCGTTGTTGCCATCACGCGACACCCGGTAACGGCCCTGGAATCCGAGCGCGAGGCAAACATACAGTAATTCAAGCAAATCTATATTGCGGGCAGGGTCTTGCGAAAGTTTTTTAAGCATCTGGAAAAACCGTTCGCCGCCATGTGTCTCTTTGTGAAACATGCTTAGCAGGCTTTGCTGGTTCCAGATGCTGCCTGAACCCCAGGGCGTGCTCATCACAAACTCATCAATGGTCGAGCACAATGCGTAACGGGCAATAAAAACGGTTTCTGGTGCTATGCCTTCGCGCTGCGCGGTGGCTTCAAATTTCTGAATTTCATCGGCCAGCTGTTTGTGCAGCTCAGTGGGGTTGGGGTGCGAGCTGGTATTGCGGATCTGGCTTAACAGGTTCAATAAAATAGAGGCGGACTTTTCCAGTGCGTTCAGCCCCGGTCGTAAAGTGATCTCAATTTTCTGGTCAGGGTCATGACGTGGTTGCTGTCGGCTTGGGGGTGCTTGCCGCCGGCGCCCGCCGGGATTAGGTTTGATGATAGTTCGCTCATCATCCATGTCGAAGAAAGGATCATCTTTGTCAGGCATTTTGGTTAACCTCTAATAGCCCACAGTTCCAGCTCCAGCCCCGGGTATTTGCCACCCGGATGCAGACCAAGACCTGCAGAACTCGACAGCTGTTTCCACATGTCGCCGCGTTTGTTCAGTTCGAAATAGGAAAATCCCGAATGGAACGGAATCTGCCTGGGCGCAACTGACAGGGCATCCAGTTCGATGCCGGGTATTTGCGATGTAATCAATTGTTTCATGACCTCTTTCGGCCCGATTTTTGACTGCAAAGGAAACTGGCTACGCAGCTTTTCTGTTGGCATGTCTGCTTTCACTGCCAGCACAAATGCAGCAGTATCGAACAGTGATTTGTCGTCAACAACGGCCAAACTGATGCCAACTTTCTTGTAGTGCTTGAATGGAATCTGGATGGCGCTGTGTTCGAATACCACACCAAGTGACCGCCTCAATTCCGTCATGATGGCAATGAAAGTGGCCGTCAGGTCGGTATGAATATATTCAGGCAGTTCCGGTGGCCGACTGCTGGGGTGGGTAAAAGTAGATAGCTCGCCCGCCAGCTTCAGACAAACCTGAAACAGGGATTCCGGATGATATGACTGCAACGATCCCAGGTGTGAAAACACAGGCTCGTAGCCATTGATCATCTGCAGCAACATGTAGTCCTCGACCTGCGAGGTGCCGCCACCACCGCTGGCAACGTTCAAGCGCAAGGCGATTGCTTCAGCGCGTTGCTTCAACATGCCTTGAATCTCTTCAATATACCCAGCCAGTTGAGAATTATTATTGCAGTCGATGCTCGGCCCGATAAAGTTGTCATCCAGCACGATGCGTTTATCACTGCGAATCTCGATAATTTTACCGATGCCAATGCAGGCATACTCGGTGCGTTCGTCCTTTTCGGTCAGCAGCAACAAGTTTTTACGCGCCAATTCTATCGGTGCATTTGAGTCTTCCGGTAAGCTGGTGTCGCGCACGTCAGCGATTTCAATGCTGTGACGGGCACTTTGGTCTTCATCGTCGACCCGGTTGGATTCTGTTGCATTGGGGCGCTTGCCGATCAGGCACAGATAGATGTTTTCATCCTTGGTGTTTTTGTCCGGCTCTATAGGAATCGGCGGCGCATCCGCGAAGGGAATATTGACGGTGGTACCATCCGGCAAAATAGCCTTGCATTTCGCTATCTCGATTTTCCCGAGGCTCAAAGCCTCCTGGTCGATCTGTAGCTCTTGTATTCCCCACGAATAAGGCCGTAATGGGCCACAACGATTTTGTATCAGGGTTTCCAGATATCGGTCATTCTGCTGGAAATGCTGTGGCCGAAGGAACATGCCTTCAGACCAGACGATGTTTGATGTCCAGGACATATTTTGTCGTTGCCTAGTTAACTGTTGTTGTAATGGATTGTTTGGCCAGTGTCACAGTGACCGCCTTTGTTGAGCCTTGCACAACTGGCACTGTGGTGCGCCAGATGGCGTTATCGATGTCCCGGAATCCTGCGACCAGACCGATAAATGTGGTTTGCGAATTGAGCTCCAACGGTAGTTGTTTGGTGTCGCCAGGTGACAGAATCAGCCGGGTTTTACTGAGTAAATCCTGGCCCAGTGCAGCGCCCGAAGGTTGTGTCAGGCTGGTGTAATCAAGCCGGTTGAACTGCTCTTCGGAATTGAGCTCGATGACATGCAGGATGACAGGCGATGGCCGACCCTGTAAATCCGGATTTACATCGCTTGAGGCAGTGATCTGCATACCGACAATTACCGGTTTGGGTGTGCTGGCACAGCCGGCAAGCATTAGCACAAACATCACCAAAACAACCCCATTGGCAATGAAGCGTGTTTGGCGACTGATTTTATGACTGACTGCGAACCTGGACTTGCTTGAAAGGCTACTGTTCATGATGGATTCCTTAGTGATTGTTTTTTAGTCGGTCTAGCTGTTGTTCATAGGCGCGCGAAAATTTGCTGCCAAATAATTGTTGGAAATCATCTTCTGCTTCGCCGGCGATTTGATCAAATAACAATTTGAACATTTCCCAGTATTTGGCTTTCTTGCCACCCGGCAAAATGTTATCAAGAAAGGAGTCTGACTCCAGCCGTTTTTCCAGTGCTTCCGGATTAAAACGCTTGAGAATATCTTGCAAAGCAGCTTCCATACCGGCCACCACCGCCATCTGGTGTGCGTTGACATCGTCAAAGCCTTCTTTGACTGCCTTGGCGCCGGTCATATAAGCCGTGTCCTGCTGGCTGAGCAGTTGTTTTAAGGTACTAATTTTTGAGGTGGAGAATTTCAACGGATTGTTCTCAACCGGCCGGATCATGGTCTGGTCCAGCCTGAATTCGCTTTTTATATGGGTTCGACCACTGAGTGTTTGCACCAGCCCGTCGGTAAATTCCGCCAGAACGCTGCCAACCTGTTCAAATAACGCCGATTCATCTACGCCGGCTAAATCCTCTGACTTGAGCCCCGCGCCGGCGATAAATGCAGCCAATGCTCCGCCAGCATGGCTCGGCCTTGCGGGCGTCGCAGTCGCTGGAGGAGGCGTCGCTGGAGCGGCAGTCGCTGGCGGGGCGGCCGGTTGAGGCGTTTTCTCAACGGCTGCTGGTGCAGCAACCGGCTCAGTTTTTGCTGGTTCAACTGGCGCTGGCGTGCTGTCGACGGATTTGCTTTCAACCTGCTCGTTTTCAACATGTTCATTTTCAGCGGCTGATGATGGCTCGACCGGGTTGTCAAAAATTTCCAACGCATCTTCCCAGTCATCAGGCATGTCTGTTGATATATCGTTGGCGTCACTGGCGCCGTTACTGGCGCTTTCAAATTCATTATCATCCCCGTCAGTGTCAAAAGGATCATTCTGAATATGACTGGCAGGCGCCTTCGCGACTTTAAGCATGCCGGTGGCTTCGTCCCAGTTGTCTGGAATGTCAGTGCTGAAATTATCGTCAAACTCAATGGATTGTTCTGGCTTTGTCTTGCTTTCGACCCGATTGGAAGCCTTAAAAGAGTCATTCAACGGGTTGTGTCTTACGCGCAAGCTTTCAGCTGAAACCTGTTCGTCTTCATTCTCGTCCAGGTCATCCAGATCCAAAAGGCTTTCAATGCTGACTGCATTGGCGGCCATCGGGGTTTTATCCAAGTGTTCAAGTGGTGTGTTGATGTCCTTTTCAAAGTCATCGTTATCATTTCGAGTTGATCCGGAGTGCGAGGGAGCAGGGTCGCTGAACGGGTCATCAAATTCATCATCAAACTCATCCTCAGAAGCGGCTTGCCCGATAAAAGTCGCATTGTCGTCAAATGGCGTTTCGTCGTAGTCTTCTTCATCTGCAATTACGTTTGATGAGGCACTGTCGTCGATCAGCACTTCGAACTCAAAATCTCCGATTCTGAATTTGTCCTGATCATTTATTGCAACGGTAACATTCCGTTCCAGACGCTTTTCTGCGCCGTTAAGAAATACGCCATTGGTGCTGGTGTCAGTGAGATAGTAGTTTCCGGATTCGACATGAACACGACAGTGAACCCCGGACAAAAACCGTTGCGGATCAGGAATTGCCCAATCGTTTTCTTCGTTTCGACCAATTGTAAATGCGACACTATCAGAGGTAAACACTTCCTGTTGACCAGGAGAAAGTCGGTGATAACTGACAATTTTCAGGCTGATAGACATTGCGTTATGCAGCTTGAAAATTCACAGGCAATAACAAGGTATTAGCAGGTCTCTTGCTCGTATCCCGGCTGCGCAAACAGTTCTCGACCAGCCCGGCTGGTGAGCTCTGACTCAATTTACTCTGATTAAAGTTGTTGATATTCTTTTTCAAATCAGTGCCTTATTCTCCGAATGACCTCGGCCCACAAAATCATTCATTTTTGGTGCGTTGATATAAAAGTTACATACACTATACTTCATAGTACATTTGCCAGTGATTATCAAATTAATAATAATATTGGCAATCGCCCTGAATGGCTTTCTGGAATGCAGCTTTGGCTGTGTTATGGTCGAGCGCTATTTGAGTGAAAAATTCATGGGTGATGTACATGGGTGATAAATAGGGAAGCGAAGCATGAGCCTGTCAGCAAAAGAACTGAGTCAGCCGATTTCCGAAGACCTGCCTTGTGGCGAGGATCTCGAATATGATCCTGAGTTTCAGAAAATGGAAACCATGCTGCAAACCAAATCCGAGCAGGAGTTTGGAGATACCGTCATTCCCGGAACCGGCCCCGACTGGAAGGGTGTTGGCAAGCAAGCCGAAAGTCTACTGAAACGAACTCGTGATCTGCGGGCTTTGTCTTACAGCGCTATTTCACAACTACATACCAGTGGTTTGGCCGCCTTCAGGGATGGCCTTGAAGCGCTGAATGATTGCATGGAAAAATTCTGGGAACCGATTTACCCCTTATTGGATGTTGATGACAACAACGATGCAACCATGCGTCAGAACACGCTGCAGATGCTCAATGACCGTAATTTCGTAGGCGAAGGTATCGAGCGCTCACCCTTGGTTGAGCTTAAAGGTGTAGGCGGATTTTCCTATCACGATATCGAGCTCGCCGAAGGCAAGGCGGATCCGGCGGAAGGTGAAGAGGTTCATGATATTGCCTTGATCAAGGGCGCTTTTGGCGATGCCAGTCTGGAAGATATGACAGCGCTTGGTGCCTCGATTGGCGGCACCATGGAGCAACTGGAGCGCTGTGCCACCTTGTGGTCAAACCTGGCAACCAATGCGGATGCACTGGATGTCGATGACACCATGCAGATACTGAAAGAATTGTTGCACGCTATCCATACCTACGCGCCGGTCGCAGCGGCAGCGGTCAGCGGCGAAGACGTTGTGGATATGGTTGAAGCCGCAGCAGCGCCGGTCAGCGGTGCCATCAACGACCGTAATGATGTGGTCCGCACGATCGACCGGATTTGTGAGTACTACACCGTCAACGAACCCTCCAGTCCGGTGCCGCTGTTGCTACGCCGGGCGCAACGGTTGGTCGCAAAATCATTTTATGAAATTCTCGAAGACATGGTGCCCGATTCCATGAACCAGGCCAAGATTATCGGCGGCCAGAAAGAGCCTCCTGCCTGAGGCTGAATTTCGGGGTTTATAAGGTTTTTTAAGGTGAATGAAAAATAAGCGTTGTTTTATTTTAATTTTGAACTAAGTTTAAGGATACGACTTCAGGAGAATTAAGAATGGGATCACAAAGCAGTCAAAAATTTATAGGTCGCAATCGCGCACCACGGGTACAAATTGAGTATGACGTCGAGCTGTACGGTTCTGAGAAAAAAATTAATCTGCCATTTGTTACGGGTGTAATGGCCGACCTTTCGGGTAAACCGGAAGAGGCGTTGCCTTCGGTTGCTGATCGCAAATTTATGGAATTCGACGTTGATAATTTTGATGAACGCCTGAAAGCGATGAAGCCGCGAGTGGCATTCCGGGTGCCTAACACGCTAACCGGGGAGGGCCAGCTCAATGTTGATATGACGTTTGAAAGTCTCGATGATTTTTCACCGGACGCAGTTGCCAAGAAAGTTGATTCACTGAACACCTTGTTGGAAGCACGCAACCAGCTCAACAACCTGGTGACGTATATGGATGGTAAAACCGGCGCGGAAGAATTGATTTCCAATGCCATCAACGATCCTGCGTTACTTAAATCGCTGGTCGCGGCTCCCAAGAAAACCGATAAACCAGATGACGGAGAAGAGGGTTAAGTCATGGCTGATCAAAAACAAGCAACTCAAAAACCAGCAGCCACTAAAACCACTGAATCCAGTGATTTTGCTTCGCTGCTCGACAAACAATTCCGGCCTAAAACCGACCGGGCTCAAGAAGAGATTTCATCCGCAGTAGAAACGTTGGCTGAATACGCTCTGAAAAATACTGACATTATTTCAGAGGATGCGGTGGAGTCCATTCAGGCCATGATTGCGGCGATCGACAAAAAGCTGACCGATCAAGTTAATCAAATCATTCACCACGAAGACTTTCAGGCGCTGGAAAGCGCCTGGCGCGGCTTGAGCTATATGGTCAATAACACCGAGACCGATGAGTCACTGAAGATCAAGGTGATGAATATTTCAAAAGCGGATTTGCACAAGACACTGCGCAAATTCAAAGGTACCGCCTGGGATCAAAGTCCGATATTCAAACAGATGTATGAGGAAGAGTTTGGACAGTTCGGTGGCGAACCGTTCGGGCAGTTGGTAGCCGACTACTATTTTGACCATGGTCCTCAGGATATCGAAACCCTGACGCAAATTTCCAAAGTCAGCGCGGCCATGCATTGTCCCTTCATCTCTGCAGTGTCGCCTAAAACCCTGCAGTTTGATTCCTGGGGTGAGCTGAGCAATCCGCGCGACCTCACCAAGATTTTCCAGACGCCGGAATATGCCGGCTGGCGTTCATTGCGTGAATCGGATGATGCCCGTTATCTCGGCTTAACCATGCCACGGTTTTTGGCGCGCCAACCCTATGGTGCAGCCACTGATCCGGTTGAAGGCTTCGATTTTGAAGAAGACACAGATGGTACTGATGCCAGCAAATACGCCTGGTGTAATTCAGCTTACGCGATGGGCGTCAATATCAACCGTGCGTTCAAGGAATTTGGTTGGTGTTCGCGCATTCGTGGCATTGAATCTGGCGGCGCGGTAGAGAATCTACCTACCCATACCTTCCCGACCGATGATGGTGGTGTGGATATGAAATGCCCCACTGAGATTGCTATTAGCGACAGACGAGAAGCTGAGTTGGCCAAAAACGGCTTTATGCCTTTGATCCATCGCAAGAATTCTGACTTTGCGGCCTTTATCGGTGCTCAATCTTTGCAAAAGCCACAGGAATATGAAGATCCAGACGCTACCGCCAATGCCAATCTGGCAGCGCGCTTACCGTATTTGTTCGCCACCTGCCGGTTTGCCCACTACCTGAAATGCATTGTGCGTGACAAGGTCGGCTCGTTCAAAGAACGTGAAGACATGCAGAGGTGGCTCAATACCTGGATTACGCAATATGTGGATGGCGATCCGAAGAACTCAAGCGAAACCACCAAAGCACGCAAACCGCTTGCGGGTGCAGAAGTGGTGGTTGAAGAGGATGAGAGCAATCCGGGCTACTACCGTTCGCGCTTTTATCTGCGGCCGCACTATCAATTAGAAGGCCTGACCGTTTCATTGAGACTGGTATCCAAACTGCCTTCAACAAAAAGTTGATTTGTGTGATTGAGTTCACAGCGCAGGCTTTGGATCAGGAGTAAATTGTACTTAATGCGATGGCGTTGTTTTTCAGGGTCAGACGTATTTAACAAACATTAATCAGACAGGAGAGTTCAAGATGGCAACAATTCATTTAAAAATTGCTGGTATAGATGGTGACTCGGTTGCAGCGGGTTATGAAGGTCAGATCGATTGTGATTCATGGGCGTGGGGCGCTCACCAGCCAGCCAATATGCATAATGCGACGGGTGGTGCAGCTGGTGGCTCACAAGTACATGACCTCAGAGTGACTAAAAAAATGGATAAGGCCAGTGCGAACCTGATGAAGTATTGCTGCAAAGGCAATCACATTGCGGAAGTCACCATGTCTTGTACCAAATCATCTGGTGAGGCTCAGGTTGAATGGCTGAAAGTTACGATGACAAAGGTGATCATTTCAAATGTTAACTTTAGTGGTTCGGACAATCAGACGCAGGGTGGCGAGGAGTTAACTCTGAACTTTGCAAAATATATGATGGAATATTTCGAACAAACTGATACAGGTAGTCAAGGCGCTGCGGTTACTGCGGAATATGACATTGCCACGCAAACATAATAATTGCCGGCGTACAGGGCAGATTCCTTTCAGGGCTTTTAACTGGCAGGAATCTGGCCGTCGGGGTGGAAAATGAATGCTGAGACGCTAATCCAGCAAGGGGAATTAAAGGCCGCGCTCGCGGCCTTGTCAGAAAAGGTGAGAGCCAAGCCTGCAGATGCTTCTCAACGCGTTTTTCTGTTTCAATTACTCGCTGTGTTAGGGCAATGGGACAGGGCCAGAACTCAATTAGAGATGGCTGTAGAGCTTGATGCGTCTGTAACACCGATGGTGATGGTTTACCGTGATGTGATTAATTGTGAACTGCATCGTCAGGCCGTATTTGCCGGCAAAAGCAAGCCGCTTATCTTTGGCAAACCGGAAGAATGGATTGCCTTACTGGTCGAGGCCCAGCAGGCCTTTGCCAAGGGTGACATGAAGTCATTCAATACGCTCAATTCTCAAGCGCTTGAGCAAGCACCCGCATCCAGTGGCACGATTAACGGTGAATCATTTGCCTGGTTGGCAGATGCTGACCAGCGCTTTGGGCCTGTTTTTGAAGTGATTTTCAATGGCCAGTATTACTGGGTGCCAATGTCGAATGTGCGCAATCTGACCATGGAAGAGCCCGCTGATTTACGTGATCTTGTTTGGCAACCGGCTGAAATCACCTGGATTAATGGTGGCCGTAATGCGGTGATGATGCCATCTCGCTACCCTCGTATCGAGGGCATTACAGAAAGCGAAATGCTGGCGCGAAGCACCAACTGGGAACCCCATCAGGAAGAACTGTTTGAAGGTATCGGGCAACGCATGTTGGCCACTGATGAGCAGGATTACTCTTTCCTGCAGGTGCGCAATATTCAATTCGATGAGTCCTGATAGCGGACTTGACTGCTAGCAATGGGGCAGTGGTCGCTAAAGGAAAGGTTGCAGCCTTCATTACTCGACAGGCTGACAGACCTTGAGCCGCACAAAAGTGCGGAAAGTTCTGCAAAACAAAGCATGAGCCAGAAGGACTTCAAGGCCGCTGTCATTCGTGACCTGGGTTGGCTTCTCAACTCGGTTTCTCTGGATGTCTGTGTTGATCTTGAACCCTATCCTGAAGTGCAACACTCGGTGCTCAATTATGGTTTGCCGGATATCTCCGGTCACACAGCATCTACCATTGATGTCAAAACTGTTGAAACCTCGGTAAAACAAGCCATTTTTGATTATGAACCACGTATTATTCGTAACTCACTACGGGTGAAAGTACACGCCAACCCGGATGACATGAGTCATAATTCGATGGTGTTTGAGATTCAAGGTGCAGTGTTTGGTCAGCCTTCGCCTTTTCAAGTCGTACTTAGAAGCGAACTGGACCTTGAAGTCGGCGAGTTCAAAGTGACTGAGGACTTCGGTTAAATTTTATGGATTCCAGGTTACTCCACCATTACAACAACGAATTGCATTTCATGCGTGAAATGGGTGCGGAATTCGCTCGTCATTTTCCAAAAGTCGGCGGCCGTTTGGGCATGGAAAATCTGGAGTGCTCGGATCCCTATGTTGAACGTTTGTTGGAAGGCTTCGCCTTTCTGACTGCCAGAGTGCAGTTGAAAATTGAAGAAGAGTTCCCCCGCTTTTGCCAGCACCTGTTGGAAATGGTCTACCCGGATTATCTGGCGCCCTTGCCTTCCATGACCATTGTGCAAATGAGTCCTGACACCAGTGACGGGGATCTGGTCGATGGCAGCTTGATCGCACGCGGAACTTCGTTGCGAAGCGGTCTGGGACCACAGATGCAGACAGCTTGCGAATATCGTACATCACATGATGTTGAGCTCTTTCCGCTGTCGATCGCGGACGCAGACTACATGGCAACGCGAGCCTCGTTGGCCAATATGGGTATTCGGCCCGAGCGCCAGGTGGCTGCCGGTATACGGATAAAAGTTGGCGTTGCCAAAGGCTTAGAATTGGCTGATATCAAGCTGAGCCAGTTGCCACTCTTTCTGGCTGGAAGCGGCACCATTCCCTTGAAGCTTTATGAGCATATTCTGGCCGGTGTTTGTGGCCTGTCGGTCATCACTGGTGACAAAAATAATCGCAAGGTCGTGTCATTATCGAAAGACAACGTACAAACCTGGGGCTTTGGGGCTGATCAAGCCATGCTCAATTTTCGATCGCGTTCTTTCGAGGGTTATCGATTATTACGCGAATATTTTGCATTTCCGGAACGATTCCGCTTTATCAATTTCACCGGTCTGCAAAAAGCCTTGCAAGGTGCGCAAGGTGATAACTTTGAATTGGTTGTGCATCTCAAGGAACGTGACAATGATCTTGAGAATGTGGTGGATAAGAGTCATTTCATGCCTTTTTGCACGCCGGCGATCAATCTGTTTCCCAAGCGCACAGACCGCATCAGCCTCAATACTAAAGATCATGAGTTTCATCTGGTGGCTGATAGAAGCCGTCCCATGGATTATGAAATCCATCAGGTGCTGGGCGTTACCGGTTACGGCAAGCATTCAGATGACCGGCAGGAGTTTCTACCGTTTTATGGATTGCGAGGCGACCACATCCCGGCTGAACATGCGGCATTTTTTACCATCCAGCGTAAGCCCCGGGTATTGTCATCCCAACAGCATGCCAGAGGCGCAAGATCCAACTATCTGGGTCAGGAAGTATTTGCCTCGTTGGTGGATTCAAACGAGGCGCCATACAGCACCGAATTGATTCAGGTTGGTGTACATACCATGTGCAGTAATCGGGACCTTCCCATGCAAATGCCCCTGGCGCAGAAAGGCGGTGATTTTAGTCTGGAGGTCAATGCCCCGGTTGAAACCATCAAATGTGTCTCCGGGCCGACCCGGCCCAGCAACCAGACGACCAGCGGTGATTTTGCCTGGCGGGTAATCTCACACCTGTCACTGAACTATCTGTCCCTGATTGACGAAAAAGAGGATGAAGGTGCTGCTGCCTTGCGTGAATTATTGGAACTGTATAGCAACGGTAATACTGTCAGCGAACGACAAATCAACGGGCTTTTGAAAGTTAAAGCGAAACCCGTTACCAGGCGTTTACCAATAGCCGGCCCCATCAGTTTTGGTCGTGGGCTGGAAATAACAATTACGTTGGATGCTGCAGGTTTTGAAGCGGGCGGTATGTATTTGTTTGGCTCTGTTATGAACGAATTTTTCAGCAAGTATGTGTCGATCAACCACATGACAGAAACGGTGGTTCTGCGTGAAGATAAAACCGAGGTGGCCCGATGGCCAGTGAAGAGCGGTCTGCGGCCGCAGCTGTAACATTTCTGACGCAAGTCAGCGAAAAGCCATATCAATATGGTTTTTTTCAGACTGTTCGGCGTATCAATTGCTTTTATAACGACAAGCCAGTTACGGGGCATGCTTACCGGCCGGCAGATGACCCCATCCGTTTTTCGCAAGAACCATATACCTCGTTTGCGCCTTCGACTTTCAGCGCGCTTACATTTGATGTAAACACGCGCCTGCCGCGTCTGTCTCAACGTTTTATCGGCCTGTTTGGTCCCAATGGGCCACTGCCTTTACACATTACTGAATATGCACGAGACCGTGAAAGACATAAACGTGATGAATCGATGGCACGCTTTGCCGACATGTTCCATCACCGTGCAGTCAGTATGTTTTATAGCGCCTGGGCACAGGCGCAGCCGACGGTTCAGTTTGATCGTCCTGAAAATGATCGTTTTGGCGACTATGTCGGTTCTTTGATCGGACTGGGACTGCCCAGTATGAAGGGGTTGGATGCGATGCATCATCTCACCAAACTCAACTTCGCCGGTCATTTAAGCAGCTTGCCGCGTCACGTTAATGGTCTTGTATCGCTGATCCAGGGCTACTTTGGCGTACCTGCCAGAGTGGTTGAATACATTGGACACTGGATGCGAATCCCCGCACAGGATCACCTGTTGCTGGGCGAGAAAAACAGCAATGGCCAGTTGGGCGTTAATGCTGTTATTGGCGAAAAAGTCTGGCAACGTCAGGATAAATTCCGCTTGAGTCTGGGGCCCTTGTCACTTGATGAGTACGAGTCTTTCCTTCCGAAAGGCAAGTCCTTTGATCAAATGGTGGCAGCCGTCAGAAGTTACGTCGGGCTGGAATATATATGGGAAGTCAATCTGATCCTTAAAAAAGAAGAGAAGCCGGTTACCTGTCTGGGCAAAAGCGGCAGGCTGGGTTGGACCAGTTGGCTTAAAACAAAACAACAGCTAAATCATGTAGATGATCTGCGCCTGCAGGTCGAAAACTACGTTTATTACTAGTATTAATCTTTGATATACAGGGAGTAGAGTCATGACAGAAATCAGCAGAAGTGCCTTGTTCGGAAAGCTCAACAGCTTGCTCTACCAGGCCATTGAAAGTGCCACTGTGTTTTGTAAAATGCGGGGTAACCCTTATGTCGAGTTGGTGCACTGGCTGCAACAGGTTTTGCAATTGCAGGACTCTGACCTCAGGCGGATCGTCGACCATTTTGATATCGATATTTCGCATCTGGCGGCAGACTTTACCAAAGCGCTAGACAAACTGCCGCGTGGTGCCAGCTCGGTCAGTGATTTGTCCTCGCATCTGGAAGAGGCCGTTGAAAGGGCTTGGGTGTATGGCAGTTTGATGTATCAGGCACCGCAGATTCGAAGTGGATATTTATTAATTGGCATTCTGAAAAGTCGACCATTAAGAAGTGAATTGCTGGGTATCTCGAAACATTTTGACGATATTAAAATCGATACGCTGGTAGATGGCTTTGACAAAATTACCGGTGGCTCACCCGAAGACAAGATGGCAGCGAGTGACGGCAGTGATTTGTCATCCCCGCAGGGGCAGGGCAATCAGGGCGGTGGCCCGATGGGTAAAGGTGAGGCGCTGGCCAAGTATACTGTTGATCTGACTGATCAGGCACGTAGTGGTGAGCTGGACCCGATCGTCGGGCGAGATGAGGAAATCCGGCAGATTATCGACATTCTGATGCGGCGTAGACAGAACAATCCGATTCTCACTGGAGAAGCAGGTGTTGGTAAAACAGCTGTGGTAGAAGGTTTTGCGATGCGGCTGGCTTCGGGTGATGTGCCTCCCCAACTTAAGAATGTTGCCTTAAAAGTGCTGGATATCGGCCTGCTGCAAGCGGGCGCGAGTATGAAAGGTGAGTTTGAGCAGCGCTTGCGCCAGATTATTGATGAAGTGCAGGCCTCCGAGACCCCTATCATCCTGTTTATTGATGAAGCGCACACACTGATTGGTGCGGGCGGTTCTGAAGGTACAGGCGATGCTGCCAACCTGCTGAAACCGGCGTTGGCCCGCGGTACTTTAAGAACAGTTGCTGCGACTACTTTTGCAGAATACAAAAAGTATATCGAGAAAGATCCTGCTTTAACCCGACGTTTTCAGGTGGTGCAGGTGGGTGAACCCAGTGAGGAAAAATGTATCCAGATGCTGCGCTGCATATCGCCGGTAATGGAACGTCATCACAAAGTGCAGGTGTTTGATGAAGCGGTTGCAGCTGCAACACGCCTGGCCCATCGCTACATTCCGGCGCGTCAATTGCCGGATAAAGCCGTCAGCTTATTGGATACTGCCTGCGCAAGGGTCGCGGTTGCACTGCATTCAACCCCAGCCCCACTTGAAGATTCTCTGCACAGGATCATAGGGCTTGAGTTAGAACAGGAAATTCTCGAGCGCGAACGTGCCGTGGGTCATGCGGATGAAGCCAGAGCAGCGAAAATTGTTCAGGAACTGGAAGAAGAGCGCGAACGTGCGAAAAACCTGACACAGCGCTGGGAAAAAGAGAAGTCTGTGGTAGATGAAATATTGCTGCTGCGCAAGAAACTGGTGGGTGAAGATGAGACCGGTATTGCTGACGAAATTCAGGCCGCGGATGAAGATACACCAGAAGCGGAGTTGGCTGAAGCCGTAGAAGATAACAGCGAAGCAGACAATCGCAAGCGTTTGGACGAGCTTCAGATTGAGCTGTTACAACTGCAAGGTGATCAGCCTTTGGTGTTCCACAGTGTTGATGAAGCCGCGGTGGCCTCAGTGGTGGAAGACTGGACCGGTATTCCGGTAGGCAGCATGGTCAAGGATGAAATACAGAATATCCTGCGCTTGACCGATCGTTTGCGTGAACGCGTCATCGGTCAGGATCATGGCCTGGAAATGATTGTCAGCCGTGTGCAGACCAGTCGTGCACAACTGGATAATCCAACCAAACCCATAGGTGTATTCATGCTGTGCGGCCCCAGCGGCGTGGGTAAAACCGAAACCGCTTTGGCTTTGGCCGAATCTTTATATGGCGGTGAGCAGAATCTCATTACCATCAATATGAGTGAGTTTCAGGAAGCGCATACCGTATCAACACTGAAAGGTGCGCCTCCGGGTTACGTCGGTTACGGCGAAGGTGGCGTATTAACTGAAGCTGTGCGCCGCCGCCCATACAGCGTGGTGTTGCTGGATGAAGTTGAAAAAGCCCACCCGGATGTGCACGAGATATTTTTCCAGGTGTTCGACAAAGGCGTTATGGAGGATGGGGAAGGCAGAATGATCGACTTCAGGAATACCCTGATTCTGCTGACATCCAACGTCGGCAGCGAGTTGATTATGAACTTTGCCAAGGACCCTGAACTGATGCCGGATGCAGAAGGTATTGCCAAGGCGCTGCGCGAACCTCAATTGAAGATATTCCCGGCTGCCTTGTTGGGCCGTATTGTCAGTATTCCCTACTATCCGCTGAGTGACGAGGTACTGCACAAGATTATTGTGCTGCAATTGAACCGGGTTAAGAAACGCATGATGGAGAATCATGAGATACCGCTGAACTATACCGACGCAATGCTCGAATTAATTGCGGCACGTTGTACGGAACTGGAAAGTGGTGGCCGTATGATTGATGCCATATTGACCAATACGGTTTTGCCGCAGTTATCCCGTGAGCTTTTGTCGCGGATGGCTGATGGGAACCCGTTGAAGTCAGTGGATATTGACGCTGCGGATGATAACTTCATTTACAGCTATGGGTAAAATCGGTTGCTGAATTAAATAACTAATGCTCGGCGTCAGTAATTAGTGTTGAGCGCAGAGGTAGTCAATACGGAATTGTGACAGGTGATTCGTTCGACCCAGATAGATTTGGCCTTTGTTGCTCAGTTCAATGGCCGAACGGTGCAGGCTTGAGCTTTTTTGGTCTTGGATCACAACGCTGCCGTTAGTACTGAAATCACGTAGCAGGAATTTACCATTTTGATAGCGTATTTCGGCATGTTCCCGCGAGATTGTGGGGTGGTCTACGACCTGATCACATTCCTCACCTCGGCCTAGAAGGAATCTAACCATCATCGGGTTCAGCTGGACCCGGTTGTTAAATGAGCGCAGAGTCAAAAGGTATGCGTTGCTTTGCTTTTGCTGGATAAGGGCGACTTCTGTCACTTCGTCTTTACCTTCGGGTGCAATCAGCTCGTGCACATTAAAGGCGCCGGCTTTGCCCGGCAAGTTAAGCCAGCCGATGGGTCTGAATTCCCCGGCGTAGTTGTTCTGGCTGTATGCTACGGTGTTGGCGGAGACCAGGCTTTGATTCGCTTTAGCTTGTTGCGCAAGGCGTGCAGCGATATTTACGGTGGTGCCATAGACATTATCACTGGTCGCAAGCACCGGGCCACTGTTGATACCGATTCTCATGGCCAGATGATGTGCCTGCATTTTTGGATCTTGCGCGATGGTGGCATGAATGCGGTTGGCGGCAAGCAGCGCATTTTCAGGGGACTCAAAGGTGCACATTACTTCATCGCCAATGGTTCCGATAATCTGACCCTGCAATGCGCCCGCTTCTTTGCTGGATAAACGCAGAGCTTCGGTGATCAATTCCAGTGCTGCCCGATCTCCCAGGCGTTCAAATAGGGATGTGCTCTGACAGATGTCTGCAAACAGTACCGTCGACCAGTTGTTGGTATCAAATGTCATTATTTTGGAGGCGAAATTTTCTCAGTGGACTAAACTATAGTTTAATGATTCAAATTCTATACTTGATTAAGGCACGATGTATATGACTGGCGCAACCCACAAGGATCTGACCATCGAATGGATTTGAACAGTGCACGAATACCGCAAACCCATTACAAGCTTTTTCCAGATTTTGCGGAGGAGGACAGGGCCAATGTGCTCGCCCAATGCGTAGCCAGGCAGGTTCGCAAGAAGGAAGTGGTTATAAGCCAGGGTGACAGCAGTCGGGATATGTTTTTTGTTTTATCAGGACACCTGCGCGTGTCGGCATTGTCGGAGGAGGGTAAGGAAGTTTCGTTCGGAGTGCTCGGCGAACATGCTTTTTTTGGTGAGTTATCATTGCTCAATGGTCGTCGAAGAATTGCCACTGTCACGGCACTGGAAGATTGCGAATTACTGGTTTTGGGTCATCAGCAATATCAACAGTTATTGCAAACCCATCCACGTGCATCCAACCAATTGTTGTCGTATCTGCTGTTGAGTATGGCTGAACGTTTGCGGCTAACAGACAACCTCTATCAGGACACGGTTTTTCTGGATGTGTCGGCGCGCTTAGCCAAGTTCCTGCTCAAACTCAGTCAGCCCTTGAGCCTGGATGAAGATGGCAGCAGGGCGTTGAAAGTTGAGTTGTCTCAGTATGAATTGGGTACCCTGATAAATGCGTCCAGAGAAAGTGTTAACAAGCAGCTTCGCGAATGGGAATCCAAAGGCGTGATAGAGATGAATGGCGGGCGCACCATTTTGCTGAATGTGGATTACCTGGAAGACCAGGTGTTTGTGTGAGCAAGCTCATAGCATAGCATTGCATTGCGCAAGACAATAATCATTCAAAAAAGTAACAACATAAATTTGACGAATGGGACCTTATAATGTCCGAAATACTTAACGACACACATCACCCGGTCAGATTCATATCACCATTGGGTGGAGATCTGGTGGTGCGATCAATGACGGGTGAAGAAGCTCTGAGTAGACCATTTAGCTACAACCTGGAGTTTTTAAGTCAGAATCATAATATCAGTTTCAATGATATTGTTGGCCAGCAAGTTACCGTTGTTCTGGTTTTATCCAATGGTGAGCGTTATTTCAACGGATATATAACCGAGTTCCGATATTTAGGGGACTCAGACCGCTATGCCAGATACCAGGCAACCTTAAGGCCCTGGTTGTGGTTTTTGACGCGTACCTCCGACTGCAAAATATTTCAGGAAAAGAAAGTCCCCGATATTATCAAAGAGGTGTTTCGCGACAACGGCTTTGCGGATTTTGAAGATCGATTGTCCGGCACCTATAGAAATTGGGAGTACTGCGTCCAATACCGCGAAACTGATTACAATTTTATCAGCCGTCTGGCGGAGCAAGAGGGTATCTATTACTTTTTTGAGCATCAGGATAGCAAACATACCCTGGTGCTGGCGGATGATATGAATGCCCACAACAGCTTCCCTGATTTTGATTCAATACCCTATCACGCGCCAACTGACGGCATGTCGTTTGACGAAGACTATTTAGACTACTGGACGGTGACCCAATCCATTCAACCTGAGCTTTACGCCATACAGGATTGGGATTTCACCAAACCTCGCACTGATTTGGCGGCCAGGCTGATGGAGCCAGGTGAACATGCCTACCCGCTTGAGAATTCTGAAATTTATGATTATCCAGGTGAATACAGTGAGCAGTCAGATGGCGATTCATACGTAGGTATCAGGCTGGATGAATTGCGTGGTCAGATGGAAAGAGTCAGCGCCGGAGGTCCTTGCAGGGGCTTGTCCGCGGGGTGCAAGTTTACGCTCCAGGGTTATTCAAGAGAGGACCAGAACATAGAGCACCTGGTGGTTTATGTTTCTCATCAAATCAGCGACAGCAGCTATATTTCCAGTGGTGAAGGCAGCGCAGATGAACTCTATTACTGTCAGGTTGAATTGATGGCTAGTGGCCGCTCTTACCGACATAAGCGGGGAACGCCCAAACCTATAGTACAAGGTCCGCAGACTGCGATTGTGGTTGGCCCATCAGATGAAGAAATTTACACCGATGAATATGGACGCGTAAAAGTCCAGTTTCATTGGGACCGCTATGGGCAGAGGGATGAGAATAGTTCTTGTTGGGTTCGGGTTTCGCAATACTGGGCCGGTAATCAGTGGGGTTCTATTCATATACCCAGAATCGACCAGGAAGTCATCGTCAGCTTTATGGAAGGTGATCCGGATAAACCGGTCATTACCGGCAGGTTGTACAACGCTGTCAATATGCCACCGTACGATTTGCCCGATGACAAAACGCAAAGCGGTGTGAAGACCCGCAGCACCAAAGATGGCAGCGCAAACAACTTTAATGAGCTGCGTTTTGAAGACAAGAAAGGTTCGGAACATATTAGCCTTCACGCTGAAAAGGATTTGAACACCTTTGTTGAGAATATCGAAACCCGTGTCACCAGCAACAGTCGCGGGGTAGAGGTCGGTGATCGTGGTAACCTCAGGCCTTCTGAAGCAATTGAAACCTTGCAGGTTTTTGGTCGACGGATTTACGATATCCGAGGTGATGATGCACTCACCGTCAGTACCGGGACAATTGGGCGTGTGGTGATCATCGAAGACGGCGATTATGCGTTGAAAGTTGATAAGGCTGACTACAAGCTCGCCGTAGAAATAGGAGATGCGCAGACCAATGTAAAAATGGGTGATTATAAACTCGAAGTAGGATTGAAAAATGCTACCACAAAAGTGAAATTGGGTGATTTCAAAGTCAAGACTGATGTTGGTGGCATCAAATTGGAAAGCACGAACAAAACCACCATCACCGCCACCGCAGGAATTGAACTGACGACCGGGGCGGCCAGTGTGATAATGAACCCCGCAATGATAGAGCTCAAAGTTGGCCCTAGCTCAATTTCCATTACTCCTGCGGGCGTAACGGTTAAAGGCCCTACGGTCACCACTACAGGAATTGGCATGAACACGGTTACCGGTGCCATTGTGAAAATAAATTCGTGATGGGTTCGGTTTAGCAATGGAATTGATCAACAAAAATCCGGTGCCCGTTGTTGTTGATATTATCGGTGGCTTGCCGGACGACTCACGTGCGGTGATGTTTACCGCCAAGGCGACCTTCAATATTCTTGAAAACGGACAGGTTAAACTTGAGCGGGATAAGCCATTCCCCCTTTTCAAGCAAGATGAAGAAACAGAATTTGGGCTATTACCGACAGACAGTTTGTTAAGACTCGATCCGGCTTTTGAAGTGATACTTCTTGGTCAGGCTTACGCACCCCATGGGCAACAAACAAGAAATATGAAAGTCAGTCTCAGTGTCGGAGATGTCATTCGAGAGATCGACATAACCGGTGATCGGCAATGGCAAGGTGATGATAAAAATGCCCAGATATCTGAAGCTGACAGCTTCAAAACCATGCCACTTACCTGGGATCGCGCCTTCGGCGGTACTCAGCAGGTGCTCATCGATCGCGAGGCACCTTTAGACTTAAGTTGGCCGGTCAATTCAGCAGGTAAAGGTTTTGACCATATATCGCAAGCGCGTGAAGTAGGCAAAGCGTTCCAGTGCCCAAATGACTACCCTAAGTTTGAACCTGTTCGTTCACTTCCTAATATTGAAACTACAGAAGAGAAAGTCATCCGCTGGTCTGATACGCCCTTGCCGATTTGTTGGGCGACCGTGCCGCAATCATCCGGTTTGTTGTTTGAAAGATTCAAGCGTTCATGTGAACGTCGGGGCGAAAAGCATGTTTTGTTAGGTGCACCAGAAATGAATCACCGCGCGCATCCCGACTGGGTGATTGACACGCCGCCGGCCAGTGCCCATGTACGGATTGAAGGTGCTTGCAAACAAGGGTTAATTGAATTCTTCATTCCGGAAATGAAGGTTGTAGCCGAATTAAAGGATGGTAACCGCATACAGAAAATTGAATTGCACCCACGATCCCTGGTGCTGCTCCCGGAACAAATGCGGTTCTATCTGACCTTTCGCGCAGTCAGAAATTTCGAAAGCCGGGAAGGCGAAACCAGAAAAGCTCGCATCAAAGTATTGAAAGGCTGGGATCCAATCAAACGAGGGGCACAAGCATGAATATGCCCGTCCATGTCAACGTTATCTGGGATCCGACGGTTGGCATGAACTTCCACACTTTGTGGGGGCCTCCACCTGTGATTCCGCCACTTCCCAATGCGCCAATACCATCGATTGAAATGATCACCACACAAATGTGGACTGCCGGGTTTTTGTTGGGGCAAAACAAGTTCACCATGAAAACCCTCCACAAAGGTGTTTTCATGACCATCGGTGATCATGATATCGGCACCTTGATTCCGGATGTCACGATTCCGCCGCCTAATGCGTATTACGCCATTATGTGGCCGTTCTCCAGTCGCAAAATTTCGTTTATGGCCTCTACGGTTTTGATGGAAAAAAAACCCTCGTCCTGCGCCCAGATATTTCCGCCTATACCGATGATTACCTGCGGTGACCCGCTGGGTTTGCCGTTGGCTTATCCGGTTGCCAATCTGCTTAATAACGTCACCGTTGGGCTTTCTTTTATGGATTTCCTGATGGGCTATGCGCGGATTGCCGTTTCCATGGCAATCGATGCTGTATTTGCCTGGGGCCCGGTCCCCAATTTTTTTAAAGGAGCCGGAGATGATGTAGCGGGTTCTATAGCCGGGGAAATTGCCAGCGAAGTTGCGGGCAAGTTAGGTTTGACGCCTGCTGCATTGGCCAAGAATGCGGTGAGTGCGTTGGCTGGACTGGGACTTACTGCTCTTGAAGGAAACCCTACTTTTGCCCTCGGCGTGGGCGGGGGGTTGGTTCCACAGGTCGGGGTGCAGATTGGTGGCGATGCCAATGGCGTTGCAGGAGGAGAAATATTTGGAGTGCCAGTGGGCGCTACTTCGGGCAACTTGCCATCCGGTGACGCAATAGATGTTCTTTTTTAACTGGGTGTTGAGATGAGCGAGCGCAAGCCAGCCCGCGAGGCTTATGACGTCGAACTGGATATTGGTGGTGACCCCAATGGCAGTGGCTGCTTCGGCTTTGCATTGATCAAACTGGCATATCGAATCAATGTCCGTAAAGGTATTCTCGAACCGATGCCAGCGGTCGCGCTGGAAAATGATTTCCGTAATGAGAATTTAAGCCCTCGCTTGCCTGCGCACAGTGATTTCTGGCCGTATAAAAAGTTTACCGATGTCGGCGTTATTGGCTCCGCATACACACCTAAAGATCATGCAGTTGAGAAAATGCTGGCCGGTGTTGAGATTAGCGGACAGAAAAGACAGATCATGGTGCTGGGCGATCGTGTTGTGAAGTTCGAGCACGGTGGGCGTCCGCGTCTGAGCAGGCCAAGTGCCTTTGAGAAAATGCCGATGAGCATTCAGCGGGCGTATGGCGGCTGTGATTTCAGGGTGCCTTTTGACAAGAAAGACCCGCGTTCATTGTGTGTGACGCTGGATTGCGATTTCCCCGGGCTATATCCACGTAACCCCTGGGGTACCGGCTATCTGGTTTTACCCGATCCGATCGAGGATATGAAGCTGCCCAATCTCGAAGACCCGGAAGACTTGTTAACCGATGAGAGCATCATCACCGGCGACCCGGCGGAGTGGTATCAGCAGCCATTGCCAGCTTATCTGGACTGGATGCCGGTCAATTGCTTTCCCCGCAACCTGTTTTTAGCGATCGAATGCGATCCCTGGTTCCCACCGCCTGATGACCAGCGACTAAAAGAGGTTCAGCGTGGTTTTTTGCCGAATGGCTTCCGCGAACATCTAAAAGATCAGCATTTTGGTATGCCGCCTCATCTGCGCTTTCGGCAGGAATCATCACATGGTTTGATGATGAAAAAGGATATATTAAACTCGGAAGTTCGTATCCACGGTATGCACCCCAAACACCATGAGATGGTGTTCCAGTTGCCAGGCAATCACCCTTCTGTAGAAATGAAAATAGAAAATCAAAGGGAGCAAGTGCAACCGGGATTATCAGCGGTGACGGTTTACCCGGATAAGGAAATGGTTTGCATGACTTACACCGTCAGTATGACATCGCCGCGGCCATTTATTCCGGGCATACATAAACACATTCCGCTGGCGGTGAGCGTCAACGGTGACAGAGCCGTTAAGTATCGTCCGCCGGATACTGTTAATGACCGCCTGGTGGCGGCCAAGGCAAAGCAACAGCAAAGTGAGGCCAGGACAAAATGAAAAAGAAGTTACATGAAAAAGTACGCCTGGCGAGCGTGTCGCCGCTCGAACCTATTTTGTCCGGGTACGTATCTGCCCGGCATGAAGATCACCATGCGCCCGTTCAAGCTCGTGCCAACAACAAATCTTTTGTCGGCAAATCTTTTATCGGCGAGTGTGTTGACGACCGGCATCCATCAATTAGCGGGCGCGTACGTGTCGCCTGGGCAGATGCGGACGGCCAGCAGATGGAACAATGGTTGCCGACTTTGCAGGGGATGGCGGTGCGAAAAATGGACCGCGTATTGCTGCAGCAGCCCGTCAATTGGCAGGAGCCTGTGGTGTTTGGTGTGCTCGATGGCCTTGAAGATCGCCCCGAGCCGGAAATGAAAGCCAGGCATAGCCTAGACCTTAAGACCGATGAAGCCGTGCGTATTGATGCGCAAAACGGCCAACCGCTGGTTGAGATATTTCAGAAAGACAATCAGCCGGTGGTGCGCTTATTGTCCGAAGATATAAATCTTGATCTCAACGGCAAGCTGAAAATCACTGCTGAAAGTATTGACCTGCAGGCGAGAAAAGGCGGTGTTGCGATAAACGCCGAGGGCGATGTAGTGGTGAAAGGCGAAATGGTCGAGCTCAACTGAGTTTATTGAGGAAGCAAATCAATATTCTGAATGGGTGGGTGCATTCAAACCCACCCAAAAAAATGGCTCAAGCCCGAACAATACGGGACTTGAGCCAAAGCAATCCAATTCCAAGTTAGTCCAACTCCAAGTCAATCCAAATTAGGTACTGACAAAGAAGAACGGTGCGCCGGCATCGCCACTATTTTTAATAACCGCAAATTCCGGTTGCTGATCAACATTCAAAGATGCTGCAGAAACGTGCACGCCCTGGTTAACTCTGTCATACAGCATCCAGCCTTCTAAAACGCCTTTGTTGTTCCGCAGGGCATCGAGTAAATGGTTAGCGAATATTGAATGCTCACCGCCACCGCCATCAAGTACCGGCTTGGTGCCGCCTGAAGTCATGGCTGTACGTGATTTTTTGCTGGTAAACAGTTCGTAGTAGCGGTCCGGCTTTTTGGCAGGCGAATTGCCGCTGCGGGTGGTCATGCTCATGCTGGTGAGCTGAGGAATTTTTAACTCGCGGGTCAGAGTGCCTGAGTAGCATGAATCCGCAATCACCATGATGTGCTTGGCATTCATGGAGTTGATCAAATCAGTAATTTGAATATTAGAGATCCAGTTGGTCTGGTCGTCAGGCTTGGCATCAACGGGTAGCCAATGACCTCGATTATTAACCCGATCCAGCTCACCATGCCCCGCGTAATACAGCAGGAAGTTGTCGTCATTCTTGAGGTTTTCGCGGTATTTGTTCAACGCCTGCAAAATGGCGTAACGGTCAGCGTTGATGAGCACTTCGGTTTTGAACTTGTAATTCTTTTTCAAAACGCTGGCCAATGCTTCGGCATCCGAACGTGGTGTTTGCAGGTTTGGAAGGTCCGGGTAATCGTTGTTGCCAATGATCAAGGCGTAGTAATTGCCGAATTTGACGTTTGGCACGTCCGGGTTGGGCTCCGAGATCAGCGAAGGCGCTGTTCCCCGCATGACAACCTGCTCGGTGTTGTTCAAGACGGTGTTGTTCAGGTCGGTTTGTATATTGCGCAGCCTGTCCAGCTCAGTATTGATGGCATCAATCTCGACTTTGAGCGCTGCATTTTCACCTTGGGCACTTGCCAGCTGAATGGATTTTTTACCCAACTGGTTTTCCAACTCATTGGTTTTTGTCACGGCTTTTTGATTAGCTGTGTTTTCAATTGCGGTAATCTGAGACTGTTGCTCTGCCAATACAGCCTGTTGCTCTGCCAATACAGCCTGCTGTTGTTCAATGCGCTGGTTGCTCTCGCTCAATGCCGTCTGTGCTTGTTTCAACTTTGATGCGCTAGCCTCTAGTTGATCGCGTACGGATTGCTGCTGAACCAGCGCCAGATCGGCGCTGCCCCGCCATTGCGTCTCGCGGGTTTCAAATTCCTTTTTGGAGCTAGCGATTTGGTCGTTCTGACTGGCAATCTCCTTTTGTAGATAGCTGACGTTGTGTGCGCGCTGCTCCAGATCAGCTTGTTGCTTCAGAACGATGTCTGACAGTTGCGCTATTTTTGCTGCATCGTCCTGGTTATCTTGTGCTGCTTGCAACTCTGCCCTCATTGATTCCATCTGGGCGCTTTCGGACTGCAAGTCAGATTGTCTTTTGTTGAGATCGGAACGCAAGCCGGAAACCTGATTTTCCAGACTCACGATAGTGGTTTTCTGCTGATCCAGTAGCGCTTGAATTGAAGCTTGCGTGCCTTGTTCACTGCCTAGTCGATTGGCAAATTCAATCTGCTGCTTGTCGAGCGCATCCCGCATGGCCTGAACATCACGCTGCTGTGAAGCCAGTTGCGCTTCTTTTTCCTTCACCTGCTGCTTGAGTTTGGCCGTTTCACCTGAGTTGTCGCTGGAATAGCTGCTGTTATTGGCCTGGTATCGCAATTGCTGCAACTCTCGTTGAGAGTTATCGATGGCAGCCATTTGAGAATTTACCTTATTGCGAGAGTCGCTCAGGTTTTTATTCAATTCGTTGATCTTGACATCTTGTTGCGCGATGGTGTTTTGCAACTCAACGTTTTCTGCTTCCAATTCTTCCACATTTGAAGCAAAAGCCAGGTCATCATCGTCAAGCCCGGTGGCTTTGCGGTACCAATTGAGCGCTGCTAATTCGTCTTTTTCAACGCCCAGGCCTTTTTCATACATGGAACCCAGGTTCATTTGGGCACGGTCATAGCCTTGCTCTGCCGCTTTCATATACCACTGCAGTGCGGCGTCATAATCTGGTGTTGTGCCCAGACCTTGTTCAAACATTTCGCCCACGTAAGTCTGCGCTTTAGGATCGCCCGCTTTGGCTTGTGGCAGCCACACCGTCAAGGCGGTGGCGTAGTTGGCACGGTCATAGGCAACGTACTCCCCACCCCTGATTTCGCAATCGGCACCGCTGGTCTTAATCGGCCTGCGCGCTGTCTGGTAGCGTGTACCTCCGCCCAATTGGCGGATTTTACCCGGCAGCATGCAATCCACAATCAGCAACTGATTGGCATCGCGTGCGGGTTTGGCTTTGGCCTGAACCTGACTGATAGGTAGTGATACGGCAAACGTAATGAGGGCGCTGAGCATAAACACACTCTGCTTCGAAAAATTTATGGTCATTTTTTCAGTCCTTTAAGGCAGAAAGAAAAATACAGGGATTCTTCTATACAGCTTAAGAATAGCAGATCGTAGATGATTTACTGTGAGCCATGTAACACCGGTTCGTATTATCAGAGTCATAATTTTGTGGGTAATTCAGACAATCCAGTGTCGCCATTTCTAAATCTTTGATGAACTTTCAAATTGCCGTGAAATTTGCGCTAAAAGTGCTACCCTTAAGAGAAGAACACCATAATGCATCATTAATTCAATTCGCTAAAGGAAGGGTTGGGGCATGAAATTAAGAAATAAAATTTATCTGTGGGTTGGGCTGCTCGCTGCTTTTTCGGGCAACGCGCTTGGTTTTGATGTGCAACCTACGGTCACGACAGGTGCTGAGGGCACCACAGTACAGCTTACGATCAACGTCGAACCTAGTGATTTCATATACCTAAATGACGGAACATGTACAGTTAATGAGAATCAATTTGTTATTGACATGTCACAGGTGAGTGGCACTGCTGTGTGGTCTGATGACGCTGTCAGCGGTGATTTCAATATGGACGATAATGGTTCATATTTTCCGCAAGCCAACCAGATTGTTTATTGCGCGCCCTTAGAAATTTTTAGCACTCAATCCGATACTTCCTACACCTTGAATCTTCACGCAGACAACGTTGAATTTGAAGGTGATGAAACTGCGCAGATCCAGTTTACCGGGCAGTGCAACGGTGGAAACAATATTGCGACCCCTTGCGTGTCAAATCTTGCATTAACGATTACTGACACCACCGTAGTGGTCTACACGGCCACTATTACAGCCACGAACCCCAACGCATCTGAGCCGAATGTTGATGGTGCATTTACCGTTAGCATCGACAAGCCAGCCGGACCCAACGGTCTGGGAATTTATTATGATCTTTCAACTTCACCGCCCTCAACAGCCACTGCGGGCGAAGATTTTGCTGACCTTGGTTTCTATGTGATTATTCCTTCTGGTGAAACCAGCGCATCCATTGCTGTTGTTGTACTGGATGATTCTGTAATAGAAGGCGATGAAACAGTGATCGTTCAACTTGGTGCAGATGGATATTTATTGGCTACACCCAGCAGCGCTACGGTCACTATCGCAGATGACGATGCGCTCCCAATCGTGAGTATCACAGGGGTGGACGGCGCTGAGCCCGGCCCGCCTGGTGGCAGTGACGGCAGCTTTACCATTTCGTTGGAGCAGCCGGCACCACAGGGTGGCTTGACAGTTAATTATGAAGTTTCCAGCCAGTCAACAGCCATTGGTAACGAGGACTACCTTGATATCGGTATGTCTGTTGATATCGCGGCAGGTCAAACAAGCGCTGCGATTCCGCTAGGGGTAATAGACGATGATCTGGTTGAAGGTTCTGAGACGGTCATTGTCAACATCCTCAGCGGTAGCGGATATGACCTTGGTAATCAGTCAAGCGCCACGGTTGAAATTATGGATGACGATTCAACCCCATATGTAAGAGTGACATCTTCCAGGGCTGTCGAGCCCGGTCCGCCGGATGGCAACGACGGAAAATTCATATTTACACTGAGTCAGCCTGCGCCTTCTGCCGGTGTGACTGTCAATTTTTCAGTTCTGCCAACGTCAACCGCAATTTCGGATGTTGACTACGAGGCATTGGGTACTTCTGTCGATTTTCCGGTAGGCGCCGACAGAGTGGAAGTTCCAGTGATCGTGATTGACGACAATTTGCATGAAGGCTCAGAGTCGGTGGAATTAGAAATACAAACAGGCTCTGGTTACGATATCGATTCTTCAGACACCGCCACCGTGTTTATCGTTGATGATGAAACATTCTCGGTGCCGGTGCCGACTGTTAATATTGCAGGCAGTAACGGTTCAGAACCATCAACTAATGGTCAATTTACCTTCAGTCTGAGTACCCCGGCACCTGAAGGGGGGCTCACAATCAACTTTGCAGTGTCCTCAGCCTCGACTGCAACGCAAGCAAGCGATTATCAGACCTTGCCAACAACAGTCATTATTGCGGCAGGTAGTAGTTCAGCCGATGTTACGGTTGCGGTGATAGATGACGGGGTTACTGAAGGTCCTGAAACAGTCATTGTCGAGCTTGAAAGTAGCAGTGACTATGATCAGGGTAGCCCTGACTCTGCCACGGTTACGATTACAGATGATGATGCGGCAGGATTGCAGGTTTCAGCCAGTTCTTTGACAACCACAGAAGCAGGCGGAGCAGACCAGTTCAACGTCTCTTTGGCAACCCAACCCTCGGCTGATGTCGTAATCAATGTTAGCAGCAGCATGACCACCGAAGGCATCGTAGAACCTGCAAGTGTTACATTCAGTAGCAGTAATTGGTCCAGCGCCCAGGCAGTAACTGTGACGGGTGTTAACGATGATGCAGTTGACGGTGATGTCGAATATAGCGTGAGATTGATTACCAGCAGTTCCGACAGTAACTACGCTTCTGTGGCGCCTGTGGTCATCATGGCCATCAATCTTGATAACGATGAAGCACCTTCAGTGGAATTCCCGCAAGCTACTTTTTCTGTGAAAGAGGATGTTGGAGTGGCTGAGGTGACAATTGAAAGAGTCGGCTCGGCCAGTAGAAAACAGACGATTGAAAGTTCGGGCTCTGCCAATAACAAACTGGCCAGTGAAGTACTGACGGTAACTTTCAGTACCGATGACAACAACCCCGGTACTACTGCTACTCCGGGTGTGGACTACACACCGGTCAATGAAGTATTGGTGTGGCCGGCCGGAGACTTTACTCCCAAGACGGTCACTATTGCGATTGTTAACGATGCAGAGATCGAGGGTGATGAAACGATTGTCCTGAAGCTCGAGGTCGTAGGTAACGATACACCGGTGTACTCTGATTTGGTGGTTGGCAATGATTTCATCGAAGATGCTATCGCCAACATTAACCCTGATAATTTGCCTTTAAACCAGCAATCCATGTTAGGCGTGATTCTGACCTCCTGTCCAACCGGATTGGGGCAGGGCGGGTTTCAGGAGTTATGTACGGACTTGATTACCGAAGCGCTTGAAGGAGGTTCGGTGCTGAACCCATTGTTGGAGGTCACTCCGGATGAAGCGGGGGCTGCGCGTACGCCAGCGATCCAATCCCAGACAGTGCAGAATATCAACGTGAACGGCCGCCAATCTGCGCTCCGTGGTGGCGCGGCCGGGTTGAGCATGCAAGGCTTTACCGTGGGCATGGCGGGCTTCAATATGAATACCGGTATGTTTCAAAACTTTGGTTCTGGTTATGACAGCATTCAGGCCAACGCGACCAATCCCTTTTCCAACAACTATTTGAGTAACAGTCTGATGCCAGGCAAAGCGAATGCTTCAGATGATGATGGGGATGACTTTGGCAGATGGGGAATCTGGGTCAGCGGTAAAGCAGTATTCGGTGATAAGGATGCTACCGCCAGAGAGCAGGGCTATGATTTCGATACGGCCGGACTGACTGTGGGTGTTGATTATCGCTTCTCAGATAATCTGGTTGCAGGTGCTGCCTTTGGTTATGCCAACAATGGCGTCAACATGGATGGCAAGAGCGGCAAGCTCGACACCATGGGACTTACCGGTACGATTTATGGTTCTTACTATCCAACTGCCAGCTTTTATTTGGATGCATCGATCAGTCTGGGTCAGAACTCTTACAAACAGAATCGTAAGGTGGCTTACCAGCTGAATCAGATTGGTGCTACTGTCGATGAAGAGTTCAAGGCGGATTACGATGGTGACCAGACCAGTTTCACCTTCGGAACTGGCTACGACTTCAGCAAGAACGGTTGGATATTTGGACCGACCCTGTTTGTGGAATACATCGACATCGATGTGGATCCGTTTGATGAAAAATTGATCAGCTCTGCCAACCCCAGCTTCACTTTGGGTTGGGCGACGCACATCAACAAGCAGAAATATGAGTCTTTGATACCACAAATCGGTATGCAGTTTTCCAAAGCATTCAGCCAGACCTGGGGTGTGATAGTGCCAACAGCGCACGTGTCCTGGGCCAAAGAGATGAAGTCGGATAACAATATCATTTCAGGTTACTTCCTGGGCGATGTCGGTCAAGTCAACTTCAATCTGCTGACCGATGATCTGGATGAAGATTTCTTCAAAGCAGGCGTGGGCTTGTCGGCGATGTTCCAGAACAACAAGAGCGCTTTCCTGTCAGTGGACGGTGATTTTGGCAGGCAATTGTATACCGTGTATTACATCAACGCAGGGTTCCGCTGGGAGTTCTAAGCGGTTTGAAAGACCGGTGATTTGAGTGACCGGTGATTTGAATAACTAGGGCTGGCTGACTTGTTTTTGCAGGTCAGTCAGCTTTTTATTGTCAGGGAAAAAATGTAAACCCAGTTCGAGCATTCCCATGACTGAGTTCGGGTTGCCGGCTTCAATTTCACCCTCTATCTGAGTTATTAACACGCCTGCTGCTTTTTGCATGCCGGCTATGGCATCCGGGTTGCCGGGCTGCATTTCGAGCACGCGGCTGTATGTCTCTGCGGCATTGGAAACTGGTGGAGAAATAACGAAATCGAATTCCAGATAGGTTTTCGCACTTTCCAACAAGTCCACGATCTGTTTCGCTGTTTCTGAATCTACAGGCTGCACAACCACCGGCGCCTTTTCTGGCTCGACTGGTTTCATCAGCGTGGTCGTAGCAACCGCTGCAATGATAATCGCTATAACAGCGACAGCGCCCCATTTAAGCAAGGGCTTAGAGCCTGATTTAGAGCCCGATATGGAGGCAGCTTTTGCCGGCCCCTTGACGACGGGCTGAATAACGGTACCGTCTGCATGACCGGTTGAACTCTGCTTCGAAATCTGACTGATCAAGCGCAGGACTTCCTGCGCTGACTGGGCTCTTTCATCCGGACGTTTGGCCAGCATTATTTGTAGCAACGGCTGCAAATAGGCCAAATCCGGCGCCAAATCCGGCACCGGCTCGTCCAGTTGTTTGATCAACTCAGAATATTCACTGACATTGGTTTTATAGGGTCTGTGCCCAACCATAATTTCATAAAATACAACGCCAAGACTGTAGATGTCGCTGCGGGGGTCTACCTGGGCACCCAGCATCTGTTCAGGGCTCATATACGCCGGCGTACCCACCCGGTAGCCCGCCATTGTAAGGTTCTTGTCTGTATCTACAGATTTGGCGATACCGAAGTCAGACAGCACTGCGTGGCCATCAGAACGGAACAAAATGTTTTCGGGCTTGATGTCCCTGTGCACAACGTGTTTGTCGTGCGCGTAAGACAGGGCCTGGGCAAGACTTTTCAATAAAAGTAGTGCTTCTGGTCCGCTGTATAAAAAGCCGGTTCCGGAGCCGCCTTCTTCTATTTGCTTTTTACGTGATTTGAGATTGTCTTTCAGCGTGCCTGCTTCAAGATACTCCAGTGCCAGAAAATAGTGATCCCCGTGCACACCGGTTGTAAAGATTTTGACGATGCCTTCGTGATTAAACTTGGCGGTGTCTTTGGCTTCATTGATAAAACGGTCGCGAAATTCCGGGTCGTGTGCCAATGACTCGTTCATTACCTTCAGGGCAACCCGCCGGTCCAGTGCTTCATCAGTGGCTAGATACACCTTGGCCATGGCACCTTCGCCAAGTGCTTTGGTGATCGTGAACCCTGGAATTTCTGGAAACATGGTACCCCTTTAATAACGGCCGCTATAAAAACGGCCGTTATTTTTGATTAGAACTTGTAACCGTCAAACTGCTCGCGCAGGGTCATTTTTTGAATTTTGCCGGTCGCAGTATGAGGTATTTCCTCAATGAACTCTACCGCATCGGGCATCCACCAACTGGCAATTTTACCGTCAAGGTAAGCCAACAAGTCTTCTGCGCTGACGTCAGAGCCAGCTTTGCGAACGACCAGCAACAACGGCCGTTCAGTCCATTTGGGGTGGGCAATGCCGATAACAGCCGCTTCAGCGACCCCCGGGCAGCCGACCGCACAGTTTTCAATTTCGATCGATGAAATCCATTCGCCACCAGATTTAATGACGTCTTTGTCCCGGTCGGTAATCTGCATATAGCCGAGTTCGTCAATGTTGGCGATATCACCGGTATCGAACCAACCATCCTTATCCACAATGGAGCCTTCGATTTTGTAATATGCCTTGGATACTGCTGGGCCGCGAACCAGCAGATGGCCGGCCGATTTGCCGTCACGTGGCAATTTTTTGCCCTCATCATCGACAATCTTCATCTCAACCATATAGGGTGTACGCCCTTGTTTGAGCTTAAGTTGGACGCGTTTTTCACCCTGCAAGTGTTGGGTGGCATTTTTCAATTTTCCGGTCGTGCCCACTGGAGACATTTCAGTCATTCCCCAGCCATGCACAACTTCGACGTTATATTTATCTTCGAGAATTTCAATCATCATTCGAGGACAGGCTGCTCCGCCGATCAGTACCCGGTCAAGATAGGGCAATGACAGTTCGTTTTCTTCCAGGTGCTGCAAAAGTCCCATCCAAACGGTAGGCACAGCTGCCGATGCGGAAACTTTCTGATCGTTTAACATTTCGTAAACGCTTTTGCCGTCCATGCCGGCACCGGGCAAAATCAGGCTGCCACCGGCAGCGGGTACAGAAAATGTGATAGCCCAGGCGTTGGCGTGAAACATCGGTACGATGGGCAGGATATTGTCATTTGAATCAACACCGAGAACGTCTGGCTGATTGCACATCAAAGCATGTAAAACATTGGAGCGATGTGAGTAGAGAACGCCTTTTGGGTTTCCGGTGGTACCGGAGGTGTAGCACAGCCCGGCAGCGGTATTTTCATCAAAATGCCCCCAGGCGAAATCCGAATCGACGCCTGCAAGCCAGGTTTCATAGGCGTGTGCATTGGGCAGGCTGGTATCCGGCATGTGTTTTTCATCAGTAAAAATAATATATTTTTTGATGGTGGGTAGTTTGGGTGCAAGCGCCTCGAGAAGTGGCACGAACGTCAGGTCTACGAACAGAATTTTGTCTTCGGCATGGTTGATGATGTAGAGCAATTGTTCGGCAAACAAGCGTGGGTTAAGCGTATGACAGATCGCGCCCATGCCCATCACGCCGTACCAGGCTTCGACATGCCTGTCGGTGTTCCAGGCCATGGTGGCGATTCGATCACCCATGACAACACCATCTTTTTCTAATGCTTTGGCAACTTGTAATGCACGCAAACGAAGATTGAAGTAATTGATTTTTCGGATGGGGCCTTCGATCGAACGTGTGACGACTTCCCTTTCACCATGGTTGAGTGCAGCATGATCGATGATGGTTTGCACCAAAAGGGGGTAGTCCTGCATCAGTCCAAGCATAGTTTTCTCCTCGAATATTTTTCGTCAGATGCCATTGGTTTTATAGTACCACCGCATTCTGGTGGCATAATAGATTTCCGATGAATAATTCGCGAGGTGAATGTTGTGGTTTTCTGGCAAAGATTATTGATTCTGGTGCTTGCGGTTTTAGTGGTGAGCTTTATATTTGACCGATTGTCCGAAGCCGCCCTCGGCTTTGTGCTGCCTGCTTACATCAGTGGCGTGATTGGTGGCTTGACGGCGGTGCCTTTGTGGGCATTGCTTAAGCGAGCCAAACCCAAGCAGAATTTACCCTGACAGGCGAACCCCGCACAATAAACGCCCGACGGGGAAGGGCGCAAGACAGGCCGCGCGAATGAGGCTCAGAGGGAGCCTGTGGCCACCGCGCGTCAATTGGTGTTCCTGTCAGCTTGCCAGTTCAGAAGTTCCTTGCTGACTGCTTTCATGTAAAAGATTGAGCTGTTTCCTCGCGTTACTAATTTCTTGCAGGCTGCTGATGTCTATCCGGGTTACCGGGCCGCCTTCGTCAACTGCCACCATTTGAGCCTGAATATCCATCTGCCAGGCTTGCAGAATTCTTTTCCGCAAAGCGATGCTGAGTTCATCTGAATTGGCAACTTGCATTGGCGATTTAAAGGTTTTGTCGGGGCTGGTAATTGCCTGTTCAAGGTCAAAAACCGCCACACCATGTCTGGCCTTTTGTGACTGCACAGGGATATCGGCATCACTGCCGTCCTTGTCAAACCAGACTGGCACTGGTGACTGGCGCATCAATTCCCAATCGGTATTGTGCACCATACTCATGATATAGCCCTGATCTTCAGACTCTTTCATCACTAAGTCAGGTTGAGACTGGTCAATCTTGCGCATAATCGCATCGGTTCGCGGTTGATCCCAGCGGACATCTTGGCTCGCCTTGATGCCCTTTTCCTTAAATTGTATCTGTATGGCAATTTCAGCCAGATGCGTGGCTGCAATATCGGCAATTTTCTGTCGTTCATCACCGAGAGTCGCACTGGAACCGTGCATGCGTTTCTTTAAACTCGCATCACTACAAAGTTGAAACAACTCCAGTTCACACTCATTGGCTTTAGCTAACATCACGGCATGTAGCAGCAACGGAGATTCTGCAAAATCTTCGGGTGCAAGCAAGGTGGGTCCCATTACCACCAGAATCCGGTTTAATTTGTTTGTGTGTGGCTTCGTATTGTGATTCATGCCATGCGCTCCTTTTGATGGGTTCTATATATAGATGCAAGAAGCGTACCGGGCTGTCTGGTAAGTGGTTTGCAGGCTATGGGAGGCAATGAACAACAAATTAGCTGAAAAATCTGCAGGGTCTTGTAAGGTCTGCAAAGTCTGCTCTTTAAAAGCTCATCGGCTTTAAACTTACATAGCGAGCCCCGGATTAGAATGTGGTTTTATGATTAAACCGTTGGTTTGAATTTAAGGAGAAGGTTATCGATATCGGCTTTTCATGGGCTCAGGTCTGGAACAACCTGTATCATTTGGCCATTGCCTATTTGCTGGCGTAGCCGGTTGCCTACAATCGCGAGCGTACCACCCGTAGTGCTGGTTTGAGAACTTTTCCGTTGGTTGCTGTGGCTTCCTGTGGGTATATGCTGATCGGGACTGTTGTCCTCGCTGACATCAATGCTCAGGCGCGCGTTCTGGAAGGGGCTGGTAAGGGGTATAGGCTTTATCGGTGCTGGTGCCATATTGAAGGGCTCCGGCGGGGTTCGAGGAACGGCAACCGCTGCCAGTATTTGGAATACCGGACTCGTTGGTGTTGCGGTGGCTTACAATTTTTATGAAATTGCAGCGCTGATCAGTCTTATCAATTTTCTAACCTTGGTCTATGCGTATAAATTCAAAAAAGTGGCTGTAAAGGATGAAGACAAATCTGAAGGCTCCGACTAATCTGGCCCGACTGGTTTTGTCCTGCTAGTACTCGTCTGAATTTGGCAGTACATCGGCTTTTTCAGGCTGAAGGGTAAAGAAGAAACTGGCGCTTTTCCCCGGTATTCCTTCAGCCCATATTTTGCCACCATGCCTGCCCACCACTCGCGCAACAATCGCCAGGCCAAGTCCTACTCCTTCTTCGACTTTGCCCTCATTGAGTTTTTGAAAGGCGATAAACAGGTCTTCGGCAGAATTCTGGTCAAAGCCAATGCCATTGTCTGTGATGTTGTAAATCGCCACATCACCGGAACTGTTGGCAGAGACATCGATTTGCCGCTGTGGTTTTGAGCGCGTGAATTTCAGCGCATTGCTCAGCAAGTTGGTCAGGAGTACTTTTACCAGACGTTCGTCGCCTTCCACTTCAGGCAGATTGCCAAGCGACAAGCTAACAGAAGGAGGTGGCTCACTCGCCTGTAAATCTTCGAATACTTCTTCTACCAGATCTGTAATATCCAATTTTTCGCGTTTAAAGGTGGAGTGCGCAACGGTGGACAAGCCCAACATCCGGTCAAGTATCGCCGCAATCTGGTGTACCGCTGGAGGTATGCGATGCAGCGTTTTTAATGAATCTGGATTCAATAGGTCCTGATTCTGAGCTTCAAACAACTGCACGTTCACTGCAATGGTGCTTAAAGGGCTGCGCATATCATGAGAGACCGAATCTGTAATGGTTTGCATATCACGTGTTCTGGACGCCAGTTCACGTGTTCGCACTTCCACCACCTGTTCAAGATTGCGGTTCAATTCCGCCAGATTGTGTTCGGCTTTCTCGGCTGCCCGGGCTCGAATCCAGGAACGCCAGTTTTCAAACATCAGGGTGGACATCAGTACTGAGATAATCAGGCCGAGTAGTAAAATTAAATCGATGGACGGTGTTTCGTATGTGTTCAGCAATTCTCGAGTGGGCGTGTGCACTACTTTCCAAACAGTACCCATAGATGTGCTTATATTTCCTTCTCTGATCCAGTTTTCGTGTGCTGTTTTTGCCGGTTGGCCGCGCTCATACAGCAATACATTACCCCAGAATACCCTGACAGCAAATCCGGGTGACTCATCTGCCAGAAAATATTCAAGCAGCTTGTTGGCGTCCACCATCGCTACCAAACGACCACTTTCGGTAGATTGACTTTCAACAATATATATTTCGAAAAATGCGTATCCGTAATCGTCAACAAATGGTCCGGCAATGGTGTTGTCGGCTACCTGACGGGCTCGGCTGATGAGTAATTTATAGGCCAGCCATTGGGCGTCATCAGGCCTGAAATCGAAAGCCGGATTTTCAGTGGTACGCGCGAAGCGAGCGTGATTGGTCGGGTCGTCCCACAAGATAGTGGTGATGCCCGGTATTTTGGCCATTTCGATGTCGACATCGTCACTCCACTGCTCACGGGGTAGCGTCCCATAGGTGATCCAGAATGCCTGGATGCTTTCCAGTTGCGACAATATGCGTTCGATGGTTCTGATCAACTGACTGCGCGCCGCGTACGATTCGGCCTCGGTAATCCGCTTGATCTGTTCGTCGTTATTTTGTTGCAGGGCTTGCCACAAATGCACAGTCCCCAGAGCAACGACAATGCCCACCAGCATCGACAATACTATCCGTTTGGTCATAAAAAATGCAGTCTCCCGGCAAAACTTTTTGACCGTTTAGTATATGGGCATCAAGCGCGTCTTGACAGAATCAAGTGGTGCGTTGAATATAGTATGTCACCAGCCCGCCCCGAGTTTAACATTATGGCCCATATACTCATTGTCGATGATGAAGAATCGCTGGCCGCGGGCATCGCCGAATATTTGCAGCTGCAAGGTCATACTGCGGTAGTGGCAAATTCTTTGGAAGAAGCCAGAAAAGCCGTTAAAAAACAACCACCTGCTGTGCTGTTATTGGATCTGATGTTGCCGGATGGCAGCGGCTTGGAGCTATTCGACGCGTTCGAAAAACACGCTCCCGAAAAAATCATCATCATCACCGGACACTCGGGTGTTAAGTCCATTATCGGCAGCATGGTCGGTGATGGCGTTTTATACATGAAAAAGCCGATCGAGCTGCGTGATCTGGATGGCATACTCAATACGGTTGATGATGAGCCGCCTGAAAGCACGCCCGGATCGGAACACTTTGGCTTGCTTCTGGGTGACAGCCCAGCAATGCAAAAACTATACAAAATTATCCGTCAGGTCGCTGTCACAGACAGCACGGTGTTTATTCAGGGTGAAAGTGGTACCGGCAAAGAGTTGGTGGCAGAGGCGATTCACAAGTTAAGCGAACGTGCCGGCAAATTTGTACCTGTCAATTGTGGTGGCTTGACTATTGACCTGGTATCCAGCCAGCTGTTTGGACATGAAAAAGGCAGTTTTACCGGTGCAGATCAAAAGCACGCCGGGTTTTTTGAGCGCGCCAAAGACGGCACACTGTTTCTCGATGAAATAACTGAGATGCCGATGGAAATTCAAACCCATCTGCTCAGGGTGTTGGAAACCGGTAGCGTGTTAAGGGTGGGTTCTGAACAGGAATTACCGGTGAATGCCAGGCTGCTTGCAGCCACCAATCGCGACCCGGCTGAAGCAGTTCGTGAAGGCACTCTGCGCAAGGATTTGTACTATCGCTTAAGAGTATTCCCGCTGGTATTGCCGCCTCTGCGCGAACGCAGAGGCGACGTCACCTTGCTGGCGAGGTGTTTCATGGAAGAACTGAATAAGCGTAATAAAACTAACAAGCAGCTTTCAACCGAAGCGTTGCGTCGTCTGGAGCAACACAGCTGGCCGGGCAATGTTCGTGAGCTGAAACATACGATTCACCGCGCTTTCATCATGGCTGAATCTGATCTGGTGGAAGTACCTGAGCGATTTGATGAAGATCTGCCAGGCGAAATTGAAGGTATGAGCGTTGGACGCTCAATTGCGGATGTAGAAAGAGATCTGATCGTCTCTACGCTGGAACATTTTGACGGCGATAAAACTGCCGCTGCGGCAACCCTGGGTGTCAGTTTGAAAACGCTGTATAACCGACTCAAAGCCTATGAGGTTGAAGAGTCGCCCGTATAAAAACCAGCCTCGTAAAAACCAGCCGCATAACCCACCGGCGGCACCCGTAGGCGCCGCCGGCTTTTTAGCTAGGGAGTGAAGAGGGTGTCAGTTTACGTTTTACTGATGATCTCGACTGGTTCAACAACCAGCGAGTTCTTCACAACAGTTATACCCTTAATTGACTTGGCAACCTGGGGAGCCCGGTTAATGTCCGCTTGAGTTTCTACGGTGCCTGTCAGTGTGGCAACACCATTTTTCACTTCTGTGTTAATAGCAAACGAACTCAAGTTGTGATCGGCCATAAAAGAGGCTTCAAGTTTGCCCTGAATCCAGTTGTCGGACACTGCTTTCTGCGCATTGTCGACATGCCGTTTCATATCAGACTCAGGCTGTTGCATTGCAGCAGCATGATTAGCTGTGTGGTCAACGGCAGGTGTTGGATCACCTGCAAGCGCAACGGGGGCAGCCGCCAGAGTCAGAAGAGAAGCACTGATTAGTGTAGCGAGGGTACGTTTTCTATTCATCTTAATATTCATCATAGCCTCCTGAATCGTTATCTCATTTGGCGTGGACTGAACCATCGTTGGTGCGTCTCGCCGCCTGGTATTGAATATGCAATGAGTGTGCCAAGGGCTGCGGGCCTTATAAATGCTGGGTTGGGTGATAAAGCTAATAGTTGCAGTTGGTAATTCTTACCGGCATTGGTAAAAGTTTCACAGATTTTGTGGAATATCCCTGTCATTCTTGAAGCTGCTTCCACTACTTCCGTGCTCTGGGGATGTTTTGCCTTTTTGGCACGCTTTGTGCATCTATAAACACATAGGTGGCGAAAGCATCTTTTAGCAATTGCCAGTAAACCCATCAGGTGCGCGGAGGTTCGATTGTGCTTTCCTGGGTAATAGCATTTTTAGTTCTGGCAGTAATATCAGGTGTTCTGGGCTTTGGAGTCATTGCTGGGACAGTAGCTGTTATTGCTCAAGTACTATTCTTCATTTTTTTGGCGTTGCTAATTGCCGTTGCAGGTTTAGGCAAAACAGGTGGCCGGCATGATTAAGCGCGGCAAAAGAGAGTTTAAGATTGTAACGTGGTGATATTGCAAACCTACAGAATGTGACTCACATGTATAAGAGAACAAAAGCATTTGAAAAAGGAGATACGCAACATGGTTCAAAAAATTTACCAATTACCCGAACTGGACTACAAATACGATGACCTCGAGCCAGCGTATTCAGCTGACTTGCTGGAAGTACATTACAGCAAACACCATCAGGCCTATGTAGATGGTGCCAACCAAACCCTCAGCGATCTTGCTGCAGCGCGCGACAAGACTGACTTTGGAAAATTGAAGCAACTGCAGAAAGATCTGGCATTTAATGTTTCAGGCCATGTTATGCATACATTGTTCTGGCGCAACATGTCGCCATCCGATGGCAAAGGCCCGGATGCGGCGCTGAGCAAAGCTATTGACCGGGGTTTTGGCGGTATCGATGCGCTTCGCGAACAATTTCAAGCGGCTGGTGGCAGTATTCAGGGTTCTGGCTGGGCAGCGTTGAGTTGGGAACCACTGAGTGAAACCCTGGTTGTCGAGCAGATATATGATCACCAGGGCAACAGCAGCTGTGGCGCCCAACCGATCATGGTGATGGATATGTGGGAACACGCGTTTTACCTGCAATACAGAAACGAAAAAATGCTTTGGATTAAAGCATTTTGGGATCTGGTCAATTGGCAGGATGTCGGTGAACGGCTGCAAAAGGCGCAAAAAGGGCATAGTCTGGTTTAATTAGATTGTGTTCTCGGGGCGGGCTTTCCCAACAAGTTCCAGCAAGCCGCCCCATGTTCGCCCAAGTGTCTGTCATTATCATTTGGGCTTAAGAGTTTTCTTTAAATCAATATTTTGGAGATTAATATGAATACAGTAAGCAACACATTGCAAGAAAATGAAAGTGCATCAACAACCAAGAAAGCAGCTTCAATGGCGCACGATGCAATTGATCAAGCTGCAGAAAAGGCAGAGCCTTTAGAGAAAAAAGTACGTGACCAGGCTCACAGAGCTCAAGACAAGTTCAGTGCTACCTCTGCTGAAGCAAGTGAGCAGATGCACCACCAGATGGAAAAAGCCGAAGCTTTCATTAAGCAGCGACCCATTGCGGCAACTGGTATTGCGTTTGCAGCAGGTATTCTGGCAGCCATTATTTTGCGCAAATAACTTGTGAGCGAAAGCAGGCACACGCATTCGCAAACGCCGGATGCGCAAATGCCGGATGCGCAAACAAGAGTGAAGTCTGAGGATGGGTCGCACACCGCGGCTCCTCCGGCTTCTTCAGACAGCTCTTCAGAGGAAGCCGGGTTGATCAGTTTGGCCGGCGAATGGGTGGCGACGGCGGGTTCACGAGTCAAGGTGATGGTGGAACTCGTTTTAGCAGAGGCGAGGCTTGCCGCGATCAGTGTCGCACTGATGGCTTTTCTGGCCATGCTTTCAGCCGCTTTTCTACTGGGCGCGTGGGCATTGTTGATCGCCGGATTGATATACGGCTTGCTTCAGATAGGTTTACCGTTGTGGCCGATAATGTTTGTGTTGTGTGGTCTACACATCCTCATTGCATACCTGGCCTGGCGCGGTGCAGTAAAATTGAGCAACAATCTGGAATTCCCGGTGACCAGACAGCAGTTCCAACACGATGAGGAGGAAGCGGATGAAGTGGCTAAGCCAACAACGCAAAGTTGAGGCGCTTTCAGTACAGGCATCTCTGCTGTCGGTTCAGTCGCATGCACTGAAGCAGGAACTGCACTGCAGAACCATTGAACAGTTGCGTAAGCCTGCAACGCTGATCGTGGCGTTCGCCGCAGGCGTATTGTGGATTACAACTCCGGCTGACAAGCGGCAGGGACGCATAAAAAGGCTACTGAAGTTCGCCAGTACATCCTCCTATATTTTTAGGCTGCTGGGCATTCCCCTGCCGATGCGATCACTGTTCTGACAGAGTAGTTCGACATAAAAGACTACAAGCTGCCAACAAACTCGCGAATCCCGTCCAGCAGCATTTGCGTTGCAAGAATCACCAGAATCATACCCATCAAACGCTCCAGCGCGCGGGAACCTCTTGCGCCCAGAACCTTTATCAGGAAAGGCGATGCCACCAACAGGACGGTGGTGCCCAGCCACGCTAAAATCAGGGCAATGCTCCATTCGGTGATGCGCTCCGGTTCGCCAGAGCTAAGCAATAGCAGCACGGCAATGGTTGAAGGCCCGGCAATCAGGGGGATCGCAAGCGGCACCAGAAACGGATCTTCCACACATTCTGATTCACCCAATGGTTCGCGCTTCGGGAAAATCATGCGCAGTGAAATAATGAAAAGTAGTATGCCGCCGGCGATACTCAAGGAAGACTTACTCAACCCCAGAAAGCTCAATATCGAATTGCCTGCGTACAAGAAACCCAGCAGAATAATCAGCGCAATGGTGAGTTCTCGGGCAACGATGATGCTGCGGCGTTTATTGTTGAAACGTGCGAGTACAGCATTAAACACCGGGATATTACCCAGTGGATCCATTACAAAAAACAAGGTGGCGGCTGCTGCCATTATTTCCTGCCAGTTCATTTCAATTAAGGCCTTATTTCCATAGGTAGTCGATTACAAGCGGCAAGTGATCTGACAGTTGTTTTGATGTGACGGCTTCAAATTCAAGCTGTTCAAACTCATCTGCGGAAAGCAACTCGCTGTTGAAAATGAATCCCTTATTCACCCGCATGGTTTTAGGTGAATACAATTGAAAATCCATTACACGTGACGGGTATTGCGATCCACGGCCGTCCCAGGTCCAGCTTGCGCCATCGCTTTGATAAACCTCTGCGATCGACAGGTTTGAATGCATTTTATCATTCAAGTTGGACAAAGTAACTAAAGGTAATGGCGTGCTCACAGCGTTAAAATCTCCCGCAACAATGATGCCGTCGACTTTGGTGCGTTGTAGCACCGCGTTGATGAGTTTGCGGATTTCCCGCGCCTCTACTCTTCGGCGATATTCCTGCCAACTGCCCGGGTCGTTGCCACAACATTGCATGTCAAATACAACGGCCAGAATCCTGCGCTCGCCGGCCAACACGATAGCGGCATTGGCCGCGATGCCATCATCGATGGTCCAGTTCTGGTAGGTGCGCTCGAGCCCAGTCATTTGCTGGCTGATGTAGTCATAGTCCTTTCTGGCGTAATCAAGCTTGCCGGCAAACTCCGGAACTGTCTCCAGCGGGTAGCGACTTACGATGACACCTACCTGGCGTCCGCCACTGGCGCCGAAATCAATGTGCCATGAAATACCTGACTTATTGTCGGGACCGGTGAGTGCTTCTCTCAACAAGAGTTCATCGGAAGTTGGCTTCACTTCGTCCAGCAGTAGAATGTCTGGCCGAATGTAGTCAACCAGCGTATGGAATTCGGACATCCTGTCGACAAATGCATCTTCGCCAACGTTCCAGGATAAAACGCGCACACTAAAATTAGATTGAGTACTGTTGGCCAATAGCGGGCCGCTCAGCAACATGAGCATCATCCCAAAGCAACACTTGCGTAACTGAATTTGCATGCGGTGATTGTAATGCAAACACAGCCGGATACTGAACACGGTTCACACAATTTGTTATAGAATCATGGCCAATCCCCTTATTAACATCTAAACAACCCGGATTCCATATGAAGCACTCCCATTTGAAACATTTAATTTCAGCTTGTCATGTAGTTTTCTTTTCTGTGGCGATGGCCGTGTGCTGCACCAGTGCGTTGGCAGACAGTGCAGCTGATCAACAAACCCTCGACTTTATTGATTCGCGCTATGAGCAGATAGAAACGATTTCCAGTGAGCTCTGGAATTATGCTGAAGTCGGATATCAGGAAGAGAAAAGCACAGCCGTGTTACAAAAAGCCCTGGCCGATGAAGGTTTTGAAATCGAAAGCGGCGTGGCCGGGATCCCGACAGCCTTTGTTGCCAGCTACGGTGAAGGCACGCCTGTGATTGCCATTCTGGCTGAAATGGATGCATTACCCGGCATCAATCAGGCAGCAGTTCCCACTCGCCAGTTGGTGGAAGGCAAAGACGCGGGCCAGGCTTGCGGACATCATTTGTTTGGCGCCGGCAGCACTGAAGCCGCGATTGCTGTGAAGCATTGGCTGCAAAGTACAGGAAACAAAGGCACGATCCGCCTTTACGGCACTCCGGCCGAAGAGGGTGGCAGCGGCAAGGTGTATATGGTGCGAGCCGGCTTGTTTGACGATGTCGATGTCGCATTGCACTGGCATCCATCTGATCGTAATACCGCAGCAGCGGAAACCACGCTTGCCAATCGTTCAGCCAAGTTTCGTTTTCATGGTGTGTCAGCGCATGCAGCCGGTGCGCCGGAAAAAGCCCGTTCGGCATTGGACGGGGTCGAGGCGTTCAACTTTATGGCCAATATGATGCGTGAGCATGTACCGCAGGAAACCCGCATTCATTATGTGATTACTGATGGCGGCAGGGCACCCAATGTAGTGCCGGATTTTGCTGAAGTATTTTACTACCTGCGACACCCTAACGCCTCTGAGGTCAGGACATTGTGGACGAGGCTGGAACAGGCTGCGCAAGGCGCCGCACAGGGTACCGGCACCACCGTTGAATGGGAAATTATTCACGGCAATCACCCCTTATTGCTGAATGAGACCCTGAGCAAAATGATGGATGCGAAAATGCGTGAAGTCGGTGGTATTACTTATACCGCCGAGGAACAGGCATTTGCAGATGAAATTTATACGTCATTTACCGACACTGAAAGTGAGATGGGCTCGGAGCAGGAAATCGGCGATTACAAAACCGGCTTAAGCTACGGCTCTACCGATGTCGGCGATGTTTCGATTGCGGTTCCAACAGTAGGTATTGAAGTGGCCACCTGGGTACCGGGAACTTCAGCGCACAGTTGGCAGGCTGTAGCCGCTGGCGGCACAACCATCGGCTACAAAGGTGCCAGCAATGCCGCAAAAGCATTGGCACTGGGTGCTATTGAATTGATGCAGAATGAAGAATTGCGCGATGCAGCCAGAGCAGAATTTGATGAAAAACGTGGTGATGATTACTACTACGAAGCATTGCTGGGTGATAGGGACCCGCCGCTGGATTATCGCAAATAGCTAAGGTGTGGTTGTAGTTTATCCGATTATGTTTTAAAAAGTTATATTTTGGGTTTTCTTTTGCTTTCCCGCACAAATTCACGAACCGACTGCATTAAATCAGGCTGCAAATGGCCTGGGGGCATGCGCCAGCTCCAGTTATTTATAGTGGTGCCTGGTGTGTTCAAACGAGCTTCTGAACCCAGGGCCAAAAAGTCCTGCATCGGTGCCATCGCAAGTGTGGCCTTGGTAGAGAAGGCAAGTTTTATCATGTCATGAGCAATGGTTTCGGGCGTTCCGTTGGTGTGTTTCAGGGCGCCGGCCTGATTGCGTTCTATTTCATCGGCTGAGCGGGTGTCATCACCATTTCCGAAGAACCAGCCAAGCGTCGTGTCGTTGTCATGGGTTCCGCTATAACACACGCTGTTCCTGCCAATCGAGGTAGGATCAAAGTCTTCATTTCCGACCTCAAACTGCAGCACCACCATGCCGGGCAAGCTGTGATTCTCACGAAGTCTGTCGACTTGCGGCGTGATAACACCCAGGTCTTCGGCCACGATCGGTAATGTTCCCATGGACGCTTCCATTGCATCAAATAATGCATCACACGGGCCTGCATCCCACTGACCATTCCTGGCTGTAGACTCATCAGAAGGCACTGCCCAATAAGATTCAAATCCGCGGAAATGATCAATTCGTACCAACGGGGTTTGCGAAACTGCGTGTTCAATTCTTTCAATCCACCAGCGAAAGCCGGTTTTCTTGTGATACGCCCAGTCATAAAGCGGGTTGCCCCACAATTGGCCGTCTTCACTGAAGTAATCGGGTGGTACGCCGGCAACCTTCGATGGCTTGCCATCTTTGCTCAACAGCAAACCCTCTGGATGTGACCAGGCGTCGGCACTGTCCAGAGAAACATAAATCGGCATGTCACCGAACAAACAAATGCCTTTGTCTTTTGCGTATTCACCGAGCTTCATCCACTGCTGAGCGAATAGGAACTGGACGACCTTGATCGCATCAATTTCTGCCTGGTGTTCTTTGGAAATCTTCTTTAGCGCGGCGGCATTCCGGCGGGCGAATTTCCGGTTCCATTCCGGCCAGGGCCGCTCGTCGTGTAGTGATTTTAGCACCCGAAACAGCGCATAGTCGTCCAGCCAGCGCGAGCCATTGAGGTTTAGAAATGTTTCGTAGTGAACGCTGCGATTCAATTCGGGCCGGGCAAGGAATCGCATCGCAACTGTTTTCAGCAGGGCTTGCTTGAGCGGAATAAGCTGGCCGAAGTCGACCCGGTCGTGCGGCAGCGATTCTAATTGTTGGAGTTCAGTTGCCTTGAGTAAGCCCGATTTTACCAATAGGTTAAGCCCAATAAATATCGGGTTTCCGGCAAAGGCAGACAGCGGTTGATAGGGTGAGTCAGCGTAGGCGGTGGGGCCGGTTGGCAGGATCTGCCACACACCAAGATTCATCTTTACCAGTTGGTCAATAAAGGCCGTTGCACTGTCTGCGATATCACCAACGCCATGTGCGCCCGGCAATGAGGTGATGTGCATGACAACACCGGCTTGCCTGCCCATTTGTTGTAGAAAGGAGATTGGCCTGTCTTTTACGGTTGTATCAGTTGAGACGATTGAGCAGTTCCTGAAAACGTGGGTCATCGCGCAGAGGAGCCAAATCAGGGTCATTGGCGAGCCACGTGCGATGCCCATAGCCTTGTTGCAGCGAGCGGTCGAGCAATTCTAACGCCTCATCTATGTCACCCAAGCGACTGTAAGTGCAGGCCACGTTGTACATGATGGCGGGCTCATCGCGATCTTCATCGAGCGCTCTTGCTGCCCATTGCCTGGCTTTTTCAATTTGGCCCCGATCAGCCAAAGCATAGGCACCAAACGATAGCGCACGACCGTCATCGGGATGCAAATCAATATGTTTCTCAACTGCTATAAGTGTTTGCCGGTCGGCCTCTGCCTGTTCATTTTTACGACCAAGCTCTGCATAAGCCATGGCCAGAAATGAAGGTGCCTGATAGTCTTCAGGTCTGATTTTGCAGGCTTCGGTGAATAGCCTCGCGGCCTTTTCGTACTTTCCCGCGCCCAAACAGTCGCGACCATAAAAGTAATAGGGTTCGTATAGGCCGGGGTTCAACAAAATGGCACTTTCAAACGCTCGTTCAGCCTCGTCGTGGCGATCATTGATGGCCAGTGCTGTGCCTCTGGCGGTATGAGCTTCGGCCAGATCCGGATCCAGCGTGATGGCCTTGATGCTGGCGGCATCGGCTTTGGCGATATTGTCCTTGGATGAGTCGGCCCACTGAAAAAGCAACGAATAAACATCAGCCATGCCGGCATAAGCCAGGGCATAATTTGGATCCGCCTCGATAGCCTTCTTGAACATCCGATTCGCATTGTGGAACTGCCGGCGCGTGAACTCAGTAGAGAATTTGCGACCGCGGAGATAGTAGTCGTATGCCTTCACATCAGATGTGGCCACATTTTGAATAGCGCGGCGATCTTTCGGTGTTAATTTAACCTCTAGAGCAGAAACAATACTGCGGGCAATATCGTCCTGAATGGCAAATACGTCTTTTAATTCACGGTCATAGGTTTCCGACCACAGGTGGGAGTCTGTATCTACCTCAATCAGCTGGGCGGTAATGCGCACGCGATCACCCGCGCGGCGAACGCTGCCCTCTAAAATAGTATTAACGCCCAGTGCACTGGCGACATCGGGAATATCAATCTTTTCGCCCTTGAACTTAAAGGATGAAGTTCTTGAGGCGACCATCAGCTGGGGTAGTTTGGTTAGCAGGTTGAGGACTTCCTCAGCGATACCGTCAGAAAAGTACTCGTTTTCCGGGTCGCCAGACATGTTGAGAAATGGCAACACGGCAATTGAACGACGTCCCGGCGCATCCGCGGTGGCGGCGGCTGGTAACGATGCCGGCTCTGCCTTGATTTGAACCGGAATAACAGGTTCCGGCACCTCATCCACGGTTGGTGACGTGCTTCCAGTTACTTCAATACCCTGCGGGCCGATGTCAAAAATCCAGGCGAGCGCCAGCACCAGAGGAAAACACAGAACGACCAGCGCAATTACCAGCGTCACGGTCCAATCCGGCAAATTAAGATTGGGTAGAAGGGTTTCCGAAGCACTGATTACCAGCCAGCTGGCCACAGCGTAAATAACCAACACCCGGATAACACGACGACGCTTCAGCTCCGCCCAGAATTTACCGGGACCGCTAGTGGGGTTTGAATCAGACAAGTGTGGTTTCCCTTTGGTTTTTATTTAATCTACTCCCTTGATTATAAGTTGAAAAATGAAAAGCAATGCAGGTTTTATTCAAAAAACCAGGTTTGCTCACACCAACCAGTGATTCAGGTTCTTGTTGAGAAACAGTTCCAGACGTTGGATGTCTTCTCGGAAATGATCGTTTAGTGGCTTCCGTGTCCTTGGTTTGATCAGACGAGCAATATTGGCATTCTGGATTGTTTTGGTTCACGACGTCTGCAAATGGAAGGTGATGATGTATTGATGACTTGTCATAAAGTAAACTAAACTTGACATGCAGTGAGGAAAAAGATATCTTATAATGGAAAGTGAACTTTACATTATGACAAAGGAACCATACCAATGAGTAAATTCTTCGACGCTATTGCCTGTAAAGGCCTGCCCGCCCGCGATATCCGTAATTCCAACATTGTAAACATGTGGGCCTTAGCCTGGGTTACGACCCTGGCGCTGACTGCTTTTTTATCCCGTTACGAATGGTATTCATCTACCTTTCCCACCATGATCGGCTTCGTCGTTCATAGCGGAATCGGCTTGGCCATGTTTTTCGCCTATAAAAGATTTCTAAGGGAATTGGACGAGATGGAACGCAAAATACAGCTGGATGCTTTAGCCAGCTCAGTGGGTATGGCCGTAATCGGTTTTTCTGCTTACTCGATTTTGGCCAAAGCGGGTTACGTGCCTGAATTGGAGCCCTCTTATTTGATCGTTCTTATTGCCCTCACCTACATTGCTGGTGTCATTATCGGCAGGATCAGGTACCAATGAAAAACCGCCTTAAAATATTACGGGCAGAACGCGATTGGACCCAGGCCCAGTTGGCTCACGAACTGGAGGTTTCCAGGCAGACGATTAATGCGATAGAGAAAGGTAAATTCGACCCGAGTTTACCTCTCGCGTTTAAGGTTTCCAGGCTGTTTAAAATGCCGATTGAAGAGATATTTCAGGATGATGCTTGAAACGAATATCAACAAGAATCAGTCATTCTCTTTCCAGCCCAGAACTTTCAGGTGCAGGTTCTGTATATAGCCGATCAGGAGTTTCCGTCACGCCGGTGCTTTGTGGATACATGCCGGATGGATCTTGCAGGTCGGTTACCACGCGGCCATCTTCCGTAAATGCCATCACATGCCCATAGTTCTTTGGTTTAGGCCACAGCGATTTTGGCAGGCGCAACACGATTTCGCGCAGGAAAGGTTTATCGGCCATCGCATCGACCTGGGGACTGCGGGGGCCGGTAAAACCTAACCAGATTTTGCCATCCAATCCTCGCATCAGGTTGTCCGGGTAGCCGGGAAGGCTGTCGAATAGCACACTCGCCAGTGGCAATGACACGTGTTTTTTTGTTGGCGGGGTTGTATTCGAGAATGCGTCCTGTTGAGCTTTGCTCGATGATATCCAGCATCGCGGCGTTGAAGGTGCCGCCCTGCTCGCTTTTTTTGTTTACCGCATGTACACCAGTGTAGTCAGGTGCGACAAGGGCCTGCCAGCTAACTGGTTTTATGGGCACTGGCCAGAGCATTAAATAGGCAACTAAAATCAACAGTACAATTGCTAGAGTTGTAATTATTTTTTCATCTCTCATCATCAAAACCGCAGTAGCCAGCAAGTCGGCATAACCGGTTTTCTGCTGTGCATTGTCCGCTCCGACATCGGGTAATGTTCACCGATTGTAAGTAGCCCCGATTATTCGCGTACGTTGGAAATAACCAGAACCCGCTGTGCCCACAATTCGTCGCCGTCGCGCTCGTAATCTACCTCGATTGTGTCGCCGTTTTCGAGGTTTGAAGGACTGAAGTTTTCGCCCCGGTATTCAACAATGATATCTCGCTCATAAAGGAACGTTGCCCGATCGTTCTTGCGTGTATCGAAGTTAGTGCGGGAGTCAGATGAGCTTCTGCTGTCGACCGACTGAAGATAACGATCTTGCGTTGCAATCACCAGTTCGCGGCGGCTTTCATCGACGAATACGACTTCTCCACGAGCAGTGGCCAGGTCATCGTCGTACTGCGATGGGATCCGGCCGTCGACCACGGTAATGGTCTCGGCGAGCGCATTGCGCTTTCCAGGCGCCAGTTCGATATTCAGAGTGTCATATTCCCGCAATTCGGAAATTGAAATATGGCGATCGCCGAAAAAGACCTGGGTGCGCTTATTGAAGCGAACTTGCACTTCACGTCCGCGATCGGTGGTATCGACGATCAGTCTTTTATTGCGCTTGTCAATTTGGCGAAGGGTGCCGGAAAAATGCAGCTCGTCATGTTGATCGTCCGATACGTAGCCGCCACCAGACGAACTATCTCTGGTCACTAATATGGAGCGGGCACTAAGATACCTTGTGTCGCCTTCAACTTCCGCGACAATACGATCTCCCCGCTCTAAATCCTGTGGGCGATAGTTGTTGCCGTCGAATTCCACCGTAGTGCGATTGTTATAGTGAAGACCGACGCGTTGCCCGGCTGTGACACCGTAATCCCGGTTTGTTGTAATCTCGATTTCACTATTGGCAACGTCGACATAGTTCACCACTCCGGCGACTCGCGAGACGGACGGCTCATTGCCGGGATACTCATTGTCGGGATAATTTTGCTGAGGGAAACTGCCACAGGCGCTCAGCAACAATGCCAGCGCAACGATCGCGAAGCGAGCAGGTACATTTAAACGTAAAGTCTGTTGGATCGGTTTCATTGGCATCCTCGTCTTGTTGATATTCATTCCCCTTATTAATGCAATTTCCGTACCACTATAGTAAATGCTTGGGCGAAGTTGCCGCCCGGCCCTTTGTAGCGGCGGGGTTGCAAGGCAGACCAGACCCGGTCATGGGCGGAGCGGGCGCCTCCACAAAGGCAGTTCAGCAAGTAAAATCTACCCGGTTTTGAAAAGATGTAAAAAATTTCGCAATAATGTTTTGGGGTCAGAATCGATGAACTCTTATCCACCCAACCTTGAGCTTCATCTGAATAAATGCACTGGCGATTAATGCCTATGCATCCAAAAAGGCGTTTACTGCGTATATATCTCCAGGAAGGTATTTCTCAGCCCAATACCGGGTACCGAGCAATACCATCCGGACGTCCCTTATATTCACACTACCTGGAGAGACTTATGCATACCGAACAGAATCTTATTAACCGGCAAGGCACATCTGCCAACTCAGAAGGATGCAAATTCAAAATGCGTCCATTGAGCCGGTACATTTCCCCATTGTTGCTGGGACTTTGTGTACTTGGAGCTACATCAGGCGTTCAAGCATCCAGCCACCGGGAAGCCCCGGGAATTACCGCTACCCCGCAAGTAGATGCAACGGATTTCTATATGTTCCAAAGCTACGAGGCAGGGCGCGAAGGCTATACCACGCTGGTCGCTAATTACGTTCCATTGCAGGACCCATATGGCGGTCCTAATTATTCTCCGCTCGATACCGATGCAGCCTATTTCATTCACGTATCCAATAATGGTGATGTGATGGAGGATGTTTCATTTCGTTTCAACTTTCAGCAGTCCTCGCCATTTATCGCGCTGAATGTTGGGAACCCGGGTGATACGCAGAGCGTAACCATTCCGCTTTCCAATGCCGGACAGATTTTTCCGGGTGACAATTCGCTGCTGAATGTGAAACGAAGCTTCACCATATGGAGAAGAGTCTGATACTGAGGACAAAAACATCATCACTCTGAGAAGCGACCAACACGGCATCGTTGAATTCGACCAACTCAATGCCGGCGTCTGGCTGGTGGCTGCGATCTATACATCTCCAATTGGTACGACTCCAACCGGCACATCAACACCGAGCCACCCAACACCACCGCTATCGTGGCAAACCTACTGGTCTTCATTGACCTTTGAGTATGCGCCTGCTGTTGGTTGATGTTTATTGGGGGCCTGTAAAAAAACGGTCCCAAAACCCGGGGCCGTCTTTACCTTAGCATCATCAGCCTTGATCTGACCTAGCTGCTGCTTTTTTTAACCACTAAACGATTTTTTACCTCGTGTGAGCCCTTGGCATTTTTAGCGATCTGTTCTGCCAGCTCGGATTCTTCCTCGGAGTTAACCGTGCCTGTTAAAGTCACAACACCATTCATGGAGTCAACGTTCATGTCCAGACCATCAGTATGCTCATTCAGCAATAACTTGGATTTGATGGAAGCCGTTAACGTCGCATTGTGAACGCTCTGGCGCCACTTCGATTGTTGCTGATAAGATTCTGACGATTTCGCCTTGTCAGTCGCCTTCGCATCAACCACCAAGTCGTTTTCGACTTTTGTAATGCCTTCGACTGATTTAGCCACTTCACCCGCCAGATCAATATCGATTTCGGATTCAACTGCGCCGCTCAAATAGGCAACGCCATTTGTGACCTCTGTGTCGATGGCGAATGAGTTCAGCTGGTCATTAAACAACAACGCACTTTCGAGTTTGCCATCCAACCATGAATCGCTAACCATCTGTTCGCTCGACCGGTCGCCCGTGTTTTTCATCTTGCAATCATCATTCTTGTCACCAGCTAACGCAGATCCGCCGGTCATCAATGCACCTGTCAATAAAATAGCTACTGGGTATGTAAGTTTCATTTTTCGTCTCCTGATATTCAAAGTGTACTAGAGGTAATGCATGAATGATGCCAGTATATATAAGTACATGTAATATATGCTTTATATATAAATTTACAGGGATGGCTGGCAGTAAAAAGTTCCCCTTTTTACAAGCCCATTGGAATATTTACCTAGTTTGATGCTGTGCCGCCCCACAAAACAGTTAAACCCTGCAAAGGCTATTTACCCCACATAATTTCCGGCCGCCCTGACGTGCCACTTAACCGTATCGCGCGTAGCAATGCTGAACGTGCGGGTCATTGAGCCGGAGCAAAAAAGCTCTGCGCAATCGTCACATTCGGGCTATTCTATAAAGCACGTTGTAATAAGAATAATGGGAACAATCAATGATCCTGCGCCGACTGACAAAGCACGTTAAAGATCAGAACTGGTTCGCCGTCGGGCTGGACTTCGTCATCGTTGTTGCCGGTGTTTTCCTCGGTATCCAGATCGGCAACTGGAACACTGATCTCGCCCTGCATCACAGAGCCGGCAAACTCGAGCAGCAATTAGAAACGGAGATGGCTGCCGAGGCTTTGAACTACAGATTTGCGCGCAGCTATTACGAAGAGGTGCAGGCCAATGGCGAGGTTGTTCTGGGCGATGCCGAAGGTACGCGGGCGCTGTCGGATGAGGAGTACCTCATCAAGGCCTTTCGTGCTACGCAGTATACCGCCGCGAACACAGTCCACTATGCGTTTGACGAAATCGTCGCGGCAGGCGCGGCTGATTTGATCAAAAACCGGGATCTCTGGGTCGACGCGGTTGGCGTTTACAATACCGTATGGTTTGAAGTGGCTGCGCAGGAGAGTCGCGCGTCGGCCTATAGGCGCCTGTTCCGGGAGAATGTGCCACTGGATGTTCAGCGCGATGCACGTCTACGCTGCGGCGACATTGATTTATCGTACCTGGGAAGCGACGTTGCCGCGGCAGTCGCCGCATTTTATGAACCGGATTTTGTCCCCCTTAACTATCCTTGCACGCTCTCGGTGCCTGCAGAGCGGATTGCGTTTGCGGCCCAAGCCCTGCGCGAGGCGAACGGCCTTGCTCCGGCTTTGCGGTTCCGCATTGCCGAGCTGGATAACACCAACGCGCTTATTGCCCTCGCCGATGAGGCCATAAAGCCGTGGCGGATGAAGCCGGAAGCGTATGACAAGGCCACCAAGGCGGAGACCTCTAAATGATCCTGCGCCGCCTTACCGAACACGTAAAAAGCCAGAATTGGTTTGCAGTCGGGATTGAGTTTGTGATTTTAGTGTTGGGCGTGTTTATCGGTTTGCAGGTTCAAGACTGGAGCACAGCGCGTGAGACGAATGCGCGTGCCGAGGTCTTCAGCGAGCGGTTGCTAGATGATTTTCGTTATGAGGCGTGGGCTTATGAATATAAGCTTGCCTACCACAAGGAGGTTCGCGTCAACGCCGAGCGCGCCGCCAATGCCTTGACCGGCAAAAATCCAATGAATGACGATCAGTTTCTGATCAGCGCTTATCGAGCTACACAATTCATATATTATCCACAGCGTCGAGCAACCTTTGATGAATTGATCGCGACCGGTGATATCGGGCTGATCCGGGACGATAAACTGCGCGAAACAGCGGTTATATTATTCAGTCTGACCGCCACTGAGATGAATTCCCAGCAATCGCGTATATCGGGCTATCGGACAATGTTCCGGGAAATAACACCCATTGATGTTCAGAGTGCGCTACTCAATCGATGCGGTGACCGTTTAGTTGAGCCGGGCAATCTTACGCAAATTGTCGGCTCGCTCGATTATCCGTGCACGCTCGACTTACCGAATGAGACGCTGGCGTCCGCGGCGGCATCGTTACGCGCTGAACAACGATTGTTGCCCGCATTGCAGCTTCGGTTCGCAGATCTGGAATCGGAGATTATGGACCTGGAAACCTATAACGGCGAGCTGTATCAAGATCTTCGCGAAATCACGGCGGACTCGCCATGATTATCCGCCGCCTTTCCAACTCCCTTCGCAAGCAGGACTGGTTCACGGTGCTGATTGAAATTTTGATCGTGGTAGTGGGTGTGTTTCTTGGTATCCAGGTCTCGAACTGGAATGATGCGCGGTCGTACCAGGTTAAGGAGGCAGCCTATGTGCAGCGTCTCGACAAAGACTTCGATATCATCAGGCAACGATTGATAGAAGGCGAATCGAGTTTCCGACAGAGCGTCGAATCCGCAAATCTATTGCTAAAAGCGCGACGTGTTTATCTAGGGCAGGATTTGGGCGAGCTTCCGGATGATCAGTCTATTTTGGCAGCGCTGGATGATTTGGGTAGTGGCATGGTTCCAGCAGGCGTGTCGGCGGCGTTTTTGGAAATGGTCTCAAGCGGAGAATTGAAAATTCTCAATGACGAAAAATTGCGCAATGCACTCTTCGAATATGATCAATTCGCGGGCGTGGCGCGGGATGCCTGGAAAACCCTGCGCGACACCTATATCCATGCCGTGATACTGGTATTGGAGGTTGTTGAACTTGAGGCGGTCTACGATCAGGAAGGTCGAAATGTAATTCGCCCGATCGGTTTCGACCGCGACAGGTTTTTCAGTCAGGATTTGATTTCTGACAGGATCGGCATCGTCATGAATGTACAGGAAAACCAGCGGGGGATGGTTGCGCGGCAACTGAAACTCGCCGAACTGGTCGAGTCGTTGATTGCTGCGGAAAGACTCGACATTGCCGGCTCGCGCGCAAGGGATCCAGAATGATCCTGCGCCGCGTTACAAAACACATAAAAGACCAGAACTGGTTCGCGGTTGCGCTGGACTTTGTGATCGTCGTCATCGGCGTGGGCGTCGCGATGATGGGTCAACAGTGGATCGGCAATAGCCAGCAGCGTGCGGATATGCGTGTGGCTGAAGCCGGATTGCAGCTCGATCTGTTTTACAGCTACTTTAACGCCAAGGAGCGCTTGGCGATTTCCGCTTGCCGTAGAGATGAGCAGCAGGCGATTGCGGCGCAATTGTTGGCTTCGGGTGAAAACTGGACGCCGATGCCGAAACCACAGAATGAAACCATTTACGGACCGGCGCTTGCGGAGGTTTTGCGGTCGCCTCAACGCTTTTGGGGGTCACGCACTTGGGAAGCCGGCCTCGCGCGCGGCACGTTTAACCAGATGAATGATGAGCGCCGCGAAAAGCTTGATGGGATATTCCAACTAACCCAATATGTCGAAGAGATACAGTTCGATATTTACACACTGCAAGGTCGGATGAAGATGCTGGCGGTAACGACCACAATTAGCCAGGGTGACCGTGCGCGCTATTTTGAAATGCTGGGTGAGTTGGATGCTAAGAGCACCGCAATAGAAGACATATCTGGCGAAATCATCGCACTGATAGAGGCGCTCGGGATTGATGCGCCGATTCAATTCAGTGCAGAGAGGTTAGATGGTCTGCCACGCTCCAATCAGCGCAACGTGTTGAACTATGGCGATTGCGTTTTGCCGATAGAATTGCCTGTTTTGGAGAAAAATGTTGGCAGGGTGGACGCGCCATGATCCTGCGCCGCCTGACCAAGCATGTCAAAGACCAGAACTGGTTCGCCGTCGGGCTGGATTTCCTCATCGTGGTCGTGGGTATCCTCATCGCGTTTCAGATCACGAGCTGGAATGAGGCACGTCAGGACAATTTAATTTACGAGCAAGCCCGCACGCGCGTCATTGAAGAGGCAAATGTGAATTTGACCTTGGCACAAGACTTCATCCTGCGCGCGCTCGATTATCAGAGTGCTGCACGCGATATTATCCAAGTCTTTGAAACCTGCAACTCGGAGGCGGGCGCGGAAGATCGCCTGATGATCGCACTTCAAAGTCTGAGATTTATTCTGGCTCTGGACGTGCGTAATGATGCCATCAATCTCATTCTGACATCGGATGCTTTTCTCGATAATATATTGCCGCAAGACCGCGCCACGCTTTCCGTTTATGCTCGAAAGATCGACTCTGCCGCTGAAAATCTGCGGTTCAGTGCCAGCTTTCAAATAAATAGGGGCGTGCTTCAGGATAATCCTATTTTTACACGCACAATTGACGTGAATTGGGGCGACGGCTTAGTGGGCGCCGCGCTGAATGTTAGCTACGAAGAGGCGTGTAAGGACAGCGTCCTTGGTGTTTTTCTTTTTGATCGCTTTGAGCATAGCACCTATGACATGCTGCAAGCAGAGCGCCTCGCCGACGCCTCCCGCCAGGTCTTGATCGGGCTGGGTGAAAGCCCGCCTGAAAAGCCCAGACTGGAGGACGCGCAATGATCCTGCGCCGCCTGACCAAGCATGTCAAAGACCAGAACTGGTTCGCGGTCGGGCTGGATTTCCTCATCGTTGTGTTCGGTGTGTTTATTGGTTTGCAAGTGTCAAACTGGAATGCTGCTAGTACCGAACGCGCCATCGAGCGGCAGCTATTGTCGCAAATTCAAGACGATGTCTTAGCGGCGGTGGCGTTAAAGACTGAATGGCTGGTGGATATGGAGACCCACCGGACGTCACTGATTGAGGCGGTTGATGTCATTCAGAACAAGCCTGAGCAACAGACAATAAGCGATGCGCAGTGTCGAGCGATGTGGACGTCTCACCTTATTTTCTATCCTGTCGCACCGCTGGGGTCTTTGGACGAAATTCTCTCCAGAGGTGACTTGAGCACGTCTCGGGGGCAAGCCTTACGACCGTCACTATTGCGCTATAGAGATCACCATGAAGTCATAAAGCAACTCAACACGTCACTAACGGGTTTGGCCAATCTGGCTGATACTTACGGCTATGCTTTCCCACGCCGCATTGTCGCGGACCTCGCCTCTTCAGGTCGCGTGGAAGAGGCGGAAGGTGATGTTGTGGCTCGCGTTACAGACTCCACGTTTCAAACGACATGTCTACCTGAGGTCATTCGGGCCGATCAAACGATTCAAAACAAACTCCTCAGCAATCTGGCCAGAACCGATGGCGTTTTGCAGCGTGTCAGGATTGAACTCTCAGCATTGAAACAAATCGAGACGGACTTAATGGAAAGCGGGAAAAATGAATAATCTATTATCAGAACTTAAACGCCGGAATATTTTCCGTGTAGCGGGCGTTTACGCCGTCATTGGCTGGCTGCTCGCACAGATGGCGTCGGTGCTTGAAGAGTCCATGAACATGCCGGGCTGGTTCGACACTATGGTGGTCAGCTGTCTGCTGCTGGGTTTTCCGATTGCGATGATCCTGGCGTGGGCATTTGAGATGACGCCTGAAGGTGTGAAGCGGACAGAGGCTGCTACGGGTGATGATACGGGTGAGGACGCGTCGGGTAAGGGTGTGCGCGGCTTTGATTATGTCCTGCTTGGCGGGCTCGCCCTCGTCGCTGCGTTGATCATTGGCAACCGTCTGGTGCCGCATGAGGCGGACGTTGGCTCTGATAGTGTTGCTGCTGCTGCTGTTGCTGTTGCTAAGGCAACGGCCTTTGAGGGGCAGTCTATCGCGGTGTTACCCTTTGAGGATTTTTCCGCCAATAAAGACCAGGCCTATTTCGCGGACGGCATCGCCGAGGAATTGCTGAATGTGCTGGCCCGAGTCGACGGCTTGCGGGTGGCGTCCCGCAC
>Ga0105054_10000083_pt1 | contig 106846 bp, 98 predicted proteins | sample BON02_FD_78091 | JGI IMG/M metagenome (GOLD analysis project Ga0105054, IMG submission 78091) | Freshwater microbial communities from Lake Bonney liftoff mats and glacier meltwater in Antarctica - BON-02 (megahit assembly) | ecosystem: Environmental > Aquatic > Freshwater > Ice > Glacier...
ACCGAAATGGCCAGTGCAAAGAGCATGAAGAAGCGGGTCTGGTTTTCCTCGTGATGGCCACGCATATAACCGATTGCATAAATCGATGTTATTGGCCAGAGAAAGCCAGCAATGAGCGCAAATATCATCCCCAGCGGCTCTAATGTCAATTGCAGTGGCATACCCGGGAACGGCTCTGCCAAAATCAGGGTTGGTCTGCCGCCGGACAGCACCTCGGCGGCTAATGGAATCAACAAAAGGAAGACAATTACGGAAGTAATCAGTGTCACTGTTTCGCGCAAATTGGGATTGTTGCCTGTCACCCGGATGAGAATTGCGGCAATCACCGGCAGCACAAGAATCACCGGCATCAGTATTTCAGGAGCCATCAGCATTTCAGAAGCGATCACGGCTGTACTCCCGTTCCAAGCAACGCCGCCGCGGCGCTTTCGGCAGCGCTGACAGTCAGATTGGTGTCAATGCCGAAGTAAATGCTCGCACCAATCAGTATCCAGGTAGGGAGCAACAATGATAGCGGTGCTTCTTTAACTACCACGGCACCTTCATCCGGCGCCTGAAAATAGGCTGCCTCCACCAGTTTCCAGATGTAGATGACCGCCAGTAATGAGCCAAGCAGCACCAGCACCGCGACTGGCCAATAACCTTGTTCAAGTGCGGCCAGAACCAGATACCATTTGCTCACAAAACCTACCGTCAGTGGTACACCGATCAGGCTGAGTCCGCCGAGCACTATTGCCATCATCGTCCATGGCATGGTTTTGCCAAGGCCACGGAAGTTCGCGATGCTGGTGCCGCCGGTGCTGTAACACACGGCCGCCAGCGCCAGAAATAATCCGCCTTTCATCATGGCATGGTTGAACAAATGCAGAATCGCTGCAACAAGACCGGTCTGAGTGGCGAAACTAACGCCGAGCATCATATAGCCGACCTGGGCGATACTGGAGTAGGCCAGCAGACGCTTGACATTATCCTGGAAGATGGCGACCAACGAACCGGCAAAGATTGCCAGTAGCGCCAACGCCATAAAAATAATACCCAGCGGCATGACGTCGAAAGAAAACTCGACTCCAAAAATGGTAAAAAAGAATCGCAGCATCACATAGACAGCGACTTTGGTGGAGGTTGCGGCAAGAAACGCACTTGCCATTGACGGCGCGTAGGTATACGCATTGGGCAGCCACAGGTGTAGCGGAAATAGCGCCAGCTTCAGGGAGGTGCCCACTGCCAGAAATGCAAAGGCCGCCTGCACAGTGCGTGAATCCGTCAATGGGGCTAAACGCGCGGCCATGTCCAGCATATTCAGTGTGCCGGTTGTCATATACAACAGCCCCACACCGATAAGTATAAAGGTGGCGCCGATCGTCCCCATGATCAGATATTGAAATGCAGCAGTCAGCGCACGACGGTCACGACCGAGACTGACGAGGATGTAAGTGGACAGTGACGAGATTTCCAGGAACACGAATACATTAAAGGCATCACCGGTTGTAGTGATACCCAACAGCCCGGCCAGACACAGCAAGTACGCTGTGTAAAACAGCGATTGCTTTTTCTCCTGAATTTCCGCAGCGACGCTGGTGCGTGCTGCAAGCATAACGACGGTGCCGATCACTGACACAATCAAAAGGACGAAGGCATTGATTGCATCCACCCGGTACTCGATACCCCAGGGTGGTTCCCAACCGCCCATTGCGTAGGAAATGGGACCACTGGTCAGCACAGCTTGCAGCAGGGAGTAACTGATCAGCAATGAAACAACGCTGACCAACAATGCCAGCAGATGAGAGAGACTGCCGCGACGCAGCATCAAGGCCAGCGGTGCGGCCAGCAGCGGGATAACTACCTGCAGAGCAGGCAAATTAGCGGCGATCACAAAGGAGCATCCTGGTCGTGGATCTCATCTTCCTCAACGCTGCCGTATGCTTCATTGATACGCACGATCAGCGCCAGCGCCAATGCTGTTGTCGACACACCAACGACAATGGCGGTGAGAATCAGAACGTGTGGTAAGGGATTTGAATAAACAGTGACCGCATCATCCAGAATCGGCGCGGCTCCACCTTTTACCTTTCCCATTGAGATATAAAGTATAAATACGGAAGTCTGAAAAATATTCAGTCCAACAATTTTCTTGATCAGATTTGGGTGTGCGATGACGATATATAATCCCACCATCATCAGGAAGATAACGATCCAGTAATTATACAAACCCAGTGTTGTGCTCATTGTTCTTCTTCCTGCGGCTTGCTGCTGCGGCCAAAGAAGTTGAAAAAGATGGAAATCATCACGGCCGTTACAGTGACACCCACACCAAATTCCACCGCCAGAATGCCATAGTGCTGCCCATGCAACGGATCGTGTGCGAGCGTGTTGTAGTCGAGGAAGTTACCCCCTAAAACGAGTGTCACGACCCCGGTTGCACCGTAAATCAGCGCACCGGCGCCCATCATGTAACGCAGAAAAGTGGGCGTAATGACCTGTTCAGCTTTAGTGAGGCCAAATACGATCGCAAACAGAATGATCGCGGCGGCGAACACGACACCCGCCTGAAACCCGCCTCCAGGTCCGTAATCGCCGTGGAACTGAATGTACAGGGCATAGAGCAGAATCAAAGGGGCCAGCGCTTTGGTAATGACCCGCAGCACAAGGTGATGTTCCATTGCTGACACACGAGCTCGATGGCGGTCACCACCGGCGACACCCAACAGAGCCAGTACTCCGAGGCCGGCGGCAAAAATCACAACGACTTCGCCCAGCGTATCAAAGCCTCGATAACTGGCCAGCACCGAGGTCACGATGTTGGGCACACCGATTTCCTCACCGGATTGTTCAATGTAACGCGGTGCGACATGCTGATGAACAGGTGCATCAGGATCACCAAGGTGGGGCATATCCAGCGTACCGTAAACCAGTACCAGTCCAGTGATGGTGGCCACCGCCAGAGGCAGCAACGAAGGTGGCGACAGGCGTGCCTTTTCCTTGCGCCTGGTCAGGGCCAATGTGCTGAGCATGAGTACGGTGGTCACACCTGCACCCACTGCCGCCTCGGTGAGGGCAACATCGACAGCGTCCATCGTCACAAAGAATCCGGCAGACAACAGGCTGTAAATCCCAAACAACATGACAATGGCAAACAGGTCGCGCAGGAAAACCACAGACAACGCAGTGACCGCCAGCATGCTTAATAGCGTGACATCGATCAGTGGGTAGATGGTGATTCTCCTTGAGACTGTTCTGGATTGGCCGCACCCGGTTGTGGCGCATCTGAATCTGTATCGGCATCTGTTAACGGCTTCAGTCCACCATGTCGTGCGGCTTTGGCCAATGCGTGCGCACCCGTCGGGCTGGTATAGGTCAGCACCAATAGAATCAGCAACAGTTTAAACACCATCATTGCCGATGTGGCTTGCAGCAGCAGTCCCGTTATGATCAGGCCGGCACAAAGTGTATCGGTGACGCTGGCCGCATGCAGGCGAGTGTAAAAATCGGGAAACCGAAACAGTCCCAGCGCGCCGGTAATGCCGAGAAAACCTCCACCGAGAAGGAAAATCCAACTGAGTATATCCACCAGTGAGCTCATCAGTTATCCTGCTTTTTTTGGTCGCTGTATTCGAAAAAACGCAGCACAGCAATAATGCTGATGAAATTGATGAGTGCGTAGACAAGGGCAATATCTATGTAATCAAAACGCCCGGCCAGCATACCTAGAACGGCAATCAACAATACGGTTTTGGTGCCAAACATGTTGACAGCGAGGATGCGGTCATAAAGTGTTGGTCCCAACAATGCTCTGGCAAGCGCCAACATCATCACGACCAAAATTGCGACCAATACAGCGATGTACATCAGTTTTCAATGCTCCGTACCCGTCTGTCCATATCCCCGGTCTCAATTCCTTCTCTGGATGAACGTGTTAGCGCATGAATCATGAACTCATCGCCCTCAACCTCCAGGGTTACTGTGCCTGGAGTCATCGTAATGGAATTGGCATAAAGGACCTTGCAGATGTCTGATTTCTGAGAAGCATTAACCTTGAAGATACTTGGTTCGATCGCAGGGTGTCGCTGATAGATGCAACGAACAACTTCGATATTTGATTTTACGATTTCTTTCACCAACCAGATAATATAACCAGGCAAACGCCATGACATGATGACGGGCGGTTGGTACTCCCCTGTGACCCGGGTCATACGATGGTTGATCCAGACAACGAGAGCGACTGAAAACACGCCGAAGCTTAACAACAGAGGGTCAAAATGCCCGGAATTGACGACCCAGAAAACACCGAGAAGGAATACGAGCCAAACCAATTTCATCAAAACTCCCTACTTTTATGAATTCTTATTTGGTCTAAACGACCTTCTTTACTGAAAGCGAGGTGGCCCATTGCAAAAGGCGAAAATCATATCTGCCTGTTGCGTTAACTCAGCCTTAAAATACAGTGCCGTGTGCGCTGAATCGACCCTATCATATTATAAACCACAGACCTTCTTCCAGCCTTAGTGATTATTTCGTTCTGAAACTGGCACACTGATTTCTGATTTTTCGTTACCGCCCTTTATTGAGATTGCTCAAAGCCATTAACTTGGCCTGGTACATCGATCGCGTAGATTCCTCGTTTGAATAATTCTCCGCATTCTTAAGTTCACGCTCGGCACCCGATTTGTCGCCAAGTTTATAGTAGGCATTGGCCATGCCGGCGTAGCTCTCGTGGAGATAGGGGGCAACTGTTACGGCCTTCTTGTAATAAAAAACCGCTTCTTCGAAATTCCCATCATCATAGGCGCTGCGGCCTGCATGCAGCCACTCAAAGGGATTGGAGTCCTGCAGTCGTACCAGCGACTTACCTATTTCTTCCACTTCTTTATAGCGTTCTTGCTCAATGAGTAGAACCCTATAGTTTCTAAGCAGACTCACCTGATCGGGCATGTTGTTGATGCCGTACCGGTAGATCTCCTCGGCTTTTGCCACATCTCCAATGCGCCTGTAGAGGATCGCCATCGCGTTCATCGCGCTGACATTATCCGGTGCCAACTCCATTGAGGTGTGGGTTAGCCAGAATGCAATGTTGTAGTCCTCGCTGGCAATGGCGTCGCTAGCCAGGTTGTTGTAATACATCGCCATGTATTCTGCCTCGCTGATGTTGCCGACGAAGCGGTCTCCTTCACTGGGAAAATAATCGACCAGCAGCCCGGGGCGACTCAAAACCCACCTGTCTTCACCCGGCGGCAGCCATTCGGGATCAAAAAGCTTGGTTCGCACATGCTGACCCCGGTAGATGACCCTGCCATGTAACGCAAAAACCGGCGCGGAATCGACCAGTTGATAGCCGGTTTCGACCCCCACCACCTGAGCCAGCGCGGTCGTTAGAATCGCCAGCGAAAGACAATTCCCTGAAAAATTATCCAGGGCAGCAGCAGCTGTGTAGGTTTCGCCCTGGTAGGTGAAATTGACCGTGATATTTTCCAGATAGTCAGACACGCGCTCGTGTGGCGGGGTGTTCTCTCTTATTGGATTGTTGAAATACTGCAGAAAGGCCTGCCGCTGCTCTTCCGACAACTGGTAGATGTCATCAGGCGCGATAATTTCTTGTGGTTCGCCAAACAGATTGCTTTCGAATGAAATAGTTGAGCTGGGTAACTGGCCGTTGGTTGCGCACGCCCCAAGCAGGCAGCTCAACAGAATAGTGACAGTCCATGTTGTTTTCATCATTTGGCTCCTGGCGAGGCCATCATTAGCGAAGTCATGAACAGCATACACCGTCAAACGGACTTATTGCGAAAACCCGGAATTGTATCTGCGGCCGTCAATCGGGTTATGCTCACATCCCACTTACCAACCCCCGTACCGGACAATGTCTGACATAAAGAAACTACTAAAAAAACATGGCCAGCTTAATCACATCGACAACGTGAAAGTCGAGAGCCACGTACAACGGGACACAGATGACTGGGTAATCAATACGATTATGCTGGAAGGCTATGACGTGCCGTTTAAGTACAAGCGCACGAAAGTTTACAAAAGCCTGAAAGGAGGGCGGGTTAATCTGACTTTTTATGCGGAAAAGGAATCGGTTGCCGGCATGATTTTTGAAGTGATGAATGTTGTTCGGATTCGGCGAACGTAGTTCAATATCGCTAAAGAATCACTCCATTTGAATGATTCACAGCAATTGAAGATGCAGTCATTGCGGGCTACCTTCATTGCTGAAATACTGTAGGCATCTAATTTAAAGGGAGTTTATTGGTGGCAGTCCGTAAAATACTATTGCTGGGTAATCCGGAGTTGCTTCGAACCTGCACCGAAGTGCAGCAACATGAACTGAATCTGGTTAAACCCGTCATCCGTGATTTGTTTGACACCATGGCGCAATTTCAGGCAGACCATGGCTGGGGTCGCGCAATTGCGGCACCGCAGATCGGCGAACATCGCCGCATAGTTTGTATGCGTGTTGATAAAGAAATCGCCATGATTAACCCGGTTGTTTCCCATCACAGCAAAGATCGGATCACCGTTTGGGAAGATTGTATGAGCTTCCCGGACTTGCTGGTAAAACTGTCCAACCCGCGCCGCTGTCGTCTCAGCTATCGAGATGAGCACTGGCAGGAGCACATTGTTGAACTTGAAGACGATTACGCGCAATTGCTGCAGCACGAGGTCGATCACCTCGATGGCGTTCTGGCAGTGCAACGAGCCATTGATGGGCAATCTTTTGCGTTGCGCCAGACCATGCCGGACAAAAATCTACAGCTTTCCGGCTACTTTCGTGAAATCACAGAAAGAATTAGTTAGCTTCAGGTCGCTATACCGTTTGATCTTATCAAATTTAGTAGCTAAAATAGCTACTTTAGCCATTTAATCTGGAGTGTTTTATGAAAACAGTTGCGGCAAAAGAAGCCAAAAATCGGTTTGGCCAATTGATTGATGATGCACAACGACAGCCAGTTACCGTTGAGAAAAATGGCAGGCCGTTTGTCGTGGTTCAGTCCTTTGAAGATTTCCAAATAGCACAGCAATCGAAAATGGCATCATTACGCACTGCAATCAATGAGGCGCGCGCAGAGTATGCCGAAGGCCGGGGAATGGCATTTGATGAAGCTGCGGTCGAGAGAATCACAACTATCGGGCGACAACTACTAGCCAAGCGTGATCGCAAAAAGTGACCGTTGTACAGTACCAGGCCACTGCCGAGACAGACCTGGTTGAAATCTGGCTACAAATTGCTGGTGACGGAGCTTACGCACGCGCCGACGAGTACATCTCAAAATTGCAGGAAGCCTGCGTCTTACTTGCTAGTCAACCCGATATGGGGGTGGAAAGGCAGGACATCGCAATGGGGGTTCGATCATTTCCGGTGGATCGTTACGTAATCTATTATGAACAACATGGCTCAGTTTTATCCGTGCTACGTGTCTGGCACACGGCTCGGGACCCGGAGTCGCTATCGATAGTCGAATAAAAAACTGCATGAAAAGTATATTGCCATAAATCTGCATATATTAAACAGCGCACTGTGAAATCCCTATTTAGCGAGTTCCGCCAACCACGCTTTTACTACGGGATTGGTCGGCCCATCTGCCAGGGTCACCACAAAGATCTGCTCTTCGATGCCATCGCATTTACCCAAAAGTAGTACGTGTGGTTGTGTTAATCGTCATGTTTTGTGCCTGGGGGATATTGAGCGTGTTTGCGCTCACAGGTTTTATGGGGTTCACACTTGGACCGATGGTGGGCGCGTATTGGACGGCGGCACCAGCCGTGGTGATGCAGGCTTTGGCGGGTTTAGGGGCAGTGTTTTTCCAGATGCCTGCATTGTCTCTGGCAGTTTCAGCGATGTTCGTACTGCTTATGTCGGGCCTGATTTTATTTGAAACCAGCCGGATCGTGAACGGAGGTGAAACCTATCATTCCTTTTTTCGATGATTCGCGATAAAGATACCCGCAACAATCAGCGCACCACTGGCTAAATGCAATAAGCCGATGTCTTCATCCAGAAAATACCAGGCCATCAGCCCGCTAAAAATCGGCAACGTGTAATAGACCATGCCGGTTTTTGATACACCGATCATCAGGATGGATTGGTTCCATAATACGAATGCAAACAGCGATGCGAACACGCCCAGGTACAGTATCGAATAAACAGCATTGGCGTCATATACAGACGGCCCCACCACCGCGATTTCCCAGGCCAGAAACGGCAGCAGGAAAATGAGTCCCAATATAAATGTGCTCAACTGAAATGCCCGGATACCCAGTTGTGGTGGTTTTTTGATGACCAGAATGCTGTAAATTGCAAAAATCATTGCGCCGGCCAGCATCCACACATCACCGATCGTGAACGTCAGGTTTAAAAGGCTTGAAAGCTGACCGCGGGTAATGAGTGCAATGACGCCGGCCACCACCAGAAAAATCCCTGCGACCTTGTAGAACGTCAGTGATTCGCCGTAAAAAATACGCGCAAAAATAACGATAAAGATGGGGGAGGTAATTGAGATTAGCGCCAGGTTTAATGCGCCGGTGGTCTGTCCCCCCATATATAACAACGTATTAAACAGGGTGACGCCCGTAAAGGCGGTAATGGACAAATAAGCCAGGTTTTCTTTTACCGAGATCCACTGGTTAAGCAGCGATTTAATCGCGAACGGAAAAAGCACCAACACCGCAACCAGCCAGCGCCCAAAGGCGAGACTAACCGGTGCAACACTGTCATTGAGTTCGCGCGCGATGATGAAATTGCCGGACCAGAATATGGTGGCAGCCAGTGCACACAGATAACCCGCCAGCATTGGCCTTAAGTAATCCTGCTTCATTCGTGAGCTGAAGAAAAATTAGCTTGCGTAAAGGGGGCGCAGACAACGCTCACATTCAAACCCAAGGGGTCAGTTTTACACCGGCATTGACAAGTTGCATTGATAGTTTAGTCAGTAACATTCATAAACCATAACGCTGCGACCAGAGATCCGTTCACTAATGACATTAGCCCAGCGACCAGTTTCAAATATCCTGATTACCATGAAGAGCATTGCCATTACTTTGGGAATCCAGATTGGTTCAGGTTTTCCAAACAGTGCATTAAAGCCGAGAGCAATTCCAACAGTCTACTTAGGCCCGAAAAGCCACCAGGCAATCAGACCGACTAATGGCAAGACAAGAATCAACAGTGTCCAAAGTATTTTCGAGCCAGTACTCGCACTACTGCCGAACACTTTGAAAATCGCGATGATGTCAAAAATTAGTATGATCAGGCCAATTATTCCATATTCCATTTTTCTACCCTTGAATCTGTTGAATGATAGCTGCAGTGACAATCCTACGCCCATTACGGCGGAGGAAGAAACGAAAAATTATTACTGGCATGCATGATCGTAACACTCGCCAGCTGCATTTCCAGTAATAATAATCGTATAAATACTATATATTAGCTGCTAATAAATCGTTTATATATGATTATAAAATTGATATAATATCGGATATATACGAATATAAATGCAAAGTTTATTCGCAAACAGGCTATCACAATGAGAGCACAAGATAGGTCAACAGCCCGTAGGCAACTAGATAAGCGTCTCAATTCCATAAGAAATAGCGATATGGCGCGACCCCCGCGCGGCTGGGTCAAGGCGATTCGCGCAGCGTTGGGAATGACGATGGCGCAACTCGCAGGGCGCATTGGCGTCGTGCAATCGCGCGCGTTCGACATCGAAAAGGCGGAGATCACTGGTGCCATCACGTTGGGCTCGTTGGCGCGGGCAGCGCGCGCGCTGGACTGCGAGTTGGTTTATGCATTGGTGCCGCGAAAGCCGCTTCAAGAGATGGTCGCGGAACGTGCCACCGTGCAGGCAATGAATAGCGTCAAAGAAACGCGCCATACCATGGCGCTTGAAGACCAAAGTGTGAATGAAGAGGATGAACGCGAACAGGTCAAAAAACTTGCAAAGCAGATCGCTGAAAAAGCAGGCTCCAAATTATGGCAGCTTCCATGAGCGGCTTGTTCGATGAACAGAGTGGCGGGGCATCGCCGCTCAGTGAAGAAGAGCGGGAAGAATGTAGGTGTCGAGGCCTGCCGTATCCCCCAGGAACTTGGTCAATTGATTGATGATTGCCGCTTCTGGATTGAGCACAACAGTTACGAACCGGATCAGATTGCCGCCCGCTTTCACCACAGACTTGTATGGATTCATCCGTATCCCAATGGCAACGGCCGCCATGGCCGACTGGCAACGGGTTTACTGTTGGTGCAGCTTGGCCTCGAACGATTTAGCTGGGGTAGCAGAAATAACATTGATACCGGCGTAACCCGCGAGCACTACGTTACGGCTTTGCAGGAAGCCGACAGACACAATTTCCAGCCTCTGCTTGAATTCGTTCGCTCCTGGCGTTGTTCGCCGTTCAATCGCCTGAATGATTTGTTTAGTGAAGTCGCTATAAATTTGGCTTTATGAATAATCAAAGCGTCAGCGAAGTCTGCAACTGTACCCCGGCGAGGCTTGGCTTTGCGATAGTCATTCAAAGCCACCCATCTGGCCCATCTGCAAACGTCTGAATGCAATTGCCTCGGCAATATGTTGGCTACTGAGCTTTTCGACTTCATCCAGATCAGCAATGGTGCGTGCAACTTTGAGTATACGATGGCAGGCGCGTGGTGATAAGAACAATTGCTCAGATGCCATTTCCAACAGTAATAATCGTTCGCCATCAATCTGACAATGACGGTTCAACTCGTTATTGTCCATCAACGCATTGGGCTTTCCTGTTCGTTTGAGCTGTATTTTGCGCGCGCGAATTACCCGCTCCCTCACCACAGCTGAGGTTTCAATTCCCTCAGTGGTTTCACTGAGGATGGATTTTTCCGGTCGCAGCACTTCAACCTGCAGATCTATCCGATCCAGCAGCGGCCCTGAAACCCGGTTACGGTAGCGCTGAATCTGCTCGGCACTGCAGCCGCAGCGGCCGCTGTTGTCTCCCTCCAGGCCGCAAGGGCAGGGGTTCATTGCCGCCACCAACTGAAAACGTGCGGGAAAGGCAGCGTGTCGTGCCGCTCTGGAGATAATGATACGCCCTGACTCCAGCGGTTCACGCAGGGTTTCTAAAGCGTGCCGGCCGAACTCGGGCAGCTCGTCCAAAAACAGCACACCGTTGTGTGCCAAAGACACTTCACCGGGCCTGGGCTTCGAACCGCCTCCGGCCAATGCCACGCCGCTGCAGGAGTGATGCGGTGTGCGGAAAGGTCGAATGCCCCAGTTTCGGTAATCAAGCCCGGCCTGGCTGACAGATGCCAGCGAAGCGGTTTCCAACGCCTCATCTTCAGACATTGGCGGCAGAATGCCGGGCAACCGCGATGCCAACAAGGTTTTGCCGGTTCCAGGCGGACCAACCATGAGCAGGTTGTGGGAGCCCGCCGCGGCGACTTCCAGTGCTCGTTTGGCGCCGTGGAGACCGATAACATCACACAGGTCGGGCATGAAAACGGGTTTGCTTTCAGTCTGAGGCTGGCAGGAGGGTGGCGGTATGGTGCCGCGTAGCCACTCGCACACTTCCTCCAGAGTTTTAGCGGCAAACTGTTTGCCGCCTTTCACCAAAGCAGCTTCTGCCGCATTTACAGCGGGTATTACCAATGTCCGACCGCTGTCGCGCGCGCGGATCGCAGCCGGCACAACCCCCCGCACAGTACGCAGTTCACCATTGAGAGCCATTTCGCCCAGAAACTCACACTCTCTCAGTTTCTTTTCTGGTATCTGGCCATCTGCAGCAAGTATTCCCAACGCGATTGGCAGGTCAAAGCCTCCACCATCTTTGGGCAGTTCCGCTGGCGCCAGCGCTATGGTGATTTTGCTTGCCGGCCATTTGAATTTGGTTGGTGACTCGGTTTTGAAATTTGAGTTGGAGTTGGAATTGAGAATGGCGGATCTGACCCGGTCTTTGGCTTCGCGCACGGCGCTATTAGGCAAGCCCACCATAAACATGGTCGGAAGTCCGCCGGAAGTGTGCACTTCCACAGTAATTAGTGGAGACTCAACCCCCACACAACCTCGACTGTAGATCAGCGACAACCCCACGAATTCCCCCTTTACCCGCCTCACAAAGTTTTGCAAGGCAAAACTACTCTGCAATGCATCAGGCACCGCCAGCTAATTGTGTATAGGTTTGAGAGGTATGTCGTTAGCTATTCACCACATATGAGTGTAGGACAACGGCGCCGATATCAGTAAGGGATACCACGCTTCCCGGTCAATTTTTAAATTTATACATACCCTTTTCACTCCGCATTTTGTTTGTGCTGAGAAGAATGTTTCAACAAGCTTTCTGCAGGAATCGAAAAGGTTTCATGTAATCCCTCAATCATCCGAAGCGTCAAGGGGCGCTTGCGTGCCAGTATTTCATAAACACGGTTTTTGCGACCAATAACTGGAACCAGGTCATTTACCGTCATACCTTGCTGCTCCATACGAAACTTGATGGCCTCTACGGGATCCGGGAAGTCGATTGGGTAATGCTTGTGTTCATAAGACTCTACGAGCGTGACAAGAACGTCCAATCGATCGCCCTCTGGTGAATTTGCATCTGCCAGCATAAGTGATTCGATTTCTTTTAATGTTGCTTTGTAGTCAGTGTTGGATTTAATCGGTCGGATTTCCATTTGTCACCTCAAATTGTTGGTGCATCAATTTCGTCATATTGTTTGTGCGTGCCGATGAAACGAATGTAAAGCACCCGGTAGTTGTAGTTGATCCAAACCACTATGCGGTATTTGTTTCCTGCAATATTAAAAACAACCCGCCCATCTTTCAGGATACTGGCGCTCGAAAATTGAGCTTTGACCTCATTGGGTGTGGCCCAATCCGCTTTCAGCGCCTCCCGATACCATGCCAATGCTGGCTCAATAGAATCAGCGTAGGTGGGCCACTCGGACCAGAAGGCTTTTAGTGCCGATAAGGCAATAATGCGCATGGTGCTATCATAGTCCCATATTGGGACCTCCGCAAGCTGATTCATTAGTCATACCCATCACCTAATTGTGTATAGGTTTGAGAGGTATGTCGTTAGCCATTCACCACATATGAGTGTAGGACAACGGCGCCGATATCAGCACTGGTTATGACGCATCTGGATCAATGTCTATTAATCTGCGGCAGACGGGGTCAGTTTTAACAACCGCCCGCCATCCTCGTCTTCCAGTACCCAGATCGCGCCATCCGACCCCTGTTCCACTTCGCGAATGCGCTTGCCCATATCAAAGCGGGCCACTTCCTTTGCACTGTCGCCATCTATGGCAACCTGAATAATTGCTTTCGAGGCCAGCCCCGCAATCAATGCCGAGCCTTGCAGATCAGGAAACATTTCGCCTGAGTAGAAAATCATCCCGGCCGGCGCGATGGTTGGAATCCAGGCCGCTTTTGGTGCTTCAAATTCCGGTCTGGTGTCATGATCCGGGATTTCCGTACCATCGTAGTGGTCTCCTTCAGAGACAATAGGGTAACCGTAATTGGCACCCTTTTTGATCAGGTTGAACTCATCTCCATGCAGTGGCCCCATCTCGTCGCTCCACAATTGGCCCTGCGAATCAAACGCCAATCCCAACATGTTGCGGTGTCCCAGCGACCAGATTTGCGCAGTCACATCACCCTCCCCGAAAAATGGATTATCCTCCGGCACTGAGCCGTCTTGGTTCAGGCGTACAATTTTGCCGAGGTTGCCGTTCATTTGCTGGGCCGGGGTAAATTTCTGCCGCTCACCTGAGGAGATAAACAGGTAACCATCGTCATCAAACACCATGCGGTGGCCGTAATGGCCATCGTCCGTCACCTTGGGGTTTTGTCGCCAAATGACGTTAGCGTCTTTGAAGTAACTGTTGCGTTCGCCAATTTCCAGGCGTCCGCGGGCGACCGCAGCTCCACGTACGTTACCCACACCGGATTCGGCATAGCTGAGGTAGATGATGCTGTTGTTGGCGAAGTCCGGGTGGACAATGACATCACCCAGGCCGCCCTGGCCTCGATAGTCAACGTTCGGCAGATCTTCGACGGGCCGTGACTTCTCACCATCCTGGGTCACGATGTACAGAGCACCACGTTTTTCAGTTACCAGCATCCGGCCGTCGGGCAGAAAGGTCATTGCCCAGGGTTCGTTAAAAGTAGCCACCTCGGTGACTTTGAATGGTAAATCCTGAGCTGATACCGCGCCCGCCAGGAAAATCAGGATGGTCATACGGATAAAATGATGCATGGATGTTCTCCTTTCAGGATTTTTACTCTGGAGCCTTCACGAATCGCTGATACCAGTCAAGGTGTCGATTGTAGCGGTCTCGCAAAAAACTCGGGCGGACCAGGCCATGCGATTCTCCGGGGTAGACGATCAATTGGGTTTCAATGCCGCGGCGCTTGAGTACCTGGTAAAGTTGCTCCGAGTTCTGGATGGGTACGTTCCAGTCTTCCTTGCCACCGATAACCAGTGTCGGGGTGGTAACCTTGCCAAGGTCGTTGAAAGGACTGATGGCCTCCCAGGCTTCGATGTTCTCCCATGGCAGACCCAACTCGCCTTCCCAGACATTTTGATAAATATCGTGACCGTAGTTGGCCCGGTGGTTGACTTCACTGGCGCCTGATACTGCGCCTTTGAAACGGGTTGACTTGGTGATTACATAATTCGTCAGGATACCGCCGTAGGACCAGCCACCGACACCCAACCGGTCAGCATCGCTGATACCGCTGTTGACCATATGATCGGCAATGGCATCGACGTCCGCAAAATCGGACACACCCCATTGCTGGAACAGCGTATAGGTGAACGGCTCGCCATAACCGTCCGAACCATGCGGGTTCGGCAACACCGCGATATAACCATTGGCCGCGTACAGCTGCCCCCAAACATTGAAGGATGAATCATGCTGCCCAACCGGCCCACCGTGCAGCCAGAAAATCGTCGGATAGGGCTTGTTGCTGTCGTGGTCTGATGGGTAATAAACAAAGCTTTCCACCATGTCGCCCTGGTAGCCAGCCACTTTCACGCGCTCGACCCGGCCAAGGCTTACACCCTCGAGCAACTTGTCGTTGAGCCGGGTGATGCGCCGGGACTCATCCCCGTCAATAACATACACATCGGGCGACATTTGCGGACTCGATTGAAGCAACGCAATCTCGCCGTTTTTGCCGAGCGCAAAATCACTAACCGATACATCGCTACCGGTCATCTTGTTCAGCTTGCCGGTTTTTGCATCGACTTTTACCAGCGGCACATCACCGCCATCGTCTGTGGTGAAATAAATGGATTTTCCATCGGCTGAAAATTCCGGATTGAACACCATCCGGTCGTACTGTTTGGTAAGTATCTTTGCTTGTCCACCACCACCCGCGCTTATGACGGCGAGGTTTGCTGTCGCGTACCAGAGTTTTTCGGGTTCGGTGACGGTTGTGTAGGTGATGGTTTTTCCATCCGGCGACCATCCGGGGCTGGCGTCGCTACCCTTGTTGGTGGTGACTTGAACGAGCGGAAATTCCTTCGCGTCCGGGTCGCTCGATACCACCCAGATGTCACTGTTGGTATTGGCATCGGGATCACCGTCACGCTTTGAGACAAACGCGATACGCTTACCGTCCGGACTCCATTGCGGGTCACTGTTATCATAATCACCCGATGTTATCTGAACCGGTTCACCCTCACCGTTATAAACAAAAAGGTGCTTGCGGCGACGGTCCAGATAGCCGACATAATCGGCTTTGAACTGCAGGCGATCGATCACCCATGGCACAGGCCTGTCTTCCTCATCCTTGTCTTCCCCGGCCTTGTTGCCGTCCTTTTCATCCTGCAGGTCTTCCGGTTTGGGGTCCTGGATGATCAACAACATGCGTTTGCCATCCGGAGACCAGGAGAAGCCTTCGACACCCTGTTTGATATCTGTGTATTGCTGCGCCTCGCCACCTCGCCGGTCGAGTATCCAGACCTGAGATTTGGCGTCCTTGGATTCCTTGTCGGCGCTGCGCTTGCCCAAAAACGCGAGTGAACTTCCGTCGGGGTTCCAGCGTGGCTGGCTGGCATTGGCATACACGGCAGTCATTGGCAGGTTGATCCCGCCATCTATCGATGTCATCCACACTTGTGAAAAGGCCTCGTCCTGGTCCTCATCGTTGCGTTCAATAACGTAGGCAACCCACTTACCCTCGGGGCTGACCTGTATATCCGACGGTGTATGCATGGACAGGATTTGATCAATTGTCAATCTGGTTGACTGTGCCCCGGTGTCGGCAGCGACCGCCAATTTCGTAAACAAGACCATAGCGACAGCGAGAAGAATGAACACTGCGGCACCGGTTTTCAGCTGAGGCTCATGGCGATTAATACAAGACATAGGGTTTTCCTTATAAGTATTGATGTAAGTGGTTACTATAATCAAAACTTCACTACACATTGAGACTTTTAATTCGTAAAACCAGTAACATTTCAGCTGCTGTGCTCATAGGTGCCGGTAGCCACATCATAGCGCCCGCCGAAACCTGTTGGGCGCGGACTATGAATTAACGCATTTGTGCAACGTCGCCGCCAGCGCTCCAGCCTGGCTACATATCTGGGCCGCGGTCGCAGCTGAGCGAGCAAGTTTGTATAGTCGTGCATGTCATCGCCGCAATATCCGAGCATTAATTGTGTTCGTTCATTGAAGTCGATGTTCCTCTGAAGTAGATTCGCGACTTAATAGATAGTCCAGATTGGTGCCGGTAATCAATTCAAGACTAATCGAGCCGAAAGTTACACAACCCAACTTTCTCGATTCCTGCCAGCTATGGGGGCAGGCAACAGGTAGGCCTGCGCGGTGAGCTTCCATCAACGCTGTAAATTCGCGGTTTGCGCGACACCATGCCGAACGTCCGCCAACCCAGGTGGGGCGGGTTGCGATAGATCTTGCAGATAAGTCGTTGCTGCGATTGTTCAGGGTCCAGAACAATCAGGCGCACCCGCGTCTCTCGTTTGATCAGTGTCCAGCTATTGTCGCCTTTTGGGGAGGCTGAAATAGTATCGTTGACAGACGCGACGGGGCACTGCCCGGTTGCCGCCCATGCTTGCTCTATAGTGGACCAGTAGTGAAATCCGGACATAAAAAGTTACGGTGTTGATTAACGTCATTTTAACATACAAATAATTCATATAACGATTTCGCCTCTTTGTTTCAACTGTCACACAACTCAAGTGTAAGATTCACCGAACGACGAGTGAGCCTGCCGCGCTTGTCGCGTACAATATCTGCTTTCACGTTTTGTTTTTGGTATGCACTGGAGGTTTCGCAATGAAAATGATAATTGCCATAATTAAGCCGTTTAAGCTCGACGATGTGCGCGATGCGCTCAGCGAAGTGGGTGTGCAGGGTATGACGGTCACCGAGGTTCGTGGTTTTGGTCGACAAAAAGGCCACACAGAATTGTACCGGGGAGCGGAATACGTGGTGGACTTTCTGCCCAAGCTGAGACTTGAAATTGCAGTGCCCGATGAGCGCGTAGAAGCGGTTGCCGAAGCCATAGTCGAGGCTGCTGCTTCAGGCCGAATTGGTGACGGCAAAATATTCGTTCAGCCGCTTGAGCAGGCCATCAGAATCAGAACCCAGGAAGAAGGCGACGATGCACTCTGAAGCACAAAAAGAACAGTTTCGTGCAGGTGTCGTCGGCCTTGGCGCGATGGGCGCTTTTATGGCCAGGAACCTGGCCGGTGCAGGCATGTTGAGCGCTGTTTGGAACCGCACACAAAGCAAAGCAATCGCGTTGGCGGGCGAAATGAATGTCACAGCATCAGCATCCCCCGCTGAACTTGCAGAGCAATGTAACGTCATCCTGACCTGCGTATCGGCTGATCAGGATTTACTGGACGTCATCGAGCAGCTACTGCCGGGAGTTCAGCCGGGTACGATTTTAATCGAAACATCTACCGTCAATCCGGCTACGGCCAGACAGGTTGCTGAACGTCTGGAAAGCATCAATGCAGGTTTTATCGACGCGCCTGTGTCGGGCGGCGTGGAAGGCGCGCGCAAAGGCACGCTGTCTGTAATGGCAGGTGGCGATCCCGCCAATTTATCGCGAATTATGCCAGTTTTGGAAGCCATTTCATCCACGGTTACCCATATGGGGCCGGTTGGAGCAGGCCAGGCTACCAAGGCTGTTAATCAAGTTATGATCGCCGGCATTGCCGAGGGCGTTTGCGAGGCTTTGGCTCTTGGAGAGAAACTAAATCTGCCCTCGGAGCGTCTGTTATCTGTAGTAGGCGCAGGTGCCGCTGGCAGCTGGTTTCTGGCCCATCGCGGCAAAACCATGCTGGACGATGAATTTGATGTGGGTTTTAAATTGTCATTGTTGCTTAAGGATTTGTTGATCTGCCGGTCATTGGCACAGGAACTGGATATACCTCTACCGAGCACGGATGCGGCAATTTCGGATTACCAGCAGCTGGTGGCATCGGGAAATGGAGATAACGATATCTCTGGGTTGATTAAATTAAAACGCGCTATTAATCTTTTTTAGATCACACCCCTGCAAATTTTGAAGCATCTCCCACCCAGCGTCGAATCAACTTGTCGGCTTGCATCGGGTAGTGTTTCAGCAGTTGGTTGGCAGCCGGCGGTATGGACTTGAGCAGATCGGCATCGCGGGCCAGATCAGCCACCCGAAACTGCAAAATGCCGGTTTGACGAGTGCCGAGCACTTCACCCGGGCCGCGTAATTGCAGGTCTTTTTCGGCAATGCGGAAGCCGTCAGAGGTTTCGCGCATAATTTCCATCCTTTGTTTAGCCATCTCACCGAGCGGCGCGTTATACATCAGTACACAGCTGGATTGGCCACTGCCGCGCCCAACGCGCCCACGAAGCTGATGCAGTTGAGCCAGCCCCAGTCGTTCGGCATTTTCGATGATCATTAAAGTTGCATTCGGTACATCCACGCCCACCTCGATCACGGTGGTGGCCACCAGTAACTGAATTTTTGCGGCCTTGAACTCAGCCATGATCTGCTGCTTTTCGGCCGGTTTCATGCGCCCGTGAATCAGACCTACTTTGATATTGGTGAGTGACTCGCTCAGGTTTTGAGCGACTTCTTCTGCAGCCTTGGCTTCGATGGCATCGGTTTCTTCAATCAATGTACACACCCAATAAGCCTGTTGCCCCTGAGCGCATGCTGAGGCGACTCGCTGGACAATATCCGGGCGTCGTTCATTGGACATTACAACCGTTGTTACCGGCTTCCTGCCGGGCGGCAATTCATCTATCACCGAGACATCCATGCCGGCGTATGCGGTCATGGCCAGTGTGCGCGGGATGGGTGTGGCGGTCATGATCAACTGGTGTGCCTGCTGGCCTTTGCTGCCACCTTTTTCGAGCAGGCTCATGCGCTGGTGAACGCCAAACCGGTGTTGTTCATCGACAATCACCAGGCCCAGGCGGCTGAACTCAACGCCTTCCTGAATCAATGCATGTGTGCCAATGACCACTTCTGCGCCTTGCGCAATTCGCGCCAGTGCATCCTTGCGTTTCTTGCCCGTGACTTTGCCACTTAGCCACACCGGCTCGATACCCAAGGGTGCCAACCATTCACCGAATACCCTTAAATGCTGTTCCGCCAACAGCTCTGTAGGTGCTGTGATGGCGGTCTGAAAGCCGCTGTCGCAAGCCCTTAAAGCTGCCAGCGCGGCGATCACAGTTTTGCCTGAACCTACATCGCCATGCACCAGTCGCAACATCGGCGTTGGCTTTTTCAGGTCGGCTGAAATTTCTTTGCTAACCCGTTGTTGGGCGCGCGTCAATTGAAAGGGCAGGTCATGCAAAAACCGGGCTTCGAAATCAGATTTTGAAAGCATTTGTGGTGCTTGTTTGGCGCGTTGCTCAGCGTGCAATTTCTGCATGCTCAAGTTGTGCGCCAATAATTCTTCCAGTGCCAGTCGCTTTTGGGCAGGGTGCTCGCGCATGCTCAGTGCCACCACATCGGCGTTGGCAGGTGGGCGGTGAATATAGTCGAGGGCCTGGGTAAGTGAAAAAGAGCTCGTATTCCGCAGTAAGCCTGCAGGCAGTAACTCTTCCAGAGCCAGTTCGCCGCGTCGCATTAATGCCAGCGCCTGATCGGTTAATTTTATCCAGCTGTTTTGCCCCAGGCCTTCGGAGCTTGGATACACCGGCGTCAGGCGGTCAGCTATCGGGTCATCACCAAAATCACTCAGCTTGGTATAGCTGGGATGGGTCATTTCCAAACCCTGAAAGCCGGCGCGTACCTCACCAAAACAACGCAGGCGCGTGCCTTTGGATAGCTGTTGCTTCTGGTAGGCGCGGAAATGGAAAAACCTCAGGGTCATTCGACCGCTGCCGTCGGAAATGACCACCACCAGCATAGAGCGACGTCCGCGAACAATGGCGGAATGCTCCACATCACCTTCAATCAAAATCCGTTGTCCTGGCAGACAGCCACCGATCGGGTGAATCCGGGTGCGATCTTCATAACGCATCGGCAAGTGAAACAGCAGGTCGGTGACCTGGTGGATACCCAGGTCGTTGATCTTCTCGGCCAGTTTGGGCCCGACGCCATGCAGTGCTGTCAGTGTCATGGTGTTACGCGATGATGCGGCTTACCCTGTTAACGTTGTGATTGCGCCTCAGGCGCCGCATGACGCGTGCCATATGGTCGCGGTCTTTGACGCTGATGGTAAACAGCATGGTAGCAGTCTCGGGATTGGACTCGGGTTGTTCGATCTTCTCGATGTTGCTACCCGCCTCTCCGATGCTGGCGGAGATATTGGCCAGCACGCCCGGTACATTTTTGGCAAGAATGCGCAAGGAAATTTCATACATGCCGCGCCGGATTGAAGCCCAGATGACTTTGAGACAGTGATCCGGGTGCTTGCGCAGCTCGCGTACGTTGCGGCATTCGGTGCGATGTACAACCACGCCTTTGCCAGCCGACAGATAGGCCATAATTGAGTCGCCTGGAATCGGGTGGCAACAGGCTGCGAAACTCACAGCGCTGCCCTCGGAACCGGCGATGGACAGGGCTTCGGCTTCATCGGCTGTGCCACTGCTGCTGACTTCCGGGGCCAGGCGGGCAGCAACCACGCTGGACAATAAATTGCCCAAAGCCAAAGCTGTGAAGAGGTCTTCCTGGCGCTTGAATTTATTTTCTTTCAAGTATTTGCTGATACGTGCAGCCGGCACCGAATCAATGTCGGAGCCGCGAATATTTAAAGATGCTTCAAGTAGACGCAAACCCAACGCTACGGTATCGGCCTGTTCCAGCGACTTGATGTAGTGCCGGATCGCGGTTCGCGCCCGGATGGTGGTTACAAACCCCAGCCATTCGGGTATCGGGTGGGCGGTCGGGTCGGTGATCACTTCAATGGTCTGCCCATTGGCAAGCCGGGTAGACAAGGGCACATTCACTTTGTCGACCAGGATGCTGGTGGTGTGGTCGCCAACGCCGGTGTGGATGGCATAGGCAAAGTCCAGCGCGGTGGAATTGCGGCGCAAGTCAATGATCCTGCCTTTTGGTGTGAATACAAAAATCTGATCCGGAAACAGATCCGATTTGGCGCCGTCCAGAAACTCCATTGAATCGGTGCTGTGTTGCTGTACTTCCACCAGTTGCATCAGCCACTCGCGAGCACGATCCTGAGCCGAACCTGAGGTGGTCTCGCCGCTCTTGTACTGCCAGTGCGCAGCAGCGCCTTTTTCTGCCATCACATCCATTTCGTGGGTGCGAATCTGAATTTCAACCGGCAGGTTGTAGGGGCTGTTTAAAATCGTGTGCAACGACTGATAGCCATTAGATTTTGGCAATGCGATATAGTCTTTAAAACGTCCCGGCTTGGGTCGAAATAAACTGTGCACCGCACCTAGCGCCAGATAACAATGTTGCACCGAATGGGTAATGATGCGGAACGCATAGACATCGGTGACTTCTGAAAATGACAGGTCTTTGGACTGCATTTTCCGGTAAATGCTGTAGGGCGTTTTCTCGCGACCCTTGATCTCGCAAGGTATGCCGCCCTCGGACATCTTCTTTTTTATTTCTTTGTAAATATTGCCGATGATTTCACTGCGATCGCCGGTTACTTCGCTGATGTGTTCCGCGATGGTGCGGTGACGCCACGGGTAGAGATTGGCAAAACCCAAATCTTGCAGTTCGGATTTGATGTGGTTCATGCCCAGTCGATCGGCGATCGGCGCGTAAATATCAAGCGTTTCGCGCGCAATCCTGCGCCGGGAATCAGGTGACATCGAGCCCAACGTGCGCATATTGTGCAGGCGATCAGCCAGCTTGATAAAGATCACCCGCAAGTCACGTGACATCGCCAGCATCAGCTTGCGGAAGCTCTCCGCATCCGCTTCGTGGCGGGTACGGAACTTCATTTTATCCAGCTTGGTAACACCGTCGACCAGTTCTGCGATTTCATCGCTGAAGCGGGATTGAATATCTTCCTTGGTTAACGGCGTGTCTTCGATGGTATCGTGCAAAATGGCAGCCGCGACACTGGAAAAATCCATGCGCATGCTGGCCAGAATGCTGGCGACGGCAACGGGGTGGAGAATGTAAGGTTCACCGGTTTTGCGGGTCTGGCCTTCATGCGCCAGCGACCCGGTTTCAAAAGCGCGGAGAATAATGGCAACCTTTTCGGGCTCCAGGTAGGTGTTGAGCAGGTCTCTTAAATCAAGAACCGGTGCTGGTAGGATCAAAGGGGTTGCCGGCATATACTGTTCTAGAAGTCGTCGTCCTTAGGCGACATATCAAACACTTCAGCGGCTTCAATTTCAGCCTGTAGAACATTTACGCGTTCTTCATCAATCAGGCCTGCAGCGATTTCGCGCAATGCCAGTACGGTGGGTTTGTCGTTTTCTTCCGGCAGCATGGGCTCTGCGCCATGGGCGATCTGACGGGCGCGTTTGGTGGCGGTCAATACCAGCTTGAAACGGTTATCGATGTTGTCCAAACAATCTTCTATCGTAATGCGTGCCATTTTAAATCCTGTAGGGTGTTGGGCGGAACCGGTTATTTTAACCACTTCCAAGCAGTTGCGCCAGATTTTGCTGCACTTCATTTATCTGTACTTCATTTACATTATGTGGGCGCCTTGCACGGTGATCATTGATGATTGTGGCCAATTCTTCAAGCGCTACATCAAAATCATCGTTAACAACCAGGTAGTCAAATTCCTGCCAATGTGAGATTTCCGCCTGCGCGTCGCGCATTCTGCGGTCAATTACCTGCTTGCTATCCTGGGCCCTGGCGGTGAGGCGATTGCGCAAGGTTGCGAGCGAAGGCGGGATGATAAAAATGGCGCAGACGCGTTCAAACATAGTGTGCACCTGACGAGCACCTTGCCAGTCGATTTCCAGTATTACATCTTTATTTTCAGCCAGTTGCCGCGCGACAGTCTGGCGGTTGGTGCCGTAGTAATGGTCAAAAACCTGCGCATATTCCATGAAATCGCCTTCCGCGACCATCTGTAAAAATGCCTTTTCGCTGACAAAATGATAATGCTGCCCTTCCACTTCGCCGGGGCGCGGGTCACGAGTGGTGTGCGATACCGACAGCACCAGTCGTGGTTCACGTTTTAACAAAGCATTGACCAAACTTGTTTTGCCGCCACCCGAGGGTGCAGCAATAATATACAAGTCGCCGTGACCGGCGATGCCATCGGTTCCGACGCCAGGCCCGGTTTCTGCGGGGCTATTCGACATTTTGGACTTGTTCGCGCATTTGTTCGATCAGCACTTTCAGATCAACCGCTGCTTTTGAGGTTCGCGGATCAATTGATTTGGAACTGAGCGTGTTGGATTCGCGGTTAAACTCCTGCATCAGAAAATCCAGGCGCCGGCCGACCGGTTCATCCAGATCCAGCACCCGGTAGGCTTCCCCGACATGCGCATCCAGGCGGTCCAGTTCTTCATCCACATCGATTTTTTGTGCCAGAAAAGCCACTTCCTGCTCAATCCGGCCGGGTTCAAGTGGTTGTTTGAGATCAGCAACGCGGTCTAACATTTTCTGTTTCAGACCGCTTCGGATTTCGGGTAGCCAACCTTTAACCAGAGTGGTGAGTTCGGCGACCCCCGCAAGACGTTCACGGATGGCGCTGGCCATTTGTTCGCCTTCCCGTCCCCGGCCGGCTTGTAATTCGGCGGCGGCTTCAGCCAATAGCTCCATGGCGGCTGCCTGCAAAGGTTCGGGGTCCGGACGTTTCTCTTCAATCAGGCCAGGCCAGCTGAGCAACGCATTGATGTCCGGAGCTTGATCGAGATCGGCCAGCTTGGCCATTTCTGATTGCATGCCCAGCAACTCACGTGCCAGCGGCAAGTTCAACTTCAAGCCACTACCGGCCGCACCGGCCGCTTCGGTAAAGCGCAACGACGCATCAATTTTGCCGCGGCTGAGATATTGACCGAGCGCGGTTCTGATATCAGCTTCCAGCGGACGGAATTCTTCCGGCAAACGCAGTCCAAACTCCAGGTAACGATGGTTCACCGAGCGCATTTCCCAACTCAAACGGCCGAATTCGTATTGGCGTTCAACCCGGGCAAAACCGGTCATGCTTCGAATCATTGCTTTTTCCACGTGGCGGGTAGTGGCACAATGTTACTGGTTCGCCAGCCAGACTAAAACAGCGACAGTCATTTATTATTTGCCATTTATTATTCCAAGGACCATTTATGAGACCCAGCGGCAGACAAGCAGACGAATTACGACCATTCAGCATCACCCGCAACTACACCTGTCACGCGGAAGGGTCGGTTTTGATCGCCTGTGGCAATACTAAAGTACTGTGTACCGCATCGGTTGAAAGCCGCATACCACCGTTTTTGCGTGGCAAGGGGGAGGGTTGGGTAACAGCGGAATACGGCATGTTGCCGCGCTCGACCGGCTCCAGGATGCGGCGCGAAGCCTCAGCCGGCAAGCAAGGTGGCCGAACCTTGGAAATTCAGCGGTTAATTGGCCGCTCTTTGCGCGCCGTTGTAGACCGTGGCGCCCTGGGTGAACACACCATTACAGTTGATTGTGATGTCATTCAGGCCGATGGCGGTACCCGTACTGCTTCTGTCACCGGTGCTTATGTGGCTCTGGTGGATGCATGCAATTGGATGCTGAAGAACAAAAAAATCAAAAAGAACCCGATACACGGCCAGGTAGCGGCGGTTTCTGTTGGGATTTTTCAGAATACGCCTGTACTGGATCTGGATTACCCGGAAGATTCCCGCGCCGAAACGGACATGAACGTGGTGATGAATGACGGGGGCGGCTTTATCGAGGTGCAGGGCACTGCTGAAGGCCATGCATTTCGCCGCGATGAAATGGATCAACTGATTGGGCTGGCGGAGAAGGGTATTGCTACTTTACTGGAAGCCCAGCGGGCGGCGTTGGCTGAGTAGTCATAGAACCCAGTATCAGATGAACCCAATACCAGACGAACCAAGTACCAGATGAATAGGGAATATGTGCTTGCCAGTGGAAATCAGGGCAAGTTGCGCGAATTGTCAGGTGTTCTTGAGCCTTTGGGCTTTGTGGTGCATCCGCAGAGCCAATGGCAGACCCCGGAAGCCGAAGAGAACGCGGCCACGTTTATTGAAAACGCATTTCTGAAAGCACGTCAGGCGTCTCGTCATACCGGCTTGCCGGCAATTGCCGATGATTCGGGCTTGGTGGTGCCAGCGCTACAAGGTGCACCCGGCATTTATTCTGCGCGCTTCGCCGGTGCAAACGCGACCGATCGGGACAATATTCAGAAATTGTTGGCAGAACTGAAAAGGCTTCCTGGCGCTGATCGCAGTGCTTATTTTTATTGTGCGCTGGTGTTGCTGGCTTCGGAGGATGATCCTGCCCCACTGGTGGCCACTGCACGCTGGCATGGCGAGATTCTGCCGATTGCCAGAGGCGAGTCCGGTTTTGGCTACGACCCTGTTTTCATGGTTGCCGGTCAAACCCGAACGGCCGCTGAACTGGCGCCAGAAGAAAAGCGGGCCATTTCACACCGTGGTCAGGCGCTGAAATCTCTGGTCGATCAACTTAGCGAAAGAGATGACCTTGGAACTTGAAACCTGGCTGCAATCACCGCCGCTGAGTCTGTATGTACACATGCCCTGGTGTGTGCGCAAATGTCCCTATTGTGATTTCAATTCCCACACTGCGCCCGACAGCATCCCGGCTGATGAATATATAGCTGCACTGATTGCTGATCTTGAATCAGAGGTTGGTTCAGTTTGGGGAAGGCCGGTGGGCAGTATTTATTTCGGTGGCGGAACGCCGAGTTTATTTTCAGCAGCACATGTCGAGCGATTTTTATCGGCTGCGCGTGCTTTGCTGACCATCAGGCCGGATGCAGAAATCACGTTAGAGGCCAACCCCGGAACCATCGAACACGATAGTTTCAGCGCCTACGCAAAAGCTGGCATCAATCGGGTGTCGCTGGGCGTGCAAAGTTTCGATGACACCCTGCTTAAACGCATTGGTCGAATTCATGGCAAAAGTGAAGTGGATCAGGCGGTTGCCACATTGCATGAATCCGGTATCAGTAATTTCAATCTGGACCTGATGTACGCATTACCGGGCCAGACGCCCGCGCAATCGATGCAGGACGTTGAACTGGCAATCGCTGCCAGACCGACTCATATCTCTTTTTACCACCTGACCATTGAGCCAAACACGCTATTTGCAGCCCGCCCACCGAAGTTGCCGGCCGATGATGACGCCTGGGATATGCAGCAAGCAGGTTTGGAGGCGCTGGAAGCAGCCGGCTATTTGCAATATGAAATTTCAGCGTTTGCACAACAGGACAAACAAAGCCGGCACAACCTCAACTATTGGCGCTACGGTGATTACGTGGCGATCGGGGCAGGCGCGCATGGAAAAGTAACTTTGCCGGCGGACAATGCGGTCAGTCGTTACATCAAGCACAAATCGCCAAAGCGCTATCTGCAAGGCGCACAACATAATGATAGGAAAGGCGATTGGCGAGCGGACCAACAATCAATATCAGCCCCGGACAGGGTATTTGAGTTTTTTGTCAACCAGCTCAGACTTAAGCAAGGGGTTCATATTGACGACTTCGGTCCGCGCACCGGTTTGCCGTGGAGCGCGGTTCAGTCGCGGGTTTCTGAGGCCATCAGTAAAGGGCTTTTGGAGCAATTGGACAACAAGCTGAAGCCGACGCAGCTGGGTTGGAAGTTCGTCAACGATATCCAGCAGATGTTTTTGCCTTGAATTGGCTTGCATTGCGGCTTGCGCATCGTTAAAATTGCCGGCTCTTTATCTTAAATGTATACCGGAAATAGCGATGAAAGCTGAAATTCACCCAGATTATCATGCAGTGGTTTTTCAGGACCTCTCTTCAGATTTTGCGATCCTGACTCGCTCGACTGTAAAAAGCAAAGAAACCATCAAATGGGAAGATGGTAATGAGTACCCACTGGTCAAAGTGGAAGTCTCAAGCGCTTCTCACCCGTTTTATACCGGTCAGCACAAGTTGATGGATACTGGTGGTCGCGTAGATCGCTTCAAGCGCCGCTATAGCAAGTAATCGTTGACTTTAGAGCGGTTGTCTTAAGAGCGGTCGACCTTAGTGTCGGAATTGCTTTGAAAAAGCCCGGAACGGTTTCGCCGCTCCGGGCTTTTTGCTGTGGGGGCGTCAGAACCTGATCAAAATAACATTAGAATATGAGATACTAAGTCATAGCGTGTATGTAATTGAGTGAATAAAAAGGAGCACTTCGTGTCGGATCATAAGGTCATAATTACAGACGAAAGCACAGGTGAAAGCCTGGAATTACCGGTTCTTACCGGAACCCAGGGCGAGCCTACTTTGGTCATAAAATCTCTGCCTTCCACACTCGGTTACTTTACTTACGATCCCGGTTTTACCGCGACGGCAAGCTGCACCAGTAATATCACTTTTATTGATGGCGACAAGGGTGTCTTGCAATACCGTGGCTACCCGATTGAGCAGTTGGCTGAAAGCAGCACTTTTCTGGAAGTGGCCTATTTGTTGTTGAATGGCGATTTGCCCAACACCAAACAACTGGAAAATTTCGAGCACGACATCACCTATCACACGATGGTGCATGAAAAGCTCAATACCTTTATTTCAGGCTTTCACTACGATGCCCACCCAATGGCCATGATGGCTGGTGTGGTTGGTTCATTGTCGGCATTTTATTACGACAAGATGGACATGAAAAACCCGGAGCACCGTTTGCTCGCGGCCAAGCGCATGATCGCCAAAATGCCGACCATTGCAGCGGCCTGCTACCGCCACCACATGGGCTGGCCAACGGCCTACCCGAAGAACTCACTGGGTTACACAGAACGCTTCCTGGACATGATGTTTTCGGTTCCGGCTGAAAAATATACTGTCAGCCCGGTTGCTGCCAAAGCAATGAATTTGTTGTTTATTCTGCACGCCGATCACGAGCAAAACGCCAGCACTTCAACCGTTCGATTGGTGGGCTCTACCGGTGCCAACCCTTACGCGAGTGTGGCTGCCGGAATTTCAGCATTGTGGGGGCCTGCTCATGGCGGTGCCAACGAAGCCGTTCTTAAAATGCTGGATGAAATTGGCGATGTGTCTCGCGTCGGCAAATACATCGACAAAGCCAAAGACAAAGATGATCCCTTTCGTTTGATGGGCTTTGGTCACCGCGTGTATAAAAACTACGATCCGCGCGCATCCATTATCCGCACCGCCGCATATGAGGTGTTGGAAGAGTTGGGAGCCAGCGACCCGTTGATGGATCTGGCTATGGAACTGGAAAGAATCGCATTGGAAGACGAATATTTTGTCTCGAAAAAGCTATACCCGAATGTCGATTTTTACTCAGGCATTATTTACAAAGCGCTGGGTATTCCTCGCAGTATGTTCACCGTGATGTTTGCAATTGCGCGCACTGTCGGCTGGGTTTCACAGTGGATCGAGCAGGAAGAAACACCGACTCCGATCGGTCGCCCGCGACAGGTTTATAACGGACCGCTGGAACGTGATTACGTGGCGATAAAAGACCGCGATTAAACAGCTTGCGGCCTTGGCCGGAGGGAGGTTAATCAGAAGTTGTCGTAAGGGTTTTCTTCTTTGACGGCATCAGAATTGGCTCCCTCTGTTCGGTCTTCCATTGGCGGAAGACTGCCGGTCTCGAAGACTTCCATGATTCCGCTGGAATTATCAAGTCTTGTCAACAAACCGGTTTCAGGGTTGATGCGAGCCTGCGTGATGCCATCAGGCAGCGGCAGAGGCACATCAGGCACGTCGCGAAGCGCAACCCGCATGTAATCCATCCAGATCGGCAGTGCGGCTTTACCGCCGACTTCATAGCGTCCCAGCGGGTCATGGTTGTCAAAGCCAACCCACACCGAGGTCACCAGTTCACTGTTGTAACCGGAAAACCAGGCGTCGCGCTGTTCGTTGGTGGTGCCGGTTTTACCAGCCAGATCATTGCGTTTCATTTCCATCACTTTGACGCCGGTCCCGCGTCTGACCACGTCCATCATCATAGACCTGACCAGGTAGGCATTCTGCTCGGTGATCACTCTCGGTGCAATACCAGGGCGGGACACGACATCCTCGGACGGTGCTTTAATTAGCTCTACAATCTGAAGATCATCATCCTGCTCAATCTGCAATGGCCTGAAAGTGGGCTCGTCAAAGGTTTCAACTATCGTTTCCTCTACAATTTCAGGTTCTTCGACACAATCCTTGCACACAATCTGAGGTCCGGCTGCGAATACCACAGTACCTTTGGCATCAATGACCTTTTCCATGAAATACGGTTCGATCAGGAATCCGCCATTGGCAAACACGGCCAGGCCCCGGGCGATGCTTAGTGGCTGTAAAGAAGCGCTGCCCAATGCCATTGAAAGGTTTTGTGGTAATTCGTTGGGATCAAAGCCGAATTGGCTGATGTAGTCTGTGGCGAACCCAATGCCAATGTCCTGCAACAACCTGATGGAGACCAGATTACGTGAGTTTACCAGCGCTTCGCGCAGTCGGGTTGGTCCGAAAAACTCTTCACTGTAATTCTGTGGTTTCCAGTCTTTTTCAAGTTCAGAGTCGGTAAATACTATAGGAGCATCATTAATGATGCTGGCCGTGGTTTTGCCTTTGGACAGTGCTGCCGAATAAACAAACGGTTTGAAGCCGGATCCAGGTTGCCTGCGACTTTGGGTGACCCGGTTGAACTTGCTCAAGGTGTAGTCAAATCCGCCGACAAGCGCTTTGATGCTGCCATCCGTCGGGCTTAGTGAAACCAACATGGCCTCTGCATCTGGCAACTGCGCCAGTTGGCGTTTACCGTCAAAGGTCAGGCGGGTGCGAATAATATCGCCGACGGCCAGAACGTCTGCAACCGATTTCGGGTCGAATCCAACCCGGTCACGGGCAATATATTTTTTTGCCCATGCAATGCTTTCCTTAGAAAGTGCAAAGGTTTGACCATCCGATTGATAAACCAGAGCGATGTCTTCATCCACTTCGGTTACCAGACCTGGTGCCATTCCTGCTACAGCATAATAGGGCTTGAGAACCTCGTTCCATTGGTCGGTTGTATTCTGGTAGGCAATGTCAATTTGAGCTTCAGGCCCGCGATACCCGTGTCGGTGGTCATATTCTTCCAGACCATTAATGATGGCCTGATTGGCAGCGTTCTGAAACTCCGCGTTGATGGTTGTGTAGACCTGGTAGCCATTGGTATAGGCGGCTTCCCCATGGCGTGACAGCATTTCCTTGCGCACCATTTCGGCCAGGTATGGCGCAGATACTTCAGTGGTAGCGCCGTGATAGTAGGCGGTATTACGCTCGCTGATGGCCTGCCCATAGTCGCTTTTATTGATATAACCCAGCTCCAGCATTCTGCCTAATACATAGTTTCGGCGGCTCATGGCGCGTTCAGGCGAAGTGATCGGGTTAATTCGGGACGGTGCTTTTGGTAGCGATGCGAGCATGGCGCACTGTGCCAGCGTTAATCTACCCACCGGTACGCCGTAATAAACATCTGCGGCAGCTCCAACGCCATAGGCGCGATGGCCCAGCAGGATTTTATTCAGAAACAGTTCGAGGATTTCCTCTTTGCTCAGTTCGCGCTCAATTTTCAGCGCCAGAAAAATTTCCTTGATCTTGCGGGTATAGGTTTTTTCCAGTGTCAAAAAGAAATTACGCGCCAGCATTTGTGTGATAGTGCTGCCTCCAACCGATTTTTCCCCCGTCGTTGCCACTGTCCATGCTGCGCGGATCAAGCCCTGGTAGTCGACGCCGGGGTGTTCCCAGAAACGTGCATCTTCGCCGGCGATAAAAGCATTGGTCAGATTGTCGGGCATTTCATCAATCCGGACGGGTATTCGGCGCTTTTCACCGAATACGCTGATCAGTTTTGCATCATTTGTATAAACTCGCAGGGGAACTTGCAACTGCACATCGCGGAGGGTTTCAACGTCTGGAAGGTCTTTTGCAACAATGAGATAGGTGATGCCAAGGGTGGCTACCCCGAGGAGGGTGCCAACTATAAATAAGCGAAAAATCCAACTTAACACTTTTCTCACAAAATTATCCTGCTATGCTTATATTTAGTAAAAGGAATTTTAGTTGATTAATCCACCCTCGGATAGGTTGAAGGTGGGAATCAGAAGATACACCGAATCGGGCAGGGAAGTACCGGAAACAGTCGAGGTGTTGAGCTCGGAAAGAGCCAGTAGTTCCCGAACGCGTTAATTTAAGCAAGTTCGATGGTGAATCAGATATTCTACAGGGCAGCATAAAATGTTGTTTGTGAATTGTAGGGTTTTCTGTTAAAAAACAACTATAAGAAGTCTCACTAAACCATTGGCGCAAAAAAGGAATGGGGGAGTCTTGAAACTGTTTAGAAAAAAAACAGATCCAGTTATTGGGCTGGATATCGGCTCGACAAGTGTACGTTTGCTGCAGTTGTCCAGTCATGGGTCCGGATACCGGATTGATCACTTTGGCGTTGAACCGATAGGTGAAGGCGTGGTGGTCGATAAGGTCGTGCAAGACGTGGAAGCTATTTCGACCGCCATATCAAGGGCGGTCAAAGCTTCGGGTACGCGTGCTAAAAGTTGTGCGATTGCGGTTTCCGGTTCGGCAGTATTTACAAAAACGATCAGTTTGCCATCAGATCTGGCTGAAGCCGACATTGAAAGTCAGGTTCAGGTAGAGGCCAACCAATACGTCCCTTATCCGCTGGATGAAGTGAGCCTGGACTTTGAAGTCCTCGGGCCATCACCTCGCAACGCCGATTTGATGGATATCTTATTGGCGGCCAGCAAAAGTGAAAACGTTGAGAGTCGTCAGGACGCGATTGATTCGGCAGGCCTGAAGGCCAAGGTCGTTGATGTTGAGGCTTTTGCGATTGCCAATGCTTTTGAACTGATACGCAAACGCGATGGTGTCAATCGAAGCGATGCCGTCGGGTTTTTCGACATCGGCTATGACACCACCACTTTGCTGGTGATCAAAAACGGCAGGGTTATTTATACCCGCGACCATCCGTTTGGTGGGCATCAGTTGCTCGAAGAAACCATGCGCCGCTACGACATGACACTCGAGCAAGCCAGCTTTTTCGAACGCAACGAAGATGCGCCGGAAGATTTCGTGGAAGAAGTACTGGAGCCATTCCAGTTGAACATCGTCCATCAAATATCACGCGCGCTGCAGTTTTTTGCATCCAGTAATGAGTATTCAAACATCAGTACCATTTACCTGTCGGGTGGCGTTGCCGCGTAAAAGGTCTGGCGCCTATGGTGCAACAGGAACTTGGCATGACAACACGAGTTGCCGACCCGATTACCGGGATGGATATTGCCCCCAACGTTGCTGTAGCCGCATTAAAGCGCAATTCGGCTAACCTGATGATAGCCACAGGATTGGCTTTGAGAGGGTTCGACTGATGGCAAGAATTAATTTATTACCATGGCGCGAGGAACTCCGCCGGGATCGTCAGAAAAAATTCATGATGTCATTGTTGATAACGGCTATTGTCGCCGTCATTGCAGTGTTTGTCGTGGGTATGTTTTTTGATAAGAAAATTAACTTTCAGCAATATCGCAATGACAAAATTCGTACCGAAATTAAAGGTTTGGAGAAGCGCATCACGCGGATCGATGAATTGGAAGCGACCAAAGCAAGGTTGATTTCACGCAAGCAGGTGATCGAGTCTCTGCAGGCAAGCCGTTCAATGACGGTGGAACTGCTCGACAATCTGGCCAAATCCATTCCCGTTGGAATTACCCTGGTTTCAATCAAACAGCAGGATATGACCTTAACGCTGTTGGGTACCAGTCAATCCAATGCAAGGGTATCGGCTTATTTGCGGGAACTGGAAATTAATGACTTGTTTCTGGAACCGCAGTTGGATTTTGTCAAATCGGCTGCCAATCCTGGCAATACTTCAGAGCGCTACCAGTTCAGTATCCGGGTCAAACTGCGGCCACCGATCTCGGAAGAAGAGTTGGCAAAAAGTGGCTATGAAACTGAGGCGGCAATTGATGGGGGTGCAAAATGATTATTGATGACCTCAGAAATGCCGATTTCTCCGACCTGGGTAATTCGCCCGGCTCAGTCAGGCTATCTATTCTGACTGTTGCGGTTATATTAATTTTGGCTGCCGGTTATTATTTACTGATTAATGACAAGAGGGATGAACTTAAGCGCGAGCAAGCGCAGGAAATGACCCTGAAAACTGACTTTGAGTACAAGCAGCAGAAGTCCGCCAATCTGGAAGCCTACGAGGAGCAGTTGGCAGATATGCGAGAGCTTCTTGAGACTATGTTCAGGCAGCTGCCAGGCAAAACCGAAATGGATAAACTGCTGGTCGATGTGTCTCAAACCGCATTGGCGGCAGGCATTGATGTCCAGTTGTTTGAGCCACAGCAGGAAGCCTTTAAAGACTTCTATGCCGAACGCCCTATCATTATCAGAATGCTGGGCGATTACCATCAGTTCGGTGAGTTTGTTAGCGGTGTGGCGGCTTTGCCAAGAGTGGTGATATTGACCATGCATGATATTGCGCTGACCCGGGCGCCCGGGTCGTCCAGCGGCCAGTTGGTGCTGGAAGGCAGGGTTAAGACTTATCGCTACGTAGATGAGGATGAAGTGGCGCAGCGGACATCGGAGCAGGCACCATGAATCAGTTGCTAAAGAATTCGAGCCGGCTTTTTATTGGGTTGCTTTGTGTGGTTGCGCTGAGCGCATGTGCCGATAGTATGGATGATCTGAATAAGTACATTACATCCATTAAGGAACGGCCTGCCGATCCAATTGATCCAATTCCTCCGGTTAAAACGTACACTCCATATGAATACTCACGCCTGAGTGGTCGTGACCCCTTTCACCCATCTCTTAATGAGGGTAGTGAGGTTGCCTCGACTTCCAAAGGGACTGGTGGACCGAAGCCTGATTTTGATCGGCCCAAACAGTATCTGGAAAAATACGAATTGGATACGTTATCCATGGTGGGCACGTTTAGTAAAGAATCATCTGATTGGGTCTTGATTCGTGATCCGGAAGGAGTAGTGCATCGTGTTCCTGTCGGTGACTATATGGGCAGAAACTACGGCCGTGTGGTTATGATCACGAGCACAGCAGTGGATCTGACTGAACTGGTAACAGATGGTGCGGGCGGTTGGCTTGTTCGAGAAGCCTCCATTGCTTTGGGTGAGGAATAATCCAGTAGCGCAGGGAATCGCGCGAAATTGAGGGTACGGACATGCAAATTATGCAAAACATTAAACTAGAACGGATACTGGCCGGAAGGTGGGGACAGGTTATGGATAGTAAAAAAATCGCAACTCGTTTGAGTCTTGGACTGGCGCTGCTGGTCTTTCCGGCGTTGTCAGCCTGGGCGGCAAGTGAAGTGACATCGGCAGACTTCAGTACCTCGGCGTCAGGCGATGTAGTCATCACACTGGCTACTGACGGAGATGACCCGAACGTCAGCGTATTCGCCACAGAGAGTCCGGCGCGTATTGTATTGGACCTGGCTGACACTGACAGTGGAGTGAGCGCTGATCCCGTGACAGTGGGTGTGGGTGCGGTTCAGACCTTCACCACGATAGGCGCAGGTGGCAGAACCCGTGTAATGGTCGATTTGTCCAGAATGGTCAACTATGACTATCAGTCCGCCAATGGCGCCGTAACGCTGACGATCACCGGCAGCGGTTCGATGGCCAATTCAGCAACTTCCAGCAGCGGCGGGACAGCGAAATACGACGTTGAGAATATTGATTTTCACCGTGGTGAAGAAGGTCAAAGCCGCGTTGTCATTAGAATGGATAAGGCCGGTGCCAATGTGGCAGTAAACAATCGTGAAGGTGGTTTGACGGTAGACATATTTGACGCGGACTTGCCCTCGACACTGAGCCAACGGCTGGATGTGGTTGATTTTGCCACGCCCGTACAGATTATCGACTCCACTCAAAATCGCGCGCAAGTGCAGGTAAAACTGGAAGTTAAAGGCTTGTACGAACACATGGCCTACCAGAATGGTAACGACTGGGTGATTGAAGTTTCTCCACTGAAAGCCACAGCAGTTGCAGAGCAAAATGAAGTCATCGATTTTTACGAGGACAAGGAATATACCGGTAGCCGGGTAACTTTTAACTTCCAGGATATTCCGGTGCGCTCAGTTTTGGCCTTGATTGCAGACGTTTCCAATTTGAACCTTGTGGTTGCCGACAACGTTAGCGGTAATCTCACCTTAAGACTGACCAATGTGCCCTGGGATCAGGCCTTGGATATCGTGCTGGATGCCCGCAATCTGGACCAGCGTAAGAATGGTACAGTGATCTGGATTGCACCTGCGGCGGATATTGCAGCACGTGAACAACAAATGTTGCAGGCTGCGCAGGATCGCAAAGAGCTTGAACCATTGCAGACTGCTCTGATCAGTGTCAGCTATGCCAGTGCTGAGGAGTTGCAAACGTTGATCAACGAGGCTTCAGGAGCCGCTGGTGATATCGGTGATGCCGGTATGCTTTCCGCGCGTGGTTCAGTGGCCATAGACTCACGTACCAATACCTTGTTGGTGACCGATACCCCGGATAGAATTGAATCGATAAAGAAACTGGTTTCCGAACTGGACCATCCTGTTCGCCAAGTTCAAATCGAATCCCGGATTGTAGTGGCCAACAGTGAGTTTGCGCATGAATTAGGTGTCAGGTTTGGTGTCAATGCCTTGCATATCGGCAAGAATATTCTGGCCATTTCCGGAGACAGTACAAGTGCTGATTTTCTCAACCCTGGCACCGGCACAATTGATGGTCAAAATTCATCTGTTTATCCAGGCGTTCCTGATCGACTTAATGTCAATCTGCCAGCGAGTAATCCCAATGCAGGTAGCATAGGTCTGTCGTTCCTGGCGGGCAACTTCCTGCTGGATCTTGAATTGGCGGCACTGGAATCTGAAGGCGAAGGCGAAGTTATTTCAACACCACGGGTGATTACAGCCAATCAGCACGAAGCCTTCATTCAACAGGGTGTGGAAATTCCTTATGAGCAGGCAGCATCTTCAGGTGCAACTGCCGTACAGTTTAAAGAAGCGGTTCTTGAGTTGCGTGTCACGCCACTGATAACGCCGGACAATCGTGTTCAACTTGATCTTGAAATCAAACAGGATACGGTTGGTGAAATTTATCAGACCGGCCGTGGCGGATCCGTGCCATCTATTGATACGCGCGAACTGAACACATCAGTACTGGTTAACAATGCTGAAACGGTCGTTCTGGGTGGTATCTTCCAGGATGAACGCAACAAGTCATCGGATCGCGTGCCATATTTGAGCAGCATACCTGGGATCGGAGCGCTGTTCCGTCGCCGTTCCAACGAAACCAGAAAACGTGAACTGCTGATATTCGTGACACCGACTATTGTGGTTGACCGACCTATCGTTAACTGATCGCGTAAAATATTAGCAAACGAAGCCCGGGTACATCCCGGGCTTTTTTTGTTTAATATGTGGGCTATGAACTCAAGCTACTCATTTCAATCTGGTAACACGCCTTTGCTGGTCAACGTTCCACACGCAGGAATTGTGGTGCCGGAGCATATCGGTGCAAATTTCAGCAAAGCCGCCAGCAGTTTGCCGGACACAGATTGGTTTGTAGACAAGCTATATGGCTGGGTTGTTGATCTGGGTGCCAGTCTTATGACGGCGACGCACTCACGTTATGTAATCGACTTGAATCGCCCACCCGATGATTCGGCGCTTTATCAACGGGCAGGAACGCACCTTGTTCCCGAAACCACTTTTTCAGGCCAGGCCATATATCAGCAGGGTGTACCAATAAGTGCTGAAGCAATAGCACAGCGCCGGCAAGCTTACTGGCAACCGTACCATGACAAGTTGGCGCTTGAAATGAATCGCATAAGGCAAAAATTCGGCTATGCGATACTGATTGATGCCCACTCTATTCGGAGCCATGTCCCCATGCTGTTTAATGGTCAGTTGCCGGATTTGAATCTTGGCAGCAATCGTGGTCAAAGCGCTGCTCAAAGCCTGATTACTTTGAGCGCACAGGCATTATCGTCCAGTCAGAAATTCAGTTTTGTTTTGGATGGTCGTTTTCAGGGTGGCCATATCACGCGGTATTACGGGCAGCCACAACAGGGTTGGCATGCTTTGCAGTTGGAAATGGCACAGTGCGTTTATATGCGCGAGGTGCCACCAGAGTATGATCAGGAGTTGGCGTTCAAAGTGCGGCCAATACTGCAATCATGGATAGAAAATCTGCTGGAATGGTCACCTGACAGTGAACGCTAAAAGACTGTTTTGTAAAAATTTGATGCATGCTGAAGGCTGGCGTGAAAATGCGCTTGTGGAAGTCTCGGCTGAGGGCATGATTCTCAGTATTGAATCTGGCAGTGCAGCATCGGCTGATACCAGTCTCAATGGCATTGTGTTGCCGGGAATGCCCAATACACACAGTCATAGTTTTCAGCGTCTGATAGCCGGATTGACCGGGGCCAGCGGTCAACAGCAAGACAGTTTCTGGAGTTGGCGCGAAGCGATGTATCAATGCGCTGGAAAAATAACGCCGCAACAATTCGGTGCTACAGCAGCCTGGGTATTTACCGAAATGTTGAAGGCAGGCTACACCAGTTGTGCCGAATTTCACTATCTTCACCATCAGCACAACGGAAAAGCATACGACAGTCTGGCGGAAATGAGTGCCAGAGTGGTAGATGCAGCGACCACCAGCGGCATCGCGCTGACACTGTTGCCGGTGCTTTACCAAACCTCCGGGTTCGGCAATACCCGATTGGATCCGGTGCAAAAACGTTTCGTGAATTCTGCTGGCCGCTATCTTCAATTGCTTGAAGAATGTCAGCAGCTGATATCCCAAAACCCGAATTTCAGATTGGGCATCGCGCCACATTCATTGCGTGCTGTGCCAGCAGAAGCTCTGGCGGAAGTGATCGAAGCATGGCCTGACATGCACTGCCCCTTACACATTCACATTGCTGAGCAGCCGGCTGAAATCGACGCTTGTCTGGAATTCCTTGGGACACGCCCGCTGCAATGGCTAATGGAACAGTTTCCGGTGAATGAGCGCTGGTGTTTGGTGCACGCCACACATTTGAACGATGAAGAACTCACGCGCGCAGCGGCAAGTGGTGCGGTTGCCGGCTTGTGTCCGACTACTGAAGCGGATCTTGGCGACGGTATTTTCAAAACCACGCAGTGGTTACAGGCAGATGGTCATTTTTCAATCGGGTCTGACAGCAATGTCCGGATCTCAGTGACCGAAGAGCTACGACAATTAGAATACAACGAGCGTCTCCTCAGTGGCCGGCGCAATGTACTCAGTCAGCCTGATACGACGGGTGGTCGCTTTTTGTATCAACATGCGGCGCAAGCAGGCGCGGTGGCGATCGGGCAGCCCGTTGGGCGTCTGGAGCCCGGTTTTCGAGCGGATTTTGTGGAATTGAAGCCGGATCACCTGCTGACCGCCGGGCGCAGTCCTGATGCCGCAGTTGATAGCTGGATATTTGCCGGTGACAGCAGCCTGATCAAATCGGTCTGGGTGGCCGGAAACTGCGCAGTTTCAGAGGGCCGCCATAAGCTGGATGAACAACTGCATTCAAGAATGTTGCAAACCCTGACGGAGCTACAATCATCGTGACAGACCCCAATAATTCAAAATCGGCCAATTCAAAATCGGTCCGTTCAGAATCGGCCAGTTCAAAGCTGGATTATTCAAAACCCGCTTATTCGAGTGCAGCAGAGCGCAACAGTCAGCCAATCTTTGAGCAGCTCAGCCAGTTGTTTCCCGCTGAAGGTAAAATCCTGGAAATTGGTTCCGGCACCGGGCAACACGCTGTCTATTTTTGTCATCGCTTGCCCGGGGTGTTATGGCAGCCGACAGACCGGCAGGTAAATCTGCATGGGCTTTATAAACAGTTTGCTGATGCTGCCAATCCGCAAATTCTTGAACCGGTGGCTCTTGATGTACTGCAGGACGACTGGCCAACGGGGCCATTTGATGCTGCGTACTCGGCTAATACCTCGCATATCATGTCCTGGGAGGCGGTACAGGCTACTTTTGTCGGTGTAGCTAAGCTACTGAAGCCAGGCGCACGGTTTTGCCTTTACGGCCCGTTTAACGTGGATGGTGAATTTACCGCGCCCAGTAATGCTGAGTTTGACAAAGCATTGCGCGCGGGTGAAAGCGAAATGGGATTGCGTGATGTAGCAGATATTGAAAAGTTGGGATTTAGCCACCAATTACTACTGGAATGTAAAATCGCCATGCCGGCCAATAATTTTATCCTGGTATTTAAAAGAACTGGTATAAAAAAATGAATCTGAATACAGATCCTTATCTGAAACTTAACAGTACATTCTCCTGGCAACGATTGTTCAAGCAGTCCGAAGGCCTGATGAGTGTCTCCAGTCAACGCGTTTCAAACGCTGCCAATCTGAGCGCGCTGTTATTTTTGGAAGTGCCGGACATCAGTTGGGTTGGGTTCTACTTTTTGCAGGCTGAGAGCCTCTGGTTGGGACCGTTTCAGGGTAAGCCTGCCTGTGTAGAAATTGAAATGGGCAAAGGCGTTTGTGGCAGCTCAGCGGCTCGCAGAGAAACTTTGCTGGTGAAAGACGTAAATGCATTTGATGGACACATTGTCTGTGATGCGGATTCACAGTCAGAAGTGGTGGTGCCATTAATCAAAAACGGTGAAGTTATCGGTGTTCTCGACATCGACAGTGCCACTCTTGATCGTTTTAGCCAGGAAGACGCCGATGCGTTGACAGAATTGGCGCAAATTTATATCAATTCAATTGAGTAGGTTTATTGATCCACATAACTGTCTTACAAACTGTCTTACAATTTCCTGGCGTTTCACAAGTCCTTAGCGCGTACTTTCTGAATTAGTTCGCCGTTTCTCGCATCTCGCCGGAATGCGCTGGAAAATCCAACTACTGCGAGCATACCGGTTTGCATCCGGTCAATTTCAGCAGCCTGATCCGGCTTCAAAATACTGATCAGCAAATCTTCAAAGCCGGGGTTATGCCCTACCATCATCAGTTTCTCACTGTAGCTGAAAGCATCCTCGAGCAGTGTTGTGAGCAAATTGAGTGACGCTCCATAAATTGAATCGACGTAATCTGTATCAGACAAAAGCTGTGGCCAGTGCGATAAGAAGGGTGCCAGCGTTTGGCGTGTGCGTTTGGCCGGAGAGCACAGAACGGTATCGGGATCATCGAGGTTTTCAACAGCCCATCCTGCCACTGTCTTTGCGTCCTGGTTTCCACGATGGCTCAAGGCCCGCGAAAAGTCGTTCCCCAACGGGCTCCAGGGCTCGGCTTTGGCGTGGCGCATTAGATATAGCTGATGCTTCATCCTGCTCTCATCAAAGTGCTCTCATCAAAGTTCCTGTGGGTATCATGCTAACTTATTTTACTGGCTGGTTGTAAAGGGCAGGTGATTCAGGTCAATGTTGCCGCCGCTGATGATAGCTGCTACACGTTTGTCAGCAAATAACTGCGGGTGTTCGATAACAGCCGCCAGAACAGTGGCGGACGAAGGTTCTGCAAGTATATGGAAGTGTTTCCAAATCAATGCCATGGCATTAATAATGCCTTCTTCACTGACAGTTACAACCTGATCAACATGGGACTGAATAATCTTGAAGTTCATTTCGCCTACCAATGCCCTGAGCCCGTCAGCAATCGTATTGACATCGTATTCGACGACGCGCTTTCCAGAGCTGATACTGAGTGCAGTATCCGCAGCACCGGCAGGTTCTGCTCCGATAACCTCGACGCCGGGCAATAAAGCTTTAGCGGCGATACTGATTCCACTGATCAAACCACCGCCGCCTACCGGGGCCAGAAATATATCAGCGTCCGGGCATTGCTGGTTCAGCTCGATAACAACCGTTCCCTGACCACAAATAATGTCTGCATGGTCATAAGGCGGGATCGGGATGCAGCCTTTTTCAATCAGCTCAGCCAGGCCTTGCTCACGGGCTTTTTGCGTAGCTGCGCAAAATATTACTTCTCCGCCCTGCTGTCGGACGGATTCAACTTTGGACTTAACCGCGTTTTCCGGCATTACGACCCACGACTTGCGGCCAGCAAGGGTGGCTGCACGAGCCAGGGCTGCGCCATGATTGCCTGATGAATGCGTTGCAATGTCACCTTCATGGCCGCGTTCCACCAAAAGCCTAACCGCATTGGTGGCGCCACGAATCTTGAATGAACCGGTTACCTGCAGGTTTTCGAACTTTAACCACAACTCGCAGCCCAACTTTTTGTTGAGATCGGGGTCAGATAAAGCCGGTGTCGTGCGAATATCCTGACGGATACGCTGATACGCAGTTTCTATGTCGTCAAGGTTTGGAATTTGTTCTGCATTTGGGCTATTCATCGGGATATAATATAGCCCACATCAATATAACCACCAGTCATTTTTAAGGAAATTCCATGAAAGACGGCAGCCCAGCCAGAGTTATCTATCGTAAAGACTATGTCGCCTACCCTTGGCAGGTGCGAAACACCCGTTTGCTATTTGAAATTGGCTCCGAGAGCACCACCGTACATGCAGAGCTTAATTTTGAATGGCAAGGTGCGGACCAGAAGGAGCGCAGCATTGTCCTTAATGGCTCGCAATTGGATTTGTTGTCGCTGCATTTGAACGATCGGCTTTTAGATACCGGCGACTATGCGATTGAAGGTGAAACGCTGACCATCAAAGATGCACCATCGCGCTGTGTGCTCAAAACGCAAGTCCGTATCCATCCGGCGGCCAATACCGCACTGGAAGGCCTGTACACATCCGGAGAATTCTTATTGACCCAATGCGAGGCTCAGGGATTCCGGAAGATTACCTGGTTCCCTGATCGTCCAGATGTCATGTCGACCTATCACGTTACGCTGCAAGCTGACAAAGCTGAATTTCCTGTATTGCTATCCAATGGCAATGAATCAGGCCGGGGCGAGCTGCCTGAAGGGCGGCACTGGGTTAGCTGGGAAGACCCTTTTCCCAAGCCCTCGTATCTTTTCGCACTGGTAGCGGGCGACCTGGCCCTGGTTGAGGATCACTTCACTACGGCTAGTGGGCGAAATGTTGCACTGCGGATTTATGTTGAAGAAGAAAACATTGATCGCTGTGAGCACGCAATGGAGTCGCTGGTCAACGCCATGCGCTGGGACGAGGAGCGATTTGACCTCGAATACGATCTGGATGTCTATCACATCGTCGCGACCAACGATTTCAATATGGGCGCGATGGAAAACAAATCGCTCAATATTTTCAATTCGAAGTACGTTCTGGCCAGACCGGATACTGCTACGGATTCGGATTACCGGGGCATAGAAGGTGTCATTGGTCACGAGTATTTCCACAACTGGACGGGCAATCGCGTTACCTGTAAAGACTGGTTTCAGCTGACCTTGAAAGAAGGTTTGACGGTTTTCCGTGATGAAGAATTTTCTGCCGATATGCAGTCCCGGGCGGTAAAGCGGATTTCGGTTATTCGTGACTTACGCTCACGACAGTTCCCTGAAGATGACGGTCCAATGGCTCACCCCATCCGGCCTGACGAATATGCTGAAATCAATAATTTCTATACCTCAACCGTTTACCAGAAGGGTGCGACTATTATCCGCATGTACCACACCCTGTTGGGTGAAAGCGGATTTCAAAAAGGCATGAAACTGTATTTCAAACGTCACGACGGCCAGGCAGTGAGCTGTGATGATTTTCTGGCGGCCATGTCGGATGCCAACAATGCCGACCTGAAACATTTCGGCCAGTGGTACAGTCAATCAGGCACACCACAGGTGACCATTTCCGATCATTTTGATGAGGATAGCGGGCGCTATTCATTAACCCTGGCTCAACACACAGCGCCTACCGCCAGCCAGTCTGAAAAGCATCCTTTGGTGTTGCCGTTCGCACTTGGCTTGCTTGCTTCAGACGGTAAGGAACTACCCATTCAAATGGCTGGGGAGGATGTGGGTCAGGCGGGCACACGAATTCTGATTGCAGATGCGCAAGAGCAAACCTATACATTTGTTAATCTGGCCGAGAAACCGATACCTTCGTTATTTCGTGATTTCTCTGCGCCGGTCAAAATTTTTTACGACTACACGGATCAGCAACTTGCAACCCTGATTAAATTTGACAACGATGCTTTCTGTCGCTGGGATGCCGCCCAACGTATGGCAGAAAACGCAATTTTGAGTCAATGCCAGCGTCACGCCGACGGTCAGGAAATGCAATTGGAGCCGGCGCTGGTGAGCGCTTTTATGGGTTTGTTGTCGGATCAGCAGGCTGACCCTGCCTTACTTGCTCAGGCCATTTTATTACCGGATGAAGATTATCTTGCCGATCAAATGAAGGTCGTGGATGTTGATGGCATTCACGCGGCCGTGAATTTTATCCGCAAAGGCCTTGCTGTTGAATTGGAAGCGCAATTGACCCGTCGTTATGAGCAAATGAAAGATACTGGTGCCTATCAGAAAACAGCGCAAGGCATGGCCAGAAGGTCACTCAAAAATGTTTGCCTGAGTTATTTGTTAGCGCTTGAACAGGGCTCGGTGCTGGCGGCAGTACAGTTGGCTACCAGCGACAATATGACGGATACACTAGCTGCCTTGCGTGGGCTGGTAGTAGCGGAATCACCTCTGGCAGACAAGGCGTTAGCACAGTTTGAAACAACCTGGAAAGATGATGCGCTGGTGATGGATAAGTGGTTCGTTATTCAGGCGGCCAAGCCGGGCAGGGATACAGTTGACACGGTTCTGTCACTGATGCAGCACCCGTCATTCAGCATTCGCAACCCGAACAAAGTACGGGCATTGATTGGCGTGTTTGCAATGTTAAATCCAACTGGATTCCATGCAGCAGATGGCAGCGGGTACCAATTTCTGACTGACCGGATAATTGAACTGGATGCGTTGAATCCACAGGTGGCGGCTCGATTGGCATCGAGCTTCAACCGCTGGAAACGATACGACAAGGGCGGGCAGTCGCTGATGAAAGCCCAGTTGCAACGCATTGCTTCCGTTGAAAAGTTGTCTGGTGATGTGGCCGAAATTGTTAATTATGCTCTGCGTTAAACCACTGATGACAGGTTAAATCATGCGACACTGGATGTTGTTGACAAGTGTGCTGTTAATGTTGGGGTGCGCGTCCACCGCCAACAAATCACCAGCTGCAGTTCAGATCCAGGGCCTGAGAATTGAAAACCAGACCATGATGTGGGTATCAGCGGCGAGATTGATGGTTCCCATCACCGGCGGATTTGTTTCATGTGGCAATATCGCGCCTGGTGCCATGTGTTCTACCGGCTTCCCGGAAACCGAATACGGTGGTAATCCAGTGGAAATCACCTGGAGTCAGGGCGGGCAGATTCATTCAACAGGTGAGTTTGAAATCATCATCCCCGACAGCATCGATGTCGACAAGCCAGCCATGGTGCAGGTCATCATTACCGGGCCGGGTTCAGCTGGCGCTGCGTTGCTGCAGTAACTTGAACCGATACTCACATTTGCTTGTCTGACCATTTGAGTGTTTCAGTAGTATACTTAGGTAAATGGGAAGTGGTGGGTGAGCTATTCAATGTTCCCCGTGGCAAAGCTCCCCGTGGTGTTCAGGTACTATTCAGCAAGCTGCTGTTAGGCTTGCCTTCAAGATGCCATTGAGCCGAGAGTTCGGGATGTGAGGTTAGTATGAAAAAGTTATTGTTGATTCCTTTGTTTTTGCTGTTTGGCGGCTGTGTTAGTTATTACACACCTGTCAATGCGGTCGAGGACGGTGTTTATTATGCTGAAGACGATCCGGACTACAATAACAATGCCTATGTCTATAACTACGATTCCTACTATCCATGGGCGTCGATAGACTACTTTTATCTGGGTGCATCACCGTTTTACCCTGCTTACCGTTACCCAACTTACCGCTACGGATATGGTGGTTACGTAGGAGGCGGCTTTTCAATCGGCTTTTCCTCTTTCTATGATCCATGGGCCGCGCCTTATTATGGCTACTACCGCCCTTATGGTATGTATTCACCACGTTATAACTATGGTTATCCGATCTACGCTTATGGCTATGGCTACAATTATGGTGGTTACGGTTATGACGGCTGTCGTTACGGCCACTGTGCCGGACATTATTCAAATGGCGGCCGGGGTCACAATGGCAATGGTCACAATGGCAATGGCCACAATGGCAATGGCCACAATGGCAATCGTTACGCCGACGGCAACAGGAGCCGGGACGGCCAGGGCAACCGGAACAACCGCGGAAATGGCGATGCCGAAAATGGTGATGCCGGAAATGGTGATGATTACGCCCGTCAGCCTAACGACAAGGGTAGCAACAGGGGTCGTGACAGACGCTCTGATCCGGTAACCGGTCGCACAACCCGCTATATATCTACTTCGCCTGACAGTCAGGCAGGTACTCAGGGTATGGTCGTGCGTAGTCGCAGTGATTCCAAACGCCCGCAGAAAAGCCGGACACACAAGGAACGCAACCAACCGGCAGTTAGAAATCAACCGGCAGAAAGAACGCAACGAGTAGAAAGAACGCAACGAGTAGAAAGAACGCAACCAGCAGCAAGAAAGGGTCGTTCGCGTACAATGCCGATTGAGCAACCCCGGTCAGCGCCTCAAACGCAACCACAGTTACAACAGCAATCTCAACAGCAGTCGCGACGCCAGTATCAATCCAGGTCGGCGCCGGTTGCAAACAATCCATCAGCTCAGGGCCGTGATGCAAGAGCTCAGGGCCGTGATGCAAGAGCTCAGGGCCGTGATGCAAGAGCTCAGGTGCCCGCACAGCCAGCCAGAATGCAAACCAGCCAGACGGCACCCAAGCAGGCCAGCGCTCGCTCCAATAAATCCACTGCCCGTGATTCAAGCTCGGGCCGTTCAGCATCAAAAAGCCGTAATCGGGACAAAGACTAAGTCGTCTTTGCCCGGTTCTAACGCTTTCCTATTATTTTCAGTACAATACGCGCTTTCCAAAGTGAAGTGCCATAGTGAATCAATCATCCAGTTTTGACGTTATCGTAATCGGCGGCGGGCACGCCGGTACCGAAGCTGCATTGGCCGCGGCTCGCAGCGGTGCATCTACATTATTGTTAACCCACAGCATTGAAACCATCGGGCAGATGAGCTGTAATCCGGCCATTGGCGGGATCGGCAAAGGTCATCTGGTCAGGGAAATTGATGCACTTGGCGGTGTAATGGCAGCAGCGGCTGATGCGGCTGGCATTCAATTGCGCACCCTTAATTCCAGTAAAGGCCCGGCTGTTCGCGCAACCCGTGCACAGTGCGACCGTAACTTGTATCGTGCCTTCATACGGCAAGCGGTAGAGAATCAGGAAAACCTGAGTATATTTCAACAAGCCGTTGATGATTTGGAATTGCAGGATGACAAGATTGTGGGTTGCCGCACCAGTATGGGCCAGCGGTTCTATGCACCTGCCATCGTACTGACTACCGGTACCTTTCTCGGCGGCAAAATTCACATGGGTGAAAGTCAGGCGGCCGGCGGGCGTGCTGGAGACCCTCCATCCATATCACTGGCCAGGCGGTTGCGGGAATTACCTTTCAATGTTGATCGTTTAAAAACCGGCACACCGCCGCGTATTGATGGTAAAAGTGTCGATTTCAGTCACCTGCAGCAGCAGCCCGGTGACGATCCTCGGCCGGTATTTTCAATGATGGGCTCACACGCCGATCAACCTGAACAGGTGCATTGCTGGATTACCCATACCAATGAACGCACCCATGACATCATTCGTGCGGCGCTGCATCGCTCGCCCATGTATTCCGGTGAAATTGAAGGAGTGGGTCCAAGATATTGCCCGTCCATCGAAGATAAAGTGGTCAGATTTTCTGACCGCGACAGTCATCAGATATTTATCGAGCCTGAAGGTTTGCATACTCGTGAGTTATATCCGAACGGTGTATCTACGAGCCTGCCTTACGATGTCCAGCTTGATTTCATCCACAGTATTGTCGGTTTTGAGAACGCGCATATCACCCGTCCGGGCTATGCCATTGAGTATGATTTTTTTGATCCGCGGGGCCTTAAATCCAGCCTCGAAACCAAACCGATAAGCGGCTTGTATTTTGCCGGTCAGATTAACGGTACTACCGGCTACGAAGAAGCTGCGGCACAGGGATTGGTCGCCGGCATCAATGCCGCGCGCAGTGTACGTGGCGAAGAGCCCTGGGCACCAAGGCGGGATCAGGCCTACATGGGTGTGTTGATTGACGACCTGGTTACTCAGGGCACAAAAGAGCCCTATCGCATGTTTACCAGTCGCGCCGAATACCGTTTGCAATTGCGCGAAGACAATGCCGATTTGCGCTTAACTGAAATCGGCCGTCAGCTTGGTCTGGTTAACGATGAACGCTGGCAGGCTTTGTGCACCAAGCGCACTGCAATCGACGTTGAACAGCAGCGTCTGAACGCAATCTGGGTTACGCCTGATAACGCATTTGGTAAAAGTGTAAAAGATGTTCTGGGTGTTAACCTGAGTAAAGAAGCGCGAGCGCTCGACTTACTCAAACGCCCCGAAATCACCTATTCAGACTTAATGAAAGTCGATGGGATTGGCCCGGGCGCCAGCGATCAGAAAGTAGCCGAACAGGTGGATGTGCAGGTCAGGTACGCAGGCTATGTTACGCGTCAGGCGGATGATGTACAGAAAAGTCAGCGTAATGAAAAAACCAGTATCCCCGGTGATTTTGACTATACCGGCGTCGCTGGACTGTCAGCCGAGTTACAGGAAAAGCTCAGTCACACAAAACCTCAAAGTATCGGTCAGGCTTCAAGGATACCGGGCATGACGCCGGCAGCCATTTCGCTGCTTTTGATCTATCTGAAACGCAAAAGAAACGGGCGCCAGGTGGCCTGAATCAAAGAAAGTTGAAGTATTTTGCTTGAATCACAAATAAGAACAAATAAGAAACGGATGCTTCACCTTTTTTTAACCTGCGAGATGTATTCTAGACGTGTAAGTTGACTGTGCCTGGTACGTTGCATCTCATGACAGGCAATCCCCACACTTCTATGCCTTTAGCGATGTACCTTTTCAAACCCCGCCCTTTGTGACGGGGTTTTTTTTGGCCGCTATTTCCGTGGCGAAGCCCGTTCCGGTACCTATTCCGATGCAGAGCCCGGCAGCGGCACTCAGGCCGCGCTAGCTGCTTCGCGTGCCGATTCCGAATCAGCATCGGGGTCGTTGAATATATCCATATCCAGCTCGTTTTCGCTTTTAGCCACTAAAGTCGTGACCATGCAATCACCGGTGATGTTAACCACGGTGCGGGTCATGTCCAGCAAGCGGTCAACACCCAGAATCAAGGCAATGCCTTCTGGCGGCAAACCAACCTGATCGAGCACACCGGCAAGAACCACCAGTCCGACACCGGGCACGCCGGCAGTGCCGATGGAGGCCAGGATGACCATTACAATTACCATCAGATATTGTGAGAACGACAGATCGATGCCATAAAACTGCGCGATAAAACCGGTTGCGATGCCCTGCATGATGGCAGTGCCGTCCATATTGATGGTGGCACCAAGCGGTACGGTGAATGAGGCAATTTTGTTGCTGACACCGATTTTCTTCTCAACCGTCTCAAGCGTCACCGGTATGGTCGCGTTGCTTGAAGCGGTGGTAAATGCGAAAAGCATGGCTGCTTTTAGTTTTTTCAGAAAAACCACCGGATTCAAGCGTCCAACCAATGACAAAATTGCCGGGTATACAATCAATGCATGGATGAATAATACGGCAAAGACCAATATCACATACCTTCCCAGCGCCACAAAATCAGCTGCGCTGCTGGTGGCAGCCAATATCGCAATCAGGGCAAATACGCCATAGGGCGCAAACTCCATCACAATCTGTACCAGTTTCATGATGACGGTGTTCATGTCATTGAACCATTCGGCCACCCTGACGCCGACTTTTTTAGTCAGCGTGATGGAAATACCCAGCAGTACCGCAAAAAATATGATCGGCAGCATTTCACCCTGTGCCATAGAGGCAATCGGGTTGGTGGGAACCATGTCGATTAAAACTTCTGTGAATGGAGTGGCGGCGGCAATATTGGTTGCAACACTGGCAACAGGGGTTGCGCCGATGCCGGGTTTAAAAATTACTGCCGCCCCAAGTGCCAGCGTGACGGCAATGGCGGTGGTGAACAAATAAAGAACAATGGTCTTGCCACCCACCCGTCCCAGCATCTTTGGATCGGACAGGGAACTCGCTCCACATACCAGCGATATGAACACCAGTGGTACTACCAGCATCTTCAACAAGCTGATAAACACTTGACCAACCACCACAAACAAGCCATCTACCAGCCAGAATTGCGACCATTCAGGGTTGCCTGAAATGTTCAGAACAAACCCGGCAATGGCGCCAAGGATCATGGCAATAAAGATTTTTGCGCTAAGAGACAGTTTTTTATTTGATGCCATTGTGGCTTTCCTTTGAGTGTTTGCTGGGAACTATAACAACAATAATTTGCTTAAACATAGTGGCCATCAGGTATTTTGCGATAGAATCGACCGTTCACACCAGAACCCATGTTTGAATTTTTAAAAGGCTCAAGAATTGAATAATGATCAGACTCCACTTGTCAGCAACTTTATTCGCAACATAGTGCTTAAGGACCTTGAGTCCGGAAAACACACAAAAATTGTTACCCGCTTTCCACCGGAGCCCAATGGACACCTGCATATTGGCCACGCCAAGTCCATTTGTCTGAATTTTGGTATGGCGGCCGAATTCGGCGGCAGCACCAATTTACGCTTCGATGATACCAATCCTTTGAAGGAAAGCGAGGATTTTGCCCAGGCGATCCTGAACGATGTCCGTTGGTTAGGTTTTGAGTGGGATGAATTGCACCATGCTTCCGATTATTTTCAGCAACTGTATGACTATGCGGTGCATCTGATAAAAACCGACAACGCCTATGTTGATTCTCAGGACGCGATGGCCATGCGCAGTAATCGTGGCAGCCTGACCGAGGCGGGCACCGATAGCCCGAATCGCAGCCGTAGTGTTGAAGAAAATATGGATCTGTTTGAACGCATGAAAAACGGCGAGTTTGCCGACGGCGAACACATATTGCGCGCCAAAATCGATATGTCATCTCCGAATATCAATTTGCGTGATCCAGCCATTTATCGCATCAGAAAAGCGGCTCACCACAGAACCGGCAGCGATTGGAATATTTACCCGATGTACGACTGGGCGCATGGTATTTCGGATGCCATCGAGGGTATCACCCATTCATTGTGCACGCTTGAGTTCGAAGATCACCGGCCATTGTATGACTGGTTTTTGGATAACGTGCCGGCGCACTACCACCCTCAACAGATTGAATTCGCGCGTGGCAATATTGATTTTACCGTCATGAGCAAGCGCAAACTGCGTCAACTGGTTGAAGAAAAGCACGTTAACGGCTGGGATGACCCCCGTATGCCAACCATCGCCGGTTTGCGCCGTCGTGGTTATACCGCGCAGGCCATTCGCACATTCTGGAAAGAAGCTGGCGTTTCAAAAGCTGAAAGCACTATTCCCATGGGTGTTTTGGAAAATGCCATTCGCAACGATATGAATGAAAGCGCGCCGCGATTAATGGCGGTGTTGGATCCGATTAAAGTTGTGCTGACCAACTACCCTGAAGATCAGGTGGAGTGGCTGGACGCCGCCGTTCATCCTCAGAAACCGGAGATGGGTAATCGCAAGGTGCCGATAAGCCGTGAAATCTGGATTGAACGGGAAGATTTTATGGAGGTGCCCGCGCGCAAGTATTTCCGACTTCGCCCGGATGGTGAAGTGCGCTTGCGCAATGCCTTTATTATTAAGTGCAACGAGATTATTAAAGATACAGACGGCAATATCATTGAAATTCATTGTGAGTTTGACCCGGAAAGTCGCACCGGCATGGAAGGGGCTTCACGGAAAGTCAAAGGTACCATTCATTGGGTATCTGCATCGGAAGCTGTAAAAGCGGAAGTTCGACTTTATGACCGTTTGTTTAATGTCGCCAACCCATTGGCTGACAAAGAAAGAGACTTTCTCGAGTTTTTGAATCCCGATTCATTGCAAACGGTTAGTCATGCCATGATTGAGCCGGCAATTAAAGATTCGAGGGTGGGTGATTTCTATCAATTCGAACGGGTAGGGTATTTCTCGATCGACCAGGACAGTAGTGACGAAACTGGCCTGGTTCTCAATCGAACCGTTTCATTGCGGGACTCATGGGCGAAGATGAATAAGTAGGGCGGGTGCCGGGTCGGCGGGGTGACTAGCGGCACACTCATAATTACGTTGCTTTTGCTAATATCACGTTTAAACTGGTTAGAAACAGGGAGATAATTATGGTTTGGATTGTTCTGGGTTTAATTGCCGCCGCTATCTTTTTTGCGGTTTCCATTTACAACCGACTGGTTGCCAGTCGCAATCAGTTCAAAAATGCATTTGCGCAGATAGATGTGCAGCTGACGCGTCGCCATGACCTGATTCCGAATCTGGTTGAGACGGCGAAAGGCTATATGAAGCATGAGAAAGAGACATTGGAAGGCGTCATCAATGCACGCAATATGGCAGTTTTCGGTCTGAAAAATGCTTCCAAGGATCCTTCCGACCCGGAAGCGATGAAGCAATTGGCGCAAGCTGAGCAAGGTTTGTCCGGCGCTTTGGGCAAACTGTTTGCCCTGGCTGAAGCTTATCCCGATTTGAAAGCCAACGAAAATATGATGCAGCTCTCCGAAGAATTGACCACCACTGAGAACAAGGTCTCGTTTGCCCGTCAGGCTTATAACGATGCAGTTATGGTCTATAACACGCTACGCGAGTCTTTTCCGAACAATTTCTTTGCCGGTTGGTTTAATTTTCAGCCAGCGGAACTGCTGGAAATCGAAGACGAAGCCAAACGCGAAGTCCCTCAGGTTTCGTTTTAAGCGAATTTATATCGGAGTGGCTGCCAAATCGCGGCGGTCACTCCTGTATAGCCCAGCTGGCTTAAGCACACCACAGTCATGAATTTTTTTGAACATCAGGATAAAGCCCGACGCCAAACGCGCAGATTGGTGTTTTTGTTCATCCTCGCTGTTGTCACTATAGTTGTTGTTATCGACCTGGTCATTCTGGTGGTATTCGGGCTTTCGGATGCAGAAACGCCGCAGAATTTATTCAGTATCGTGACTCTGCAATCCAATGCGCCAATGCTGGCCGGTGGCGCCATTCTAACCACCGTAGTTATCGCCCTTGCCAGTTTGTTTAAAACCGTTGCTTTGCGGTCAGGCGGCGGTAAAGTCGCTCGTGACCTGGGTGGGGTGTTGGTTGAAGCGGATGCCCGAGACCCGTTGCGCCGGCGTTTATACAATGTGGTGGAAGAAATTGCTTTGGCGTCTGGAGTCACTGTTCCTGAAGTATATGTTTTGGAGCAGGAGTCCGGCATTAACGCGTTTGCTGCGGGATTCACACCGGCTGATGCTGCTGTTGCAGTCACCCGCGGCGCACTTGAAAAACTTAATCGCAATGAGCTTCAAGGCGTTATCGCACATGAATTCAGCCATATTTTTAATGGTGACATGCGGCTTAACATCCGCCTGATGGGCGCTCTGTTCGGGATTTTGATCCTGTCCCTGATCGGGCGAAGGGTATTGCATGGTTCTTACTACATGGGCCGCTCACGCAGCAACAATGGCAGTGTTGTGTTGTTGCTGGCCTTTGCAGTCATGATTGTCGGCTATGTCGGTATGTTTTTCGGCCGCTGGATCAAAGCCGCGGTATCAAGGCAGCGGGAATATCTTGCGGATGCCTCGGCAGTCCAATTTACGCGCGATCCAGACGGTATCGGCGGCGCGCTAAAAAAGATCGCGGTCTATTCGGATGGCTCGCTGCTCAATGTCGAAACTGAAGAAATCAGTCACATGCTGTTTGGCAATGGTGAGAAAACCAGCATGTTTGCCACTCATCCGGCGATCAATGATCGTATTAAACGGGTTGTACCCTCATTTACGCCTGAGGATCTGAATCAGCTGGCAGAGAAAATCAAACGCCAGGGTCGATCGCAAGCCGAAAAGGCGGCCCGGGAACTGGAAAAACAAGAGAAAAAGCAGACCGGTGGCGGCATGTTCAATCCCGGCAACCTGGTCGAGCAGATCGGTAACCCGGATTTTTCAAGAATCATGATGGCCGCAGCTCTTGCCGCCTCTATTCCGCCCGAAATCAGCAAGGCGGCGCACTCCAATCAATGGTCCACTGAAATCCTGTTTTACTGTCTGATGGATCACGACAGCGAAATTCGTGAACGACAGTTGCTAATGGTAGCCGAGACAATGGGTTCGGACAGCGAAAGCCGGGTACGAGGTTTACTAAGCGCCGAACCGAATCTCGCACGTCAGCAACGTTTACCCTTGTTGGAAATTTCGATTCCGGAGCTTAAACGCAGGCCACCCGATCACGTCAGCAATGTGCTCAATACTGTTAAAGCCCTGAGTGAAGCAGATGGGCGCATTGGCGTGTTTGAGTACCTGATGGGCAAAGTAATCAGCCAGCACTTGTGGGAAGCTATGAATCCACAACAAGTGAAAATGTCAGGCAAGAAATCCCTGTCTCAGCTGCAGAAGCAGGCTTTAGGGGTTATTGCGGTGCTCGCATCAAAAGGCAACGAGGGTGAAGATGCTGTTGCTGCTGCGTTTCAGGCAGGTAGTGATGTTCTGGGCACTAAAGTTGGCAATGACACGCCGGACACTGACGCCTGGGCTGCTTTTCTGGATGACTCCTTGCCTGCTCTGGACAAGCTCAAGCCGCTAGATAAGGAGATTTTTGTCAACGCCATGATTGCGACCGTTATGTCGGATGACCGCGTTGCCGTATCAGAGCTGGAATTGCTGCGGGTTATCTGCTCTCTGGTCCATGTGCCACTGCCCATGCTAACCGGCGGCGAGACTCTCCAGGCTGTACATGACACTAACTAATTCAACATTGAATCAGCACATTTCTCGGCAATCATGATGGTTGGCGCATTGGTGTTGCCGGAAATCAGGGTTGGCATGATCGAGGCATCAACCACTCGCAGCTGTTTAATTCCATGAACCTGTAGGTCTGAATTGACCACAGCCATCGGATCATCGCCCATTTTGCAGGTGCCAATCGGGTGATACACCGTTTCTGCTTTGCGTCGAATAAAATCAATCCTGTCATCTTTGGTCTTGACCGAATCCTCGGGAAAAATAAAGCCTTCGCGGTGTGCGGCGAACGCTTCCTGCATAAAAATTTCTTTTGAAAGCCGCGCGCATTCCAGCATGACCTCCAGATCACGTTCGTCCTGCAGGTAATTGGGTTGTAGCGAAGCCTTCTCGGTGGGGTCCGAAGACTTCAAGCGGATCTGTCCGCGGCAGTGAGGTCGGAGTTGGCAGGCATGAATGGTCATCCCCCGGCCTGGTAGTTGATTTCTGCCGTGGTTATCCAATAAGGCAGGCAGAAAATGAAATTGGATATCCGGCCGTGAATCTGTTGTCAGGTCGCTACAGACAAACCCGCCGGCCTCGGCCAAATTGGAAGTTGCAGGGCCTTTTTTACCCAGCAGATACCGGATACCCGCCCAGGCATGGTTAAGTTTGTCGTAACTTTGCTTACTGTTTGTGGACATCAACGTGCATATGTCGAGATGATCCTGCAAATTTCCGCCTACACCGGGTAATTCCATCTCTACCTTTATGCCATGCTCACCCAGGTGCTGCCCCGGCCCGATACCGGATAGCATGAGCAGTTGAGGGGAGTTGATTGCGCCTGAGCACAGCAGAACCTCATTGCCCGTGAATCGCACAGTTTCACCTTTGTGGGAAACTTGAACACCGTTGGCCACGCCATCGTCGAGGAGTATTTTTTCGGTCAACGCATGCGTTAATACAGTCAGGTTTTTACGCTTGAGCGCCGGCTTCAGATACGCGACTGCCGAACTGCAGCGTTGACCATTGCGCTGGGTAACTTGATAAATACCAACGCCGGCCTGTTGAGGGCCATTGAAATCGTCGTTCAATGGAAAGCCCAATTGTTCGCCGGCACGGACGAAGTCCCGGCTTAAAGGATTGACATACCTCAGATCCTGAACTGAAAGGGGGCCGCCGACAGCATGTAGGTCAGAGGCACCACGCTGCTGGTCTTCAGAGCGCAGAAAATAAGGCAGCACGCTGTCAAAGTCCCAGCCGCTGTTGCCCAGTGATTGCCAATGGTCGTAATCTTCAGGCTGGCCGCGGGAATAGATCATCGCGTTAATAGAGCTGGAACCGCCCAGGATTTTGCCACGAGGCCAGAACAGCTTGCGATTGTTCAATCCCTGCTGAGGCTCTGTCATATAGGTCCAGTTAATCTTCTGGTTATTGCGCAATTGCCAGAGCCCGGCGGGCATGTGAATAAACGGGTTGTTGTCGGAGCCGCCTGCTTCCAACAGCAGCACGTGGTTGGCAGGGTTTTTACTCAAACGGTTGGCCATCACACAGCCAGCAGAGCCGGCGCCAACGATGATGTAATCAAATTCCATATACTTGCCCTGAATCCTTCGCTAGAACCACTTATTTTTCCAGAATATCAATAATATTGCGACACCCACACTGGCCATTATGCCTACCACGATGTTGAAAGCGTGTGCATTTTCCAGCCCGGGAAGTCCGGCAACGTTCATGCCGAATAAGCCTGTTAAAAATGACAATGGCAAAAAGATCGCAGAGACAATCGCAAGTAGAAACATTTTGCTGTTCTGGTTGTGCGCCAGCAGGTTGAGAATTTCTTCCTGTGCCAGCATTGCCCGCTCGCGAGCCAGATCAAGTTCTTCTACAAAAAAGGTCATCTGATTGGCGCTTTCATTCATTTCCATGCGGTCCTGATCAGACAATATGTCGCGGGGCATTCTGGAAAGCCGGTCGAAGGCATCACGTTGCGGTGCCAGATAGCGTCGAATGTGCGCACTGCGTCGCCTGATAACCGAAAACTGCGCCCGCTCCGGCGCCCGTGCATCCTTCTGTAGTTCCAGTTCTCTGGTATCCAATTGATCGGCTATTTGATTGACCACCTCACCGATTCTGTCAATCATGCGCTCCGAAACCTGTGAGAGAAATTGGCCCACGTCCTTAGGTCCAGAGCCATTGTCGAGGTCATTTCTGACGTCAGTAACGGACAACAGTCTGCGTCTGCGAATGCTAACGATGAAGTCTTTTTCCAACCAGATTCGCAATGTCACCATGTCCTCAGCATCCGAGTCGGGGTTGCAATTGACACCTCTGAGCATCGCCAGTATGCCGTTCTTGTATTGAATGCTTCTTGGCCGGGTGTCTGATTCCAGCATGGCCTCGACAATCGAGGGGTCTATGCTACTGTCTTCCAACAACCATTTGCACGCCTGGGGGCTGGTAAAGTCGAGATGCACCCACAGCACTTCTTTGGCCTGCATGGCGCCTTTTATTTCTGACCATTTCAGTTCTTGTCCACCACCCTTGCCATCAAGCAGGTAGGCGCAAACCAGTCCGGTTTCTTTGTCTTCGCTGAGTGTGTTCACATTAATTCCATGGTCAGAGAGTTCATCAGAACCCATTTTGATTCGTCTAGGCTTGCTTTTAGTTCGTCGGAACTTGTTTCCAGCAACAGTTTAAAACTTATCTGGGTGTTAGGACCAAAAATTTTCTACAATACCGGTCTGCATGAAAATGAGGGATTGCTTTGACTTTAACGAGAATATCACTGGGGAATCCGGTAGCTGTGATAGTTGCAGGCATTCTGGTTGTCATTTTTGGCACGCTGAGCCTGATGCAGTTGCCCATTCAGATGACACCCGAGATTCAACGCCCGGAGATTTCCATTCAGACGCCGTGGCGTGCATCCGCACCCAACGAAGTTGAGTCTGAAATTATTGAGCCCCAGGAAGACGTGCTCAGGAGTGTTCCCGGCCTTATTAAGATGACGTCCAATGCCAATTTCGGCAGCGGCTCGGTGTTGCTCGAGTTTTCTATTGGCACCGATATGAACCGGGCGTTAATCGAAGTCATGAACCGTCTCAATCAGGTGCCCCGATATCCTGTTGATGCACTTGAACCGGTGATCAGCCTGGGCGGGAATGATTTCAGTAAAATAATTGCCTGGTTTGCGGTCACAAAGAAGCCTGGTAATGAAACTCCAATCGCGTCGTACCAGGATTTTGTTGAAGACAATATCGTCACTAAAATTGAACGCGTTAACGGGGTATCCAAAACCGGTGCTTTTGGCGGCCGTGGACATGAAGTCAGAATAACATTTGACCCCTTTAAGGCAGCCAGTGTAGGGCTTGATTTAACTGCTGTGTCTGGCGAGCTAGGTACCAACGCCAATGTTTCCGCTGGTAGTACTGAGGTCGGGCGACGCGAGTACACGGTGCGATTCAGTGGCAAATATGAAGTTGAGGCATTGGGCGATCTGGTGTTGCAGTGGCGTGATGGCAAACCTATACGTTTGAAAGATATTGCACGGATTGAAATGGTCATGATGGACCCTTCCTCGATCTTGCACCAGAATGGCAGCGCTTCGATTGCGATCAATGTGACACCTGAGACCGGCGTTAACGTGTTGGAGGTGATGGCTGACTTAAAGGCCACGGTTGCAGATCTTGCCGCTAACGAACTGGATCGGGCAGGGCTTTTAATCGAGCAGAATTACGACCAGACCTTGTACGTTACCTCTTCAATCAAAATGGTGCGTAACAACCTGCTGATCGGCATGTTTCTGGCAGTGGTGGTGCTGTGGTGGTTCTTGCGCAAGTTCAGGGCTACCTTGATTGTGGCTTTGTCGATCCCTTTGTGTTTGTTTGCATCGTTTCTGGTGCTCAATATTGCCGGTCGTACGCTCAACATCATTTCTATGGCTGGTTTGGCTTTCGCCACTGGCATGGTTCTGGATGCGGCTATAGTTGTATTAGAAAATATTTTCCGTCAGCGAGAAGATGGCAGGCAGGGTGATGAAGCCTCAGAACGAGGCACTCAACAGGTATTTGGCGCCTTGGTAGCCTCGACTGCAACCACAGTCGCCATTTTTATGCCGGTGGTGTTTTTGCAAGATGAGGCCGGCCAATTGTTCAGTGATCTGGCAATTACTATCTCTGCGGCTGTGACAGCATCCTTGATTGTGGCTGTAACCGTTTTGCCTTCTGCAGCTTCCAACTGGGTAAGAGGTGAAGCGATTGTAGATATTCATCGCCATTGGTGGCGCTGGGCGACTGATCACATCATGCAGTGGACCGATACGCCGACCCGTCGTCGTTCGTGGGTGGCCCTGCTGACCATTGTGCCTTTGTTCTTGGTCATGTTGTTGACCCCGTCGGCTGATTATCTGCCTGAAGGCAAGCGGAACTTTATTTTCGGCTTCATGGTGGCACCTCCCGGGCTGGGAATCGAAACCGCCAAGAGAGAAGTGATGGATGTAATGGACGACCGTCTGGCACCTTACATCAATGGTGAAGATCCCTTGCAACTGGAAAGTTATTTTGTCGGTTCGGCCAAGGGTTTCGGGACTTTTCTGGGCGGTCGGGCAGTCAATGACGAAGACGTGGATGGCTTGATTGGCGTGTTCAACAGCAAAATCCTGACCGGGTTTCCGGATACCTTCGCCTTTGCCAACCGCAGTTCGCTATTCGGGGGTTCCCGAGGCGGTCGTCAAATCAATGTCGATCTGCATGCCGAATCGTTTGATTCTTTGATTCGTGCGGGGCAGGTCGGTTTCGGGCTGATTCCGCAAATACTGCCCGGTGCGAACGTCAGACCTGTGCCCGGCCTTGAACAAGCAGAACCGGAACTACGCTTGATTCCCGATGATCGCTTGATTGCTGAGGTGGGCTGGAATCGCTCGCGCATGGCCACGGTGATTCGAGCAATGGGGGACGGTGCATTTATGGGTGAGTATTTCGATGGCACCCGCCGCTACAACGTCATTTTGCGTGCTGAGGAATGGCACACGCCAGAAGAACTGGCCGCCTTGCCAGTGGCTACCGCTAACGGCTCCATTCAAACCATTGGCGAATTGGCCAAGGTGACGCGAACGGCAGGGCCTTCACAAATTCTCAGGGTGGATCGCAAGCGCACATTGACGCTGCAAGTCACACCGCCCTCAGGCATGGCACTGGAAGATGCCATTGATGCCCTCAACGAAAAAGCGCTTCCCGAAATTATGGCGGCGCTACCGAAAAACGCCTCCATTCAGATGCGCGGAACGGCTGAAGCGTTAAGCGAAGCGCTGAAAAGTATGGCAGGTAGTTTCACATTAGCAGTGATAATTTTATATCTTTTGATTTCGGCACTGTTCCGCTCTTTCAAAGACTCCTTACTGGTGATTCTGACAATCCCGATGGCCACTGTGGGTGGCATCATTGCCTTGCGATTAATGGATTTGGCAATTGCCTCCAGCGGCGGTCAGAAAATGGATCTATTGACCATGATTGGTTTCGTTATACTGCTGGGACTGGTTGTGAACAACGCTATTTTGCTGGTTTACCGGGCACGTGATGGCGAACGCGAGGGCATGTCCAGACGGGCTGCAGTGGAAAGTGCAGTCCGATTGCGTTTGCGACCCATCTTGATGAGCACCATGACCAGTATTTTTGGCATGTTGCCTTTGATGTTGATCCCAGGTTCTGGCACCGAGCTGTATAGGGGCATCGCCACGGTTATCGTAGGTGGCATGCTGGTAAGCACCCTGTTTACGCTTATTTTGCTGCCAAGCCTGTTGCGCGCCAGGGAAGAACAATTTCCCGGCAGCAAACCAGCGACAATTTGAACAAAACACATATGGATTTTGGCGTTATGAGAAAACGATTTCTTCATGCTCTGGTGATAATGCTGGCAGCAGCAACAGCTTCAGCAGCATTTGCGCAAAACGGCAGGCCACCGGCCAATGTTCGCATTGCGTTAGCCGAAACACAGTTGTTGGCGCCCGTAACGCTGGTGCCTGGCACGGTAGTTAGTCGCGATGATGCCAGACTATCCGCTGAGGTAAGTGGTCGGCTGCTGGAAGTTGCAGATGTCGGTACTGTGGCCAAAAAAGGTGACGTCATTGCTGAGATAGAAGACACCTCCATCAAACTGCGTAAAGATGAGCAGCAAGCTGAAGTGGTCCGTGCACAGGCGCGCTTTAAATTCCTTGAAAGCGAGGAAGGTCGTTATGTAAAACTGGCTGCGTCCAATCTGGCAGCAGCTACCAAGCTGGATGAGACCCGTTCAGACCGTGACGTGGCCGGTGGCGACCTGGCGGTCGCAAAATCAAGACTCGCACAAATTGAATACCAGTTATCGCGGACCCGGATCAGAGCACCATTTGATGGCATTGTCGTTGAGCGTTTGATGATGCCAGGTGAACGTGTTGATACCGGAAATAACGTCGTTCGCATGGTTGATCAACAATCCCTTGAGGTGGTGGCGCGGGCACCATTGGCGTACTACAGGTATTTGAGCCCGGGGCAGGATCTTGAAATCCGCGCGGGCGAGATGATCGATACCGGCAAGGTTCGCACTGTGGTGGCGGTTGGCTCGGAAAATACACATCAATTTGAGTTAAGGCTGGATATTGCCAGTAACATGTTTCCGGTCGGTCAGACATTACGTGTTGCTGTGCCGACTTCCAACGTAAGAGACGCGCTGGTCGTTCCGCGTGATGCATTGGTGTTACGACCTGATGGCATATCGGTTTTTGTGATCGATCAGGATAAAAAATCAAAACAGGTGTCTGTTACGACCGGTATCGGTACGGGCGACAAAATCGAAGTGGTTGGCGATATTCATGATGGAGACACCGTGATTGTCCGAGGCAATGAGCGCTTAGGACCTGGTCAGACTGTGAACGTGTTGCCGGACCTCTAGCATTTGAACCTGATCAATATCCACAAGGGTGAGTGGTCGAAATTTCTGCTCGCTTTTGGATATTTTTTCTTTTTATTGGCCGGCTATTTCATGTTGAGGCCAATTCGCGGCACGATTGCGGCCAACCAGTCTGATCATTTGCACTGGCTGTACACCGCCACGTTTATATCCATGCTGTTTTTGATACCGGTGTTCGGCTGGTTGGTGTCAAGATTTCGCCGTGGCCGCTTTGTGCCGGGCATCTATTTGTTTTTTATCTCCAACCTGCTGCTGTTTGCCTTTCTCTTCAAGGGTGATGCGACTGGCGAATGGGTGCAGTACAGTTTCTATGTCTGGCTGAGCGTTTTTAACCTGTTTGTGGTGTCGATTTTCTGGAGCTTTATGGCGGATATATTTCATCCGGATCAAGCTCAGCGATTATTTGGCAGTATCATGGCCGGCGGTAGCCTGGGGGCCATTTGCGGTCCTTTGATCACTGCTAACCTGGTGGCAAGCATCGGTTCTGTCGGGGTCATGGCTATTTCTATCGCGTGTTTGCTGACAGCCACCGGCTTTAGTATTTTTCTGGGGCGTTTCGAGCGAAGCCACCACCAGAACCAGCCGGCAAAAATCATCGGCGGCAGTGTCTGGGAAGGCGCGGTGAAAGTATTTCAATCCAGGTACTTGCTGTTGATCTGCCTGTTGATGTTGTCGCATAACATGGTGTCTGTGTTTCTGTACAACGGTCTCGCGGTGCTGGTTGATCAGAACATAATCGGCTTTGCCGAGCGCACGCGTTTTTTCAGCTATATCGACCTGATGGTGCAAGTCATCGCCTTCGCGTTGCAATTTGTGATTACCTCCAGGTTGGTGGTTTATCTTGGCATGCCACGGACTGCTATTTTGCCACCTGTGCTTTTGGCGGCGGGTTTTGTGTTGCTGGGTAGTTCGATGGGAATTGTGCTGTTTGCGGGTGTGCAGGTCGCACAGCGAGCATTGAATTACGGTCTGTTGGGGCCGGTTAAAGAAATGCTGTTTACGGTGGTCGATCGTGAAGCTAAATATAAAAGCAAAAATTTTATAGATACCGTGGTCTACCGGGGCAGCGATGTCACCGCAAGCTGGATGTTCAAGGGGATGCTGACGGCCGGTCTGTCGCTCAGCCAGATTGCCTGGCTTTATCTGCCTTTGATTGCCATCTGGACTTTTGGCGCCTGGAAGTTGGGTAAAGTTTATGTCTATCTAAAAGAGCAGTTGGATGCAGGCACCAGCCAGGATTCTGGAGTCGGGCAGGATTCACGCGCTGTGCAGGATTCAGGCACCGGGTAAGAAGCGGATACCATTGGAGGTGGCAACTGACTCTACCTCGCATTGGTAGAGTCTCTCGAGGCTTTGTTGGCTGAGCATTTCTTCTGCCGGGCCTGCTTGCCACTGCCCGTCACCGAATAACATCAGAATATGACTGCAATATCGCGCAGCCAGGTTAACATCGTGCAAGGCCGCGAATGCGGCGCGCCCCTCGTTAACGACCAGCCTTTCCATCTGATTCATAATGCGAATCTGGTGCTTGATGTCCAGGTGGTTGGTGGGTTCGTCCAAAAGCAGAATCTTTGCTTCCTGAACCATCAATGATGCAAATGCCAGGCGGCGTGCTTCCCCGCCGGACAGCCCTGTTACGCTGCGGTTTTCAAAACCTTCAAGGTCTACCGCTTTCAAAGCCGCCGCAGCTTTAAGTTGGTCATCGGCGCCTTCACGCTCCCAGTAGCCAAGGTGTGGGTGCCGACCGGTCAGAGCAGTATCCATCACACTGGCGTCAAATACGTAGACGGTATGCTGCTGTAGCATGCCCAGTAGTTTTGCGATGGCGCGTCTGGGTAGCGTATCCAGATTCTGGTTCTCCAGCATCACTTCGCCGTGATCTGGTGCGCTGAGACCAGCCAGACATTTAAGTAACGTGGTCTTCCCTATCCCGTTGGGGCCCAATAAGCCCCAAAATTGCCCCGCAGATATTTGCAGATTCAGGTCGTTGCAGATGGCTTTGCCACCGATACTAACGTTCAGGGATTGGCAGGAAAGCTGTGTCATACGCCGGTCAACCTGGCGCGGTTTAGCAGCAACAAGAACAGCGGCACACCCAGTAGCGCTGTAATCACACCCACCGGCAATTGTTGCGGACTAAGTACCGTGCGTGCCAGCGTATCGGACATCACCAGAAACAAGCCGCCGAACAGGGTTGCTGCCGGGATCAAAATGCGGTGATCACTACCCACCAGCAAGCGCATCAAATGCGGCACAATCAAGCCGACAAAGCCGACACTGCCGGCGATTGATACGGCAGTGGCGGTTAAAACCGAGGCCAGCAGGTAAACGACCCACAATAAGCGGCGGGTTGGTTCACCCAATAATTTGGCGGTGGTTTCCCCCATCGCCAACACATTCAGGCTGCGGGCAAGACCCATGGTAAGAATGAAACTAATAGCCAGCACAACGATCGTCCAGATGGGCAATTTGGCGTAACTCAAATCGCCCATCAGCCAGAACAACATGCTGCGCAGACTATTATCCGGGCTTACCGAAAGAATCAGGCTGATCAAGGCTGCCCAGCCTGAGGCCGTCACTACGCCGGTAAGTAGCAAACGGGTGCCGCTCCAGGGGCCGGTGCCCCGAGCAAGCCCGAATACGATCAGAATCGAAACCAGCGAACCTGCCAATGCCAGCCAGGGTAAAAACACCACTGCTGTGCCCAGCAACATTCCCAGCAGGGTTGCAAATGCGGCTCCGCCCGACACGCCGAGCACATAGGGGTCGGCTAAAGGGTTACGCAACAATACCTGCATAAGACATCCGGACATGGCCAGCATGGCACCAACAAACCAGGCGGCCATCGCGCGTGGTAGCCGCAAACGCCAGATCAATTCGCCTTGTTGGCTCGCCGAGTCGCCTATAGCTGTCCACCACTGTTGCCAGCCCATGGGGATTGAGCCTATCGCGCTGGCCAGAAACAGGCTGGCAACAGATAGCAGCAGCAAAATAAACAGCAATAATCGGTGAGATGTAGTTGGAATCATTTTGCAGGATTGATTAACATGGCTTGCATATAGATAATCTAAAATTATCTCACGAAACGCCTGCTGTCAGTAAAAACGGATGCCACTTGAAGCACAAGACTAAACACCTATGATCGATTCGGATGGATTCAGGCTCAACGTTGCCATGGTGGTTATGAAAAATGACGGCAAGGTATTCTGGGCACAACGCAACAACACTGACGGATGGCAATTCCCTCAAGGTGGCATGAACTCGGATGAAACACCGATCGAGGCCATGTACCGGGAATTGCGTGAAGAAACCGGTCTGCAGGCCAATCAGGTTGAACTATTGGGTTCTACGCCCGGTTGGTTGCGCTATCAGTTACCAAAGCGTTACCAGCGTTCCAAAAGCAAACCATTGTGCATTGGGCAGAAGCAGGTCTGGTTTCTGCTGAAGTTGTTGGATGATAACTATCAATTTGATTTCAATTTGACCCCTGAGCCCGAGTTTTGTGATTTCCGCTGGGTTAATTTCTGGTATCCCGCTGATAACGTCATCCGGTTCAAGCGTCAGGTTTATCGCCAGGCACTGACGCTGCTGGAGCCATTGAAACCACTCTGATAGACCGTTTGGAGCCTCCACCAGAATTTGTGGCCAATTAGTTGTCTTATTTCCTGTCGATTTGCACCACACCGATATTTCTGTATTCCCTAATTGACAATCATTCTCATTTACATTTAGAATGTCCGGCATACCTTGCTGTGTTGTTACAGTCCGGGAAAGAAGAGGCAGGAAATGTACGTTTGTATTTGCAATGCAGTAACCGATTCTCAAATTCGCAACGCGGTTGACAACGGCGTGCGCAATTTGAAACAGTTGTCGCGTCTTAATGGATGCGGTGTTACTTGTGGTTCCTGTCGGGAAGTGGCTTCAGAGGTTATCCAGCAGGCTGTTGCCGAAAATCGTCAACAGGCGTTCGGCTTGCCAATTCTACAGATGGCTTGATTTGGCACTTCTTTTTCACCCATTTGCCGCCTGATTACTCTGCCTTGGCGGGTTGATAAAACTGCAGGTGAATTCAACACCTGATAAAATCATCACAAATCTTTATAATAACGTATCAGCGAATAAAGCTGTCGTTAAGTCGTTGGCCTGTGCGGTCAATTCAATCGAATCAAGGAGTCAAGTCATCATGAAAGGTGATCGCAAAGTAATTGAGTTTCTTAATGCTGCATTGAGAAACGAATTAACCGCCATCAATCAGTATTTTTTGCATTCCCGGATGTACAAAGATATGGGCCTTAAAGAGTTGGCCGACCACGAATACGAAGAATCCATCGATGAAATGAAGCATGCCGATGAACTGATTGAGCGTATATTATTTCTTGAAGGTTTGCCGAATCTACAGGATCTGGGCAAGCTCAGAATCGGTGAAAAACCACACGAGATGCTGAAATGCGATCTGGATCTGGAAATGGATGCACTACCTCTTTTACGTGACGCAATCGCCTACTGCGAAGAAAATCGTGACTACGTTAGTCGTGATGTATTCGATGGCATTCTTGTGTCAGAAGAAGAGCATGTAGATTGGTTGGAAACCCAGTTGGAGTTAATCACAAAAGTGGGTATTGAGAATTACTTACAGGCAAAAATGAGCTAACAGCGTATGTTCAATCACAGTAGCCAGCCATGTACCTTTGAAAGGGATTGTGCCGTTGTCATGATTCCTGCAGGCGATGAGCTAACGTTGCCTGCCGGAACCGTTGGATATATCACTCAATCACTGGGAGGTAGTTTTACGGTATTTGTGGATGGTAATTTGTTTCGTGTTGCCGGTGTGGATGCAGATGCTATTGGTAAAGAGGCTGTTATGCCGCCTTCATTGTCTGATGATGCCAGCGATGACGATGTAGAAAAGCTGGTCTGGTTGCAGATGAAAACGGTTTACGACCCGGAAATCCCCGTCAATATTGTCGACCTGGGCCTGGTTTATAGCTGCGAGTTAAGTAAAAACGAACAAGGGATGAGGAATGTATCTGTCACCATGACGCTGACGGCGCCCGGTTGCGGGATGGGTGAAATTATCGTTGAGGACGTGCGCAGCAAAATTCGGATTATCCCCACCATTGATAAGGTGGATGTTGAGTTGACGTTTGAGCCGTTGTGGAACTACCAGATGATGACAGAGGCGGCCAAACTCGAAACCGGCATGCTTTAAGCAGATGTCCTTGCCACCATTGCACTGCATTGTTGAGCAGGGCACTTATTAAACTCCCCCGCTAAAGCAGGGGAGTATTAGTGGATCTCGATTTTAGCCCGGATTCCGGGTGTAAATCAGGCGGCCTTATCGGTGGCCTTTTTGTGGCCCTTTGCAGCAACACCCAATTGAATTTCGCTCTGATCAAAATCATCAACGGCGATGATTTCCTCAACCATGGCACGAACTTCTTTTAGCTCTTTGGCTTCAACCGCGGTGATAATCGACTTGGACAAAGCTTCGTCCAAATGATTTTTCCAGTTAGCTTCATCCAGCTGGCCGGCCCGCAATGCTTTCAGAATGCGGCGTTCGACTGGCTCACAAGCTATAACCCGCGGCAGTGCTGCCTCAAGTATGCCTATTGGATTGCTAATGTCCTGCGGAATATAGGCGCCCATAGTCAGCCGGTCGCGAGTTTCTGATGGTGACAGCAGCAGCTGAGCAACTTTATGTCCGAGGCGGTCGCCAGGTTGCTTCTCGTGGCGCCCCAGTGGGAAGATAACCAGGCTTAGCAAAATGCGGAACGCCCGGTTTGGAAAATTGTCGATCATGGTTTCCAGCGCAGTCTGAATTTTGAACGTTGCATCATGAAAAGCCCAGGCCAGGATAGGTTGGTCAGCTGCTGGCCTGCCCTGTAGCTCATATCGCTTTAACATGGCAGAACAAATATACAATTGGCTGAGGACATCACCCAGACGACCTGAGATATGCTCTTTGTGCTTGAGTTTACCGCCCAAAGTCAGCATGGCAATATCTGACGCAAATGCCAGGGAGGCCGAATAGCGCGAAAGTTTGCGATAGTATTTGCCGGTTTTTCCATCCGATGGCACAGCTTTGAAGCGCGCCAGGCTCAATCCCAGAAACATACTGCGAGCAGCATTGCTGATGCTATAGCCGATGTGGCCAAACAGCAGCTTATCGAATTCTTTCAGACCTTCTTCCTGGTCCGACATGGCAGCGGCAGCCATCTCTTTCAATACGAATGGATGGCAACGAATGGCTCCCTGGCCGAATATCATCATACTGCGGGTAAGGATGTTGGCGCCCTCAACCGTGATCCAGATAGGTGCACCCTGCCAGGCCCGACCAAGATAGTTGCGCGGCCCGAGAATAATGCCCTTGCCGCCGTGGATATCCATGGCGTCAGTGATAATGGAGCGGGTCATTTCGGTCGTATGATACTTGGCAATTGCGGAAGGTACAGCGGGTTTCTCACCCATGTCGACTGCTGATGCGGTCATGCGGGACAGTGCGCTGGTGGCGTAGGTATGCCCTGCAATGCGGGCAAGAGCTTCTTCTATGCCCTCAAAGCGGCCAATTGGCAAATTGAACTGCTTGCGTATACGTGCGTAAGCGCCGGTTGCGCGCGCCACCAGTTTGGCGCCGCCGGCAGAACTCGAAGGCAAAGTAATAGCACGACCCACCGATAACAGCTCTATCAACATCTTCCAACCTTCACCTGCACGTTCAACGCCGCCAACCAGTGTGTCCAGCGGGACAAACACGTCTTTTCCGCGGATTGGTCCGTTGTGGAATGGAACATTCAGGGGGAAATGGTGCCTGCCAATTTCCATGCCGGGTGTTGATCTCGGTACCAGAGCCAGACTGATGCCCATGTCTTTTTGGGTGCCGACCAGGCCTTCTGGGTCGTACATTCTGAAGGCCAGGCCAACGAGCGTGGCGACGGGGGCGAGGGTGATATAACGTTTGTCAAAATTCAAACGCAAACCCAGCACTTCCTTGCCCTCGTACATGCCTTTGCAAACTATGCCGGTATCCGGAATAGAGGTTGCATCGGAGCCAGCTGTAGGCCCGGTCAGGCCGAAGCAGGGCATTTCTTTGCCATTGGCAAGACGTGGCAGGTAAAAATCTTTTTGCTTTTGAGTACCGTAGTGAACCAGCAGTTCAGCTGGTCCCAATGAGTTAGGTACAGCGACGGTGGCACCTGCAATCGGGCAAGCCGAAGAGATTTTCTGCAGTACTGCCCGGTGCGCCAGGGCGGAGAAACCCAGGCCGCCATATTCGGTCGGGATGATCATCCCGAAAAAACGGTTTTCTTTTAGATATGTCCAGACTTCAGGGGGCAGATCTGCCAGTTCGTGGGTGTTTTTCCACGGGTCAAGCATGGCGCAGAGCTCTTGAACCGGGCCGTTGACAAATGCTTGTTCCGCTTCGGTCAGTTCAGGCCACTTCATATCCAGTAACGTGTGCCAGTTCGGGTTGCCGGCAAACAATTCGCCTTCCCAGCCAACTGTTCCGGCTTCCAGTGCAACCTGTTCGGTGTCTGAAAGCGCCGGCAACATCTTGCGGTACAAATCAAGAAATGGCTTCGACAACTTCTCTCTGCGCAGCGAGTCAATGTTCAGCGGTACCGCAACCGCAGCGAACACGATGGCCAAGAGGGTTATCGCAATGATTGAAACATCAGTAAATAAAGCAAAGCCAACTAAAGTAGCCGCTATAGCAACGGTCCAGGGCAGCAATCGCATCTCGTGGTAAGCGGCGGCTATCGATACAGCCAGTAACGCAACAATCAGAATCCAAAACATTAGAAACCACCTCAGTAAATTATTCCATACGCAAGAGTATGGTAAATACCGCTACATGAGTCAACAGTTCTTTGGTGCTTGATTTAACTTGCTGCTTTTGTAGCGACCGCTTGTCGGGTATGCTTGCCAACTCGATTAACAAAAGTACTGCAGGCTTACCTTTGCTACAACATACTGTTACAAAAAAAGAAAGATCAACGCTCAGCGCAGGCGATTGGGAGCAGAAAGCACTGGCGCTTATTGCTGAGAAAGGTATTCGTGCAGTAGCTGTTGAGTCGTTGGCTCGCCGTATGGGTGTGACCAAAGGCAGTTTTTACTGGCACTTTCCGAATCGTGACGCTTTGTTGGAGCAATCCTTGCTGCGTTGGGAAAAGCATGATCAGGATAATTTAAAAACCTCTTTAGGCCTGATTACTGATCCGCGTGAACGCCTGCGCTCATTTTTCCGGCGAACCGGGCAGGAAAAACTAACCCATAACGTCTATAGCGCATTGTGCATTGCCTCGGACCACCCTCAGGTAGAGCCCTTGCTGGAACGGGTTGCAGGGCGTCGCATGCAGCATATTGAAGCAGCTTTTCGTGAGATCGGATTCAAAGATGCCGAAGCGCGGCATCGGGCGCGGCTGACTTACTCAACCTACCTCGGGTTTTTACAGTTGCAACGTCAGCACCAGGCTCCCAACTTGAGCTCGGAAGAATTTGAAGCCTATATGACGCATGTGATTGATACCCTGATTCCCTCCTGATCGGCGTGTTTGCCTGAGTATCCTGTTTTTGCCACTGCTTATTCGGGATTCGCAATAAATTAACCCTCCATAGGGGCGGATATTGGCACGGTCCTGTGAGATAATGCTGGTCTAATTTTGCTGTCGAGATGAAGAGGTAGAAACGTGACCAGTAATCAGGTTTTGAAGCACTGGGTTGAAGAAGTAAGTGTTCTCACCAAGCCGGATAACATCCATTGGTGTACAGGTAGCGACGAAGAAAATAGCAAACTGACCGAAGAAATGTTGGCTACTGGAGATTTTCTCGAGCTCAATCAGGACACAAATCCCGGATGTTACTTGCATCGCTCCAGTCCGGACGATGTAGCGCGTGTAGAGCATCTGACTTTTATCTGTTGCACAGAGCGCGAGGATGCAGGGCCAAACAACCACTGGATGGATCCTGCGATTGCCAAGGCCAAAATGCATGACCTTTACGACGGTTGCATGCAAGGCCGCACACTCTACGTTGTCCCTTACTGCATGGGCCCGATTGATTCGCCGCTGTCGCGCTGTGGTGTAGAGATTACTGATAGCCCATACGTAGTTGCCAACATGCGACTGATGACGCGCATGGGTAGTCCTGCATTGGCTCGAATTGAGCGCGAAGGCACGTTTGTCAAAGGCCTGCATTCGATTGGCGAACTGGATCCGGAGCGTCGCTTTATCATGCATTTCCCTGAAGAGCTGATGATTCAAAGCTTCGGCTCGGGTTATGGCGGTAATGCGCTGCTTGGCAAAAAGTGCCACGCTCTGAGAATTGCCAGTTACCAAGCTCGCACAGAAGGCTGGCTGGCCGAACACATGCTGATTGTCGGTATCGAAAACCCGCAGGGTGAAACACACTATATTGCAGCTGCTTTTCCATCCGCTTGTGGCAAAACCAATCTTTCGATGCTGATCCCGCCTGCAGAATATAAAGGTTGGAAAGTGTGGACCGTTGGTGATGATATCTGCTGGATGCAACCAGGTGAAGATGGCCGCATGTGGGCGATAAATCCGGAGGCTGGCTTCTTCGGTGTAGCTCCCGGTACTGGCGCTAAAACCAATCCCAATGCGTTGGCGATGCTGAATAAGGACGCCATTTTTACCAACGTTGGTCTTACGGCTGACAATCAGCCCTGGTGGGAAGGTAAAGATGATCAGGTACCTGTTACTGATTGGCATGGCAATCCTTATGACCCGGCTAAAAGCAAGGCAGCCCACCCCAATTCCCGTTTTACTGTATCGATGAAGCAGTGCCCGACATATTCTGACAGGGCTGAAGCCGCTCTCGGTGTGCCTTTATCCGCGATCATATTCGGAGGCAGGCGGGAACGGCTGGTGCCGCTCGTGATGGAGAGTAAGTCCTGGCAGCACGGTGTGTTGCTTGGCGCCAGCATGGCGTCTGAAACCACTGCTGCAGCCACTGGCGCGGTTGGTGTTGTGCGTCGTGATCCAATGGCCATGAAGCCTTTTTGTGGCTATAACTTTGCTGATTATTGGACGCATTGGCTGTCTTTTGCAGATCGCGCCGATAACCTGCCCTCTATTTTCCATGTCAATTGGTTCAGAAAGGATGACAATGGTAAATTCATGTGGCCGGGTTTTGGCGACAATATGCGCGTGCTTGAGTGGATCATCAATCGTAGCAAAGGCGAAGCTGAGGTAACCGAAACCGCGATTGGCGGGCTGCCACATGCGGCTGATATCAACATTGACGGTCTGAAAACAGATGACGCAACGTTGAGCGCCTTATTGGCGGTGGACAAGCCGGCCTGGGCGGAAGAAGTCGCTCAAATCAAAGAGTACCTTAAGCAATACGGTGATCGCTTGCCGGCGGAAATGCTCGCTGAATTGGACAAGGTGTCAGGCGCGCTGAATTCCGCAAGCTGACCATTAAGCAACTCGTTCAGGGCTGCTCCGGCAGCCGCCGCGGTCCTGAATTCCGGCACACGCATCATCGCCCAAATAGCTTGCAGTATGCAGTCTGCACACGCTCGTGCGCTAAGAACTCTTGTTCTCTGGCGTTGTCGGGTGTATTGGTGATTTAATTACAGGATGATGGCTTTGGCTTTGAGGAACGAATCAGTTCAGGCGTTATTGACGGTGGCTTTATTGCTTCTCAGCAGCCTCGCGTTCGCAGACAACCTGGTGCTGAATATTCGGGGCTTGAAAAATGATGAGTTGGTCAAGAATGTGGAAGCTCATTTCGGTAGTAAATGGGTTTCTGCCACCAGCATGGCATCACAACACAGGCGCGAAGGTTTCCTTGTCATCGCCGAAGAAAGCGTGGCAAAGTCTTTACGGCCATATGGTTATTATTTCCCTCAAATAGACAGTTCTCTAAAAAAGCTCGCGGATAAGACCTGGGAACTTGATTTGCGTATCGATCCTGGGCAGCCAATTGAGATACGGGGCCTGGTTTTGGAGGTGAAGGGCGATGGCGACGAGTTGGCCCCGATTCGCAAATGGAAGACAGAGTGGCCGCTGTTACCCGGCACTACGTTGAATCAGGTGGTCTGGACCAAACAGAAAGATGATGTTCTCAGTCTGGTTGAAGACGAGGGCTATCTGTCAGCAGCATTTCAAAGCAGCAGTATTGAAATCGACCTGGACGACAATAAGGCTGACCTGACCTTGATTCTGGACACTGGTGCGCGCGCTGTAATGGGTGCTATTGATTACCAACAGGACGATATTGTTAAAGAAAGTGTTCTCAATTCTCTACCGCGCTTCGATGAAGGGGATTTCTATCTGCTTAAGTCGGTTGACCGGTTTCGCGCAGACTTGTGGCGCACCGGTTATTTTGAAGATATAGATGTTGTCGAACAACGACAGCTGGATCAAAGTCCTCCAAGGGTGGATTTTAAAGTTACGCTGACCCGCAGAAAGAAAGACACGCATCAGGGCACAGTGGGATATGGCACTGACTCTCAAATTCGAATGCAGTACAGCTGGCAAAGACACCTGCTGTCGGATCGTGGAGATTCGTTGGGTGTAGCACTCGGTTGGCAGCAAAACAATGAGGAATTGCAGTTGGCGGGTGAATATCGCTTGCCGCGAAAAACCCGTACCAACCAATACTGGTCATTTGGTGGCAGCTTAAAAACAGAAACCGAAGCGCTGCGCGTGGATTCGCAGAATGAGGGACGCGAACCGGTTTTGTTCAGCGGGCGCGTGCAGGACATGTCGGTACGCCTTGGCAAAGTCGCGCTCAGAGATTTTAAGTGGGGCAGCAACCCTATCGTTGAAACGCTGTATGTTGAAGGCTTACGTGAGAGTACCAATTACCGGGATGTGGCTGACAATCCTTTTCCGCGGGATGAAAATGACGAACCGATTGTGGCCAATGATGCCTTTTTTGAAACCAGCAATTCAATAACGCTGGGTGTTAATTGGGACTGGACGGAAATTGAGGGTAAGAGGTTCAGCACCTCCGGCCACCATGAAAAGGCATGGCTGTTTACCGCCAACGACGCCTGGGGCTCGGACCGCCAGTTTACTCAAGCTTATCTGTCTTCCCGGCGTAACTTCCTGCTGTCAGATCGCTGGAAGTTGCTGTTTCGCGCAGAAGCAGGCTATACAGATGCCAACGTTCGCGAATACGAACAGCAAACACCGGATGATGTTCTGTCGATATCCATTGCCGAGCTGCCATCCCTGTATCGTTTTAAAGCCGGTGGCAGCCGAAGTGTCCGTGGTTATGGGTTTGAAGAACTCAGCAGTAATAATATTGGGTCGAATAATATCATCACGGCCAGCGCAGAAATCGAGTATCAATTTATCGAGGATTGGTCGCTGGCTGCTTTTTATGACATTGGCAACGCATTCAATGACTGGAACAACTTGGGTTTGAAGGTTGGTATAGGTGTGGGCGTTCGTTGGTACACGCTGGCAGGTGCTGTCCGCGTGGATGTGGCGCAAGCGCAGGACCTAATCAGTAAGCCCTGGCAGATTCACTTGACCATCGGGACGCCTTTACTATGAGTCGCCGACTGCTGCTATGGCTGGTGCTGCCGTTGTTGGTTGTCGTGCTTGGGGGCCTGACTTTCAAAAGCTGGCTGCTACATAGTGATTCCGGCGCTCGCTGGGCCATAGGGATCGTCAGTAGCCAGATGGGTGATCAACTGTCTCTGGGGGATGTAAGCGGAAATTTGGATCGGGGGTTGTTGCTGAAGGATTTGGTTTATCGGCAGGATGGTCTGGATGTGAAGGTTGCCAGGGTGGAAGCAAAGGGCGAAGTCTCGTTGTTGCCATTGAAGATCACCATCAGTTCATTGAACGCGTTAGATGTAGTGGTGCATTCATTTCCCACCGTAAAGCCATCGCCTGAACAGGAAAACACACTGGAAGACATTCTGGCGGGGCTGAAATTGCCGCTGGAACTGGATATGCAAAACCTCAAGATCACGCGCCTGAAGGTGATCGATGAGAGCAACGAGGTTCTATTTCAGCTGGATAAATCTGCTTTATCCTTACGCTGGAAAGATGCTATTGAGCTCAGAATGCTGGAAATAAGCTCTGCTACCTATCAGGCAAAATTCAATGGTGAGTTGCAGTTGGAATCTCCTTTCGCCCATCAGCTGGAGCTGAACGGAGTAATCTCCGGGCTGGGCGGCGATAATGCAGATATAGCAGATGCCGGTCGTTTTGAAGCAAATTTGAAAGGTACCGCCGACAGCAGTGCCATTTTGATCAACAACCATTCGCCTGCCTTTGAGGTTTCCGGGCAGATAAATCACCCGTTTGAGAAAGCCGAGTTTGATCTGCAGGTTCGGCTTGCCGAACATCTATTGCGTGGTGGTGAGCAGAACAGTGACGTTTTGATCAGCGATGTAGTCGGAAAGCTGCGAGGTTTGCCGACCAACTACGAGTTACAACTACAAGCAACCGTCACGGCAGGACAATACCCGCCAATTGATATTATTATGTCAGGCCAGGGCGATCTGTCATCTCTGAATATTGAGCAGGCCCAGGCCACAGCCGACTTTCTGGATGCTGATGCTTCAGGAAAGATCGGTTGGGCAGAGCGCCTTTCCTACGACCTGGAAATTGATTTACGGCGCTTGCTGCCTTCCCTCTGGTTGCCGGAGTGGCCGGATGAGCAATTGGTTTCTGGCCGGCTGTCAGTGGTTTCTGAGGAGTCTTCAGTTCGTGTTCGTCAGCTTAATGCGCAAATCGCCGGCACAGCTGTGCAAGTTGAAGGCCAGGGTGTTTTTGATCTGCAGGCTAACATTCTGGATGGCACGTTTAGCTGGACGTCGATTGGTTGGCCGTTATGGCAGCAGCCTTATCAGATAAGCAGTCAAAGGGGTGAGGTTCATCTGAGCGGCGCACCGGATGATTGGCTATTTGCCGGTGACTTGAACTTGCAAACCCCCGAGTACCCTGGCGGTAGCTTTAGCGTGCGTGGCAACGGTGGTTTGGAAACTGCAGATATCAAGATTGAGAAAGGTCAGGTGCTGGGTGGCACACTAACCGGGAACGCCAGTTTTGACTGGAGCAATGATTTGAACTGGCAGGCAAACCTGAACATAGATGATCTGGATACTACGGCGCTTTTTAGTGACTGGCCCGCGAGGCTGGATGCCGCTGTGAAAGTCTCACAGCGTGCTGCGGACCAGTCGTTTGTACTGCAATTTGATCGCCTGCATGCTGATTTGGGTGGTCAATTCAAAGGTCAGAGTCTGGAGGGCAAAGGTGGTGTGACTTACGGCGATTCCGGCATCTTTTTCGATGCACTACAACTGCACTCCGAGCAGTCGGAATTGACATTGCAAGGCAATCCAGAAGCTGTTGAAGGTGTTAAGTTTAGTGTCGAAGTTCACGGTCCTGACTGGATTTCAAGTTATCTGGGTGGCGAAATAAGCGGCAATGGACACATTGCGTTGGCAGCTGATCAGCCGGTGATTGATGTAGTGCTGGAAGCAAGCCAGTTGCAGTGGGAAGGTGGGCAGGTTGAGCGAATCTCAATTGGCCCGGCGAACTCCAGCCAAATGACGGGTATCAACCTTGCCTTGGTAGTCACCGACCTGAAGTTGGGCGAGTCTGGTATAGAAACGGCGAGGTTTGTTCTTACAGGTGACCGTGATCAGCAAGCGCTTGCGCTCGACATTAATCAGGGAAACTATCAATTGAGCGCCAGTCTGTTGGGCGCGCTTTCCAGCTGGACATCATTGCAAGGGCTAAACTGGAAGGGTGTGCTTGAAGATACAAAATTAAGCATGAATGAAAAGGTACTCCTGACTCAAACAGCGTCAAATTCTATCGCCTTCTCGGCGCAGCAGATCACGTTGGAACAAACCTGCCTGACCACAATGGGTTCAGGGGGGTTGTGTGTTGCTTCCGACTGGCAGCCAACAGGAGATTTTGATGTTGCAGTCAGTTTGTCTGCCTTGCCCTTGTCAATTTCCAGTTTGCTGATTGACCATGGAATAGATTTTACCCAGACGCTGGGCGGCGAGTTCAGATGGCAGCAAGCTCGTGGCATGAGTCCAAGCGGCCGCCTTGCCGTCAACATATCGGCTGGTGAATTTGGAGACCTGCAAGAGAAATTTGAGCGTGTTAAAACAGGTGAGGGTTTTTTGGGCTTTGAGCTGAATGAGGGCAACCTCACCGCAGGGGAACTCAATGTGCCGTTTCCTGGCGTTGGTCAGATTGATTTCAATTATGTGGTAACTGGCTTGTTGCTGGACGGCACCGGCAAAGTCGGTGGCAATGTAAAAATTGATTTGAACGACATTTCAGTATTAGAGGGCTTGATTCCCGGTCTGGAAAATTTTGGTGGTCAGCTCAACAGTGACCTGCTGCTCTCCGGTCACACCTCAGAGCCTCATCTGGATGGCCATATCGAATTGCTTAACGCCAGTGCAGATATACCTTTTGTTGGTGCTCAATTGAGGGAAGTAAGCCTGAAGGGCAGAATCAGCCATACTGATAATGCTTTGCTGGAGGGCAGCTTTAAAGCGGGCGAGGGACAGGGCCAAATCAAGTTGACGTCCTCTTATGCTGATTGGGCCGCACCAAATATGAAGTTGAATATCAGCGGGCAAGGACTGCGTGTGCTCAATACCCCGGAACTGCGCATGGATGCTGATACCGATATGTCACTGGCCTGGATGAATGGCCAATGGACGGTGGGTGGTTCTGTACTGGTGCAGGACGCGCGAATTACACCGGTTACAGTGGTGTTAGGCAAAGTAACTGAAAGTGAAGATGTGCAGATTGTGCAAGGCGAACTGCCCTATTCCGGAGAGGTCGAAGAGCAACTTCCGGTTAAACTGAACGGCAGCCTGAAAATAAGTCTCGGCGATAGAGTACGGATTGAAACCGATCTGGCCAAGGCAAAACTGTCAGGAGCCGTCAATCTTATCTGGCGGGATAACTTAATACCTGTTGCCGATGGTGCCATTCAGGTCAGCGGAACGGTATCCGTATTCGGGCCCCGTTTGACATTGAATGAAGGGCAGATCCGGTTTCCTAAAATTCCGGTCGACAACCCGGTTTTGGATCTGCGGGCAGAGCGGGATATATTCGGCAACACACAAATACGTACTGCGGGCGTCAGTATCAGCGGGACTGCCAAACGCCCTGTGGTTGACGCGTATACGATTCCACTAACCAACAGCGACCGTGCCTGGGCGCTGTTGATTACTGGTAATGACGTAGATTACGGCCAAAGCGTGGGCGCGTTCGAAGTTGGCACCTACATCGCGCCCAAACTATATTTGAGCTATGGCATCAGTCTCTTCAATGACGGCAATGTCGTCAGCGCTCGTTATGACTTGAAAAAAGGCTTCGGTATCAAGGCGTCATCAGGCCAGCGTGAAGCTGGCGTGGACGTGTCCTATACGGTCGATCGTTAAAGATCAACCGCGTTTACTGTCAGCCGTGCTTCATCCAGCGACTCTGTGAAAGTTTTTGCCCAAGAGCTCATCATGCGCTTGGCGAAATGACGATTGGTAACGCTGTTACGCCATTCAAAGTAACCTTTGTCCCAATCACGCTTACGATCTTTTGCTGTGACAATAAGGTCGTTGGTTTGTGAATCATATAACTCCAACACCAATGTCATTTCCCCTGCTGATTCAGAAAAAGACTTGCTACGGTAAGCGTTTTTCACATCAGGTGCTACCACATCCAGGTTGATAATCGCCGGCTGAATCATCAGTACATCCTCACCGGGTGCATCGACCAGAACATAACCACCATCTTCCAGTTCTTTGCTGAACACCTCTCTAAACAAGGTCGAAGTGTCTTCTTTAATGCGTTCAGCGTCGCTGTCCTTAACCCGGAAAGCGCCTGAACTGCGATTCTGTTCGCGCTGCCAGTTCTTTTTGAAAGACACACTGGTGTCCTTGAGCAGTATTTTCGTGTAAATACTCAAGTCGGCGCCAGGGTCAGCATAAATGGTTGCCATTTTGGTATTTTTTACCAGTTGCATGCCATCTCCGTTAACTTCAGGCAGATCTTTTTTTGCGAGTGCTGGGGAAGCCATCAAAATGGCGGTCAGGAACCCGGGAAAAAGGCTCAGATATTTACGTGTTTTCATAGTTATACTCCTGTTGGTAACGGCGCGAAAGTTGCGCTCACTGCAACTTGAGACAGCATTTTTGCGTTGTGGTTTAATAAAACTACTGAATATATCAATAATACTGATTTCAAAATTGAAAATCTTCGGGTGGCAATCCCATTTATATGGGCAAGCCATTTAAACCCTTTCTGCTCGCCATCATCTAAAGTACATGGGAGGAATGCAGGCAGTGACATTTTTACACAGCGACGACACACAATTGTCAGAGATAGAGTCGAGGCTGGTTGAAAGAGCAGTGGCGGGCGATCGGCGTGCTTTTGAGCAACTCTATCGAAGTCATTGCGATCGGATTTACGCACTTTGCTGGCGCATGTGCGGTGGTGACAGGAGTGTGGCAGATGACATGCTGCAGGAAGCCTTCATCCGCGCATGGAACAAGCTTGAATTGTTCAGAGGCGATAGTAAGTTTAGCACCTGGTTGCATCGCTTGACGGTTAATGTGATTTTAAGTGACAAGCGCATCCGGATTAAAAGACTCAAGCGTGAACAGGAACTGAGTGAAGGTGTAGAACGAAATCTGGTTGGATTGCAGGATGTGACGGCGGGATTAAGGCAGGATCTGGAGTTGGCGATAGCCGGGTTGCCGGAAAGAGCCAGATCGGTACTGGTGCTGTATGACATCGAAGGCTACCAGCACGCCGAAATAGCTGAAATGACCGGCATGGCAATAGGTTCTTCCAAAGCGCAGCTACATCGGGCCAGAAAACTGGTCAGAGCAGTCCTTGCAACCGAAGATTGAATGATGAGTAAAATTGAAATGAATGAACTTGAATGGCGACAGGCTATAAAGAAGCTGCCGTTGCAAATGCAACCGCAGAAGGACTTGTGGCCGCAAATAGAAAGTCGACTTGAGCCGCGTGACGGCGCAACGGAGCTTGGCTCAGCCAGATCGTATTGGCGTTTGCCAGCCATTGCAGCTGCTGTTCTTATCGCTTTGACCACCGGCGTGTTTATCGGTCGCGGGCTGGAAGTACCTGCGCCCGGGCAAATATCAGTGCGGGACTACGTTGTTGCGGGCTCGACACAAAATGCGGAGCGTGAGTTTCAGGCTGCTTTTCAAGAGATCGTTGCGCTGGATTATTCAGGCATGCAACTGGCCGGTGAAAACCCGGAAGCATTGCGCAGCAGCTGGGAGGATATGCAGAAAGCCGAGACTTCATTATTGGCGGCATTAGAGGAATACCCGGCTAACCGCTTTTTGAATACTAAATTACTTGAACTCAGATCTCAGCAATTGCAGTTTGTACAACAAGTGGTGATGCTGGAACAAAATAATTGGGGAAGGACATGATTATGCAAAATCTGAAACGTGCGCTGGTTTTGAGTGTCTGTCTGCCGTGGGTCGCCATGGCTGCAGAAACAGTGGATAAAACCTGGAATGTAGCAGCAGACGCCCGTATTACAGTAGAAAATACCGCCGGTGAAATTATTGTCCAGGGTTGGGACCGCAACGAAGTGCATTTGATTGCTGAGTTGGGAAAAAGTGTTAAAAATCTGGACATCGATGAAAGTTCATCCGGGCTTCAAATTCACGTTGAAAATCGCAATGGAAGAAATACCGACGCAACTGATTTGCTGCTCAAAGTGCCGGTTTCAGCACTGGTTGATGTAACTGGCGTCAGCGCGGACATTCAAATTTCAGGATTGGATAATACCAAAGTAAAGGCCAGCTCAGTGAGCGGTAAAGTGGAAGTGAAGTCCAATAGTGGTTCGGTATCGTTGGAGTCAGTTAGTGGTGATGTGACGTTTAATGGCAAGGCATCGCGAATTTCTGCAGAGTCTGTGTCAGGGGATATCGAATTGACCGGGGTTTCAGGAATGGTGGATGCCAATACCGTTTCCGGTGATATTGAAATGCTGGCCGGTGAATTGGAAAGCGGCAAATTTGAAACTGTTTCCGGCGATATTCTGTTGACCGCCGAACTCTCGGGTAACGGCAAGCTGGGCGCCCAAAGTATGAGTGGCGACATCACTGCCAATTTGCCAGCCATGCAATCTGGTTCGTTCAAGGCGCAAAGTTTCAGCGGTCGCATCAGCAGTGACTTTGGCACAGTTTCAAAGCCAGCTCACGGCCCCGGCAGCCATCTTAAGTATGTTGTAGGAAAAAGTGGTGCAGAAATCAAATTGGAAAGTTTTAGTGGCGATGTTCGTTTGCTAAGCCAATAAGATATATGCAGCTTACCGGGGCATTGCCGGCTTAACTAGCCAGCAGTCCTGCATTTACCAGGGGCCCTTGAGCTCAGCCAGAGGGCAGGCAATAGACTGGAAGCGTATGAGTTTTGCCAGGTCGCGATTACGAAAACTGACGATCGGCATCAAGCCCAGTTGAAGTACCGCTTCTGCAGAGCGCTCTGAAAGCAAAGTCTCTGCAGTTGGCAGCATGCGTTTTTCGCCATGAATTGCATATGTGTAAACCGGCAAACCGCCGATGTCAGTATGATCTTCAGGTCGCATATTCCAGCTTTGCTCAGTAAAACTTTGCGCCAGCAGCCCCGCCAGGTACAGGCTCGGGTTTACCCATAAAAAATTTTCATGATTTGAAATTTCATACTCAACCGACAACTGTTCCTCAAATTCAAAACTGTCGACTCTTTCATAGCCGTCACCGTAAGGCAGGCGTCCCAGAATACGGGGTAGGGCCAGACCGATACGATTTGCCATCGGGCTGCTTCGAAGTTGTTGCCACAAGGCGCTTTCAACTTTTAACCAGGCGTTGAAGTCAGGTTCCTGAGCCAGCGAGGTGCTACCGAGAAGTTCGCTTTTTGCTGCCCCAATGACAGTGGCATCGTTCAATTCCGCCATGCTGCCAAGTGAAGCGAGCAAGGCTACATCATCAGCATTGCCGCCGAAAAAGTAGTTGCACACCAGTAGCGAGTAACCCACGTCATCTGCTGCACGCTGTTGTCGACCCACCAATAGTTGGTAAAGTCCGCTTTCATGCATGTTTTCCATTGATTGCGGCAAACCTGTTAATAATTCCTGCTTACTAACACTACACACTTTAAGAACCAGTTCTTCACCAATTTCGCTGGCGTAGATAAGCTCATAAAGCGAGCGCCAGGCTCCTTCCAGCTCCTGAAATTCAGGGTGATGGAGCATTTTTCGCATGGTCTCAGCGATGGCCTTGTCAACCGCACCTATAGCGCTTTCCACACGTGGGTCGGGCTCGTGCACAATATGCGCCGCAACGGCTTTGTGAAGCAGCTTCTCGATGCCTGAGGGAGTTGGTTCCGCACTGGACCCGGCGGAGGCTGAGCCAGGCCGCGCTCCGCCCAGCAAGCGCCCGAACATCTGGGTGCCATCTTCTGTGGGCGCACTCATGGCCTCGTCGTTTGTATCTGTCCCTGTCTCCGTCTCTGAAGGCTGGCTCTTAATAAGTTCTGACAAGGTGTCTGAAGCGGTTGCTGGATCCAGCAGGCGTTTACGCATTTGCCTTAACTCTTCGAAAACAGGCAACGCGCGGTAAAGTTGGTCGGGATGGAAATCATCCAAAGCTGAAGGCTCGAAACAGACCTGGCAGCCTTCAATGTTGAGATCCAGGCGGGGTTTGATATGTGCCCAGAGTTGATCAATGCTATCGAGGTCAACACTTCGCACCGGTACTTGCATCAACCAGGAAGGGTCGTTGGGATGACGGTCTGCATGGCCACTAAAATCACCCAGAGCGAGCATCACGAACGGGTCGTCCTGTTGGCGTTGAGCCTGACTGCCGGTGGCAGCGCTGAATTCAAATTCCAATTTAATTGGCATGTCGGGCTTCCTGAGTAGTAGGTGAATATTTCTCTGTTACATGCAGGATAGCAGCTATATGCTGAATTTCAGTCCAGATGTGACCAAATTAGAAGACTGTGAAGTGGCTCACAGCGGTGTCGGCGAGTTTCTAAGATGATAAATGTCACGCAAGGGTCAATTCGGCCTGTGCTGAGTCAGTAGCTGTTTGACATTAATGGCGATCGGCGTGTTTTCAACCGGGGTGGGGCTTTGGGATTGAAAACACCCGTCGTGATCGAAGGGGTCTATACAGTGATAGGGTCAGCACAGGCCGAGTTTTTTCAGAAATGTGTGGTTTCTATTGGTGCCATTTAGGACTGTGTTTTGCCACGCTATCTGCTAATGCAGTCATGTGAAGCGGGTCAACATCCGGGGTGATTCCATGGCCCAGGTTGAATACGTGGCCATTTCCCTGTCCGAAGCTTGTCAGCGTGTTTTGCACCTGCTCGTCTATGCATTCGGGATGGGTCAGCATCACAGCCGGGTCCAGGTTGCCCTGCAACGAAACCCTGTCACCCACTCTCGCTCTGGCATCATTCAGACTGATGGTCCAATCAACCCCCAGTCCGTCGCAACCGGTATCCGCCAGTGCTTCCAGGTGGCCGTTGCAGCCTTTGCAAAACAACACTACTGGAATGGTTTTGCCGTCATACGTGCGGTGCAAGCCGGCAACGATTTTCTGCAGATAGGCCAATGAAAATTCACGAAACTTATCGTCCGCCAATACACCACCCCAGGTGTCAAAAATTTGAACAGCTTGAGCGCCACTTTCAATTTGCGCATTCAGGTACTCGATCACTGAATCTGCCAGCTTGTCCAACAGCAGATGCACGGTTTGCGGCTCGCGGTAGAGCATGCTTTTGATTTTCGGGAAGGTTTTGCTGGAACCGCCTTCCACCATATAGGTGGCGAGTGTCCAGGGGCTACCGGAAAAACCGATCAGGGGTACTGCACCTTTCAACTCTTTGCGAATCAAGGCCACCGCATTCATCACGTAGGCCAGTGAACTGTCAGGATCAGGCGTGATCAGTCGCTTAACATCAGCTTCGCTACTAATGGTGCGTTTAAATTTGGGCCCTTCGCCTTCTGCGAAATACAAACCTAAACCCATTGCGTCGGGAATGGTGAGAATATCCGAAAACAATATGGCTGCATCCAGCGGAAATCTGCGCAGTGGTTGCAGCGTGACCTCGCATGCCAGTTCGGGGTTGGTGCACAAGTTCATAAAGCTGCCAGCTTCCGCGCGCAGTTGCCGGTATTCGGGCAGATAGCGCCCGGCCTGGCGCATCACCCATAATGGTGTGCGCTCGGTAGGTTGCCGCAGTAGCGCCCGCAAATAGGTGTCATTTACTAATTCTGAACTCATAGTATTCCCGTTGGAGCAGTGCTGGCCTTGATGGCCCTGGCAATTTCTTCATTGCTGGATTCGCTGTCGATAATACCCAGACCTGCGGCGCTAACAAGAATTAACCGATAGCGACCGGCAATCACCTTCTTGTCCAGCTTCATCAATGCCAGCATTTCATCTGAATTGACATTATCCGGCAATTCAAGTGGTAACTCGAATGCTTTCAACAATGCGCTGAGTCGAGCCGTGATGCCTTTTTCACACAAGCCACGTTGTTCGCTTAATTGGGAAGCAACCAGCATGCCGATAGACACCGCTTCTCCATGCAAAAAGCGTTGATATTGAGTTAATGTTTCCAGTGCATGGGCAAAGCTGTGACCAAAATTGAGCAGCGCCCGGACGCCTGCCTCGCGCTCATCTTCAGCGACTACCATTGCCTTATTGGCGACACTGGCTTTGATCATCATGCTGATGACGGCAGGGTCTCTGTTCATAATTGAGGCCTGATTGGCCTCGAGCCATTGAAGAAACTGCGCATCTCGAACTGCTGCAATTTTGACAACTTCCGCCAGTCCGGCTGAAAACTCACGGTTTGGCAGGGTCGCCAAGGTGTCTATATCAATCACCACGGCAACAGGTTGATGAAACGCACCAATCAGGTTCTTGCCGCCGGGGTGGTTAAAGCCGGTTTTGCCACCGACAGAGGCATCTACCTGCGAGAGCAAACTGGTAGGAATCTGGATGAAATTAATGCCGCGCATATAACTTGCTGCTGCAAAGCCGCCCATATCACCGATTACGCCGCCCCCCAATGTGATTACAGTCGCATCGCGCGTGGCGCCGATTTCGATCAGCTTGTCGATGATCAGGGACCAACTGTGCTGAGTTTTGAATTGTTCACCATCGGGCAATATCAGGCTGTGAATATTGACACCTGTCAGGGAGCGCTGCAAAGCACCAAGGTATAAAGGCGCAACCGTTTCATTGCTGATCACAAGCACGACAGCACCTGGATTGACCGTCAGTGATGCATGTGGCTGGCCGAGGATGCCGGAGCCGATAAAAACCGGATAGCTGCGTTCGGCCAGATTAATTTCAACTGTGTGCATGAGAGTCGCTTTTCGGAAGAGGGGTCGTGTGCTGTTTAATGGCTGTAAATAATTCGCCTGCCGTAACGCTCAGGCCTTGATTGCGTGTGTTATACACCAGATCAGCAATGCTGTCATACAGAGGGTTGCGAGCATCGGCGAGATCATTGAGGCGCTGTACACGGTCTTGTGCTTGCAACAAAGGCCGACTCTTGTCCTGGCTTAACCTTTTGATCTGATTGGCAACACTGGTTTTAAGATAGACCACAAAGCCACGAGACTGAAGCAATAGCCGGTTGTGCTCGCGGCTTACTGCGCCGCCGCCCGTGGACAATAAAATTCCGGTCTTTCCAGTTAACTTCTCAAGCATGCGAGTTTCGCGCTCACGGAACCCTGCCTCGCCTTCGACGTCAAAGATCAGGTTGATACTGGCTCCGGTCTGGTTTTCAAGTTCGTGGTCACAGTCAATAAATTCGAGCTCCAGCAATTTCGCCAGCTGTTTGCCGATGGATGTTTTGCCTGATCCCATAGGTCCGATCAGGAATATATTGTGATTGTTAGAGCTCATTGATTCTTCAGGTCTATGATAAACGGCGTGCAAGCCCGCATGGCATTGGTTAACATGGCCCTGACCCGATTAACAGGTATGGTTGCTGCTTTTATGTTGCGTTTTTTTATCATTTTTTCAATTTTGCTGGTAGGGCTCTTCACATTGGAGATTCTACAGCCCGCAGAAAAGTACGTCATCCTTCCATTCACTTCTCTGATTGCAGATATCAGTGTCTGGATTGTGCAAATATTTGACGACAATGTGGTGGCCACAGGTAATGTGCTGCGAGATAGTGTTTCTGGCTTTGGTGTCCGGATTGAGCGTGGCTGCAATGGTCTGGAAGCAGTTATTATCCTGTTTTCAGCAATTTTTGCTTTTCCGGCCCCGATCAAAAACAAACTCATCGGCTTTACGATCGGTTTCTTTGCGATACAGTTGCTTAACCTGGTCAGGATCATCAGTCTCTATTACCTGGGGCAGTGGAACTACACCGCTTTTGAATGGTTTCATCTGTACCTGTGGCAGGCGTTGATTATTCTCGATGCGTTGGTGGTGTGGTTAATCTGGTTACGTACCTTGCCGGGTTCAAATTACAACTCGGGTGAGCCGGAGCCGGCCTGATGCGAATACTCATCGCTGGTTGTGGTGATGTGGGAAATGTTCTGGCCGAAAACTTGTTGCAAGACGGCCATACAGTTTTTGGACTAAAACGTAACATTTCGACATTACCTGACGGTGTCGTTGCACTATCCGCCGACCTGATAGATCCGCCCAGCCTGGCCGGATTACCATCCAACATCGATCGCCTTGTTTTTATGCCGACGCCGGCGGAGCGCACTCCAGCTGCGTATCAATCAATTTATGTTCAAGGGTGGGTGAATCTTCGGGCCGCGCTCGAAAAACCTCCTCGGCGCAGCCTTATTATTTCGAGCACCTCTGTATACGGACAGTCTGATGGAAGCTGGGTGGATGAAAGCTCGCCAAGCGTTCCAGCAAGGTTTAACGGACGCGTTTTGCTTGAAATGGAAGCACTCGCCAGAGCCACCAGCGAGCACACCACAGTTGCCCGCTTGTCCGGAATTTATGGGCCGGGGCGTGAACGCCTTGTGGATTTTGCGGCTTCGGGACAAGCTGTACAGGGATCGCCGCCCTTATACACCAACAGGATTCACCGTGACGATGCGGCAGCAGCTTTGGCGCATTTGCTGGCAATGGAAAAGCCGGACGATTTGTACCTTGTTACTGATGACTTGCCGGTTGCAAAATATGAAGTGATTTCCTGGTTGGCGGAGCGAATGGGTGCTACTCCACCCGAATCTAGCACGGATACCAATGCCGGCAGCGGTAAACGGATTAGTAATCAACGTTTGCATGATTCCGGCCTGCAATTGAAATACCCTAACTATCGCGATGGCTACACCCAAATTTTCAAGCAAAGGGAAAATTATGAAGTTTCCGGATGAAGTACTTGATCGATTCGAACAAGTAATGCGCGAAGCAATGGAGGCGAATGAGCCTGAGTCATCTGCGATGTCGCTGGCGACGGTGTCTGATCATGGTGGAGTCTCAGTTCGCACGGTTTTGCTCAAGGCCTTCGATGCCAGAGGTTTCGTTTTTTATACCAATACACGCAGCAAAAAGGGTCGGCAGTTGGCGAATCGGCCGCAGGCAGCGTTGTGTTTATTGTGGAAAAGTATATTTCAACAGGTGCTGGTGGAAGGTGTTGTTGAACCGGTGTCGGATAAGGAGGCAGACGGGTATTTTTCAAGCCGTCCGCGAGGTAGCCAGATTGGCGCCTGGGCATCGCTGCAGTCAGAACCGTTAGATAGTCGTGAAACGCTGGAAAGTCGGTTTTTGGAGTTTGAACAAAAGTTTGCCAATCAGGAAGTGCCAAGACCACTTCACTGGTCGGGCTATCGCCTTGTACCTGACATGATTGAATTCTGGTACGGCAAGGAAAGTCGCTTGCACGACCGGTTCCGCTTTACATTGCAAAACGGCGAATGGGAACGGCAGCGCTTATATCCGTAAGAGCATGTTCGGTAACAGCTCGGTCCGTAGCAACATGGCCCATGAATACCATGGGTATTTGCTTCTGTTAATGGGTTTACTGGCTATAAAACTGTTGTCTGAATTTAAGCGTTAGCGGCTTGTCCATGCCTTCTGGTGTCGCCAGCACTGTGAAATCAAACATTTCCTGGTTGCGCACCGACAATTCACCGATGTAATAAATCGCTTCATTATTTTCGTTGATTTCACGCATATCAATTTCCCGGGTCTGGCCGGTCAAATTGCGCCCGCTTGCGCTAACCCTGGCTTTGACCGCATTGGTGCCGCCTTCGCTATCTCGTTTAAGCACAGTGATGTTAACCAGCGCCCGGCTGTCAGAGCGCTGGATGCCATAAGCCCTGGCAACGTCCGCTGTCAACATGCTGGAACTAAAGGCACTGTAATGGACTTCGTAATCTCCAAAGGTTTGTTGCTGTTGTGCAACTGCAGACACACTAACAAACAGCAGGAGAATGAAGACTGATTTCACAAATATTTGCATCATAAAATTACTCCGAATTAAGCTCTACACACCAAGCTCTACACACCAAGCTCTACACACCAAGCTCCACACACCAAGCTCTACACACCAAGCTCTACACTACCATCCTAGCAGAAGCAGTAAAAATCGCAGCGCGATTAGTGCAATCAGGGGTGACAAGTCGATACCGCTGATGGGAGGAATGAATCTGCTGATGGGTTTCAGAACCGGCTCGGTGAGCTGATAAATTAGCGGAATAAGCGGGTGTCGGGATTGCTGGGCGACCCAGCTGGCAATGACCCGCGCGATAATCAAAATGAAATAGGTTATCAACACAGTGAAGAGTAGTTTTTTCAGGGCGAACAGTAACAGGAAGTTGGTGCCGAGCCCTTCAGGGCGCAGTTGATTGAGGACAAAAATTTCAATCAACTCCAGCAAGATCATGACCACCACCGAGGCAGTATCCAGTTTGCCAATGGATGGAATGAAGCGCCTTGCCGGGATCACCAGAGGGTTGGTGACTTTGACCAGAAATTGACACAGAGGATTGTAAAAATCAGCCCTTACCCATTGCAGTAGCAAGCGCATCAAAATCGCAACCACCACCAGATCAATCAGTGTGCTGATCAGATAAACGACCGCGCCAGTAGGGTTCACGACTTTGTTACCGTTGCTGGCGAGTCTCCTTCAGCCAACTGGCGTCCGCGCTTGGCAGCAGCGCTGACAGCGGTGTCTATCAATTCCGCAAAGCCGTTGCTGTGCATAGATTCCAGTGCGGCCTGTGTGGTGCCGCCTTTTGATGTAACGCGGGCCCGTAATTCTTCCACGCCTACGTCACTTTCAACTGCCATTGAGCTGGCGCCATATGCGGTATGCACAGCCAGCTTGGTGGCCACATCTGCCGGTAGTCCCAGTCGAGCGCCAGCCTTGCTCATGGCTTCAATCATATAAAAGAAATAGGCAGGCCCGCTGCCGGACACGGCCGTCACCGCATCTACAAGACTTTCATCTTCCAGCCATACTGTTTCACCGGCGGCCGCCATCAACTGCTGCGCCTGGTCGCGATGCTGTTGGCTGCAATTGCTGTCGGCGTAAAGTGCTGTGATGCCAAGACCTAAAAGTGCTGGCGTATTGGGCATTGTGCGAACGATGGGTGCATCAGATTCCAGGCCAGAGGCAATGTTCTGAACTGTAACACCCGCCATGATCGAGATTATCAATTGTTGTGAGGTCACTTGTCCGCCGATTTCATCGAGGACGATGGGAAGAATCTGTGGCTTCACGGCCAATACGATCACATCCATGCCTTTGATGGCTTGCGCTGCACTTGCATAACAAGTGAGCGGCCATTGGCTCTCGAGCCTCTGTTTAACGTCGGGGCCGGGGTCACCCACCTGCACAACGGCGTCAGAATTTGATTTAAACAAGCCAGCTATAATCGCGGTCGCCATGTTTCCGCCTCCGATAAATGCAATCTTCATAAATGCTTTCCTTTAATTTTCTGTGTCATTCTTTGCGGTTTCTTTCGCCGAAAATATCAGTGCCGACCCGCACCATGGTGCTGCCTTCATGAATGGCCGATTCCAGATCGGCTGACATGCCCATCGACAATGTATCTACATCGTATCCGGCTGCTTTTAACTGATCAAAGACTTCCCGTACACGCCTGAAGCTGTCTCTTTGTTCATCCTTGTCATAACTGTGTTTTGGAATCGCCATCAGTCCCCGTAGTCTGATATTGCTCAGACTGCTGGCGATTGCCGCCAGCGGCAGAATGTCTTCAGGCGCGGCACCACCTTTCTGTGGCTCATTATCAATGTCAATTTGTAAGCATACATTCAACACACCGGCATCTGGTGGACGTTGCGAATCAAGGCGTTTTAATATGCGTTCGCGGTCAACACTCTGGACCCAATCAAATTCTTCGGCAATAGGGCGGGTCTTGTTGGACTGAATGGCGCCGATGAAATGCCATTGCAGTTGAAGGTCGGATAGCTCCTGTTGCTTTTTCAGTGCTTCTTGCAACTGATTCTCTCCAAATGCATCTACTCCCAGCTTATTGAAAGCACGCAATTTTTCCGCCGGGTTGCGCTTGCTTACTGCGAGTAATTTGACCTCGGACGCTGGGCGGCGCGCAGCAGCGCAGGCATTTTCGATTCTTTGTTGCACAAATTTGAGTCTATCTAGTGGCTTATTCATGTTGCAGTAGGCATAGTTGATGTTCTAAGGTTAGGTGTAAAAATAAAAAACCATGGATCGATTTCAAGCATTTTTCTAAAAGTGAGACATAATGTATTGTAACGCGACCTGCATCCATACAAGGAGGGATTATGGATATTGCTGAATTGCTGGCTTTTTCGGTCAAGAACAAAGCCTCGGATCTTCATTTGTCATCCGGCTTGCCGCCAATGATACGTGTAGACGGTGATTTACGTCAGTTAAATGTACCGGCTATCGAAAACCAACAAATGACCGAGTTGCTGTATAGCACGATGAATGATCAGCAGCGCCGGGATTTTGAAGCCAACCTGGAATGCGACTTTTCATATGCAGTTCCGGGTCTTGCACGTTTTCGTGTCAACTGCTTTCACCAGGATCGAGGCGTAGGGGCCGCGTTCAGAACCATTCCGATGGCGATCTGGTCACTGGAAGATATTGGCGCTCCACCTTCTTTCAAAGATATTATCAATGTTCCGCGAGGGCTGGTTCTGGTTACCGGACCAACCGGTTCGGGCAAGTCCACTACTCTGGCTGCCATGATCGATCATATCAACAACTCATTGCCTGCTCATATTCTCACCATTGAGGATCCGATCGAATTTGTGCATACCTCACGTAAATGCCTTATTAATCAACGCGAGGTTCACCGGGATACTCACGGTTTTAATCAGGCCTTGAGATCGGCACTGCGTGAAGATCCGGATATTATTCTGGTAGGTGAAATGCGGGATATCGAAACCATTCGGCTGGCGCTGACCGCGGCCGAAACCGGTCATCTGGTATTTGCCACGTTGCACACCAGTTCGGCGGCGAAAACAATTGACCGAATTATTGATGTATTTCCTGCGGGCGAGAAAACCATGGTGCGATCCATGTTGTCCGAATCATTGCGTGCTGTTATTTCCCAGACACTGCTTAAGCGTGTCGGTGGTGGACGGATTGCAGCACATGAGATCATGCTGGCAACACCTGCGATCAGAAATCTGATCCGTGAGGACAAGGTTGCACAGATGTATTCTGCTATTCAAACCGGGCAGAGCATGGGCATGCATACACTGGATCAGTATATGGAAACACTGGTTTCCAGAGGGTTAGTACTGCGTCAGGAGGCTGCCAGAAGAGCTGTGGACCGTAAGCTATTTTTGTGACGCTAAGTATCGGGGTTTAAACATGAGTGCAATTAAACAGTGGCTACGTGAAGTTCATACTGAGAAGGGTTCCGACCTTTTTATTACAGCTGATGCGCCACCGTGTATTAAGGTCAACGGCAAAATCCGACCCATATCAACAGAGGTTTTATTGCCTGACGAAGTCAGTGAGATCGTTAAAAGCTTGATGACAACGGCGCAGATACGTGAATTTGACGAAACTCAGGAATGTCAGTTTGCTATAGCGTTAGGGGAAGAAACGCGTTTCCGTGTCAGTGCTTTTTATCAGCAGGGTCGGGTGGGCATGGTTGTTCGGCGCATTGAAACAACCATCCCGACGTTTGAGGATTTGGGTCTGCCGGAAATGTTGACAGAGTTATCCCTGGCCAAGCGCGGCATTATCCTTTTTGTAGGAGCGACCGGAACCGGTAAATCAACTTCTCTTGCTGCCATGGTGGGTTACCGCAACCGCCGTATGAGCGGGCATATCATTACCGTTGAAGATCCAATTGAATACGTGCATTTTCACGGTAAGAGCCTGATTACCCAGCGTGAAGTGGGTATTGATACGGATTCGTTTGAAGTGGCCTTGAGAAATACGCTAAGGCAGGCTCCAGACGTTATCATGATCGGTGAAATCCGGACCCGCGAAACCATGCAGCACGCGATCACATTCGCTGAAACCGGTCATCTGGTTTTATGTACCTTGCATGCAAATAATGCCAATCAGGCGCTCGACCGAATCCTGCATTTTTTCCCTGAAGAAGCTCAGCATCAGGTTCTGCTAGATATGTCGTTTAACATGCGTGCGATTATTGCGCAGCAATTGATACCTTCAGCAGATCAGACCAGGCGTTGGGCGGCAGTGGAAGTACTGCTGGCTACACCGCTGGTGCAAGAGAAAATCCGCAATGGTGATGTGAGTGAATTGAAAAAAATCATGAAGGACTCAAATCATCACGGCATGGTTACGTTCGATCAATGCCTGTTCGGCATGTACAAGGAAGGCAAAATCACTTATGACGAAGCGATTCGCGCGGCAGACTCTGCCAATGAGGTGCGGTTGGCGGTGAAAATGTCAGAAGGCGGTGATATGGATACACTTTCTGAGAACTTGAAAGATGTTGAAGTGATGGAGCTATAACCTGACGATCGCTACATAGATTTCGCAGTACAGATAAATTGGGTAATTAACGCAAAATTCCATACCTGTTAACAAAAAATTAACGGGTGTGGGCATACACTAGTGAAAGCTTGAAATCGCAGGTTAAACAATTGTCTGTACTCAAGCGCAGCACACTCTGCTGTGAAAATGGTTAACAGGGCGTTTTCGGCCCAGGCGAGGTGGTCAATCATCTGCCTGGGCCTTTTTAATTCCAGCGACCAAACGGGTAAATAAATTGAGAATTTTGATCATAGAAGACAATCCTGACATTGCCGCCAACCTTGGTGATTATCTGGATGAAAAAGGGCACACGGTCGATTTTGCCGGCGACGGTATCACCGGCTTGCATCTGGCGATCGTCAACGATTTTGATGCCATTGTTCTGGATCTGGCTTTGCCGGGAATGGATGGCCTTGAGGTTTGCCGGAAACTTCGTCAGGAAGCCGGCAAAAACACACCGATATTGATGTTGACAGCTCGTGATCGTCTTGAAGACAAGTTGGCAGGTTTTGAAACAGGTGCTGACGACTACCTGGTCAAGCCATTTGAGTTGCAGGAAGTCGAAGTCAGGCTTGAAGTTCTGACTTCCAGAGGCAACCGCCGTGCCAGCAAGGAAATTCGGGTTGGGGATCTGCTTTTTAACCTTGATACATTAATTGCCAACCGTGTCGGGCACGAGATCGATCTGAATCCCATAGGGCTGAAGCTTTTACGCTCCCTGATGGAGGCTTCACCGAATGTTGTTTCTCGTGCAGAACTCGAGAAAAAAGTCTGGGGTGAGGAAATGCCCGACAGTGACAGCCTTCGGGTACACATCCATTCCCTTCGGGCCGCTATCGACAAGCCTTTTGGCAGCAAAATGATCCAGACACGGCACGGCATCGGCTACCGTCTGGTGGAGTCTAATGCAGTACAGACGTAGGCTTCGAAGCCGGATTATTGTTTCTTTTTTGCTTTTTGGTACCTTGCTGAGTGGCTTGTTTGCGGCCAGTACGCTGGTGCTGCAGGACAGCCTTGAGAATGAACTGATTGGTTCAACGCTTAAGCAGGAACTGGATGATTACCTGGTTCAGTTGCGCCATGACCCTACGCTGGTTGAACCGTTCCACACCCGCATTCAAGGTTTTGTCACCCGCCCCGGCGACCCCAATCACAGTGTTTCTGCACAGATTAGAAGCCTCGATGTTGGTGTACATGATGTTGAAACAACTGAAGGCTATTTTAAAGCCGCAGTGCGCAAAGACGATGACTTGTGGGCGTTTCTGATTTATGACATTACTGACAACCAGCGTCTGACACAACAGCTGATCTGGTCTTTGGTGGCTGCAGTTGTTGTATTTTCCCTGCTGTCATTGGCGCTGGGATTGTGGTCGTCCAGTCGTATCATGCGTCCAGTGACGGATCTGGCCGAGCGTTTGAGTCAGCTGGGTGAAGAAACGCCCAGTCCGCAGTTGGCACAATGGTTTACCGATGATGAAGTTGGGCAGTTGGCGGCTGCTTTGGATGCATACGCAGAACGGGTTCAACATCTGGTCGAGCGCGACCGCGAGTTTAACGCCGATGTCAGTCACGAGCTTCGCACGCCGTTGGCGGTTATTGCCGGCGCCACAGAATTATTACTGGCGCAACAGGATTTACCTGATAAAACGCGGGTTCGTATTTTGCGAATTGCCAGAGCCGCAAGACAATCTACTGATATTACGACGGCATTGCTGCATTTGGTCCGTGCAGAGCAGGGAACCAACAAAGACAGCCAGGCGCACAGCGTCACAGTCATTGTGGAAAAATTGATTCATTTGCACGAGCCGCTGCTCGACAACAAGCCGCTTGAGCTCAGAATTATCGAAGAAGATAGAGTCAGCGTAATCGCACCTGAATCTGTGATTGCAGTAACCGTGGGCAATCTGATCAGCAACGCGATCCGATATACCTCTGAAGGCGAAGTGGTTTGTACCATTGGTAACGGCATGGTTATGGTGGAAGACACAGGCCCCGGTATCCCCGAGGAAGAGCTGAAATACGTGATGAATCGTCATTACCGGGGTGAAGGTGTTTCCGGCAAAGGTTCCGGCCTGGGTCTGGCGATCGTGAAACGCCTGTGCGAGTTGTACGGCTGGTCAATTCATTTTGAGAACCGCAAACGTGGTGGCTTAAGAGCAGAATTGCGGTTTTTCGGCGGCGAATAATGGTATCTTTGCTCGCCCTATGTCCCGCCTGTGATCAGAATGTTCCTTTCAAAGCTGTTGTTTGCCCGAATTGCGGTTTAAAACTTGATGAAACCAAGGAAACGCGGCTTATCGAGCAGCGCCGGCGCAAACTGAGAGACAACATTTACCATTACCGCATGGGCAGTTATCTGGCGCTTGCGCTTTTGATTGCTGCGTTCGGGTGGTTTCTGGTTGCAAGTGACAGTTGGACCACATCGCCTTCAAGCGGTCCTTATATTCTGTCTGCAATTGGCGCGGTATTCTACCTGGTCATTCGCGTGCTTTTATTCAAATGTAAATTTGCACTGCGGAAACTGTCGAGTCGATAGCCCCGAAATTCCAAAATACCGGCTAATTGTCGAACGCGATCAGAGGTCTTGCTGGTAGCGAACGTAAGGTATGCGTCCGTATATAGACTCAAATGGATCCAATCCACTGTCTGTTTTACTTTTGACTTCTGTGCCGGCATTTAATACATTAGTGGTACCAACGCTCAAATTAGCATTCCAGGGTGTGCGCCAGGTGAAGTGAACATCAAAGGTTGCAACGCTTTCCAGGTTTGCTCGATTAAGAAACTCAACCTCGTTGCGGTAAAAGCCGTTTACACCACCGCTGAAGTTGCCCTTGTTCCAGTCTACTCCAAGTCGCGCACTATCGTACGGGCTGGATACAGTCCAGCTTTGCAAACCTTCCGAGCTGGATGTGTCGGTCTTGAAGGACGCATCCAAAACTCTGGTTAAGTGCAGGCCCAGTACGACATCACCTGCATTGTCAGTGGTTAGGCCGAGCTGGAATTCCATTTCGAGACCACTGGTTTCACCTTCCATATAAGCAGGTAGTTGTCCTGGCGCAAAAGCTGGAACCACCGGGTTGTTCTGTGCGGGTGAAATCAGGGCTGCTTCCAGAACTGAGCTTGCCAGATCCGGACTGGAATAAGGTGTCGTGCGATTGTTGGAAAATTGTTCACGCTCGCTGTTTTGACCCATGCTGGTGTCAACTTTAAACATACTCAAAGCTGAACTCAGATTGCCGTCTGCATACTTCAGTCCAAGTGAAACTTGATCCTGTTTCAAGGCATCAGCCTGATTCATGAAATAACATTCCGAAGCGCGAAATGAACCTTGTTCCATTACGCCATTCTGACAATGGATACTGCCGAGCGCCTGAAAATTGGGTTGGCTTCTGGTTGAGCCCATTCCGGTAGTAATATCAACGTAATCGTTTAATTGCAGATCGACAGAGGTATCGAGCAATACAGAACGAAACCCGCTGGATGATTGATTCAATGCGTTATTGATATTCAAAGACAAGGGTTGGGCAAGCTGCAGTTCCAGTGTATGGCCGTTGCTTGTACCCGGATTGAATGTAAGCCCGTTGGGCACCGGCTGGCGCTGCAACGGAAAAATCACCATTGGCTCGACTTGTCCGGACTGAACAGTCGTCGGGTCAGCGGCAACGCACAGCGCAGGCAATAGGCACGCAAAAGCCGCAACCAACAGATTGCTTGCCCTACGGACTGTACTGTTCGATTTCAATGTCACTTCAACCTCACCCAATTCGACTTTGCTGTGCTTATCTTTGTTGTGCTTATATATATGGACTGCGCACAAGAAAGAAAGTTCTTACTGCCAGCATAGCAAAAAACAATAAATGTTGCTTAAATGAATAGTCTATAGCGCCTAAAATACTGCGATTATCTTAGCAAAGGATGCACACATGGCAAGTCTTAAAACCCCGGTTTGTGAATTCGGTAAAAAGGCCTTGGAATTTGACCTTCCCGGCATAGATCATGAGACCTGGAGCCTGCAGGATTGTTACGGCGAAAATGGTTTGCTGGTTATGTTTATCAGCAATCATTGTCCCTACGTCAAAGCAATTCGTGAAAAGCTGGTAAGGGATACGTTGGAGCTAATTGATCTGGGTATAGGCAGCGTTGCCATCATGTCCAATGATTCGAAGGCTTATCCAGAAGACTCGTTTGAAAATATGCGACTGGTCGCAAAGCAATATAAATTCCCCTTTCCCTATCTGGTCGACGAAACCCAGCAAGTTGCAAAAGCTTACGGGGCGGTTTGCACGCCGGATTTTTTTGGCTACAACGCCGATTTGAAACTGCAGTATCGCGGCCGTCTTGACGCTGCCGGGCCATCAGCTGATTTTGATGCGCCGGATCGTGAACTATTTAAGGCCATGAAACAGGTTGCCAGAACTGGTGTAGGGCCTGAAATACAGGTTCCATCCATGGGATGTTCCATCAAATGGCGGTGAATTTCGTTAGACCGTTCATTATTTGCGGTGTAATTGTTACATTGGAGAATTACTGGGGTAGACTAGGGCGTCTTTTCAGCTTGGGAGAGTGATTAATGAGTTCTGTAATGATGGTAGGGGTAGACGGTAGTGACTGCAGCGCGAGAGCCGTTAAGTATGTACTAGCACATGCAAAACCGGCCGGTGCAAAGGTACTTGTAACACATGTAATCGAATGGTCCCGCTACAGTTTCTCCACAGCTGCTGAGAACGAGCAACGGCACAAGAGGCGCGAAGAAGAAATCACTCGCGCGAACGAGGATATCGTTGATCCAGTTGTTAGCCGCCTTAAGGAACAGGGCGTTGACGCGGCCGGTCTGGTTCGCCATGGACATGTTTCAGACACCATGCGGTCACTGGCCAAAGAGCATAAGGTCAGTAGCATCGTCGTTGGCCGTCAGGGGTCAGCGGGACTCAAGTCTTACGTTTTTGGGAGCGTAGGTGCCCGCCTGGTTCAGGTGGCAGAGTGTCCAGTCACTGTTGTTCCTTAAATAAAAACCTAACTGGAGAATAATTAATGTCAAAATTAAGAGTGGGCATCACCACACTCATCGGCCTGTTGTGCAGTTTTTCAGCATTCGCTGAAACCGGGATGGACGAGAAGATCAATTTGGCCGTCAAGCCTTACGCAGACGCTGTAGCCGGCGCGGTATTTTCTTCATTCACGGTTGGTGGGGTAGCTATTCCTTTCGTTCTGGTGTGGTTGATTATAGCGGCCACCATATTCACGTTTTATTTCAAATTCATAAACCTACGCGGACTCAAGCATGGCTTTGAGTTGGTTCGCGGGGATTATCATGATCCAAAAGCAGCAGGTGAAGTGACTCACTTTCAGGCGCTGGCAACAGCACTGTCGGGCACTGTAGGACTGGGGAATATTGCCGGTGTGGCTGTAGCGGTATCGCTGGGCGGGCCAGGCGCAACTTTCTGGATGATTCTGGCAGGCTTTCTGGGCATGTCCTCAAAGTTCACCGAGTGTACGCTGGGGGTTAAGTACCGCAATGTATACCCGGATGGCAGTGTCTCCGGTGGCCCCATGTATTATCTGACCAAAGGGTTGGCGGAACGCGGACCTGTTCTGGCCAAGCTTGGTAAAGTACTGGCGGTAATGTTTGCAATTTTCGCTATCGGTGGCTCTTTCGGTGGCGGCAACATGTTCCAGGCCAATCAAAGTTTTGCGCAGGTAGTGAATGTCACCGGTGGTGATGCCAGCTGGTTGGCTGATAAGGGCTGGTTGTTTGGTCTGGTGGTTGCAGTACTGGTTGGTGCAGTCATTCTGGGTGGCATTAAAAGTATCGCCCGTGTCACTTCGAAAATCGTTCCATTCATGGCCGTCACCTATGTGACTGCCGGTTTGATCATTATTTTTATGAACTTCTCAGCGGTTCCATCGGCATTCGTTGCCATTTTTGATGGCGCATTCACGGCTTCAGGTATTTCCGGTGGTGTGATCGGCGTTCTGTTTCAAGGCTTCAAACGAGCGGCCTTTTCAAACGAAGCTGGCGTTGGTTCAGCGGCGATCGCTCACTCTGCAGTGCAAACCAGTCGACCTGTCACTGAAGGTTTTGTAGCTTTATACGAGCCGTTTATTGATACGATCGTGGTGTGTACCATCACGGCGCTGGTAATTATTATTACCGGTACTTGGGATCCTTCAGTGGATCCGAGCGCTGGCGTACAATTGACTTCGACTGCATTTGGTTCAGCCATTTCATGGTTCCCATGGGTGCTGACACTGGCAGTCGTGCTGTTCGCCTTCTCCACCATGATTTCCTGGTCATACTATGGCCTAAAGTCCTGGACTTTCCTGTTTGGAGAGAATAAAGCGACAGACGCCGTGTACAAAATCCTGTTCCTGTTTTTCATCGTGGTCGGTTCTTCCATGCAGCTGGGTTCCGTTATCGACTTTTCAGACGCCATGATTTTCGCGATGGCATTTCCGAACTTGCTGGGCTGTTACTTCCTGTTGCCAGTAGTGAAGAAAGAGCTGAACGAATACTGGGCAGATTTGAAAGCCGGTCGTTTGGTCAAGACCCGGGACGCTTGACCCGATATGCTTGACCAAAAATGTTCGACCCGAAATGCTTGGGATTTGCCAAAAAGAGCCAGCAATAACCCGCTGGCTCTTGCTTCAAGGTAACTGCATCAGCGAGAATTAGGCTTAGCGTTCTGTCACCGACCCATCAGGCAGATTTTTTACTTATAGGGCCGCCCTGAATGGGCTGCCCGAATTATTTCAGAATTCAGGATCAAAAACCCGATGTCAACCCGACGTGAACTCGCGAATGCTGTACGTGCTTTGTCAATGGACGCGGTGCAGGAAGCCAACTCTGGCCATCCAGGCGCCCCTATGGGCATGGCAGATATTGCCGAAGTCCTGTGGAACGAATACTTAAACCACAATCCAGCCAATCCGGGTTGGTATGACCGGGATCGCTTTGTGTTGTCCAACGGCCATGCCTCGATGTTGTTGTATTCGACTTTGCACCTCAGTGGCTATGACTTGTCGATGTCAGAAATTAAAAATTTCCGGCAACTGCATTCCAAAACAGCGGGTCATCCGGAATATGGTCATGCACCAGGGGTTGAGACAACCACCGGGCCTTTAGGTCAAGGCCTGGCCAACGCAGTGGGCTTCGCTTTGGCAGAAAAAGTTTTAGCCACTCGTTTCAATAAGAAAGGCCACCAGATCGTCGACCACACCACCTGGGCATTTTGCGGCGATGGTTGCCTGATGGAAGGCATTTCACATGAAGTGTGCTCACTGGCGGGAACGTTGGGACTCGGCAAGCTGGTGGTTTTCTGGGATGACAATGGCATATCAATTGATGGCGAAGTTCAGGGCTGGTTTACCGACAATACGCCCGAGAGATTTGAAGCCTATGGCTGGCAGGTTGTTCGGGATGTAGACGGCCACAATAGCGAAGCTATCAAAGAAGCGATTGAATCCGCCCGGGCTGAAACTGACAAGCCCACGCTGATTTGCTGCCGGACGATTATCGGTTTTGGTTCGCCCAACAAACAAGGCACATCATCTGCTCATGGTTCTCCACTAGGCCCTGATGAGATCGTTCTGACCCGCGAAGCACTGGGTTGGAACTATCCGGCATTTGAAATACCCGATGAGATTTATGCAGGCTGGGATGCGCGTGCCAGCGGCGCTGCAGCTGAAACTGAATGGAACAACAGGCTCGATGCGTACCGTGCGGCTTATCCTGAATTAGCGGCAGAGTTTGAGCGTAGAATGAGCGGTCAATTGCCGGAAAACTGGCAGCAGACAACCGCCGCCGCGATTGCAGAGTTGCAAGAGAAAGGTGCAACCGTTGCGACGCGTAAAGCCTCACAAATGGCGCTTGAAGCCTTTGGGCCATCACTACCTGAACTGATCGGCGGTTCTGCGGATCTGGCCGGTTCAAATAATACTATCTGGACGCAAAGCGTTGATGTAATGGATGGCACTCCGGAAGGCAATTACGTCTATTTCGGCGTGCGCGAGTTTGGCATGACAGCTATATGTAATGGTTTGGCTTTACATGGTGGTTTTGTACCTTATGGCGCGACCTTCCTGGTCTTTTCGGATTACGCTCGCAATGCCGTGCGCATGTCTGCACTGATTCCAGCTCACAACATTCAAGTCTATACCCATGATTCCATTGGCCTGGGTGAAGATGGGCCAACGCATCAGCCGGTCGAGCACGTGGCCAGTTTGCGTTTGATACCCAATTTGAGCGTATGGCGCCCCTGCGACACGGTTGAATCTGCGGTTGCCTGGAAATGTGCCATTGAAGAAAGTTCAGGGCCGAGCGCATTGATATTCACCCGTCAGAATCTGCAACATCAACAGCGTGACAACCAGCAAGTCGCCAATATAGATCGCGGTGGTTACATTTTGCGCGAAACTTCAGGTGACTGCGATGCAATCGTAATGGCCACCGGTTCAGAAGTTGAATTGGCAATGTCCGTCGCCGAATCATTAGCACATCAGGGAATTGAGGTACGCGTAGTATCGCTGCCCAATCCGGGCCGGTTTCTGGCGCAGGATGCTGACTACAGAGAATCGGTATTGCCGGCCGCCGTGACGGCCCGCGTAGCGGTAGAAGCTGGCGTGACGCACTATTGGTATCCTTTCGTAGGTGACCGGGGTCGAATAATCGGCATTGACCAGTTCGGCGCATCAGCCCCAGCCCCCGAATTGTTCGAATACTATGGAATTACAACTGAAAACGTCAGCAAGACAGTCAAAGAACTGGTCTTAGCTGACTAAATCGAAACTGGAGTAGAGAAATGGCAGTTAAAGTCGCAATCAATGGTTATGGACGTATTGGCCGTAACATCATGCGGGCTTTGTATGAGTCTGGTCGTACTGACGAAATCAGAGTAGTAGCAATCAACGACCTGGGCGATGCAAAAACAAATGCGCATTTAACTCAATACGACACCACCCACCATACTTTCCCGGGCAAAGTCAGTCTTGAAGACGGCGATCTGGTAATGAACGGTGACAGGATCAAAGTGTTTGCCGAACGTGACCCATCCAGGTTGCCCTGGGACGAGCTGGGTGTAGATGTTGTGTTGGAGTGCACCGGTTTTTTCCTGAGTCGTGAAGCGGCCAGTGCGCACATTGCTGCAGGCGCTAAGAAAGTTATTATTTCAGCGCCGGGTAAAGGCGTTGACAACACCATCGTTTATGGCGTTAATCACGACACCCTGAAAGCCAGTGACCAGATTATTTCCAATGCATCGTGCACCACCAATTGTCTGGCGCCATTGGCTAAAGTTCTGCATGAAAGCATCGGCATCGAACATGGTCTGATGACCACCATTCATGCCTATACCAATGATCAGGTACTCACTGACGTTTATCACAGTGACTTGCGTCGTGCGCGTTCAGCCACGATGAGTCAGATTCCTACCAAGACAGGCGCAGCTGCTGCGGTTGGCCTGGTGTTGCCAGAATTGAATGGCAAGCTGGATGGTTTTTCCATGCGCATACCAACCATCAACGTATCGGCGGTGGACCTTACCTTTACCGCCAGCAGAGCCACGACCATTGAGGAAGTGAATGCGTCGATGAAAGCGGCTGCTGAGGGCCCAATGCGTAATGTAATTGCCTACAACGAAGCACCGCTGGTGTCCATCGACTTCAACCACAACCCACACTCTTCCATATTTGATTCCACCCTCACCAAAGTGATGGATGGTACGATGGTGAAAGTGCTGAGCTGGTATGACAACGAATGGGGCTTCAGCAACCGTATGCTGGACACAACGTTGGCATTGATTAACGCAGAATAGTCTGAAAGGAGGCGGTCATAATGTCTTATCGGCGTATGGATGAACTCAAACTCGACGGCCTGCGGGTCATGATCCGTGAGGATTTTAATGTACCGATCGAAGACGGAAAGATAACTTCCGACGCGCGCTTAAGAGCCGCAATACCAACCATTAAAATGGCCCTCGAGGGCGGTGCTGCGGTGATTTTGTTATCACACCTGGGCCGTCCGGTTGAGGGGCAGCCCAGTGAGGAGTTCTCATTGCTACCGGTAGCGATGGCACTGCCTGATTTATTGGGCGTTCCAGTCAGTTTTCAGGATGACTGGTTAGATGGCATAGACGTCAAGCCTGGTCACGTATTGCTGTGCGAAAACGTGCGCTTTAATCCGGGTGAAAGCAGCAACGATGAAGCGCTGGCCAAACGAATGGCTGATTTGTGCGATGTATTCGTCATGGATGCATTCGGTGCAGCACACCGGGCTCACGCTTCAACGGAAGGCGTGATCCGGCAGGCTAAGCTTGCTTGCGCAGGGCCTTTAATGAGCCGTGAGCTATATGAGATTGAGCGTGCGCTGTCTGAGCCGGATCTACCCATGCTGGCGATTGTAGGCGGTTCCAAGGTGTCCACCAAGCTGACCGTTCTGGAAGCTTTGATGAACAAGGTTGATCAATTGATCGTCGGCGGCGGTATCGCCAATACATTCATCGCAGCCCAAGGCTATGAAGTGGGCAAATCCCTGTATGAACCTGATCTGATTGATGAGGCTCAACGCTTGATGCGTATTGCATCTGAAAAAGGCGGCGATATCCCCATTCCCAAAGATGTGGTGGTTGCCAAAACTTTCAGCAAAGATGCCAAAGCGATTGTTCGTTCGGTCGACGAGGTCAAGGAAGATGAAATGATTCTCGACATCGGCCCGCTCACCTCGATTGACTACGCAGTCATGATTCAAGAGGCTGGAACAGTGATCTGGAATGGTCCTGTCGGGGTGTTTGAATTTGAGAATTTCGCCGTAGGCACACGTTCTGTTGCCGATGCTATTGAGGTTTCCAGGGCATACAGTCTGGCTGGTGGTGGCGACACCCTGGCGGCCATTGATAAATTCAATATTGCCGACGGCGTCAGTTATATTTCAACAGGTGGCGGCGCGTTCCTTGAGTGTGTGGAAGGCAAGACTTTGCCGTCTGTTGCTGCACTACAAGATCGATTTCAGAAGGGTCGATTTAAGTAGGATCGATTTTTGGGGTTGATTTTAAGGGCTACTAAGCTCCCACTGCTCGCGGCCCAAACACCAAACCCAGACGCAGGAAGTAGATGGGCGGGCGTTCGTCACTCCAGCCGATGCCAAGATAAATCGGCCCCGGTGGTGAACCGTACGCCATATAAGCACTGCCATTGAGGTAACCGTGTTGACCGGCATTTTTCAGAATTCAATGGTTGTCTGCAATAAAACCACCGGGTGTTCGGTCTTTATTAGTAGTACACCGGCGGTTCTTGACATTTATTCTTGATTAAACCAATGATGGAAGTTCAGTGAACCCGAATTGAATCAATTCTGAAAGGAGTAGATCATGCAAATCCAGTTTTTATTTAAAAAGATGGTAGTTTTTACGGTTGCCACAGTAGCGACCTTATTGTTGGCTGGGTGTGCGTCCGGGCCGAAAATTAACACTGATTATGACCATAATGTTGATTTCAGTAAATTTGAGACTTACGGGTTTTTTAACCCTTTGGGCATTGAAAACCCGAACTATTCCAGTATTTATGGTTCAGTTTTTCGAGCGGCCATTAGCAGGGAAATGGAAAGTCGCGGTTATACCAAGGCTGAAAATCCTGACTTGTTGGTCAATGTGTCCGGCAGGTTGAACGAAAAGACCAGGGTAACCACCACAACTGATCCTTACATGGGTGGATACTACGGTTATCGGCGCGGCTTTTATGGCACATGGGGTGGTTATGGTTACGGCAGCCAGACTACTGTCAGCAGCTACACCGAAGGCACAGTCAACATTGATCTGGTAGATCGAGTTGAAAAGCGCATGGTTTGGGAAGGCGTTGCAGTGGGTCGTATCAAGGAAAATAAATCCAATGAAGAAGTGCGCGCTAATATCGATGCAGGAATTCAGGATATGTTTTCAACGTATCCATTCCGCGCTGGTCAGAACTAAGCCGGTCAGAACTTACCCGGGTCAGGTTTAACATTTAAATCTGGCGGCGCAACCACTCGGACTAACGGGTGGTTGTGGCGTTTTTTATTGAGCAGATTCCAGCTGCTGAATAAACTGTTTTGCCTGCTGATCAGCAGGATTCAGTTCAGTTAGTTTTCTGGCCCATTCCAGGGCCTCAGCTTTCTGTCCCTGGTCACGATAAATGCTCGCAATCATATGAATGATTTCCACGTTGCGCGGGTGTTGTATATAACCCGCTTTTAATGCGTCCATGGCTTGCGTCGGCTGGCTGGCAGAGTTCAGCGCAACGCCATACACATAGGTGTAACGGGCAACTTCCGGTGCCAGCTCAGAGGCTTTCCCCAATGAAACTATCGCGGCCTCCAATTGACTGCTGCGTGCTTGCAATAGCCCGAGTGCGTGGTGCAGGGCTGCATCTTCAGGTTGCTGACCAATACCCTCTGTCAATACCTTTTCGGCATTCTTGTCGAGGCCTTGCAGACGGTACAAATCTGCCAGATTGGTATAGGCAGGGGCAAAACGTGAATCCAGCTTGATCGATTGCCGGTAGGCTTTTTCAGAGGCTACGGCGTCGCCAACCTGTGAATAAACAATTCCCAGATTCAAATGAGCCTCCGGTCTGTCCGCATTTTGCAGCTGAGTGTTAATATACTCCTTGAAGGCAGCGCGCAGTGCCTGAGCCTCCCCGGGAGGCAGAGAAGTCTGAAGTGCTGCTGCCGAAACGCGCGCGGCCTCCGTTCTGACCAGTCTTACTGGATCCTGCAACAAGGGCTGAGCCAGCTGATAGCGGTTTTCAGGTGGAACAGCGTCGAGCAACCCCAGTGCCGCAAACCTGACCAGGGGGCTTTCATCACTCAATGAGCTTTGCAGCACTCTGCCCGACAGCGGGCTTAAATATGGCCCTAGTTCGGAAACTGCCGTTGCTCGTGCCAGACCAGGCAGGCTGGTGTCGCGAATGGTTCTAATCAGTGATGCTTCGGCTTGTGGAAGACCGGCACGGGCCTGGCTCAATGATGTAGTCCAGCTCTGAAATGGCATTTTTGCCTGTGGCCAGAGTTTACCGAACTCAGTCACTGCCCACTCGGTACTTTTATCTGTGTGGCACTGGTTGCAGGCATTTGGCGTACCAAACTCTTGTGTTAGATCAGGGCGAGGGATCCGCAAACTATGATCCCGACGGGGATCGACAACCATATAGTTGGTGGCCGGCATATGGCAGTTAAGACAGTTAGCACCTTCGGAGTCCTGTTTATGTCCGGTGTGCCTGGTAGTCGCGAACTTTGCGGGCAAGTGACACTGGGAGCAGACTTGCTGCGCAGGCGCACGCAGTTTCAGGTTGTGTGGCTCGTGGCAGTTACTGCAGGTAACACCCGCAGCGCGCATTTTACTTTGTTCAAACGAGCCCCAGACGTAGACTTCGTCCAATACCTGGCCGTCAGTATGGTATAGCCCGGCACTTAAGAGTGCGGGCCGATAGTGGTCCAGAAAAGCGCCGTCCGCTTCAATACCTTGCTTGATTTCAGCTCGGCGTGAATGGCAGGCTGCACACACACCAATTTCAATGTTACCTGTCGCTGCCGGACTGCGCTGTGCGGTGCCGGTTTCAGTGTTCATGGTCCAGGTTACGTTGTCGAGATCATTCAATGAGTAGGGCAAGCCTGAGTCTGGCGATTGCGCCTTTTCTGCTTCATCTTTCGCCGCCCATGCATTGTGTTTCTTTCCAGGCCCGTGACAGGACTCACAGCCGACATTGATATCGGACCAGGTTGTTTTGAAAGTATCGGTGTTGGCGTTATAGCCCTTTTTCAAATTGGTGGAATGACAGTCTGCGCACATGTAATTCCAGTTCTGCTGACGGCCGGTCCAGTGCAACTCATCCCCGGCTGTGATGGTTTCATCAGGATACAAGTTGAACCAGCGCTGCCCTCCTGCACTGACAGGGCGCGTATCCCAGGCGATGCCAAGTGCCTGCACACGACCATCTGAAAACTCAATCAGGTATTGTTGCAGAGGCGTAACGCCGAACGTGTAGCTGACTTTGAAGTCCTGCAATTGACCGTTGGCTGCCTCGGTATTTACCCAGAACTGATGGTCCCTGGTGAAAAAGGTGGTATTGATGCCATTGGCGGTAATGCCTGCGTTGTTGAAGTCTCCTAAAACGGTGTCTTTGTCAGCTTGCTGCATGGCAAGTTTGTGATGGGAGCCCTGCCAGGCTTTGTGCTGCTGCGCATGACAGCCCACGCAACTTTCGGTGCCGGCAAAGTCACCTGTTGCGGCAACTGCCGTTGAGGCAGCTGCCAGCATGAATATCAGAAGCAGAAAAGTCACTTTCAACATGGGTCTCACAGTTAAGTCTTAAGTATTAACAACAGGTGTTATTTCAACTTCAATTGCATTTGATCATGTCGCTTCATTGATAAAGCAACATCTCTTCTGTAATTTCCAGTTTATCCCATCGGGTTAAATTCATTTTTCATCCATCGACAGATAAATTCTTCCGGTTTCCCAGTCATCTGATATTTCCATAAGAACGGCC
>Ga0105054_10000087_pt1 | contig 106019 bp, 111 predicted proteins | sample BON02_FD_78091 | JGI IMG/M metagenome (GOLD analysis project Ga0105054, IMG submission 78091) | Freshwater microbial communities from Lake Bonney liftoff mats and glacier meltwater in Antarctica - BON-02 (megahit assembly) | ecosystem: Environmental > Aquatic > Freshwater > Ice > Glacier...
ATCGACCGCTTCATCAAACTGCACAACGAAGCAGATGCCAAGCCCTTCAAATGGCGCGCAAACCCGGACGAAATTATTGCTGCCAGAAATCGGGGGTTCCAATTGTTGGAATCAATCCACTAGAGGCGAAACAAACCGTCGCCGCGATCTGCGCCATATGGCCGTCGCTCACCTCGCGAAACCCCGGCCGCAGCACCATCAGCGCCCCCAGCAGGGCCGCCACCACAACCCCCGCCCGGCGCGGGCCAAAGCGTTCCCCCAACAGCACCGCCGCAATCACCAACACCAACACCGGGTTCAAAAACGCAATCGCCGACATCTCGGCCACCGGCACCCGCGCCATGGCGTAAAACCAAAATACCACCGCTGTGACGTGCAAGATCCCACGCCAGCCAAACAGCCACCAGACCGGGGCGGGAAACCCCCGCCGCATCAGCCCCGGCAACATCGGCAGGAAAAACACCGCCCCAAAGGCAAATCGCAGGAATGCCGATTGTGCCGCTGGCAGTTCGGTTCCCAGATGCTTGACCACCCCGTTCACCCCGACAAAGGCAAAACCGGATAGCAACATCCATAAAATGCCCATCGTGGGGCGGCTTTGATCGGCAGGATCGCTCATGCCGCGACCTGACCCCGCGCCTTAGGAAAAGGCAAGCCCCGCTGCGATGGCCCACATGGTCACGCCCACCGCGATCTCCAGCCAGACCCAGGCTTTGGGGTTGGCAAATACCGGGGCAAGCAGCCGCGCGCCAAAGCCCAGCGCCGCAAAAAAGCTGAAAGACGCCGCCGCCGCCGCAATGCCAAAAGCCAGCAGATGCGGGGCATATTGCGCCGAGATGCTGCCGATCAACACCACCGTATCCAGATAGACATGCGGATTGGCCCAAGTCAGGATCAGGCACGTCGCCAGCACGCGGCGCAGCGGCACCGCCTGCCCCGCCTCTGGCCGCAGCGCCTCGCCACCCTTCAGCGCGGCGGCAAAGCGCATCCCGCCGTAAACCAGCAAAAACACCACCCCCAGCCAACGCATCGCCTCGGCCAACCAAGGCACGGCCGCCGACACCAGCCCAAACCCCGCCACGCCTGCGGCAATCAAAACCGCGTCCGACAGCGCACAAACCGCCACCACTGCCGCCACATGATCGCGCCGCAAGCCTTGGCGCAAGACAAAGGCATTCTGCGCCCCGATGGCAAGGATCAGGCTTAACGCGGTCAGATAGCCATGAACAATCGCCTCCAGCACCGCTAGTCCCCGCCCAGAACCGATTGCACAAACCGCCGCGCTTGGGCCGCGATCTGATCCGCCCGCGCAGCACTTCGCGCCTCGGCATAGATCCGAAACTCGGGCGCATTGCCCGACGGGCGCAGATGCACAATGTCGCCCCCCGATTGCGCCCGCCAGCCATCGGTCATATTCACATGGTCCACCTCGCCCAACCCCGCCGCCGCCATCAGCGCCGCCGGATCAGCCCTTACCGCCGCCAGAAACGCCAAAGCTGCAGCCGTCTCAACCCCTTGCAGGCGCAAACTGGCCGTGAACCGCGCGGGCAGCCCGGCCACCAGCGCCATCAAAGAAACCCCCGCCGCCCGCGCCGCCGCCAAGGGCGCCAGAATTGGCACCATACAATCGCGCGTCATCAACGCGGCCAACGGGCCCGCAGGCCCCTGTGCATCGAACCCCAGCAAAAAGCCGCCATTCGGCTCATATCCAACAACCGACCCGCCGCCTGCCATTCCCGCAATCACAAAAGGGGACCCGATCTGTGTGCGCGCCACCTCAAACCGCCCCATCAGATCGACGCAAGTATTGGCCGAAACGGTCGTCACCACCCGCACAGCGCCCAAAGCCTGCGCCGTCAGCGCGCCCAAGACATCGCCCGCCACCACCGCGCCCGCACCATCCGCCACCATAGGCCTGTCCGCATCGCCATCGGTCGACACCACCACATCCAACCGATGCTCTGCCGCCCACCCCGCAAACATCGCGCGCCAGTCCGGCAAAACGGCTTCGGTATCCACCGGGATAAACTCTTCCGACCGCCCCAAGGCCACCACCTTTGCCCCGCAGCCTTCCAGCACCTCAACCAGCATATCCCGCGCGACGCCTGATTGCTGCCAAACCCCAACCCGCAGCCCCACCAGCGCCCCCGCATAGGCGCGGATGTACCGCGCAACATAGGCCTCGCCCGCCTGCGCACTGACCTGCAAAGGCCCGGATAACCCCGCCGAAACAGCGCCCAAACCGGCCAAAATCCCCGCCTCATCTGCCTTGGAAATCTCGCCACCCGGAGTGTAAAATTTTAACCCATTGCGGTCCGCCGGAATGTGACTGCCCGTCACCATCACCGCCGCCGCCCCGGCCCCCATGGCCGCCAAGGCCAGCGCAGGCGTCGGCAACGCGCCGCAATCCACCACTGCCAACCCCTCGCCCCGCGCCGCCGCAACAACCACCGCCGCCAGCGTGGGCGAGGACGCCCGCAAGTCGCGGCCCACATAAAGCCCCGTGCCGATATCACAGGCCCGCACAAACGCCCGCAGATGATCAGCCACCAAGGCAGGCGTCAGATCCACCACCAACCCACGCAATCCGCTGGTGCCAAACTTTGGTGCCACCCCTATTTCCGCGCGTAGATGTCGTCGTAACGCACGATGTCATCCTCGCCCAGATAGCGCCCAGTCTGCACCTCGATCAGCACCATCGGCACCCGGCCGGGGTTCTCCATCCGGTGTTTCGCGCCCAAGGGAATGTAGACCGATTGGTTTTCCGCAATCAGCGAAACCTCCTCACCCACTGTCACCTTGGCCGTGCCCTGCACCACAATCCAATGCTCTGCCCTATGCACATGGCTTTGCAAAGACAGCGATCCGCCGGGGTTCACATGAATGCGCTTGACCTGAAAGCGGTCGCCAAGAACCAGCGTTTCGAACCAGCCCCAAGGCCGGTGATCCACCGGAAACTGCGCGGCCTGCACCGCCCCTTTGGCGCGCAAAACCTGCACCGCCTCTTTCACGCCCTGCGCCTGGCTCATATCAGCCACCAAAACCGCATCGCGCATCGCCACCACGGCCAGATTCTTTAGCCCGATACCCACAACCGTAATCTCGTCCGATTCCGAGCGCAGCAAAGACCCCTCGCAACCCAGCGCCAGCGCGTCGCCATAAAGCGCATTATCCGCCCCATCGCGCGGACTTTCACGCCAGACCGCATCCCAAGCGCCCAAGTCTGACCAAGCCCCCTCAAACGCGACCACCGCCAGATTGCTGGCCTTTTCCATCACCGCATAATCAATCGACTCCGCAGGCACCAATGCCCACAAGCCCGGGTCCACCCGAATGAACCCCAGATCCCGCTCTGCCGCCGCAAAGGCCGCTGCGGCCCGGCTAAGCATCTCGGGCGCATGGGCCTGAAACGCCGCAATCAGCACATCGGCGCGGGCCAAAAACACCCCCGCATTCCACAAATGCTGCCCGCCGCTGAACAACACCTCAGCCGCCGCCGCATCGGGTTTTTCGAGAAACTGCGCCAAGGCCCGCACGCCGGGCGCAATCTCGGCCCCCGACTCCAACCAACCATACCCAGTCTCGGCCCGCGTTGGCCGAATGCCAAAGGTCACAATCCGGCCCTCTTGCGCCACTGCAACCCCGGCCTCTACCGCCGCACGAAAACCCGCCGCGTCGGCTACCGCATGATCGGCAGGCACCAGCAAAACCATCCCATCAGGATCGCGCGCCGCCACCGCCAAGGCCGCCAGAATGGCCGCCGGGGCGGTGTTACGCGCGCTAGGCTCGATCACGATTGACGCAGAGGTCACCCCCACCGCCTCCAACTGCTCGCGCACGATGAATCGGAAATCATGCGCCGTGATCACCACCGGATCAGCAAAGCCCGCGCCCCGAAACCGCAACGCGGACTCGGCAAACAACGTCTGCCCGCCCAAAAGGGCCGCAAACTGCTTGGGGCAGCTGGCCCGAGACAGCGGCCAAAGCCGGGTGCCAGATCCGCCACACATCAAAATTGGGGTAATCATCAATGGCCTCTTCGGTGCGCCCACCCCGCCGTTCCCGGCAGGGTGTCAAGCAAAGGCTGCCCGCAACCATAGGTCGGACACAAGGCCCAAAGCGGGCTTACAACTGCGCCGCGACGTCTTCTGGCACGTCAAAGTTATGGGTGACTTCCTGCACGTCATCGTCTTCTTCCAGCATGTCGATCAGACGCATCAGCTTTTCTGCCGTGTCCAGATCAACTTCGGTCCGGCTTTGTGGCCGCCAGATGATCTTTGAGGCGGTGGATTCCCCCAAAGCCTTTTCCAGCGTGTCCGACACCGTCGCCAGATCTTCCATCTTGCAGAAAATCCAATGGCCCTCGTCGTCAGACTCAACATCTTCGGCGCCCGCTTCAATCGCAGCCATCATCACATCGTCAGCCGTCCCGGCCGAAGCGGGATAAGAAATCTCGCCCAACCGATCAAACGCATGGCTGACGGAACCGGTCTGCCCCATGTTGCCGCCGCATTTTGAGAAATAGCTGCGCACGTTGCTGGCGGTGCGGTTCAGGTTATCCGTCATCGCCTCAACGATGATCGCGATGCCGTTCGCCCCATAGCCTTCATAGCGGATTTCCGAATAATCCGCCGCATCACCCATCTGGGATTTCTTGATGGCCCGGTCGATCACATCCTTGGGCATCGACAGCGCCTTGCCGGCCTTGATCGCCAGACGCAAGCGCGGGTTCATGTCCGGGTCTGGCATGCCCATCTTGGCAGCCACGGTGATTTCCTTGGCCAGCTTCGAGAACATCTTTGAGCGGAGCTTGTCTTGCTTGCCCTTGCGATGCTGGATATTCGCCCATTTAGAATGGCCCGCCATGGCCTTACCCCTATCGGTTTTTAAAGTGCTGGCGTCACTTACACCGCCGCCCCGCAGGCTGGCAACCCCGCCGCCGCTTCAACCGCCCCGCGCCGGAGAGGTGAAGACATAATCCACCCCCGCCGGATCGGTGATCACCACCTCTGCCATCGGGGCCAGCGCGCGTTCAGCACCCAGCGTCAGCAAGAGCCCCGCAACCAGTTGGCGCAGCACATTGGGCCGGTCCTCGACCGTAACGGCATAGCCATAGCCCGGCCCGCAATCCGCCATCCGCCCCGCCGGGGCCATCGCCCAATCAGCCGTGCAGCGGGTGCCGTCTGACAGCGTCAGCGTCAAAACCCGGTCGGTCAACCGCGCCGCCTCTGGCCGGGGCGGGCCAGACACCGCCGCACATCCCGCCAGAACCATCAGCAAAATCAGCTTTTTCATAACGTCCCTTCCAAGGGCCACAGAAACGGGATCAACGTCGACACAACCAGCATCAGCAAGATATTCAACGGCACCCCGATCTTTACATAATCCGTGAACCGATACCCGCCGGGGCCATAGACCATCATATTCGTCTGATAGCCAATCGGCGTCGCAAAGGCCAAGGTGGCCGAGAACATTACCGCCACCACAAAGGGCCGCGGGTCCAGACCCAAGCTCAGCGCCAGCTGGATCGCAATCGGCGTATACAAAACTGCCACCGCATTGTTTGACAGAAACTCCGTCAGGATCAACCCGAGCAGATAGACCACCAAGATCATGAAAAATGGCGGCAGCCCGATCATCAAAGGCCCCACCGCGCCCACAATCAACTCTACAGCACCGGATTGACCCAGACCCTCACCCACTGCCAACATCGCGAAAATCATCGCCAACAAGCGGCCATCAATGAAACTGAACGCCTCATCACTGTCCACACAGCGGCTGACCAAAATCACCGCCACCGCCAGCACCGCCAGCGGCAAGATCGGTGCCAGATCAAAGGCTGACAGGATGACTATCCCCGCCAATGCCACCAGCACAATCGGCGCTTTTGACCGCCGAAACGGCCGGATCGACGGGCGAGACACATCCACCAGATCCATATCCGCCGCCAAGCGCTGAATATCCTCAATCGCGCCTTCCAGCAGCAAAGTATCGCCAATCCGCACCACCAGATCGTCCAGCTGCCGCCCGATGTTCTGGTTCCGCCGGTGCGCCGCAATCGGATAAACGCCATACCGCCGGCGCAGACGCATATCGCCCAAGCGCTGCCCTTCCATCCGGCAGCCGGGGCCAATAAGCACCTCAACCGTCTCGGTCTTCACCGAACTCAGCTTGTCCACCGTATGCACATCGGTGCGCTGCTGCATCCCCAGCAATTCGGTCATCTCGGTGCGCAACACCACCCGGTCACCCGCCTGCAACTGCACCGGCCCCAGATCGCGCCGCAACGACGCATCGCCGCGCAACACGTCAATCAACCGCACCCCGTCACGCTTGAACAGATCCACATCCTGCGGCCCCTGCCCGATCAAGGGGCTGCCCTCAGGAATGGCCACTTCGGTGAAATACTTCATCTTGCGCCGGTCGCTCAGCAGCGTGCCCATCGATTGGCGCACGGGCAACAACCGCGCGCCCACCAGCGCCAGATAAGCCCCCCCGGTCACCAAGACCGCCAACCCCAATGGCGCAATCTCGAAAAGGCCGAAATGCTCCAGCCCCTGCTTATGCGCCACCCCGTCGACAAGCAGGTTGGTCGAGGTGCCAATCAGCGTGATCATCCCCCCCATCACTGTCATATAAGACAAAGGGATCAACAACTTACTTGGCGCAGAGCCAATCTTTACCGCCATCTGGATCACCACCGGGATCATCACCGCCACCAAAGGCGTGTTGTTCATAAAGGCCGAAGCCACCGCGATGAACACAAACAAAACCACGATCGTCATCTTCGGGCGGTCGCCGACATGCCGCTCGGCCCGGCCAATAATCGCCTCCACCGCGCCCGTCCTGACCAGCCCACCCATCACCAGAAACATCAGGGCAATCGTCCAAGGCGCCGGATTCGACAGGATCGACGTCGCCTCTTTCACCGGCAAAATGCCCAAGACCATCATCATGGCCGCGCCGCCAATGGCCGTCACCTCCACCGGCATCGCCTCGGCCACAAACAGCACGAACATCACCACAAGGATGGCCAAAGCCACCCAAGGCATCGCTTCCGCGCTGATCACAATGCCGAACATTCCGCCTCCTTAGCCCGCCACACGGCCCCTCGGCCGCACCAATGCCACACCGGCCAACATCACCACAAGCGCGACCCAAACCAAAGGCGGAAACCGCTCGCCCATGATGACCATAGCCCAGAACATGCCGGTCGCCGTCACCATATAAGAGGTCTGGCTGGCAAACACCGGCCCCGCTGCAATCGCCAGCCAAACATAGCCCGAATACAAAAACGCATGCACAATAGATTGGATCACGATCGCCCATTCCGCCACGCCAAAGGGCATCGGCAAAGCCACCGCCTGCCCCGTCACCAGCAAAATCGGCACACATAGGCACAGCCCCATCGCGGATGCGCCAAACATCGCCGTCACCGGATCCATCCCCGCAGCGCCCCGACGGGCGACATAGGTCCCCTCCATCGCGTAAAACAGCGGCCCGATCAGCGCCACGGCAAACCACACAATCGGGAAATCAGTGCCCACAGCCCCGCCGGCCCAAGCAATCAGCGCCACCCCAGACAGGCCCAACCCCAAGCCCACCAAGCGGCGGCCGGAAAACCGATCCATCCCCAAAGCCACCGCCATCGGCCAAGCCAATATCGGCACCAGAGAGATCAGAATGGACATCACCCCTGCCGACAAATGCCGCACGGAAAGGTAAAACGTCAAGTTCGGGATCAGCGTGCCCAGCACCGCCACCACCACATAAAACCGCAAAGCGCCGGGCGTTAGCGACGGCCGCTTGCCCCGCGCAAAAGCAATCGCGCCCAAAAGCAAAGTCGAGATCGCCAATTGCCAGAAAATCACCGTAAACGGCTGATGCCCCGTGCTAACAGCCAGCTTGCCGGTGGATTGGCTGGATCCCCAGCCCGTCCCCAACGCCAGCAACACAGCGATCAACACCCAAGTGGGCTTCAAGGGGATGACGCCTGCAACCGCCCGCCCACGCGCACCATCACCACACGCAAAGCCAGACCCGTCTTGTCATCGGTCTCGACAAAAACCCCCGACAGCGTCGCCTCTCCGCCCGCAGGCTCAAACCGCGCCTTCACCATCCCGGTCACAAAGCGGCGCATCGGCTCCAGCTTTTCCATCCCGATCACGCTGTCATAATCGCCGCACATCCCCGCATCCGTCAGATAAGCCGTGCCCTTGGCCAGAATCTGCGCATCCGCCGTTGGCACATGGGTATGCGTGCCCACCACCAGACTGGCCTGCCCATCACACCAATGCCCCATGCCCATCTTCTCAGACGTGGCCTCGGCATGCACATCAATGATCGCCGCCTGCACCGACACGCCCAAACGATGCGTCTTCAACACCGGCTCAATCGCGGAAAATGGATCATCAAACGGCTGCTTCATGAACACCCGGCCCAAGACCTGCGCCACCAAAACCCGCCGCCCACCCGGCGCCTCAAAGACCCGCGCCCCATGCCCGGGTGCCAGTTTCGAATAATTCACAGGCCGCAAGACCCGCGGCTCCGACTCCAGAAACGGAATGATATCTTTTTGGTCAAACGCATGATCGCCAAGCGTCACCACATCCGCCCCCGCCGCCAAGATCCCCTTGGCATGCTCGGCCGAAAGCCCCATCCCCCCGGTCGCATTCTCGCCGTTCACAACAACGAAATCCAAACCCCATTGCGTGCGCAATCCCGGCAGCCGCTCGGCAATCGCCTTGCGCCCCGTCTTGCCCATCACATCGCCCAGAAACAGTAATCTCATGCCCCCCGATTAGGCCCCGGCAAGCCGTCCTGCAAGCCCCCAGCCTAAAACCAAACCCGCTTCCCCCCTTCCTCTGTGCAAAAATATCCCACGGAGGAAGCGCGAAGGCCCGCCATTGAGCGCGGGGGTGTGAAACCCCCGACTCCCCCGCCCATCCACCAAAACGCCCTCGGGAATCGTTGACGCCGCCCAATCCACCCCTACCCTTGCGCTATGACCGCCCTCCCCACCCCCCTCCCCACCCCCCTCACCGACTGGATCGCCGCCAAAGGCTGGTCCCTCCACCCCCATCAAACCGAAATGCTGGCCCGCGCGAACGCTCCCGCCACCCTCCTCATCGCCCCCACAGGCGGCGGCAAAACCCTCGCCGGATTCCTCCCAACGCTCGCCGAACTCGGCCAAAACCCAGCCCCCGGCCTCCACACCCTCTACATCTCCCCCCTCAAAGCCCTCACCGCCGACATCCGCCGCAACCTCCGCACCCCCATCGAAGGCGCCAACCTCCAAATCCGAGTAGAAGACCGCACCGGCGACACCACCCAAACAGCCCGCAAACGCCAGCGCGCTGACCCGCCGCATATCCTGCTGACCACCCCCGAAAGCCTCGCCCTCCTCCTAAGCTACGAAGATTCCGCCAAAATCTTTGCCAACCTGCAACGCGTCATCATCGACGAACTCCACGCGCTGGCGGAATCCAAACGCGGCGACCAACTCACCCTCCTCCTCGCCCGCCTGCAAACCCTGCGCCCGAATCTCCGCCGCATCGGCCTCTCTGCCACCGTCGAAGACCCGCCCGCGCTGGCCCAATACCTCTCGCCAAACACCCAGATCCTGCAAGCAGACCCCGGCCCCAACCCCGACATTTCCATGCTGTCCACCCCCCAGCCCCCTCCCTGGTCCGGCGGCGGTGGCCGCTATGCCATTCCAGAAATCCTCAATCAAATCAAAGCTCACCGCACCACACTGGTCTTTCACAACACCCGCGCCCAGGCCGAGCTTTTCTTCCACCACCTCTGGCTCGCAAACGAAGACAGCCTGCCCATCGGCATCCACCACGGCTCCCTTTCCCGCGAACAACGCGAACGGGTCGAGACGGCAATGGCCGCAGGCCAACTCCGCGCCGTGGTCTGCACAGGCTCCCTCGATCTCGGCATCGACTGGGGCGATGTTGATCTGGTCATCCAGGTTGGTGCCCCCAAAAACGTCAAACGCCTCGTCCAGCGCATCGGCCGCGCCAACCACCGCTACAATGCGCCCTCCAAAGCCCTCCTCGTCCCCGCCAACCGCTTTGAAGTCGTCGAGTGCCAAGCCGCCCTCGACGCCGCCCGCGCCCACACCCTTGATGGCGAGCCCAGAGGCGCCGGCCCCCGCGACGTCCTCTGCCAGCACATCCTGATCACCGCCTGCGCCGGCCCTTTTTCCGCCGACGCGCTCTATGCCGAGGTCCAAACCGCCGGCCCCTACCACGCCCTGACCCGCCCCGATTTCGACGCCACGCTGGATTTCGTCGCCACTGGCGGCTACGCGCTGCGCGCCTACGACCGCTGGCAACGCCTCAAGCTCACCAACGGCCAATGGCGCCTCCGCGACCCCCGAACCGCCGCGATCATCCGCCAGAACCTCGGCACCATCATCGACATTGAAACCCTGAAAGTCCGCATCAAAGGCCGCCTCGGCGGCCAACCCCTTGGCGAGGTAGAAGAATCCTTCGCCTCCACCCTCACCACTGGCGACACTTTCCTGATTGGCGGTGAAATTGTCCGCTACGAAGGGCTAAAGGAAATGACGGTCGAGGTCACAAGAACCCCCGGCCGCGACCCCAAAGTCGCCGTCTTCTCGGGAAGCAAATTCGCCACCTCCACCGTGCTGACAGACCGCATCCTGGAAATCTTCCAAGCAGACACATGGCCCGACCTGCCCCCCCACACCGCACACTGGCTCGCCCTCCAACGCACCACAAGCCGCCTCCCCACCCGCACCCGCCTGCTGCTGGAAAGCTTCCCTCACGATAACCGCGAACACCTCTGCATCTACGGCTTCGCAGGCCGCAACGCCCAGCAAACTCTCGGCCTGTTGATTACAAAACAGATGGAGGATCAAGGCCTTGCCCCCCTAGGCTTCGTCGCCACCGATTACGCAACCCTGATCTGGGGGCTGGAACCCGTCACCAACCCCACCCCCCTTTTCGCCCCGGAAACCCTCCGCCACGGCCTGGAATCCTGGCTCAACAACAACGCCTTGATGAAGCGCAGCTTCCGCGCCGTTGCCATCATCGCGGGCTTGATCGAACGCAGCTGCCAAGGCCGCCGCAAATCCGGCCGCCAAGCCACCTTCTCCTCCGACATCCTCTATGACACCTTGCGGAAATACGACCCCGACCACCTGCTGCTGCAAATCACGAAAGAAGAAGCCATGCGCGGCATGATCGACTTTTCCCGCATCGAAGAGCTGCTGGCCCGCGTGGAAAACCGCATCGACCTGATCCGCCTGCCGCGCGTCACCCCCCTCGCCGCGCCGCTGTTCCTGGAACCCGGCAAAGTCCCCATTCACGGCAAAGGCCGCGAAAAACTGGCAGAATCCGCCGCCGCCGCCCTGATGCAAGCCGCAGGCCTTTCCTGATGCACCACGCCCTGACCCTCGGGAATGAAACCCTCCACGCGCTGCCCTCCGGAGCCCTCTACTGGCCCGCGCAACGCCTGCTAGCGGTCTCAGACCTGCACTTCGGCAAATCCAACCGCCTCGCCCGCCGCGGCGGTAGCCTGCTGCCGCCCTATGAGACCGCCGCCACGCTGGGAAAACTGGATGCCGACATCGCCGCGCAAAACCCCGCAACCGTCCTCTGCCTCGGCGACAGTTTCGACGACCTAGACGCCGCCGAAAGCCTCAGCGAAACGGACAGCCTCTGGCTTACCCGCCTGATGGCCGGACGCGATTGGATCTGGGTTCTCGGCAACCACGACCCCGCGCCGACCGGGATAAGCGGCACGCATAAAGAGCAGGCCAAAATCGGCCCCCTCACGTTCCGCCACATCGCAGACCCGTCACAAAGCAATGAAATATCAGGCCATTACCACCCGAAAGCCCAACTGGCAGGCCGCAGCCGCCCCTGCTTTCTTGCCGACACGCGCAGGATCATCATGCCCGCCTGTGGCACCTACACCGGCGGATTATGGAGCCATGACAGCAGTTTGGCGGACCTGATGCAGCCCAAAGCCCTCGCCATCCTGACCGGGCCAAAGGCCCTCGCGATCCCGATGCCGAGGTAGGATGGGCAATACTGCCCATCCTACGCGGTCAGCCCCTCAGGCTCCGCCAGCCCGTTTGCCCGGCAACACGCCGTCAAGGTATTCGCCAGCAAACACGCGATGGTCATTGGCCCCACGCCGCCCGGCACCGGCGTGATCGCGCCAGCGACAGCGGCGGCAGACGCATAATCCACATCGCCAACCAGCTTGGCCTTGCCATCCCGCTCAATCCGGTTGATCCCCACATCAATCACCGTCGCCCCCGGTTTCACCATATTCCCGGTGATCATCTCGGGCCGCCCCACGGCCGCCACCAGAATATCCGCACCCCGACACACCGCTGCCAGATCCTTGGTCCGCGAATGGGCAATCGTCACCGTGCAGCTATCGCCCAGCAACAACTGCGCCATTGGCTTGCCGACAATATTCGACCGCCCCACCACAACCGCATTCAGCCCCGCCAATTTCCCATGATGATCCCGCAGCATCATCAAGCACCCCAGAGGAGTGCAAGGAACCATCGACTTCTGCCCCGTTCCCAGCAACCCAACGTTCGATATGTGGAATCCATCCACATCCTTCGCCGGGTCAATCGAGTTGATGATCAACTCGGAATTCAGATGCCCCGGCAGCGGCAATTGCACCAAAATCCCATGCACCTTTGGGTCCGCATTCAACTGCGCAATCAGCGCCAGCAGGTCCGCCTCAGCCGTCCCTGCATCCAGCCGATGCTCAAACGACGCCATCCCCACCTCAACCGTCGAGGCATGCTTGTTGCGGACGTAAACCTGAGACGCCGGATCTTCACCCACCAGCACAACCGCCAACCCCGGCGTAATGCCGTGATCCGCCACCAGTTTCGTCACCTGAGCCGCCACCAGCCCGCGCACCTTTGCCGCAAAAGCCTTGCCGTCGATCACCTTAGCCGTCATGTCGCTTCTCCTTAAACCGCAGCCGCAAAGGCCGCGCGGTAATGGTCCATCTGCATCCGCGTCGCGAGAACCGCATTCTTCATCAAGGTTGACACCGTCACCGGACCCACCCCGCCCGGCACCGGCGTAATCCAGCCCGCAACCTTCGAACAGCTGTCAAAATCGGCGTCGCCAACCGTCTTGCCATCCACCCGGTTGATGCCAATATCAATCAGCGCCGCCCCCGGTTTCAGCATCTCGCCATTCACCAGCCCCGGCTTGCCCACGGCGACAAACACTGCATCCGCCGCGCGGGAATGCACCGCCACCTGGCGCGTCATGTGATGGCACACGGTCACCGTGGCCCCCAAGCCCATCATCAAAAACGCAATCGGCTTGCCGACAATTTCCGAATGGCCAATGACGCAAACGTCCAACCCCTCCATCTTCAACGGCAGGGTCTTCAATATCTCAACCGCCGCCACCGCAGTGCAGGGGCCAAGTGTCAGATCATTATAGACAATATTCCCAATCGAGGCCGGGTGCATGCCCTCCACATCCTTCATCGGATGCACCGCTTTTTGCAGCGCCTTCACCGGGATATGCGCGGGTAAAGGCCGCTGAATGATGATGCCGTTCACCCGCGGATCGGCGTTCAAACCGGCCAACACGCCGGTCAACTGCTCCAGACTGATCGTCTCGGGGTAATTGCGCGCCTCAAACTCCACGCCCGCCAACTCGGCCGACCGCTTTTGGTTGCGCACATATAATTCCGCCGCCGCCACATCGCCAACCGACAAGGACACCAGTTTGGGCGACCAGCCCGCCTCGGTCAAAGCCTGCGCTTCGGCCAGCGTCTCACCCCGCATCCGCGCCGCAATGGCCTTGCCGTCGATCAATGTTGCCGTCATTCGTGCTGGCCTTTGCGCAAGGAATCCGGCCCCAAACGGTTTTCTTCCCGCGCGATGGACCAGTCAATCAACCGCCGCCACAGCTTTTCCACCAATTCGGGCGGCAGCCCGTAGGTCTCGGCATGGCGGCGCACGTTTTGCACCACTTCTTCAACCCGCGCGTCAATCCGGGCTGGCAGATCAACCTCTGCCTTGATCTCGGCGGCACGGTCAATATAGGCCGCACGCCGCGCAAACAATTGAACCAGCTCTGAATCCAGCTGGTCAATTCCGGCCCGTATATCGGCCATCGAGGTGCAATCTTCGGGTGTCTTCATAAAGTTTCCCTTCACGCTGCCCCCCAGATAAGGGGGCAGCGCAAAAAGGGCAACGCGGGGTTTTGCCCCAGCGCCCGGGTCTTAGAACAGGCCTTCGACCTGACCGGCATCATTCAACCGGATCACTTCGGCCGATGGCACCTTTGGCAGGCCCGGCATGGTCATGATCTCACCGCAGATTGCCACAATGAAACCAGCGCCAGCCGACAAACGCACTTCGCGCACCGGGATCGAGTGACCGGTAGGCGCACCCCGCACGTTCGGGTCGGTGGTGAAGGAATACTGCGTCTTGGCAATACAGATCGGCAGATGGCCATAGCCAGCCGCTTCCCATGCCTTCAGCTGATCGCGGATCGACTTGTCGGCCAGCACGTCATCTGCGTGATAGATCCGCTTGGCAATCGTCTCGATCTTTTTGAACAGCGGCATGTCGTCAGGATAGATCGGGGCAAAGGCCGATGGGCCGCTTTCTGCCATCGCCACAACCTTATGTGCCAGTTCTTCGATCCCGGCGGAGCCCAAGGCCCAATGCTTGCACAGGATCGCCTCGGCGCCCTGCTCAGCCACATAAGCCTTTACCGCTGCCACTTCGGCGTCGGTGTCAGAATAGAAATGGTTGATAGCCACCACAACCGGCACGCCAAACGATTTCACGTTCGAGATGTGACGCCCAAGGTTCGGGCAACCCTTCTTGACCGCATCAACATTCTCAGCGCCCAGATCAGCCTTGGCCACGCCGCCGTTCATCTTCATTGCGCGCACGGTGGCCACGATAACGGCTGCCGAAGGCTTCAACCCGGCCTTGCGGCACTTGATATCAAAGAACTTTTCCGCGCCCAAGTCAGCACCGAAACCAGCCTCGGTCACCACATATTCGCCCAGCTTCAGCGCCGTCTTAGTGGCGATGACAGAGTTACAACCATGCGCGATATTGGCAAACGGGCCGCCATGCACGAAGGCCGGGTTGTTCTCCAGCGTCTGCACCAGATTTGGCTGCATCGCGTCTTTCAAGAGAACGGTCATAGCGCCGTCTGCCTTGATGTCGCGGGCATAGATCGCGACTTTTTCGCGGGTATAGGCCACAACAATGTCGCCCAAGCGCTTTTGCAGGTCTTCCAGATCGTTCGACAGGCACAAGATCGCCATGACTTCGGACGCCACAGTAATGTCAAACCCGGTCTGACGCGGAAAGCCGTTCGACACGCCGCCCAAGTTCACCACAATGTCACGCAGCGCGCGGTCGTTCATGTCCATGACTCGGCGCCAGACGATGCGGCGCTCGTCGATGGCAAGGCTGTTGCCCCAATAGATGTGGTTGTCGATCATCGCCGACAGCAGGTTGTGGGCAGAGGTGATGGCGTGGAAATCACCCGTGAAGTGCAGGTTCATCTCTTCCATCGGCACAACTTGCGCCATACCCCCGCCAGCAGCGCCGCCCTTCATCCCGAAGTTCGGGCCCAAGGACGCCTCACGAATACAGATCACGGCTTTCTTGCCGATGCGGTTCAGACCATCGCCCAGACCCACGGTGGTTGTGGTCTTGCCTTCGCCAGCAGGCGTCGGGTTGATCGCGGTCACCAAAATCAGCTTGCCATCGGGCTTGCCGGCCAGCGACTTGATGAACTCTTGGCCAACCTTGGCCTTGTCATGGCCGTAAGGCAGCAAATGCTCGGACGGGATGCCCAGCTTTGCGCCAATTTCCATGATCGGCTTTTTCTTGGCTTCGCGGGCAATCTCAATATCGGTCTTGAAGGTCATGTCGCTCTCCCTGCGGCGGCGCTTATCTATCTAATGTCCGTGTAGCGGGCGCGCGCTGCCGTCAAGGGCAGGTTTGCGACGTGAAAGCCGCGAAATTCGCCTTTGCTCGATTCCATTTCGACAAATTCGTCGGATTCAGCCTTTGGGGGTCCAAGCGCGCTGGGTCGGCATATGCAGCCGCATCACATCACCGATCCGCAAAACGCCCTCGCGCTCCACCCAGGCCGTGATGCCGCGTTTGCCCTTGGCGGCGGTTTTGAACTTTTTGCCCATGCCATCCGTCGCCTTGGCAATCGTCACCGCAGGTTCTTGGCACGGTTCGTTCAGCATATCCACGACCAGCGTGACCCCATCCGGCCCCTGCAAGCGGCTGGAGGGCGGCAGATGGGTGAAATCGCCAATCCCCTCCAACACCACAGACGCCCCGACCCAAGCATAGTCAAAATCAGCAATTCCCAAATCGGCGGCCACTTCGGCCATCTCTTCGGCGCTGACCACACACAACTGCCGCGTATTGCGGATTTCGGTATTGCGTGGGTGCTGTTTGAGCACGCGCGAACATGATGGCCGCGTCAGCCCGCCATGGGTTTCCGGGCCGTATCCCGCAAAGGTCAAAGGCATCTCGGTGACGGGGGTAGAGGTGATCACCAGATCCTTCACAGGCACCCTCTGCGCCCCCAGCCAGACAATACGGGCGGTGAAATCGGTGGGCATCAAAGCGGGCATCGGCACCTCTGGGTCAAAGCCATTTCTTCCAGCGAAACAAAGCATAGGGCACCAGCGCCGACAAGCCCATCAACCCCAAGGCCATCGGATAGCCCCAAACCCATTTCAGCTCCGGCATATGGATAAAATTCATCCCGTAAATGCTGGCAATCAGCGTTGGCGGCAGGAAAACAAAGGCCACCACAGAGAAAATCTTGATGATGTCAGACTGCCGGATATTGATCACCCCCAGCGTCGCATCCAACTGGAACTGGATCTTGCGCGCCTGCCGTGCGGCAGTTTCCTGCAAAGATCGGATGTCATGCACCAGGGTCTTCAGCCGGATCTTTTCCACCCCCTTCAACGCCGCCACCGCCGCCCCGCCGGTGGGCGTGGTCAGAAATCCCAGCACCCGCAACAGGGTGGAAAGACTTTCCTCGATCTTGCCATTCAGATCCTCGGCCCGGCCAATGCGCTGCAACACCACAGACAGGGTCTGTGCCTTGCCGCTGGGTCGATGCGCATCGAAAATCGCCTTGGTCAGCAAGTCCAGCTTGCGCCCCTCGCCCTCCAGAATATCGGCCAGCCGGTCCACCAGCGTTTCCATCAGCGCCAGCAGAGTGGTCTGCCCGTTCACGCAGCCCATCCCCTGCACCTGCGCCCGGTCGGCAAAAATCCCGATCGACCGGGGCTTGTGATAGCGCACCGTGATCAGCCGATCTGCGGTCACCACAAAGGTCACTGGGCCGATTTCGGGCGCGTGCCCCTCCGGCGTGGCCAGCACCTGCGCAGTCAGAAACAAAGCACCTTCTTCGGCATATAGCCGCGACGACACTTCGATCTCCTGCATATCCTCACGCGTGGGAATATCCAGCCCCAGCGCCGCCTCCAACGCGGCCTCCTCGGACGCCGTGGGCGCTTCCAGATCAATCCAGATCAGCCCGTCCAAAGGCGCCACCACAGCCCCCGTGGCCGTCAGCCGCCCCTCGGTTCTTCGATATGCCGTAATCATCGCCCACACCCCACACGGCCCAGCATGACCCTAGCCCGCAGACCGCAAAAGCAAAAGGCCCTGCAATCACGCGGGGCCTTTTGTATCAGTCCGAACCGATCACAGCGGCGATGGTTCCGCATCCGGCTTCGGCGCGCGCGGTTTGCGCGTTTTGGGAATCGACGCTACCGAAGGTGTCCCCCCGACCGAAGCTTCGGGCGGCGTGCCTTCATCATCGGCGTTCGTCAGCTTTTCGCCTGCCATCACCTTGCGGATCTGGTCGCCGGTCAGCGTTTCATATTCCAGCAGACCCTGTGCCAGGTTTTCAAACTCCTGCTCGTGATCTTCCAGGATCTGCTTGGCGCGGGCAAAGCCCTCATCCACGATGGCTTTGACCTCATCTTCGATCATCCGCTTGGTTTCAGCCGAAACCGAGAAGCCGCCGGTGTTGCCCTCATACCCCGAATGGGCTTCGCCATAGTCGATGTTGCCGATCTTTTCAGACATGCCCCAGCGCATCACCATCGCTCGCGCGACCGAGGAGACGTTCTGGATATCGCCGCTGGCGCCGCTGGAAACGTGGTCTTCGCCCCATTTCTTGATTTCGGCTGCCTTGCCGGCCATGCCCATGGCAATCCGGTCCTTCATCTGGTCCTTGTGCCAGCTGTGGCGGTCCATTTCCGGCAGGCTCATCACCATGCCCAAGGCCGCCCCGCGCGGCATGATCGTCGCCTTATAGACCGGATCGCACTTGGGCAGCTTGATGCCCACAATCGCATGCCCGGCCTCGTGATACGCCGTCATTTCCTTGTCCTCGGCCGACATCACCATCGACCGGCGCTCTGCGCCCATCATGACCTTGTCCTTGGCCGATTCAAAATCGTCCATCGACACAAACCGACGCCCAATGCGCGCGGCCAACAAAGCCGCCTCATTCACCAGATTAGCCAGATCAGCCCCCGAGAAGCCCGGGCTGCCCCGCGCAATCGTGCGCAGATCGACGTCCGGGCCCAAAGGCACCTTGCGGGCATGCACCGACAGGATCTTTTCGCGGCCCTTGATGTCAGGGTTCGACACATGGATCGTCCGGTCAAAACGGCCCGGACGCAGCAGGGCCGGGTCCAGCACGTCCTTGCGGTTGGTCGCGGCCACGATGATGACGCCTTCATTGGCCTCAAAACCGTCCATTTCAACCAGCAACTGGTTCAGCGTCTGTTCGCGCTCATCATTGCCGCCGCCCATGCCGACGCCACGCGCCCGGCCCACAGCGTCAATCTCGTCGATAAAGACGATACAAGGCGCGTTCTTCTTGGCCTGCTCGAACATATCGCGCACGCGGCTTGCACCCACGCCCACAAACATCTCGACGAAATCCGAACCGGAAATCGTAAAGAACGGCACCCCCGCCTCACCCGCAATCGCGCGCGCCAGCAGCGTTTTACCTGTGCCCGGAGGGCCAACCAGCAAAGCCCCCTTCGGGATCTTGCCGCCAAGGCGCGAGAATTTCTGCGGATTGCGCAGGAATTCCACGATCTCTTCCAGCTCTTCCTTGGCCTCATCAATCCCGGCCACGTCGTCAAACGTCACCCGGCCATTCTTTTCGGTCAACAGCTTGGCCTTGGATTTGCCAAAGCCCATCGCCCCGCCCTTACCGCCGCCCTGCATCCGGTTCATGAAGAAAATCCAGATGCCGATCAGCAGTATAAACGGCAAGAACGTCATCAAGACGGTCATAAAGCCTGATTCCTGCTGCGGCGTGGCCTTAACCCCGATCTTTTTGGCAAGCAGCCGATCGGCCAGACCATCGCCCTCTGGCCGGATGGTGGTAAAGGTGGTGCCATCTTTGGTTTGCAGGGTAACCCGCTCGCCATCCAGCGTGACAGAGCCGACTTTGTCGGTCTCGACCATGGATATAAAGTCGGAATAGGGCAAAGCGCGCGATGACATGCCGGACTGGCCGCCCGAAAACAGCTGGAACAGCGCCAGAATTAGCAGCAGCAGAACGGCCCAAAAGGCGATGTTTCGTGTATTGTTCACGAAGAAGCTCCCGTAAGTGCCGCGACGCGGGAAGCGCGGCGGATTGACACTAGGATAGCAATCTCTGGCCCATGTTCAATGCGATAACAGAAATGCGTTGAATGAGGGGCATGTTGTCGCGGTTACCCCGCCAGATTCAGGGCCAAAACCCGCGCAAGGGGCGGCGATCAGCTGCTCGCCCTGCCACAGGGCCGGCGTCACTTCCAACACGTGCCGCGCCAGACCCGTTGCGCGCCATTCCGGACACTTAGCCAAGCCCGCAGCGCCCAAGGCCCGGATCTCGCCCTGCGCCCCCGAGACCTGCCAGCGCCCATCCCAAACTTGCCCCGCAAGCACCGCCCCGCCCACCGCGCGGGCCTCTCGCGATACCGTGCAAACCGCGTCCTTCCAGCGAAACCGCACGCCGCCCAGCGTGGCATCGCGCTGCCCATCCATCGCCCGACCAAGGGCAAAGACCTTCGACTCCCGCGGCGCGTGGCGGTCGCCGGTGATCCAGCGGATCATGGCGATCAGCAAGCGCCTTTGCAGTTCCTCCCCGCACAGCATGAACGGCCGCCGTTCGAAGCGCAGGCTTCCGGCGGTTTCCGTGACGGTTTCCCTTCCGGCCCGGGCCAGCGCCTGCTGCACCACCCCCTGTGCCATCGACAGGTTGACGATCACGCTGGACAGCCGATCGACGGTAATTCCCAAGGGTTTCAACGCCTTCAGCGCGCGGCGTGCTTTGACGCGGGTAAAGCGGTCCTTGTCGTTCGACGGGTCGTCGATCCATGTCAGGGACTGCTGGCTAAGGTATTCGCGCAACTCAGCCCGCGTTTGCAATAGAAAGGGCCGGCGAAAGGTGATGCCCTCCACGGCGAAGGCTTGCCGCATGCCCACCAGACCATCCAATCCCGCCGCGCGGCCAAGACCCATGAGAAACGTCTCGGCCTGATCGTCGGACGTGTGGGCCAGCGTGACCAGATCAACGCCCTTCTCCCGCGCCCACTTCGCCATCAGCCCATAGCGCGCGGCGCTGGCGGCCTGCATCAGGTTGCCGTCAATCGCTCCATGCTCCCAGACCAGCACATCATGCGGCACACCCAGCCCGGCGCAGACCGATGCGACGAAAGCGGCTTCGTCCGCCGCTTCGGGGCGCAGGCGATGGTCCACCGTGACCGCCCGCAAGGACCAGCCCGCCTGCGGCGCGGCGCGTGCCATCAGATGCAGCATTGCCATGGAATCGCTGCCGCCCGAAACCGCCACGCCCACATGTGCGGGCGGTGGTCCGAACCAGCCATGTGCGCTCACCGCCCAGAACAGCAAGGGCGCATCACCACCCTGCGCCGCCAGCCAGTCTTCGTCTACGGACACCCCAGCCCCTGCATGGCAATCGGTGCCTGCATGGCGGCATTGCTGCCGGGGTATTGCGCGCCCACTTCGGACAGCGTCACACACGCTTCATCCGTGGCCCCGATATCGCCCATCGACTGGCCCAGTTGCAGCAAGGAATCCGCCGCAAACGGCCCCTGTGGATCCGTATTATAGGCCTCAAGATAAGACCGCGCCGCGTCAGAGGTTTCCCCCAATTGCCGCAGCGCGTCCCCGCGCAGGTAATGCGCCTCTTGGGTCAGCGGTCCGCCAGGATAGGATTGGGTAAAGGTCGCAAACTGCTCTGCAGCCCCGCGAAAGTCACCTTGACCGAGCACCCCCTTGGCCCAGTCAAAGTCAGCTTGTTCACCAATTGCAAGTTCTGCGCCGCCCGTGGCAGGCGCAGTTTCCGGCACAGCCGCGACACTGCCGCCACTGGTGCCGCCCAAAGTCGTCGTCGCGGGCATGTTCAGCGGGTCACAGCCCGGCGTCGCCTCGCACAGACGAAACTCAATGTCGCCAATCCGGTTCGTGCCATCCGACACCACCCGGTTCAGCCGCAGTTCAATCTCTTCGGCCCGCGCGGTCAGGCGCGACAACTCGGCCTCAATCGCATCCATCCGCTGCAACGCATCGCCGCCACCAATAGAGGCGACGTTGCCTGACGTGGTCAGCTCTGACTTCAAGCTGTTGAAATCGGCTGACAAGGTGCCCAACTGGGCGCGAATATCGGCCAGCGTCTGGCTGTTATCCTGCGCCAGAACCGCAGGGGCAGCCAGACACAGAACCAGCGCCAGTCGAAGCGCGCGCCCGGTCATTTAAGCCCCCGAACCAACCGACAGCACCGTCACGGCGCGGCGGTTCTTGGAATAGCAATCCTCAGTCGAACACACCTCAATCGGGCGTTCCTTACCATAAGAGATTGTCCGCATCCGGCTGCCATCCACGCCTTGGCTAACCAAGAAAGACTGCACCGCCGCCGCACGCCGCGCGCCCAAGGCAAGGTTATACTCGCGCGTGCCCTGCTCATCGGCATGGCCTTCGACGATAATGGCATAGCCGGGGTTCTGGCTCAGCCAGTTGGCCTGACCTTGCAACACCGACCGCCCCTCGGGGGACAGGGTCGATTGATCCACTGCGAACAGAACCTTATCGCCCACCGTCTGGTTGAAATACGCGATCGAGCGTGGATCACTCGGATCGCCCAAGCCAGTGGTGTCGACATAACCTGTGCCACCGGCTCCATCCGCCCCGCCCGCGCCAAAGCGGTCAGGGTTTTGACAAGCGGCCAGCGATAGCGTCGCGATCAACAGGAGGGCCTTGGGCATCAGGGTCATCGGTCAGTCCTTTTTCGGTGTCTCGGGCATGGCCCGGATATGGCGATTGGCGGGGCGATTTTCCCCACGTTAACAGGTTTGCGCGCCCATGTGAATCGACCTTCGATTCTGGCCTTCGATTCTGGCCTTCGATTCTGGGGGCGCGCGCATAACTATGGCAACAACGGCGACCATGCCGGATCAGAGGCCGGACCATCGGTTGGAATCTGCTTCAAATTCCGCCCGGTGATATCCACTGACCACAGCGACGCCTGCCCGCCCGCCCCACCGGTTTCGCGGGTGAACATGATCACCCGGCCATTGGGCGACCAGGTCGGGCCCTCATCCAGGCGCGACGCCGTCAACAGCCGCTCTTCAGATCCATCTGTCCGCATCACGCCGATATGGAACCGGCCCGCATTTTGCTTGGTGAACGCGATCAGATCGCCGCGCGGGCTCCAGACCGGGGTGCCGTAACGCCCTTCGCCGCCCGAAATCCGCCGCGCCTCGCCGCCACCAGCAGACATGACGTAAATCTGCTGCACGCCCGAACGGTCAGATTCAAACACGATCTGGCTGCCATCAGGGCTATAGGACGGCCCGGTTTCAATCGACGGCGCATTGGTCAATTGCGTCAAACGGCCCGATCCGATGTTCAGCGCGTAAATGTCGGAATTGCCGCCGCGTTCCAGCGAAAACACCACCGTGCTGCCATCTGGCGAAAAGCGCGGGGCAAAGGTCATCGTGCCTTGCTGATCGTCCAAGGACCGCCGTTGCAGGCTGGCCACGTCCAACACCGTGATGCGCGGAAAGCCGGATTCATAGCTGGTGTAAAGGATCCGGTCGCCCTGCAAGGAAAACCGCGGCGCCAGCACAATCGCGCTGCTGTCGGTCAGAAACTGCACATTGGCGCCATCGTAATCCATCACCGCCAACCGCTTGGCGCGGGCATTCTTCGGCCCGGATTCAGACACATAAACCACGCGGCTGTCGAAATAACCGCCCTCGCCGGTGATCTTGGAATAGACCACATCAGAGACTTTATGCGCCATCCGCCGCCACCCGGCGGTGGAGCCTGCAAATTGCGCCGCTCCCTCGATCGCCGTGCCATTGACCACATCATAAGCGCGGAATTTCACCGTGATCCGGTCGCCCGAGACGGACACCGCCCCCGTCACCAGCACCCGCGCATTCACCGCGCGCCAGTCTTCAAAGGCGATCCCGCCGTCAAAGCTGCTGATGCGGCTGATGAACGCCTCTTCCGGGATCTCGCGAAACAGGCCGGTTCCGGCCAGATCCGACATGACAACCCGGCTGAGGTTGCGGGCCATCTCGCCCGCGCCACCTTCGTCAACGAAGGCGGGCACCGCGATGGGCATCGGGTCAATCACACCGTCAGTGATGAGAATGCGCGGCGGATCTTGCGCCATCACGGGCGCGGCTACCAACATCGCCAACATCATGGCCATCACAGCCGGAAGGGTGCGGAAAAAGGAAATCATCGGCCTCAAGCTCCGTTTCTTTTTGTTATTTTTGTCTTTAGCCTATTGGGCGCAAAGGGGTGAGGGGAAAACGCCGCCATAAGCGGCCCTTTGCCGGAATTGTGAACTGCGCCGCTCATCGGAACCGCATCCCATTGGGGTCAAAGACCAAATCCAGCACTTTCCAAGTGTCGTATTTGTCGGGCGGCAGCGGGATCCCGCCATCCTGATAGGCCCGCACAATCGCGCTGCGGGCGGTGCTGAAGGCCACATCCGTCGCCGCCTGACTGGGCCCATCGCTTTCCAACAGCTTGATATCCGTAGGCTTGCCCGATTGATCAAACGTCACCCGCACCACAATTGTCGTGCGCATCACTTCGGTCGAGACAGATCCAAGGCTCCATTTCCCGCCAATCGCCGCCCGCACATCGCCAACCTCGCCGCCCGTCAGCGGTGGCCCTAAAGGTGCCACGGTATCCGACCCGCCGCTGGTGGTTTCCGCAGGCGCATCCGGCACGTCATCCAACGCACTCAACGCATCATCAACGCTGGCCGTATTTGTCTCGGGCACCGTCGCCGTCTCCGCCGCAGGCTCGGCCCGGGCGGCGCGCGCAGGCTTTGACTTTGGCCGGATCGAGGTGGTCATGCCCAAAGGCTGATCCTGCTCTTCGGTCGCCTCGGTGCGGATCACGTCGCCGCTGTCTTCCTGCACCGCCTCGGGTTGATCCTCGGGCACCACTTCGGGCGTTTCGGTCAGCTGGTCGCTGGTGGCTTCCACCGCGACGGCTTCGGTCGGCGCGGTCTCTTCGGGCACCGCCACCGGATCAGGCGCCACCCGGTCCGCAGGCCGTGGCTTTGGCCGGATCGACGTGGCGCTAGACGGCAAAGGCTGCTCTTCCGGCGCCACAAACACATCCTCGGGCTGCTCTGGCGCGGGGTCTGGCTCGACCGTCGGCTCCACTTCCGGTGGCGGCTCGATAACCGGCTCCACCTCGGGCTGCGGCGGTGGCTGTTCTGGCACCACCTCGGGCACCACCTCGGGCACCACCTCGGGCACCACCGCTTGCACAGGCTCCGGGCTCACCACCTCACTCGGGGCAGGGGCTGTCGCCTGAATCGCCGCAAACTCATCCGATGTCATCATCGACACCGTCGTCACCTCGATCACCTCGGGCGGCGTATGCGCAAAGAAGAAATCGCCCACGACCGCCCAAAGGAGCAAGCCCGCATGGCCAATCCCGGAATAAATCGTGCCTTTGGAAAGGCCGGTCTCTGGGCCCATATCCATATCGTCCTACTCGCCCGCACCAAAGGCGGCGTCTTGGGCGTCCGTCACCATGCCGATATCGGTAAAGCCGCCCTTGCTCAGCGCGCCCATCACTTGGGCCACCCGCTCATAAGCCACCCGGCCATCAGCGCGCAAAAACACCTTCTTGCTGGTCCGCTCTGCCGAAATCGCCGTCAGCCGGGAAATCAACTCAGCGTCCGCCACTTCAGTCGTCATGATCGCCAAAGTGCCCTCGGCGGTGATCGAAATCGTCAGCGGCTCTTCCTGTTCGGTCGGAAGCGCATTCGCCGCCGTTTGCGGCAATTGCACCGGCACGCCCACCTGCAACATGGGCGCCGCCACCATAAAGATAATCAACAACACCAACATCACATCCACAAAGGGCGTTACGTTGATTTCGCTCATCGCGGCCGAACTGCCGCGCCTGCGGCCCCGGCGCCCACCGCCCCCGCCCTTTTTTGCAACCCCCGCGCCCATGGCTCAGGAATCCAGCTGGCGCGACAGGATCGTCGCAAATTCATCGGCAAAGCCTTCATATCCGCCTTGGATATGCTCGGAATCCGCGTTCAGCTTGTTATAGAACACCACCGCCGGAATAGCCGCCACCAGACCCACCGCCGTGGCCATCAAGGCCTCGGCAATGCCCGGGGCCACAACGGCCAGATTGGTATTTTGCGAAATCGCGATCTGCTCAAAGCTGTGCTTGATGCCCCAAACGGTGCCGAACAGCCCGATAAACGGCGCCGTGGCCCCGGTGGTTGCCAAAAACGACAACCCTTTGTTCAGCCGCTCACTCTCGCGCGAAATCGCCACATCCATCGCCCGGTCAATCCGCGCCTGCGCGCCCGCGATCAGCCCGCCATCCTGCTTATGGCTGCGCCGCCACTCCAGCATGCCAGATGAGAACACCTTTTCAGACGCCCCCTGCGGCTCTGCGCCAATCTTCTCGAACAACTCATCCAACGGCTCACCACTCCAGAACGCCCGGTCGAAGACCGCAGCCTCCCGGCGCGTAATCCGAAACATCATGTGCTTTTGGATGATGATCGCCCATGACCAGAACGACATGGCCATCAGCATCAACATAACGATCTTCACCGTTATCGTTGCGCGTGCAAACAGGGCCAACAGTGAAAAATCCATCTCCTGCGCCAATGCGAGGGTATCCGTATTCATTACGCCTGCTCTTTATCTATCGGGCCTTTGTGGCTCCGTTAACGGCGATTCTATCAAGGTTGCAACCGGAATGCCAACACATCTTCGACAGTGGCAGGGATCTGCCAACCACCCCCCACGCGGCCCTAATGCAACGCAGGCAACAGTCTCGCCCGCACCTCAGCAGGCAAGCGCGCGGCGTGGCCATCTTCGCCCAGACACACCAGTGTCACTACGGACGCAAACAACCGCTCGCCGCCGCGCAGCACCTCTTGCTCCAGCACAATCCGCGCGCCGCCAAGGGTCTGCAGCCGGGTGGCCACCACCAATTCATCATCAAACCGCGCCGGTTTCAGATAGTCCGCCTCGACCCGCCGCACGGCAAAGACAATGCCATGATCGGCCCGCAAGGCCCGCTGATCCACGCCTTGCGCCCGCACCCATTCGCTGCGCCCGCGCTCGATGAATTTCAGGTAATTGGCGTAATAGACAATGCCGGCCAGATCGGTGTCTTCATAGTACACCCGCAAAGCAAAGCTGTGCATCACGCCCCCATCTCCGGCATCCTGGCCGCCAGCCGCAAGGCATGGGCCGCATCCCGCGCCACCACGGGCAGCATCGGGTGATAGGCCGCGCGGATCAACGCGGCCAAATCAGGCCGCAACACCACATGCCCGCCCACCTGCCCCAAAACCGAGGTCTCCGTAAACGCGCCCTCGCCCCAGCTCAGCATCACCTTCACGGCCTGCACCAGCATCAGATCCTCGGCGGGCATCTCTGCCAAAGCCGCATCCATCCGCAAAAACACAAACGCCGCCTTGATAGCCCCCCGCTCATCAAACCGAAACGTCCGGTATTGATTGGCCCCCGCCGCCGCCAGCCGCGCACAAAGCGGCCCCAGATCCGGCACCATCTTTTCCAGATTGGGCACCAAAGGCAGTTCATCCCAGTCTGACAGAAAAAACACCATCAGATTGGCCCCCAACTCGCCATCCGTCTCAGCCAACTCATGCCCCGCCAGCGCCGCCACCGCCTCAATGGCGCCCTTGGCGACCGGCAAGACCGCGTCCGTCACTCCAAACACCACCGGCACAATCGGCCGCCCCCAGCGCGCGCAAAGAAACGCGCCATCCGCACGGGTAAACAAAGGCGCAATCTGGTCAGGCGTCATTCAGGTCAGTCCTTCGGGCCAAGCTCCCCAATTCCAGCAAAACCGCCCTCCGGGTCAATCCCCAAAGCCTTGCCCTCCCATTTGCCCTTTTCCAAATACTCCCGCCGGAGGCTCCAGCCCCAGCCCCCGCACAACCGGTTTCAAACCTTGGACAGGACCATTCAACGCGGCTTGCTTGCGGCCCTACCCCTCAAACAGATCCGACTGCCCCGGCACCTTCGGTGCCTCCAGCCCCAGATGCCGCCAAGCCTTCGCCCCCAGCATCCGCCCCCTCGGGGTCCGCAAGATCAGACCCTGCTGCAACAGATAGGGCTCAATCACCTCCTCAATCGCATCCCGAGGCTCTGACAACGCCGCCGCAATCGTCTCTACCCCAACCGGCCCACCGCCATAATTCTCGGCCAACAAAATCAAATATCGCCGATCCGCCCCATCCAAACCCAGATGATCCACCCCCAGCCGCGTAAGCGCCCGATCCGCCAAAGCCCGGCTGATCACGCCGCCCGCTTCAACCATCGCGAAATCAACGACCCGCCGCAGCAACCGCCCCGCAATCCGCGGCGTGCCGCGCGCCCGCTTGGCAATCTCGCGGCAGCCATCTGGCGCGGCCTCCACCCCCAACAACCGCGCACCCCGGGTCACAATCTCATGCAACTCGGCCTCGGTATAAAACTCCAACCGCGTCGGGATTCCGAACCGGTCGCGCAAGGGCGTCGTCAGCAACCCCAGCCGCGTCGTCGCCCCCACCAGCGTAAAGGGCTGCAAATCAATCCGCACCGTCCGCGCCGCAGGCCCTTCACCAATCACCAGATCCAGCGCGAAATCCTCAAGCGCCGGATACAGCACCTCTTCCACCACCGGGCTCAGCCGATGAATCTCGTCGATAAACAACACATCTCGCGGCTCAAGGTTGGTCAAAATCGCCGCCAGATCGCCCGGCCTGGCCAGAACGGGGCCAGAGGTCATCCGGAACCCTACCCCCAACTCGCGCGCCATGATCTGCGCCAAGGTGGTCTTGCCCAAGCCCGGAGGGCCATGGAACAGCGTGTGATCCATCGCCTCGCCCCGCATCCGGGCAGCATCAATGAACACCCGCAAATTCGCCCGCGCCTCTTGCTGGCCAATGAATTCCTCCAGCATCTGGGGCCGCAACGCACGGTCCGTATCCTCGGGTAGTTTCGGCGCACGCAGCGCGGGATCGGGTTCCATCGCTTACCTCGGCGCCAGCAGTTTCAACGACGCGCGGATCAGCGTTGCCGTATCCGCTTCGGCCAGCTCACCCGCCACGGTCGCCACAGCCTGAGCCGCGTCGCCGTGACCATAACCAAGGTTCACCAAAGCCGACAAAGCATCCGCCGCAAAAGTCGCGCGGCGGCTGGCCGACTCATCCACCTTCACAGGCTTTTTTGCGACCATCGGAGTCATCGGCTCAATTACATCATCATGAGCCGCAGCCGTCACCGTCAGCTTTGCCCCCATCGCCATGATCGATGGCGCTTTGGATTTCAGCTCCAATATTACCCGCTGCGCCAGTTTCGGCCCCACACCGGGTGCCGATTGCACCGCCCTCGCGTCACCCAAAGTGATCGCCCGGGCCACGCCATCTGTGCCCAAAGCCCCCAGCATCGCCATCGACGCCTTGGCCCCCACCCCCTGCACCGTCATCAACAGCTTGTGCCATTCGCGGTCCAGCATGGTGGGAAAGCCAAAAAGTTGCAGCAGGTCTTCACGCACCAAAAGGTCGGTATAAAGCGCGCAAAACTCGCCCACCGGGGGCAGCCCGATCATGGTGCGATCGTTGACATAGACGATATACCCAACGCCCCGGCAATCGATCAGAACCTGTTCCGTTCCCTTCCAATCCAGCCGCCCTGAGATTTTTCCGATCATCCCGCCGCCCTCAACGCTGCCTGCAACCGGCCTGCGGATTGCATGTGGTGTGCATGACAAATGGCCACGGCAAGCGCGTCAGCCGCATCAGGCCCGGCGATTTTCACGCCGGGCAATTGCAACCGCACCATGTGATCTACCTGCACTTTGGCGGCATGGCCCACGCCTACAACCGTCTTTTTCACCGCGTTGGGGGCGTATTCGCCGACCTCCAACCCGAATTGGGCGGGAACCAGTAGCGCGATCCCCCGCGCCTGACCCAGTTTCAGCGTGGCCACAGCGTCTTTGTTAACAAAGGTATGCTCAACCGCTGCCGCCTCAGGTTGCCAGGTTCGTAGCACCTCGGTCAGTTGGGCGTGCAGGCTGCACAGGCGCCGGGCTAGGTCATCCACCGCGCCGTCAGAATGGCAGATCCCATTGGCAACATGGGTCAGACGCGCACCAGCGACGTCAATCACCCCCCAACCAAGGTTCCGCAACCCCGGGTCAATCCCGATTACCCGCATTCAAAACCCTTTTTCGATCTTTTTTTGTCAAATAGCACGAAAAGAGAACATCCGCCAATGGTGAAGTTTGCCCTTGTCGGTCAGGGCCGCGGCCATTATACAGGTGCAGAAGACGACCGGGCAGATCGCGAAAGCGACAGATTTCACCATTACGTGTGAAAACCCCTTATAAATAGTGTCTAAATTGTGATCGCAGCCATGCGCGGGCTGCATTGCGGGCATGCTTTGCCCCCGCTTGCTTTGCAGATGCAGCAAGACTATCTCTCCCCCATCGAAAGCACGACGCTTCGAGAGTAAGCTGTTTGTAAAGGAATATACCATGGCAGCCATCGTAACGAGCCAGCCGGCACCGTTGGGCGCCATCACGACGTACCGCGCAGTCAACGCCCTGTCGAATGTCTTCGGACTTCTGGGTTCTTGGAATGACGCGCGCATCACCCGCAACGCCCTCGGCAAGCTCTCGGATCGTGAGCTGGACGATATCGGCCTGTGCCGTGGTGACATCGAGATGCTGGGACGCTAAGCCGATGCGCGTTTGGCCCTGAGAAGGCCTGACGCACACCGTTTGCCCCCCAAACGCCTGACCGGTCACAAGACGGGTCACACAATCGACCAAGGCCGCCCTTCGGAAACTCCGGGGCGGCCTTTCTCATGTCTGCCCTTCACAGATTTGGCCCTGCCGGGCGCAAAACAAAGGCCGCCCCGATTGGGCGGCCTGATTTGGCACTGGGACGGGATTTGTCCGTCAGATCACTCTGGGAAAACTTCGCCGATAAAGGCTGAAATCGTCTGTGTCACAGGATCGGCCTGCATCAGCGTACCTCCAACCGAGTCAAATCCCTCGCCCGTCATCATCTGTGCGACCCGCTCTTCATACAGCGTTGCGCCAACATAGTGGTGAATTGCGCCTTTCAGTGCCATGCCAACGGCCAGCACCAACAACAGCGGCTTCACAAGCCACAAACCGCGACGCTCTTGCTTCCAAGAACTGGACCGACCCAAAGTGCCACGCGCCTCAAAGCCATAGCCTTTGGCATGCGCCTTCTCGATCCGTGTCACACGTCCGTAGAAGTTCTCAAGATTTGGATCTGTCCACATAATCCGTACCGTCAACGAGGCCCCCGCCATAAGGAATTCATGAGGTCAGATTGTGGCAATACTTGGGCAGAAGCTACGGAAAGTTACCTTTTATCGAAATTTTTTCTTTAAATTTCAGCTATTTATGCACGTTTCAGCACTAATGCCGACCATTCGCCCAGATCGTTTCTAGATTGAAGACGGAAGCCTGACCTTACGTAAGCGTCAATGATCGAATCGGCCTGAACCACCAAAAGGCCTGACAGGATCACATGCCCTGCCGGGGCCACATGCTGCGCCATGGCGGGCGCCAGCTCCAGCAAGGGGCCTTTCAGGATATTGGCAAAGACCAGATCAAAGGGGGCTGCGCGGCGGATTTGCAGATGGTCAAAGCCCGCGGCCTCGATGCAGGCCACCCGGCCGTCCAGATCGTTGATGGCAACATTGGCGCGCGACACATCCACCGCAACCGGGTCGATGTCGCTGGCAAGGACCCTGGCCTGCGGCAAGACCTTGGCCGCCGCCATGGCCAGAACGGCGGTGCCGGCACCAATGTCGGCCACGTTTGCGGGCCGCAAACCTGCCTCATACAGCGCATCAAAGGCCAAAAGGCAGCCCAGCGTGGTGTTGTGGTGGCCGGTGCCAAAAGCCACCGTGGCCTCAATCTGCAGGGGGATGCGGTCTGCGGGCACTTTATCCGCATCATGGCTGCCAAAGACAAAGAACCGCCCAGCATCTACAGGGGACAATTCGCGCCGCACTTTGGCGACCCAGTCGATATCGGGGACATCGCTGATGACAAAGGGCTTCGCGCCATGCGCGGCACCCAAGGCATTCAGGGCCACGGCGTCCGGGTCAGTCAGGAAATAGGCGCCGACTTCCCACAGGCCCGATCCATCCTCAATCTCGAACGCGCCAACGCCGTAGGGTTCGGGCTGCATCACCTCAACCTTATCGGCCAATGCCCGCGCCGCGTCTTCGCCCGGCAGCGTGGTCAGGGCGCTGATGGTGCGCTGGTTGTCTGGTTGCAGGGTAAAGGGCGCGGCACCATAGGCTTCGGCCATCACGTCCAGCGCCAGCATATCGGGCGCTCCGGCCAGTTGCGCCATCAGGCGGATCTGGCCGGGCTGATCTGCTTCATCATACAAAGCCACTTCGACCGGGGCGGGGGTCTGGGATTCCAGCGCCTGTGCCAAGCCTTCAGCGGCGTCTTCATCGGTCAGGGTGGTTTCAACGGTATAAAGACGCATCTTCAGGCTCCTGTGGCTGGCCCGGCCTTACGCGCGTCTTTGACCCCGTGCAAGCCTCAGCCCGCCGCCACGCCCACGCCAATCGGGCAAGTCACACCCGTGCCGCCGATGCCGCAATAGCCGTCGGGGTTCTTGGCCAGGTATTGCTGGTGGTAGTCTTCGCCGTAATAGAACACCGGGGCGGGCAGGATCTCGGTCGTGATCTGACCCCGGCCTGCGGCCGTCAGGGCCGCCTGATAGGTCCGTTTGGTCTCTGCCGCCGCAGCCGCCTGCGCGGAGGAATAGGTGTAGATCCCGCTGCGATAGGTCGAACCCATATCATTGCCCTGCCGCATCCCTTGGGTCGGGTCGTGCCCCTCCCAAAAGGTTTTCAAAAGCTGCTCATAACTGACGACGGACGGGTCAAAGATGATCCGCAGCACTTCGTTATGACCGGTCAGCTGCGTGCAGGTTTCCTTATAGGTCGGGTTCGGGGTAAAGCCTGCCGCATATCCCACCATGGTCAGCCAGACGCCGGGGATGGACCAGAACTTGCGCTCTACCCCCCAGAAACAGCCCATGCCGAACATTGCCTCTTCCATGCCATCAGGCACGGGGGACTTCAGCGGGATGCCGGTCAGGAAATGGGTTTCAGCCGTGGGCAACGGGTCAGGGCGACCGGGAAGGGCATCTTTGGCGCTGACCATCTGCGATTTGGCGGCATTGGTGAACCACATGGCATCTCTCCTGTCTGGGGATGAGGTATATATAGAAGGCGCTTGGCGGATTGCCACGCCGTCAGCGCGCATCGCCTAGGATCATCTCAGCCCCCTTCCACCCCATCAGCATCGAGGGCGCATTGGTGTTGCCCGCGATCAGGTTGGGAAAGCTGGAGGCGTCAATGACCCTAAGCCCGTCGATGCCATGCACCCGCAGCCGGGCGTCGATCACGGATGTCGCCGGATCCGGCCCCATGCGGCAGGTGCAGGACGAGTGATAGACGGTGCCAGAGCGTTGGCGGAAATCATGGATCAAGTCGGCGTCGCTGTGGATTTCCGGGCCGGGGCGCAGCTCTTCGTCCACCCAGCGGGCGAAAGACGGCTGCGCTGCGATCTTGCGCAGGAACTTTACGGCGGCCAGCATTTCCGTGACGTCTTCATTGGTGGAAAACGCATTGGCGGTGATGGCGGGGTGCGCCAAGGGGTCCGCAGATTTGATCCGGATATGGCCGCGAGAGGTGGGGCGGCAGTTTGACAGGCCGAGGGAAAGGCCGGGGAACGGGTCCGGCGTCAGCAAGGGCCGTTCGCCCGCGCGGGGCAGCAGGGTCGAAAACGCCTGCATATACAGCTGCATATTGGGGCGGTCGAGGTCGGGCCTTGTGCGGAAAAACCCCCCGCCATGGTTGATGGATTTGGCCAGCGGCCCGCCACCCGTGGCCAGATACCACAAGCCCATCATGCCCTTGCCGAACCAAGGCCGCAGGATGTTGTTATAGGTCGAGACCTTCATCTTCCAGGTATAGTTGATGCCGTGGTGGTCGTTCAGATGGTCGCCGACATTGGGGTTATCCAACACCACGGGCAAGCCATGCGATTGCAGCAAAGCCCCCGGCCCGATGCCCGAGAGTTGCAGCAGTTGCGGAGAGTTGATCGCACCGCCTGACAGGATCACTTCGCCTTTCGCACGCAGGGTCTTTGCTTCGCCGTTCTGGGTGTATTCCACGCCCACAGCCCGGCCCTGTTCAATCAATATGCGCGTGACCTGCGCGCCGGTTTCCACGTTCAGGTTCTTGCGCCGCATCGCGGGGCGCAGGAAGGCGCGAGCGGCCGAATTGCGGCGGCGGCCCTTGATCGTCATCTGATAGGTGCCAGCACCTTCCTGACTCTCACCATTGAAATCGGGATTGTAGGGCAGGCCCGCTTCGCCAGCGCCTTTGATGTAATCCTCGACCAGCCAGTGCAGACCCTTGCGGTTTTGAGCGATGAACAAGGGACCACCCTTGCCGCGCCAGGCATCGGCACCCGCCTCATTATCCTCGATCTGCTTATAGGCGTTCAGGCACTCATCCCAACCCCAACCGGGGTTTCCGGCGGCTTTCCATTCGTCATAATCCTCGCGCTGGCCGCGAATCCAGACCATCGCGTTGATCGACGATGATCCCCCCAACAACCGCCCGCGCGGGATATGGTCGCGCTGGCCGTTCAAGCCGGGGTCAGGCTCGGCCTCATACATCCAATTCACGGCGGGGTCGTAGAACAATTTGCCATAACCCAGGGGCATCTGAACAAAGAACCGCCGGTCGGTGCCGCCCGCCTCTAGCACCGTCACACGGTGCTTGCCGGAGTCTGTCAGCCGGTTGGCCAGAACGCAGCCCGCTGATCCGGCGCCGATGATGATGTAATCTGGGTTTTGCATGGCTGGCCTTCTCTTTCCGCGGGTTCGATTTAGCCTGCCCTGCAGGAGTCGCCTTGGCCACCTCCGACACTTCATGTCGCAAAGCTGTGCCGTGGCTATGAAATCACAACCCGTCGTGCCACGCCATCCATTGGCAATACATCTCTATAGGCCGAAGCGCCTTGTCCGACAGCCACGGAAAGTCTTTGGCCATATGGGCGCGCAGATCAGCGTTGAACGCCTTCATGTCCAACGGGCCATCCCCAGCGCTGGCAAATAAATACGCGTCTGCCGCCGAAAACGCGGCCCGGATGTCCTGTTCGATCACGGGCCGGTCCGCCTCTGGCAGGCGCGATAGAAATTTGGCCAGCGCCTTGTCGTTCCTCAGAATATAAGACCGCCCCAGCCAAGCCAACAGGCCAAGGCTCCGAACATCCTGAGGCTGATCGGAGGCTCTTGAAAAGAGTCTTTTTAAACTGGCCAACAGCATTTCGGCTGCGGCCCTATTTCCCCTTCCACACCGGGTCACGCTTTTCGGCAAAGGCGCGCGCACCTTCCAGCTGATCCTCGCTGGAATAAAGCCGCTCTACCGTGGGCAACTGGCTTTTCGAGATCCGGTTGAGCGCGTCTTGGAACCGCATGTTTTCCGCCTCGCGCACCACTTCCTTGATGGCGGCATAGACCAAAGGCGGGCCGCTTTCCAGCAGGCGGGCCAGATCCCACGCCTTGGTCAAGAGATCCTCTTGGGTGCAGATTTCCTTGATCAACCCCCAGCGAAACGCCTCTTCGGCATCAAACCAGCGCCCTGTGAGCAAAAGGTCCATCGCGACGTGATAGGGGATGCGTTTGGGCAGTTTGATGCTGGCGGCATCGGCCACGGTGCCAGAGCGGATTTCGGGCAGCGCGAAGGTCGCATTGGTCGTACACAGGATCAGATCGGCCGACAGTGCCAGCTCTAGGCCCCCGCCGCAGCAGATGCCTTGCACCGCCGCGATGACGGGTTTGTTGAGGTTCGGCAATTCCTGCAAACCACCAAAGCCACCCACACCATAATCGCCATCGACCGCATCACCATCAGCGGCAGCTTTCAGATCCCAGCCGGGGCAAAAGAACTTTTCGCCCGCCGCGCGCAGGATACAGACGCTCAAAGAGTCATCATCGCGGAAATCGCGAAACACCAGACCCATCGCCCGGCTGGTTTTCAGGCTGATCGCATTGGCCTTGGGCGCATCCAACGTCACCTCAAGGATCGCGCCTTCGCGGCGGGTTTTCACCGGGCTTTCAGTTCGCATCTGCATCTGGGTCATGTCACGATTTCCTTACCAAAGCATCCACGGCAACGGCCCCTTCGGCGCGCACAAGGACGGGGTTAATCTCAATTTCTTCAAGGCTGTCATCCGCAAGCATCAGCGCGGCCAACCGGGCCGCAATACTGGCCAGCGCAGCCACATCGGCCTTTGGCCGCCCGCGATAGCCATCCAGCAGCGGCCAAAGCCGCAGGCGGTGCAGCGCCGCAATGATCTGCGACTCTGTCGCGGGCAGAACCAGCGTGACGGTATCGGCCAGCACTTCGGCGGTGACGCCGCCCATGCCAAGGGTCAAGGTCGCGCCATAAACCGGATCGCGGCCAAGCCCCAACAATATCTCGGCCACAGCCCCCGTCACCATTTCCTCGGCCAGATAGCCGGTGGCACCCGGCATTTCTGATTGCCCTTGCAGGCTGGCCAGCCCCAGACGCACCGCCCCCGCCTCGGTCTTATGGGCAAAGCCAAGGCCCTTCAGGGCCAAGGGCGCGGTCAGCCTGGCGGCCTTTTCGGTCACCTCGGCCAAGGTTTTTCCCGCCACGCTGCGCGGCACGGGAACGCCCGCTTGGGCCAGCAAAGCCTTGCCCTCAGCCTCTGACAGCATCCGAGCCTGACGCTGCGGCAAAGCAGGCGCTGGCCGCCAGCCGGGCGCACCGGCAGGCGTCTGCGCGGCCTTGATCGCGGCCAAAGCGGTTTCCAGACCCAACAGCGCGCAAACCCCCTGCTCCATCATTGCCCCCACCCGCGCCTCGCCAAAGTTCTCTGCCAGAAGGGCGGTGGGAAAGGCAATCTTGCCGGTCGCCTTTTGTGCGGCCACAATGGCATCAAAGGCAGGCTGATAGCTGGAGGGGTCGCAGCGATCATCGCGCGGGGCGTCGATGATGTAGATGCCCGCGTCATAAGGCTCCAGCATGGCGCTGAACACTTCGACGGTTTTTGGCCCGTCGCCCCAGATGAAGGTGTGATAATCCAACGGGTTAGAGATGAAGACAATCGGGCCAAGTGTGTCAAACAACCGCGCCCGCGTTGCCTCTGGCACCGGAGGGAAGTCGATGCCAAAGGGGGCTGCCAGATCGGCAATCAGCCCCGCTTCGCCCCCTGAACAAGACAGCGAACAGATGCGGCTGCCGATCTGGGGGCCGTGAACATGAAAGACTTTCAGCGTCTCGATCAGTTCTGAGGGCGAGTTCACCTCGGCCACCCCGATCTGGCGCAGAAACGCGCTGGAGGCTGCACCCCCGCCCGCAAGCGATGCCGTATGGCTGGCGGCTGCGGTGCGCGACAACTCGGTCTTGCCGGATTTGATGGCCACCACGCCCTTGCCCATCGAACGCGCTTTTTCGGCCAATGCGGCAAAAGCAGGCGCGTCATCGATGCCTTCGATATACAGCCCCACCGCCGTCACCCTTGGGTCATCCAAAAGCGCCCCAGTCAGTTCGGCCAAGCCCACCACGGCGGCATTGCCCAGACAGGCCACATAGGCGACAGGCAAGCCCCGCGCCTGCATCCCCATGTTAATCACGATATTGGACGATTGCGATACCAGCGCCACGCCACTTTTCACCGGAATGCCACCATGCTGATCGGGCCAAAGCAGCGCACCGTCCAGATAGTTGATCACCCCGTAGCAGTTCGGCCCCAGGATCGGCATATCCCCCGCCGCCGCCACCAGTTTGGCCTGCAACTCCGGCTCGCCCGCCTCTTCCCACCCAGAGGCAAAACAGATCGCCCCGCCGGCGCCGATGCGCTGCAACTCCTGAACCACCTCAAGCGTGGCATGGCGGTTGACGCCGATAAAGGTGGCATCGGGTGGCTCGGGTAGATCGGCGAGAGACGCATAAGCCTTCAACCCGCCAATCTCGGTCTTGGTCGGATGCACCGGCCAGACCGGGCCTGAAAAGCCCATCTTGGCGCATTGCTCGATGACATTCAGCGCCCATCCTGCACCCAGAACGGCGATGTGACGGGGGCGCAAAAGACGGTCTAGACGGCTCATGGAATGGTCCTTGGATCAACAAAGCAGAGCATGATTTTTCTGCGAAAAATCGTGGATCTTACGCCCCGAGCGGGCGCAAGAGTTCGCGGCTGATGATGTGGCGCTGAATTTCCGAGGTGCCTTCCCAGATCCGCTCGACCCGCGCATCACGCCAGATCCGCTCTAACGGCAACTCATCCATCAGGCCCATGCCGCCATGGATCTGGATCGCCTCATCAGCAATCATCGCCAGCACTTCGGTGGCTTTCAGCTTGGCCATCGACATATCGCCCTCTGTCACCGTGCCTTGGTCGTATTTCCACGCGGCTTCGCGGGTCAGCAGTTCCGCCGCCTTCAACTCTGTCGCCATATCGGCCAGCTTGAAGCTGATCCCCTGAAACTTGCCGATCTGCTGGCCGAACTGCTTACGCTCAGCCGAATAGGCCAGCGCCAACCCCAAGGCCCGCTCTGCCCGGCCAAGCGAGGTGGACGCCACCTGCAACCGCGTGGCCCCCAGCCATTGGCCAGCCACTTCAAAACCCTTGTGAACCTCGCCCAGCACTTGGCGCTTGTTCAAACGGCAATCGTCGAATTCCAAAATGCAGTTGTTGTAGCCGCGGTGGCTGACGTTGCGGTAGCCGTCGCGGACGGTGAAACCGGGCGTGCCCTTGTCGACCAGAAACGCCGTGATCAGCTTTTTCTTGCCGCGCGGCGTGTCCTCTTCGCCCGTCGCCACCCAGACAATCGCGAAATCCGCGACATCGGCGTGAGAGATGAAATGCTTGGTCCCGTTCAGCACGAAATCATCGCCATCGACCCGCGCCGACGCCTTCATCCCGCGCAAATCAGACCCCGCGCCGGGTTCGGTCATAGCCTGACAATCGTGCCGCTCGCCGCGCACGCAAGGCAGCAGATAGCGCTCGCGCTGATCCCCCTCACAGGCCAAAAGGATGTTCGAGGGGCGCGACACGCAGGTCCAGTGCAAGGCATAATTCGCCTTGCCCAGCTCTTTTTCATACAAAAGCCAAGTCAGCGTATCCAGACCGGCACCGCCCACCTCAACCGGCATATTCGCCGCATAAAGCCCCGCAGAAATAGCCTTGGCGGCGATTTCCTTGCGCAAATCCTCACGCAAAACGCCCGTGCGCTCGACCTCGGCCTCATGCGGATACAACTCGGCCTCGACAAAGGCGCGGGTTGTGTCGACAATCATCTGCTGCTCTTCGGACAGTCCGAAATTCATCTCATTCCCTCACGGATCAACGTTATATGTCATGCCATCCACGGCCAGCGCTTGGCCCGAGACCATGCGCGCCGTGTCCGACGCCAGATAGATCGCCATGTCGGCCACATCCTGCGCGTCGGTCAGCCGTTTCAGCGCGGTACCAGAGGCATAGCCCTGCCGCACCGCATCTGGGGTCATGCCCTTGGCTTCTGCCTCGGCCTCAATCACCCGATCAATGCGCGGGCCATTGACCGAACCGGGGCAGATCGCATTGGCGCGGATGCCATGCGGCCCCAACTCCATCGCCACCGTCTTCATCAAACCGATCACCCCCCATTTCGCCGCCACATAAGGCGCGCGAAACGGCGTGCCATACAGGCCCGAGGTTGACGACATGAACACCATCGCCCCCCGCCCTGCCGGTTTCATCAGTCGCGCCGCGCCACGGGCTGCCAGCATCGCGCCATCCAGATTGACGCCAAGGCACTGATGCCACCCCTCCAGCGGCATGTCTTCGATGGCCGCCGTCGGGCCCTTGATCCCGGCATTGGCGACCAGCACATCCAGACCGCCCCAGTCTGCGGCAAGATCGGCAAAAAGCAGCTCCATCGCCGGTTCCGATGCCGCATCGCAAAGGCTGCCACGTATGCCGGGCGGCAAGGCTGCCAGCATGGCCGCATCCACATCCGTTACCCAAACCCGGTCGCCCAGCGCCGCAAAGGCCCGGGCCATCACCAGCCCGATGCCATTGGCGCCCGCCGTAATCAGAACACGGCGGGTCACTTCTTCTGGCCAATGGCGCGGCCTGCGCCCTCGGGCAACGGCAAGGCGGCATGCGCCTTTGCCACCGCTTGCAGTTTAGCCCAGACCTCAGCCGAGGCGGACACCGTCTTGCCCGCCTTCATATCGACATGCAGGCACAATTGCTCAATCGTAGCGACGCATTCATCGCCCTTCATCACCCGCACAAAAGACCGGAACCGCTTTTCATCGGCACTGATGATCTGCATGGTGCCCACAAGACGGTCGCCCAGCTTGGCTTCGCCCAGATGGCGGATATGGGTTTCGGCAGAATAGAACGAATGCCCCGCCGCCACATAGTCCATCCCCGCCCCGATCAGCCGCAAGAAGGCGTCCACCGTTTCAGAGTTGGCAAAGTAATAGCGGCTTTCGGTCATATGGCCGTTGTAATCAATCCAGCCCGGCAAGACCTGCATATGGGCCATGACCAAAGGCTCCGCCTTCGGCCCCGTATCGGTCGCGGCATGGAACACCGCCGCCCGCGCCTCGTCATGGGCGCGCAAAACCTTGCCAGCGCCCCAGTTGCGCTCTTTCAGCGCGCGCAGGAAGCCGACAAGGTTCTGATCCCTAATCCGCTCCAGCTCGCGGATCGTGTACATCCCCGATTGCGCATCAGACTGGCCGGCCACAAGGTCCACCAGCTCTTCGTTGAACTCGGGCACGTCCATCAGCTTGGTCCACGGCCATTTCAGCGCTGGGCCGAATTGCGCCATGAAATGCCGCATCCCGGCCTCACCCCCCGCAATGCGGTAGGTCTCGAACAACCCCATCTGCCCCCAGCGCAGGCCAAAGCCCATGCGGATCGCATCATCAATTTCCTCGGTCGTCGCGATGCCGTCTTTCAGCATCCACAGCGCCTCGCGCCAGACCGCCTCTAGGAAACGGTTGCCGATAAAGGCGTCGATCTCATTGCGGATCACCAGGGGGAACATCCCGATGTCCTTCATGATCTGCACCGTGCGCTCGACCACCTCTGGCGAATTCGCCGGGCTGCCCGAAATCTCAGACAACGGCAGCAGATAGACCGGGTTGAACGGGTGGGCGACGATGATATTGGCCGGGTTCGGCGCGCCTGCCTGCAGATCAGACGCCTTGAAACCAGAGGTCGAAGAGCCGATCAGCACCCCCGGATTGGCCTGCTGCAACTGCGCGTAAACCCGCTTTTTCAGCTCAATCCGCTCAGAGACCGACTCCTGCACATATTCCGCGCCCTCAACCGCCTCACCAATCGTGTCGTGAAAGGTCAGTTTCCCCTCAACCGGCATCGGCACATCCGACAGCGCAGGCAGGGCCAGACGCGCGTTCGACATCACCGCGTCAATCTTGCGCGCGGCCTCTGGATCAGGATCAAACACCCCCACATCCCAACCGTTCAATAAGAACCGGGCAGCCCATCCGCCGCCGATAACCCCACCACCGATGATTGCCGCTTTGCGTGTCATGCTTGTCTTTCCTTGGCCAAATCAGGGTTTTTCATCGTCACACGCGCGCCTGCACGGGTGGCGGCAGGGTCATAGGCCTTGCGGGCAAAGACCGCGCGCACCAGCGGGCGAAAGTACTCCAATGGCAGCGTGTCATAGTCGGGGTCAAAGCTGTTCTGATCCCAGAATTCGCAGAAATCGGCGCAATCGTCGAAATAGGGGTGGCCTCGGTACTTTTCGCGCGCGTCTTTGTTGCCGTTAAGGTGATGCGCGTAATAAAGCCGCTGAAAATCGGCATGCTTTTCCACGACCCAGGCGCATTGTTCGCGCACAAAGGGCCGGAGAATGGCGGCGGCATATTCGTCGTGGTTGTAGGGCGCGTAGATATCGCCAATGTCATGCAACAAGGCCGCGACAACCCAGTCTTCGTCCGCACCGCCGCGCCAAGCCCGGCTTGCCGCTTGCAAGGAATGGCCCAGCCGCGTGACCTTGTAGCCTGACAGGCTTGCATCCAGATCGCGCAAGGCATCGACCAGCCTGTCAGCCGTTCCCGCCGCATAATCGCGTTCATGTTTGTCCAGCATGGCGTAATCTTCGGCGTCGCCGTGCTTCATTTCGGTGAACTTAACTGATTCCATGATCCGTCTCTCCAAAACCGTGTTTTGGCCCGGGGGCGGCAAGCCATTCGGTCGCACTCCGGTGCCACATCATTTCGGCATAGGCGCCCGCTTTTCCAGACCCAACCGCGCCCGCATCTTGTCCGGAGTAGTCACCTATGCGCCAGCCTTTGCTCTGGGGCTTTGCGATCCGGCGGCTCACCTCCACGCCTCCGTATAGGTGAACAGCACCGCAAAGGCCCCGATCAGAACCACGCCTCCGGCCAGCCGCAACGCCACCGCCCGTTGCCCGCCATTGGCAAGAACCACCGCTTGCGTGCCGAGCCCGATCAGCCCGGCCACGCCGCCCAGAACCGCAGCCCCCTGAAAGAACGCGCTGGTGCCAAAGGCGTCCAAGCCCCGCGACACCAGATCCAAGCCCACAAAGCCCAAGACCCACAGCGCCACAAAGCCTGCGCCAAACCCCAAGCCGCGCCGGGTTTTCAGCAACAGCCCAAAGCCGAAAGCCCCGATCATCACCGACCCGACGACAACCCAAAGAAAGGCGCGATCATCCATGACAGATCAAACCGGCGCCCGCTTTTCCAACTTCAGCCGCGCCCGCACTTCGGCAGGGGTAATCACCCGCGCGCCCAAGTTCTCGATGATGGTGCAGGCGCGTTCGACCAGCTGCGCGTTGGTCGCCAGCACGCCCTTGTCCAGCCAGAGGTTGTCCTCCAACCCGACCCGCACGTTGCCGCCTGCCAGCACCGAAGCCGCCACATAAGGCATCTCATTGCGGCCCAGCGCAAAGGCCGACCAATGCCAATGCTTTGGCACATTATTGACCATCGCCATAAAGGTGTTGAGGTCATCCGGCGCGCCCCATGGCACGCCCATGCACAGCTGCACCAGCACGGGATCAGGGATAATCCCCTCATCCGCCAACTGCTTGGCAAACCACAGATGGCCGGTGTCAAACGCCTCAATCTCGATCCGCACGCCGGAATCAACCATCCGCTTGGCCATATCGCGCAGCATGCCAGGGGTATTGACCATGACATAATCGGCTTCGTTGAAGTTCATCGTGCCGCAGTCAAGAGTGCAAAGTTCGGGACGACACTCGACCACATGCGCCACGCGCTCTGCCGCGCCCGCCATGTCGGATTTCGAACCCATCCGGTTCATATTCTCAGTGCCGTCAAACAGCAGATCGCCGCCCATGCCAGCCGTCAGGTTCAAGACCACATCGGTATCGGACTCGCGAATCCGCTCGGTCACCTCCCGATACAGCGCCAGATCGCGGCTGGGCTTGCCGGTTTCCGGATCGCGCACATGGCAATGCACCACCGCCGCCCCTGCCTTGGCTGCCGCAATCGCGCTGTCGGCGATTTGCTGAGGAGAGCGCGGCACATGCGGGCTGCGGTCTTGCGTGCCGCCTGATCCGGTCACGGCACAGGTGATGAAAACTTCGCGGTTCATGGTCAGCGGCATGGAATCCCCCTTTGTTGCCACCACCATAGACCCCTTGCAGCGCCATGCCTTGCGTAATACGAAATTCCTATGTCGGAAAACGCAATTTTCGCGCCCTCGCGCGCGCCCCTCACCCTCGCCCTCTTGGTCCTGCCCCAAGCCAGCATCCTTGAGGTCGCCTCGGCCCTAGACCCCCTGCGCAACGCCAACCGCCAACTGGGGGCCGAGGCGTTCCGCTGGCGCATCGTCACCCCCGATGGTGCCCCCGCCCCCCTGACCTGCGGTATCTCCCTGCCCTCCTTCGGCCCGCTACACGCCGCAGAAGGCGCCGACGCGCTGATCGTCGTCGCCGGATACCGCCTGAACGAGGTCGCAACCCGCCCGCTGATCCGCGATCTGCGCCGCATAGCCCCCCGCTTTGCCCTGGTCGGCGGCATCGACGCAGGCCCTTGGGTGATGGCCCGCGCAGGCCTTTTGAACGGCTACCGCGCCACTGTGCATTGGGAGGATCTTGAGGATCTTGCCGCCGCCCACCCGGAAATCGACGTGGTCCCCGACCGTTTCGTGATCGACCGCAACCGCGTGACCATCGGCGGCGCAGCCCCCGCCCAAGATTTCATGCTCCACCTGATTCGCGCGCGCCACGGGGCCGCTATGGCCCGCCAAGTGGCGCTATCCTTCCTCACTACGCCGCGCCGCGGCTCAGACCCGCAAACCGGCCCCGCCCCGGACCCAGCACTTGACCCCCGCGTCGCCCGCGCCGTCACAAGAATGGAAGCCCGCCTCGACACCCCCGAAAGCGTCGCCGAAACCGCCGCCGCCGTCGGCCTGTCGGCCCGCCGTCTGGAAACGCTGTTCAAAACCGCCTTCGGCACCACGCCCGGCGCACATATGCTGGGGCTTCGACTGCAGTCAGCTCGACGCATGCTCAGCGAGACGCGACACCCTTTGGCCGAAGTGGCCCTGCGCACAGGGTTTTCCAGCCCTGCCACTCTAAGTCGCGCCTTTCGCGGCACCTATGGCCAGCCACCGGGGGCACTGCGGCGCGGCTAGGTTTCGCGGCTGGGGCCGGCATTGCAGCACCAGCCGCGGTGGCGTAAAAGAGCCAATGACCCAACCCGTTTCCCACTGCACATTGCATCGGATTACGCCCGCTCTGATCGCCGTGGATGACGACACTGGCGCAGCGCTGACCCAGGCACTTCAGCTTGCGCCACCGCCCGACTGGCCGCCCGAGTTTCAAGGGCCCGAGACCCGCGCCTGGTATCTGGCAACTGCGGCCAAGCACCCGGACGAGCCGCTGCTGCCCGGATTCTACATCGCGCTTAACGGTGCCTTGGCCGGCATCTGCGGCTTCAAGGCGGTCCCGGACGCAGGCGGCATGGTGGAAATCGGCTATTCCGTGGTCGCCTCTCTGCAGCGCAGGGGCATCGCACCGGCTGCGGTGGGTCAGTTGATGAGCATGGGTTTTGCCGATCCACGGGTCAGGGCTATTACCGCAGAGACGATCCCCGCTTTGGTGGCCTCGCAGCGGGTGGCAGAACGGTCCGGGATGCAGCTGGTCGCCCGCCGACCGGATAGCGAGTTAGGCGAGATCCTGAGCTATCGGATAGACCGCGCCTAAGCCTTGCGTGGATGGGCCACGCTCTCGGCGGCGTCCTGTGGCCCCAACCCATAAGACATCCGCTGCATCTGCCCGATCACCCGCGCCATCTCGGCATCATCCAGCACAGGCGGCTCGCCAATCACCCGCGCCTGCAGATACATCCGCGCCAGCGTCTCGACCTCGACCGCCATCCACAGCGCCTGCTCCAGCGTCTTGCCCAAGGCAATCTGCCCATGCTGCCCCAGCAAACACGCCATCCGCCCTTCCAACGCCTCCAGCGCCGCAGACGACAGCGCTTGCGTCCCAAACGTCTCATAGCGCGCGCAGCGCAGCGAATTGCCGCCCATAACACCGACCATATAGTGAAACGCCGGGATGTTGAGATGATGACAAGCGACCGAGGTGGCAAAGACCGAATGGCAGTGCAGTACAACCTCCACATCCCCCCGCGCCTGCAATATATCGCGGTGAAACCGCCATTCCGAGCTGGGCCTGCGCCCGACATAGCTGCCGTCCCAGCCCATCTGCACAATATCTTCGGCCTGCATAAGATCATAATCCAGCGACGATGGCGTGATCAAAAACCCGTCCCCGAACCGCAACGACAGGTTCCCCGCCGTGCCCTGATTGATCCCCTTGGCATCCATCGCGCGACAGGTCGCCACCATCGCTTCGCGCGCCTTGCGTTCTTCACCCGTCATCGCCCTACTCCAGATTGGTATGCCGCGCGCGCATATCTTCGGCGGTTATTGCCAAAGCTGCCATCAGCCGCAACACCATCACCTCAAACAACACAAACAGCGCGCCTTCGAACAAGCTGCCCATCGGCAGCACCGAAGCCCCGCCCCGGTCATCCGCCATGGTCTGCGCGGGCAGTTGCAACACCATATCCGCCAACGGCGCAACACGCGGGCTGGCCAGCGCCGAGATCACGATCACCTCTGCCCCCGCCGCTTTCGCTACGCCCATCAAGGCCTCAGCCGTGGACAACCAGCCCGGCCCGCACACGGCCAAAAACACATCCCCCGGCCCCACCGCAGGCGTCACCATCTCGCCCACAACAGACGCGGCCAGCCCCATATGCCCCAGCCGCATCGCCAGACCCATGATCTGCAACCGCTCGCGCCCCGCGCCGAAAACGACAATCCGCCGCGCCACGGCCAACCGTTCAACCACCGCCACGACCTGTGCATCATCCAGCCGATCAAACACCCCGCCCAACTCGGCCAAAGCCGCGTGATACTGGCTGATGCCCTCAGGCCGCATCCAGCAGCCCCCGGCCCTTCAACAGCGCCTCAACCCCCGGCATCTTGCCCCGGAATTGCAGATACAGCGCCTCTGCCTCCTCAGATCCGCCCGCCGACAGAATAAACCGCTCCAACCGCGCCGCCACCTGCGGGTCAAACGGATCACCCACCTCCTCAAATGCCGCAAAGGCATCGGCGTCCATCACTTCGGACCACATGTAGCTATAGTAACCGCTTGAATAGCCATCGCCCGAAAACACATGCGCAAACTGCGGCGTTGCATGCCGCATCCGAATGGCGCGCGGCATCCCAAGGCTTTCCAAAACCTCCGCCTGCTTCTGCATCGGATCGGCCGAGGGCGCGCCGCAATGAAACTCCAGATCCACCATAGCACTTGCCACAAACTCCACCGTGGCAAAGCCCTGATCATAGGTGCCAGCCGCCAATAACCGCGCCAGCATATCGGCGGGCATCGGCTCACCGGTCTGATAATGCCGCGCATGGGCTTCCAGCACGGCGGGCACCTCCAGCCAATGCTCATACAACTGGCTGGGCAATTCCACGAAATCACGGGCGACAGAGGTGCCCGAGATGAACCCATAGGTCACATCCGACAGCATCTGATGCAGCGCATGGCCAAACTCATGGAACAAGGTCCGCGCGTCGTCATAAGACAGCAAACAAGGCGTGACCTTGGCGAAATTACACACATTCACCACGATGGGCCGCACATCCCCGCCCAATTTCCGCTGGCTGCGCATCGCCGAACACCACGCGCCAGACCGCTTTGACCCCCGCGCGAAATAGTCCCCCAGAAACACCGCCACATGCGCGCCTTTGCGCGTGACCTCCCAGCCCCGCACATCCGGGTGATAGAACGGCCCCTCGATCTCGGCAAATTCCAGCCCGAACAGCCGCGTCGCGCAATCAAACATCGCGCCCAGCATGGCGTCCAAGGACAGATACGGCTTCAGCGCCGCCTCATCCAGATCATGCTCGGCCTTGCGGCGCTTTTCCGAATAATACCGCCAGTCCCAGGCCTCCAACGGCCCCTTGATCCCGTCGGCCAGCAACATCGCCTCCAACACCGCCGCATCCGCCAAGGCCACCCGCTTTGCAGGCTCCCACACCCGCATCAGCAAATCCCGCACCGCTTGCGGGGTCTTTGCCATCTCCGGCTCCAGCTTGAACGCCGCAAAATCCGCATAGCCCAACAGTGACGCCCGTTCCGCGCGCAAAGCCAAAGTCTCCGTCGCGATCCCCCGATTATCCGTCGCCCCGCCATTGGCCCCGCGCGCAACCCAGGCCTCATAGGCCTTCTGCCGCAACGCCCGCAGGGGCGAAAACTGCAAGAATGGCACGATCAAACTGCGGTTCAGCGTCACCAAAGGCCCCAGACCCCGCTCTGCCCCCGCCGCCCGCGCGGTATCGACCACGAACCCCGGCAACCCCTCCAGATCGCCCTCGGCCAGTTCCATGAACCAGCCCCGCTCTTCGGCCAGCAAATTCTGCGAAAACTGCGTCCCCAAAACCGCCAACCGCGCCTTCACCGCCGTCAGCCGCTCCGCCTCCGCCCCCTCAAGCGCAGCACCAGAGCGCAGAAACATGCGGTGATACAACTCCAGCACCCGCAAAGCCTCAGGTGCCAAACCCAGCCCCGCACGCCCCTGCCAAAGCGCCTCAACCTTGGCCCACAACGCCTTGTTATTTGTCACTTCCGACCCAAAAGCACTCATCTTCGGCGCCAAGTCTCGCTGCAACGCCTCGCGCGCCTCATTCGATTCCGCGCCCGCAAGGTTATAGAAAACCCCCGCCACCCGATCCAAATCGCCCTGCGAGAGTTCCAGCGCCTCGATCACCTCGGCAAAGCCCACCCCCGGCCCCTCGGCGATTCTCGCCACCGCCGCCCGCGCCCGCGCCAAGGCCTCGTCAAAAGCCGGGCCGAAATCCTCATCGCGGATCCGCGCAAAAGGCGGCAGACCAAAGGGCGTATCCCAAGCATCCAAAAGCACGTTCATGACCACATCTCCCTTTGCGAACCCAAGAGCACCCGCCCCCGATTTGCCCTTTTCCAAATACTCCCCCCGGAGGCGCTTTTCAGCCCTACTCCCGGCCCCGCCCGCGCATCCGCTGCTCGAACCGCCGCAGCATCAGGCTCAGCCCGATCGTCATCACCAGATAGATCAGCGCCGCCACATTATACGTCTCGAAATAGCGAAAATTGCTGGCCGCCGTTACCTTGGCCAGTTGCGCCACATCGGTAATTCCCAGCACAGCCACCAAGGAGCTGTCCTTGACCATCGCCACGAAATCATTGCCCAAAGGCGGCAGGATCAACCGAAACGCCTGCGGAAAGCGCACATGCCGAAACAGCTGCCAGCCGTTCAGGCCCAGCGCCTGCGCGGCCTCAACCTGCCCTTTGTCCACCGCCTGCAAACCCGCCCGGAAAATCTCGGCCAGAAAGGCCGAATAGGCCAGCATCAGCGCAAGCACCGCGCGCCACAACAACGGCACATCGCGTGTTGAAATCAACTCATACCCCAGCGCCCAGGTCAGCCCCTTGGTGATCCCCGGCACCAGCGCAAAGGCCACATACAAAAGCAAGACAATGATCGGCACGCCGCGCATCACCTCGATGTAAAGCCGCGCGATTTGCCGCAAAACCAGATACCGCGACAGCCCCATCACGGCCAACCCCAGCCCGATCACACAAGCCCCGGCAAAGGCAACAATCGCCACCAGACAGGTGATCCAGATGCCCTTTGACAGCACCCGCAGCGACGCGCGGTAAGTGTCATCCGACAAGATCTCATAAAACATCCAAAGGCCGGTGACCCCTAGGATCACCAGCCACCAAGGAAAGTCCTTGTCCGGTTCAGGATTGGGTGTCATCGGCGGGCCTGCAAAGGCCCGCCGCCGGGCAAGTGGATCATTCGCCCATCTTATACTCAACGAACCACTTCTGGTTCAGCGCATCCATCGTGCCATCGGCCATCATCGACGCAATCGCGGCATTCACCGGGCCAACCAGATCGCTGCCCTTAGGAAAGATAAAGCCGAAATCTTCCGACGCCAGCGGCGCGCCAATGATCTTCAATGCCCCATCAGACGCCACAACGTAGCCGTTAGCAGCAGTGGAATCAGACAGCGTCAGATCCACATCGCCCGATTTCAACGCCTCAAGCCCCGCGCCAAAGGTCTCAAACTTGATGACCCGCGGGTTTTCCTCATTGCCGTCCAGGATGTTATAGATCGCGGCATAAAACGGCGAGGTGCCGGGCTGCGCCGAAACCAGCATTTCCGGCATCGCTGCAAAAGACGCAGCATCGGTAAACCGCGCCTCATCGCCCCGCGCGATCATCAGCATCTCCGAGCGCATATAAGCGTCCGAGAAATCAACCTTTTCGCGGCGCTCTTCCTTGATCGTGATGCCGGTCATGCCCAGATCATACTGGCCTTCCGACACCGCAGGAATCATCGCGTCCCAGCTGGTGTTTTCATAAGTCACGGTGGCGTTCAGCCGCTTGGCAATCTCTGCCATCGCGTCATATTCCCAGCCCACCGCCGCGCCGGATTTATCCATGAATTGCAAGGGCGGATAGGCGTTTTCGGTCACCACAACAATCGCCTTGCCGCCCAGATCCGGCAGATCCTGTGCAAAGGCAGCGGTAGACATAGACAGCGCAACGGCGCCAAAAGCAGCAATAAGTTTCATAGGTCAGACTCCCCGGTTGATTTTGCCCGGATTATGAGGCGCGTCAGGGGGCAAGCGCAAGACCCCAGCCGCGTTTGGCGCAGGTTACAACTGCAAAAGGATATGATCATCGTGCCGCGCCGCATCGCAGCCCTGAAACCGCAGCTTTGCCCCCGATAGCCCCAGCCGTTCCGCCAAGGGCGGCTCAAGAAACACCTTGCCCACGCGCGGATCGTCCAACAACAGCCTCACTGCCGCCGCCGTCCGCGCAGGCTCCAGCGCCAGATCGCGGACAAATGGCTGAAACCACATCATCCGCCACATCCGCGTGGTCCGCGTCTTAGGGCAAACCTGCGGCCCGTCCAGCGCCTCAAACGCAAAATACCCCAGCGGCGACGCCGTCTCCCCCGGCACATACGCCCCCGCCTCATCCGCATAGTAAAACGCCAGATCCAGTTTTTCGCCATCGCCATGGCTCAGATGCGGCCACATCGGCAGCCACCCTACCGCAAAGCCCCCATCCAGCGCCAGCGTCACTGTCCCCGGATAGTCCCGCGCCATGGCGACCGCCGTATCCCGCGCCACATCCCGCATCTCTGGCGTCACAAAATTCCGCATCGTCACGCAATAGAAAGCCGATTGCATCCGCAACACCTCGCCGCCACAGGGCAAAGGCACCCGGCCCCCCAAAGGGGCCGCCACCTGTGCCGCCCCCCACAACAGCCCAAATCCCAGACCAAACGTCGCCAGCAAACCAAACATGCCGCGCCCTCCCCTTACCCGCCGCCAGCCCAGCGCCAAAGCCCAGACAACCCCGCCCAATCCCGTCAGCGCGGTCAACCCCAGCATCACCGCACCATGAGCCAAAAACCGCACCGCGCCCCCTGTTCAGCCCGCCAAATCCAGTCCACCCTGACCCAAAGCAAAGGGAATTGCCATGGACCTGCACCGCCTGACTGCCACCGCTTTGGCCGCCCTGATCCGCAGCCGCGAAGTCTCGGCGGTTGAGGCCACAAAAGCAGCCCTCGCCCGCGTCAATGCTGTAAACCCCCAGATCAACGCCATCGTTCAACGGATGGACGCCGCCGCGCTTGATGACGCCGCCCGCATAGACGCCGCCCTCGCCAAAGGCGAAGATCCCGGCCCCATGGCCGGCGTCCCCGTCACCATAAAGGTCAACATCGACCAAAAAGGCTACGCCACCACCAACGGCCTGCGCACCCAATCCGACCTGATCGCGCCCGAAGACAGCCCCCCCGTCGCCAACCTGCGCCGCGCCGGGGCGGTGATCATCGGCCGCACCAACACCCCCGCCTTCTCCCTGCGCTGGTTCACCCGAAACTCCCTCCACGGCGCCACCCGTAACCCCGCCTTCCCCGACCTGACCCCCGGTGGCTCGTCGGGAGGCGCCGCCGCTGCCGTCGCCGCCGGCATGGGCGCCATCGCCCATGGTACCGATATCGCAGGCTCCATCCGCTACCCCGCCTATGCCTGTGGCATCCACGGCCTGCGCCCCGGCTTGGGCCGCGTCCCCGCTTTCAACGCCACCGCAGGCGATCGCCTGATCGGCGGCCAGTTGATGGCCACCTCCGGCCCCCTCGCCCGCTCTGCCGCAGACCTGCGTATGGCACTAACTGCCATGTCCACCCCAGACCCCCGCGACCCATGGTGGACACCCGCGCATCCCACGCCCTACCCCCGCCGTGCCGCCCTCGCCATCACCCCCGACGGCATGGCAACCCACACCGACATCCGCGCCGCATTGGAAACCGCCGCCCAAACCCTTGCCGACCACGGCTGGGAAATAGACACCCCCACCCTGCCCCCGCTGCAAGAAGCCGTCTCCCACCAACTCACCCTCTGGATGGCCGAATTCGCCCTCGGCGGGGCCGAAGCCCTGGCGCGCGAAGCAGACCCTGACGCCAGTTTCATCCAAGCCCAACTGGCCAAACACGCCAACCCGCCCACGGCTGAAACCCTGATGAAAACCCTGCAAGCCCGCGCCCGCCTTGCCCGGCTTTGGCGGATATTCCTAACCGACTACCCGCTGGTCCTGCTGCCCGTCTCGGCAGACCTGCCCTTCACAGACCACCAAGACGTGAAATCCGAAGCCAGCTTTGCAAAAATCCTCAGCGCCCAAATGCCGCAGATCGCGCCGCCCTTCATGGGCCTGCCCGGCCTGACCCTGACGACAGGCCGCACCAAAACCCACCCCATCGGCATCCAGCTTCTGGCTGACAAAGGCCGCGAAGACATCTTGCTGGACGCCGCCGACCTCCTCGCCCCCGACATCGCCGTCACAGACTGACCAAAAGCCCCTTCCTCTCTGTAAAAATATCCCGGGGGAGGGATCTTTGGTTCTTGAACCAAGGATCACGGGGGCAGCGCCCCCCAAAACGCCATCAGCCAGCAGCCGACCCGCAAACCGCGCAATCGCCGCGCCGTTTCACCCCAATCACCCGCGTCTCACCATACAGCGCGTCATGGATCATCAGCCGCCCGCGCAGCGGCTCGCCCGCGCCGGTGATCACCTTCACTGCCTCCATCGCCATCATCGCGCCGATAATCCCCGGCAAGGGCGACACAACCCCCGCCTCAGCACAACTCGGCACCATCCCTGGCGCGGGGCGCACCGGGAAAACGCACTCATAACAAGGCGCCCCCGCCCCCGGATCCCAGACCGAAAGCTGCCCCTCCCACTGCCCAATCGCACCGGAAATCAACGGCTTGCCCGCCGTCACGCAAAGCCGGTTCACCAGATAGCGGGTATCAAAGTTATCCGTGCCATCCAGCACCAGATCATAATCGGCCAGCAAATCCGCCCCAATCGCCTCGTCCAACAACCGGTTATAGGGCCGCACCTCGATAAATCGGTTCAGCGCCCGCATGGCAATCTCAGCCGAAAACACCTTCGCCATCCCCACCCGCTCGCCGGTGTGAATGATCTGCCGTTGCAGATTGCTGGCCTCCACCACATCGCCGTCAATGACCCCGATCGTCCCCACACCAGAAGCCGCCAGATACAGCAGCGTAGGCGACCCCAAGCCCCCCGCGCCCACCACCAGAACCTTCGCCGCTTTCAGCCGCTTCTGCCCCGGCCCGCCAATCTCGCGCAGCATGATGTGGCGGGCATAGCGCTCCAACTCTCCCTCGGCAAAACGGCCCGAGGGTGCCGCAACCGGGCCAGGCTCCGCTCGCACCTGCCGCGATTTCACAAACTCAAACCCCAGCCGATAGAGCAGCGCCAAGCCAACCAAGAGGCCAAAGATCAGCCAAGCCTGCAGCGTGCCGCCCAGCATCGCGGCCAATCGTGGCACCCCGACCCACGGCAGATGCGCGCCCATGATCACCAGCCACCACAGGCCCGCCGCCGCCCAGATCTGCCACCGCCTCCAGCCGCGAAACCGCCCCAAAGCCCAGTTCAGGGCAAAGCCGAACAGCCCGATCATCGCGTGCCGGTGGACCCAAAGCCCCCCGCCCCCCGCGCGGTCTGATCCAAGGATTCCACCACCGCAAACCCCGCCTGCACCACCGGCGCCACAACGGCTTGCGCAATCCGGTCGCCATGCCGGATCGTATAAGGCTCCGCCCCCAGATTGATCAAAGACACCCCCAAAGGCCCGCGATAATCGCTGTCAATCGTGCCCGGCGTATTGGGCAAACTGATCCCATGCTTTGACGCCAACCCGGACCGGGGCCTGATCTGCATCTCATACCCCGCAGGCACCGCCACCCGCAGCCCCGTTGGGCAAATCGCCCGCCCCATCGGTGGCAAGGTCAGCCCCGCCGCGCGCTCACCAATCGGAAAATTCGCACAAATATCCGCCCCTGCAGCACCCGCGGTCTGATAGCCCGGCAAGGGCAGCGACCGATCCGCCCAAGCCTCCCACATCACCTCCAAACGCAGGCTCACGCCAGTGCCTCCGCAATGCGCAAGGCCACCCGCCGCGCCACCTCGTCCTTTGCCATACGCGGCCAAACCTCTGCCCCCGCATCGGAAATCAGCACCACCGCATTCTCAGACCCGCCCATGATCCCGGTTTCCGCCGATACATCATTCGCCACGATCCAATCACAGCCCTTGCGCGCCCGCTTGGCCGTGGCATGGGCCACCACCGTCTCCGTTTCCGCCGCAAAACCCACCACCAACCGGGGACGGTTTTTCGCTTTGGACACCGCCGCCAGAATATCCACATTCTCGGCAAATTCCAAAGCCGGGGCCTTGCCCGACTCATCCTTTTTCATCTTCTGCGCCCCCGCATTGGCCACCCGCCAATCGGCCACCGCCGCCGCCATCACCGCCGCATCCGCAGGCAAAGCCGCCTCTACCGCCGCCAGCATCTGCGCCGCCGTTTCCACCCGCACCACATCCACGCCGCCGGGCGCGGGCACCACCGCTGGCCCCGTCACAAACGTCACCCTTGCCCCCAGATCGCGCAAGGCCACCGCCAAAGCCGTGCCCTGCGCGCCCGAAGAGCGGTTGGCGATATAGCGCACCGGATCAATCGGCTCATGCGTCGGGCCAGAGGTTACCAACACATGCCGCCCCACCAAAACGCCGCCGCCCAAAGCCGCCTCAATCGCCGCCAAGATCGCCGCAGGCTCCGCCATCCGCCCCGGGCCGAACTCTCCACAGGCCATCTCGCCCGCGTCCGGCCCCACCATCAAAATCCCATCGCCCCGCAGCGCCGCCACATTGCGCTGAACCGCCACATGCTCCCACATCCGCACATTCATCGCAGGGGCCACCAGCACCCGCTTGTCCGTCGCCAACAAAAGGGTCGAGGCCAGATCATCCGCCCGCCCCCCCGCCATCTTCGCCATCAGATCCGCCGTCGCAGGCGCCACCACCACCAGATCCGCCGCCCGCGACAACTGAATATGCCCCATCTCGGCCTCATCCGTCAGATCAAACAGATCGGTATACACCTTGGCCCCCGCCAAGGCCGAGACGCTCAACGGCGTCACAAACTCCGCCCCCGCCCGCGTCAGCACTGGCACGACAGATGCGCCCGCTTTGCGCAGCCCCCGGATCAGCTCCAGCGACTTATAGGCGGCAATTCCGCCGCCAATGATCAATAAAACCCGTTTTCCCGCCAGCATCACACACCTCTTGCTTGGCCGGACGTTAGGCCCCGCATCCGGCAAACTCAACCGCCGTTCGAAAACGCCAGGCAAGGATCGTCGCGCGGCGCAGGTGCCGTGACATTCACCGCGTCAAACGGCGCATCCGCGCCCGGGTCGCCCTCTACCTGCCCCAAAGTCCAGACCCGCAGCCCGGGCCGCGCCACCGCGATCAGCGCAGGCACCCCGTAATCGGCCCGCGCATGGCCCGTCCCGGTAATCACCACCACCGGGCCTTGCCCCACCTCTGCCGCGCGCACCGCCGCCTCGGCCAAGGCCCAATCGCGCAGGCGCTGCGCGTCGACCATCCCCGGCAGCATTTCCGCCGGCAGGGCGTTGCAATGGGCTTGCCTCTGCTCCTCTTCCCGCGCGGCCTGATCTTGAGGGGGCAGCGGCCCAAGGCCCCAGTCCGCCACCGCGTCAGCCCCCAAATCAGCGATCAAACCGCCTGAGACCACCGCTTTCACACGCGCTCGCGGCAAGGCAGCGCCCAGATGCACCGCATCGCGAGCCGCCAGAAAGATCGGGTGATACATCGAAAAATCGGGCCAGCCCGATGCCTTCCACCCCAAGGCCGCGCCCAAAGCGGCGCTGTCGGCCCGGTCCACCCCTGCCATTGCGGCGACCTGATCGGGGGTCAGCATCTCCCACACCACCGCGCCGGGGGCTATCATGCCCACCAACCGCGCCTGCTCGGCGTGGTGCGCCGGATTATCGTGAATCTCGCCCAGAACATAAATGTCCATTCCGGGCGGCGGCACCCCTTCGGCCACCGCGGGCGTGGCAAACAACAGACCGATCAGCGCCAGTATCTTCATACCAGAAAGTGTTGCACTTCCCGCGCGTTGGTTTCCAGCGATTTCCGCAATTTGGCAAAGGCTGCGGCTTCCAACTGGCGGATACGCTCTTTCGACAGGCCCAGTTCTTCGCCCAAAGATTCCAGCGTGCGCCCGTCGCCCTTCAACTTCCGCTCGATCACGATATGACGCTCGCGCGCGTTCAGCCCGGCCAAGGCCGCCGCTAACCAGCCACGCAAATGCGCCTGATCATGCGCCTCTTCCACGGCATCGGATGCTGCAGGCGCGTCATCTTCCAGCGCATCAATCCACTCGCGCCCATCTTCGCCAGCCGATTGCGGCGCGTTCAGCGACAGATCAGACCCGCCCAAACGCCCCGCCATCATCTCGACATCGGCCAAGGGCACGCCCAGATCATCGGCCACCATCCGGCGCAATTCGGCGCTGTCGGGGCTCTCGCCCCGATCACCCGCCTCGCGCAGCATCTTGGCCTCAACCCGCTTCATGTTGAAAAACAAAGATTTCTGGCTAGAGGTAGACCCCGTCCGCACCAAAGACCAGTTGCGCATGACGTAATCTTGGACCGAGGCCTTGATCCACCACACCGCATAGGTCGAAAACCGCACGCCGCGATCCGGGTCAAACTTCTCTGCCGCCTTCATCAGGCCCAAGGACGCTTCCTGAATCAAATCGCCCATCGGCGCGCCATAGCGGCGGAATTTCGACGCGACCGAAATTGCCAAGCGCATATAGGCCATCACCAGCCGGTGCAGCGCGCGCTCGTCACGCTGGTCGCGCCACGCCCGGGCCAAGGCCTGCTCGGTGTCAAAATCCAGCAATTCGGCCTTCATCGCCTTGCGAGACATCGTTTGATCGCTATACCCATTCAAAGCCATAATATCCCCCGATCTGCCGACATTTCCCTTTCTACGGATGAAACCCTTGACCAGATCACCCCGCGCCCTAACAATCTGCACTTTTTGCGCCAAGGCCCCGGGATGACCCGGCTGTGGCTGGTGCGCCACGGCCCGACCCATGCGCGCGGCATGGTCGGCTGGTCTGATCTGCCCGCCGATCTGTCCGACACCGCCGCCGTTGCCCGGCTGTCCGCCTATCTGCCCGATGCGCCCGTCATCTCCTCAGACCTCTCCCGCGCCATCACCACCGCCGATGCGCTTGGCCCCCGCATCCGCCTGCCCCACGACCCCGCCTTGCGCGAAATGCACTTCGGGCAGTGGGAGCTGCGCGACATCGCCGCGATTGAGGCTGAATCCCCCACCCATATCCGCGCCTTCTGGGACACCCCCGGCGACATCACCGCCCCCGGCGGCGAAAGCTGGAATGGCTTCACCGCCCGCATCTGGACCGCCCTAGACCGCCTCGCCCCTCACACCCCAGACCTCATCATCGTCGCCCATTTCGGCGTGATCGTCGCCGCCCTGCAACGGGCCGAAAACCTGTCCCCCGACACCGCCTTCACCCATCACATCGACAACCTCTCGGTCACCAGCCTGACCTTCTCGCCACCACAAGTCTTCGCGATCAATCACCGCCCGTGATGACGTTCCCCACAATTCACCGCTTTGCGTCGCCACCCCCGCAGCCTATTCCTACGGCAAAAGGAGACTCCCATGACCTATGACCTCGTAATCGGCGACCGCGCCTATAGCAGCTGGAGCTTGCGCGGCTGGCTTCTCTTCGACGCGTTCAATATCCCCGTGAAAACCCACCGCGCACACCTCTACACGGATGAGCTGGCAACCATGCTGCGCGATTACCACCCCGCCAAAACCGCCCCGACCATGCGCACGCCCGATGGCAGCATCGTTCCCGAAACGATTGCAATCGCGGAAGAAATCGCCACCCGCCACCCCAACGCAGGCATCTGGCCCACCGACCCTCACGCCCGTGCCACGGCTCGCGTTCTGGCAGCCGAAATGCACGCAGGCTTTACCGCGCTGCGCAGCCATTGCCCGATGAACCTGCGTGTCAGCTATACCGATTGTGCGCCCCCGGATGCCGTCCTCGCAGACCTCGCCCGGCTGGAGAAAATCTGGTCCTGGGCCCGCCAAACCACCAACTCGAAAACACCCTGGCTCTGCGGCCCTTACTCCGCCGCCGACGCCTTTTTCGCCCCTGTCGCAGGCCGTATCGCAGGCCACAACCTGCCCGTCAGCCCCGACGCGGCAGACTATGTCAACGCCCACCTCAGCCACCCGTCCTTTCGGCAATGGCGCGCCATGGGCATGGTGGACGGCCCCGATCAGCCCTTCTACAAACGCGACTGGCCCCAGCGCCCATGGCCCGGCCCCTTGCCGCTACCCGCCCGCGCAGTCACCGGAACAGACTCGGAAAACACCGCCTGCCCCTATTCCGGCAAATCCATCACGGATGTCTTGGAACTGGATGGCCGTCGCTTTGGCTTTTGCAACCCGTTTTGCCGCGACAAGACCGTGGCCGACCCCGAAGCATGGCCAAAATTCATGTCCCTCCTCTAACCAGACCTGCGCCCACTCACACTTCCTTAACCATTTCCCGGCTACCCCGTTAACCAAGCCTAACGGGGAGTAAGGAAATGGTCGCGCGCGCCTACACAGTCGCCTTTGAGGGCGTCGAGGCCCGCCTCGTCGAGGTCCAATGCTCCCTCGCCCCCGGCTCATCAGCCTTCAACCTCGTCGGCCTGCCCGATAAAGCGGTCTCCGAGGCGCGAGAGCGCGTCCGCGCCGCCCTGCATGGCCTGTCCATAGCACTCCCCTCTCGCCGCATCACCATCAACCTCTCCCCCGCCGACCTGCCGAAAGAGGGCTCTCACTTCGACCTCCCCATCGCCCTCGCCCTCTTGGCCGAACTCGAAATCATCCCCCGCGATGCGGTTGAGCATGTCGTCGCCATGGGCGAACTCTCCCTCGACGGCCGGTTGATGCCCGTCGTCGGCGCGCTGCCCGCCGCCATGGCCGCCGCGACCGAAGACCGCGCGCTTCTCTGTCCGCGCGCCTCCGGGCCAGAGGCCGCATGGGTCGGCGCGACCCAAGTCCTCGCCGCAGGCTCCCTCGCCGAAGTCGTCCGCCATTTCACCGGCCAAGCCCCCCTGACCCCGGCCGAGGCTGGCGAAGTCCTCCCCTCCCCCATCGACCGCGACCTGCGCGATGTCAAAGGCCAGGAACGCGCCAAACGCGCGCTGGAAATCGCCGCCGCAGGCCGCCACCACCTGATGATGATCGGCACCCCCGGCTCCGGCAAATCCATGCTCGCCGCCCGCCTGCCGGGTATCCTCCCCCCGCTTTCCCCCGCCGAAGCCTTGGAAACCTCGATGATCCACTCTCTCGCGGGCCTGCTGTCCGAAGGCGGCATCTCCCGCGCCCGCCCCTTCCGCGAACCCCACCACACCGCGTCAATGGCTGCCATAGTAGGTGGCGGCAAAGGCGCCAAACCCGGCGAGATTTCCCTTGCCCATAACGGCGTCCTCTTCATGGATGAATTCCCCGAATTCCCCCGCGCCGTGCTGGAAACCCTCCGCCAACCGATAGAATCCGGCGAAGTCATGGTTGCCCGCGCCAACGCCCACATTCGCTATCCCTGCAAGTTCCTCTTGATTGCCGCCGCCAACCCGTGCCGCTCCGGCTATCTTTCAGACCCCGCCCGCGCCTGCGCCAAGGCCCCCGTCTGCGGCGAAGACTACCTTGGCCGCATCTCCGGCCCGCTGATGGACCGGTTTGATCTGCGCGTCGAAGTCCCCCCCGTGGCCTACACCGACCTAGATCTGCCGCCCTCGGGCGAGCCCTCCGCCACCATAGCCGCCCGCGTCGCCCAGGCCCGCGCCGTTCAGGAGATCCGCTTCAAAGATCACCCAAACGCTCGCGTAAACGCCGATATGGAAGGCCCGATGCTGGAGGAATCCGCCGCCCCCGATGCCGAAGGCAAAGCCCTTTTGTCCCGCGTCGCCGAGCGGATGGGCCTGTCCGCACGCGGCTATCACCGCGTGTTGCGCGTCGCCCGCACCATCGCCGATCTGGACGGCGCGGCAACCGTCCGCCACCCTCATGTGGCCGAAGCGATCAGCTACCGGCTATCTATGAAGACGAACTAGGCTTGACCAAAGCCCGCAAGAAATCGCCAACTTGACGCAACGCAACGCCCGCCTCGGGTAAGAAACCGAACTTCGGCCAGACATGCGGCGCATCGTCGGTGATCTGAACTATCACCACCCCGCCAAACCCCCGCAACCGCTCTGCCATCCGCAAAGTATCATCGCGCAAAATCTCGGTCGACCCAACCAGCAACGACACCGGCGACGCTTGCGGGAAATCAGCAAACAAGGGCGAGATCCTAGGATCCGCCGCCCCCACATCCCCCAGACAAAACCCCGCCAGATCCCCCAACCGATGCGCGGGAAAGACCGGATCATAAGGCGCATTCTCAACCAGCGAAGCCCCCAAAGCCGTCAAATCCACCCAAGGCGAAAACGCGATCAATGCCGCAGGCGGCGTCCCCCGCCCACATAAAACCGCCAAAAGCGATAGCGCCAACCCGCCCCCGCACTGTCACCACCAAGAACAATCTGCCCCGGCGAAAACCTCGCCGTCAGCCCATCCCAAGCCGCAACAGCATCTTCCAACGCAGCAGGCAAAGGATGCTTCGGCGCCAACCGATATTTTGGCGCAATTACCGCCAACCGCGTCGCCCGCGCCAACCGCCCCAGCAATTCCCGATGCGTCCAAGGCAACCCGGCCACATATCCCCCACCATGAAAATAAAGCATCACGCGCCCCGGCGCAGGCGTCCCGGTGGTGAATTCCATCCCGAGAATGCTGCGCCGCATCCGCGCATGCCAAGGCTTGAACAAAAACACAGCGGCCAGTGAAAACCCCCGCCGCAAAACCTGCGGCCGCTGCACCCGCGCCAAGAACGGCTTTACAACCCGCCACAAAACGCCGTTCAAGGCCCGTAGGCGCAGGCTCATTTGGCCCGCTTGGCCTCAATCACTTCCCATATCCGGGCGGCGGTGTTGGTGCCATCAAACCGCTCCAACTCCTGGATTCCGGTGGGCGAGGTCACATTGATCTCGGTCAGCCAATCGCCGATCACATCAATGCCAACGAAAACCTGCCCCTTTTCGCGCAAAACCGGCCCGATCCGCGCGCAAATCTCCAGATCCCGCGCGGTCAACCCCACCTTCTCAGGCCGCCCCCCCGCATGCATATTCGACCGGGTCTCGCCCGCCTGCGGAACTCGATTGATCGCGCCCACCGGCTCGCCATCCACCAAAATAATCCGCTTGTCGCCTTTGGAGACGTCGGGGAGAAACTTCTGCACAATCAAAGGCTCCCGGTTCATGCCGGTAAACATCTCATGCAGACTGGCCAGATTGCGGTCGTTCGGATCCAGCCGGAACACCCCCGCGCCGCCATTGCCATACAAAGGCTTCAGAATAATATCGCCATGCCGCGCCTTGAACGCCCGGATCGTCTGCAAATCCCGCGCAATCGCCGTTGGCGGCGTCAGATCGGCAAAGCCCAGCACCAACAGCTTTTCAGGATAGTTCCGCACCCAGAACGGGTCATTCACCACCAAAGTCTTCGGATGAATCATGTCCAGCAAATGCGTCGTGGTGATATACCCCATGTCAAACGGCGGATCCTGCCGCAGCCAGACCACATCGAAATCGGCCAGATCAACCTCTACCTCATCGCCATAGCTGACATGATTGCCAACCTCACGGCGCAACGTAATCGGCCAGCCCCGCGCCATCACCCGGCCTTCGACAAAGGCCAACCGATCCGGCGTGTAGAAAAACAACGAATGCCCCCGGCTTTGCGCCTCCAGCGCAATTCGGAACGTCGAATCACCGTTGATGTTCACCGACCCGATCGGGTCCATCTGCAACGCAACCTTCAGGGGCATCGGTCTCTCCTTCACCGCAACGCCCCTTGATGGCGCAAGCCCGTGCCGGATGCAAATGCCTCAATCCAGAAACACGCCCTCGGTTACCGCAATAACCCCACGCTGGTCCACCAGCGCGAGATCCAGCCGCATGTCACAAATCCCATCCCCGGCCATCTCATGCATGCAGCGTTCCGTGGCCAAAGACACCCGCCGCAACTGGGCCGGAGTGGCATGCTCCCAGGCCAGATCATGGGTGGAACTGGCCTTCACCTCGATACCCACCAGTTCGTCGCCAAAACGCATCAACAGATCAATTTCCCCCTCGGGACACAGCCTACGCTTGGCCACGAACGTATAGCCAAGCCCCAGATAGTGGCGACAAACCGCGTCTTCCGCCGCAAGGCCGGTGTGATAAGACCGCGCCCCCCGAATCTGGCGGGCGGGGGTGACAAAATCTGGGCTGAAATCAAAAGGCATCGTTTATCCTGACCACTTAAACCCAAGGGATCTTACCTCATCCCCCCTCATCTTTCGCCAGTTTTACACCCATTTGGTAAATGTCTCGTTTAGATGCCCCTGTCTGCCCCGACACAAACGCCGCTGCATCTTTCAGTGACATCTCTTGCATCGCCGCCCGCAAAGCCGCCTCAAGGCTAACCTCATCCATCTGCGCCTCTGCCGCGCGGTCGATCACCAAAACCACCTCGCCTTTGGGGTCATGATCGGCAAACCGCGCGGCCAGCTCTTGCAAACTGCCCCGCGCGACCTCCTCAAACCGTTTGGTCAGCTCGCGGCACAGCGCGGCTTGCCGCTCTCCGCCCCAAGTTGCCGCCATCTCGGCCAGCAATCGCCCCGCCCGCCGGGGCGATTCGTATAAGATCACCGTTGCCCGCACCGAACCCAATTCAGCCAAAAACCGTGCCCGGTCCCCCGCTGCCGCCGGCGCAAACCCCGCAAACAGGAACCGATCCGACGGCAATCCGCTGACCGCCAGCGCGCAGAGCACCGCCGAGGCCCCGGGCGCCGCCACCACCGGCAACCCTTCGGCCACCGCCGCCCGCACCAACCCAAACCCCGGGTCCGACACCAAAGGCGTTCCCGCCTCGGGCGCATAAGCCACTGATTTCCCGGCCTTCAAAAACCCCATCAGTCGCGGCAAAGCCACCGCCTCATTATGATCGTGATAGGCCACCAGAACCCGCCCATTCAGCGCAATCCCATGAATTTCCATCAAATGCCGCAGCGTCCGCGTGTCTTCCGCCGCCAGCACATCGGCCCCTGCCAGCAGATCCAGCGCCCGCAAGGTGATGTCGCGCGCCGCCCCGATCGGCACCGCCACCATATGCAGCCCCGGCGGAATAATGCCGCCCGCAACGTGGCTTGGCCCTTCTGCGCTCATCGACACACCGTAAATCCGCCCAAAGCCGCCAAATCCATCCCGATCCCTCTCAATTCCCGCCCGACAAAGTTTACTTCACTCCCGGAACCCTTTATCCTGCCGGCAGTTGCCACGCCTTTAGTCCAAAATGGGGAAGTTTAACATGTTGTCCGCAATCCGCAGGGCCTGCAAGTCCTTGGCCACGTTTGTCTTGATTGTCCCCGTTCTGGCTTTGGCCGCCTGTGTGCCTGCCGATGGCCCCGCCTCGGGCGCCGGCCCCAAACTTGATGGATCCTCGCCGATTGTTGTGGCCCTTTTGGTGCCCGGCGGCTCTGGTCAGGCCAGCGACTCTATTCTTGCTAAAAGCCTTGAGAACGCGGCCCGGCTTGCCATCGCTGACCTCTCCGGCGTGAAAATTGATCTGCGCGTCTACCAAACCGCAGGTAGCCCGGCTTCTGCGCAAGCCATGGCGATCAAGGCGATGGACGAAGGCGCCATGGTCATTCTTGGGCCCGTCTTTGCCCAAGAGGCCAATGCCGCAGGCGTGGCCGCCGCTGGGCGGGGCGTATCGGTTCTGGCCTTCTCCAACAACACCGAAATTGCCGGCGGCAACGTCTTCGTGCTTGGGCCAACGTTTGAGAATACCGCCCGCAGTCTGGCCGGATATGCCGTGCGCCAAGGCAAGAACCGCGTCATGATCGTGCATGACAAGACCACCGCAGGCGAATTGGGCAAGTCCGCCATCCAAAAGGGTGTCTCCGCCGCCGGGGGCACCGTGGTCGCCGTAAGCTCTTATGAATTCTCTCAAAATGCCGTTACCGCTGCCGTTCCCGGCATCGTCAAGACCGCCCGCGACACCGGTGCCACCGCGCTGTTTCTTACCGCCGATACCGCAGGCGCCCTGCCGCTCCTGAGCCAATCCTTGATGGATGGCGGGATCGACCGCGCCGCCACCAAATTCCTCGGCCTGACCCGTTGGGATATTCCCACCGCCACCCTGTCCCTGCCCGGCGTGCAAGGCGGCTGGTTTGCCCTGCCAGACCCTGCGCTTTATGCGCAATTCCAGCAGCGCTACAAAACCGCCTTCGGCGAGGCCCCGCACCCCATCGCTGGCCTTGCCTATGACGGCATCGCCGCCATTGGCGCGCTGGCGCGGTCCAGCAAAGACCTCAGCCCGCGCGGGCTGACCCAGAACGCGGGCTTTGCTGGCGTGACCGGCATCTTCCGCCTGCGGGCAGATGGCACCAACGAACGCGGTCTCGCGATTGCCGAGATTCGCAACAACCAGCTGACCATCATCGACCCAGCCCCCCGCAGCTTTGGCCGCGCCGGGTTCTGATCCGGTCCCCGGCATGGAACGGGCGATCACCCGACTTGCCTTGACCGACGGCCCCTTGGCCGGGCAGCCCATGTTGCTGCCCGGTCCCGAGATCATCGCCCCGCGTGATCTGATCCGTGCGATCCTGACCGATCTGACCGCTGATCCTGCGACGCAAGACGATGCCCGCGCCGCCCGCGCGATTGCTGTCGCCCATCTCTCCGCCGCCCGCGCCACCGCCAATGCAGCCCTTCAGGCCGCCTTTGCCATCCGCCCACATGAGGCGCGGTTGCTGATCACCTCATTGGCACATCTGACTGACGGTCTGGTCACCACCGCTTTTGCCGTGGCCCAGCACCTGCACCCGCTGCCCACCCCGACCGAGGCCGAACGTATCGCCGTTCTGGCCGTTGGCGGCTATGGTCGGGCCGAAATGGCGCCGCAATCCGACGTCGATCTGCTGTTCCTGACGCCATGGAAGATCACCCCCTGGGCCGAAAGCATGATTGAATCCATGCTCTATCTGCTGTGGGATCTGAAACTAAAGGTCGGCCATGCCAGCCGAACCGTCGCCGATTGCATCCGTTTGGGTCGTGAAGATATCACCATCCGCACCGCCCTTCTGGAACACCGCTTTATCGCCGGGTATGAACCGCTGGCGACCGATCTGGCTGACCGGCTTTGGTCGGAATTGTTCCACAACACTGGCCCCGAATTCATCGAGGCCAAACTGGCCGAGCGGACCGAGCGTCACAAACGCCAAGGCGGTCAGCGCTACGTTCTGGAACCCAATGTCAAAGAAGGCAAAGGCGGCCTTCGCGATCTGCAAACCCTGTATTGGATCGGCAAATACCTGCACCGCGTCCCTGCCGCGCGCGAACTCGTCGCCATGGGCCTCTTTTCCGCCGAGGAATACGACACCTTCCGCACCGCCGAAGATTTCCTCTGGGCCGTCCGCAGCCATCTGCATTACATCGCCAAACGCCCTAATGACACTCTCACTTTTGATATGCAGGTCGAGGTCGCCGCCCAGATGGGCTACCGCGACACCGGCGGCCGCCGCGCGGTTGAGGTGTTTATGCAAACCTACTTCCGCCACGCCACCCGCGTGGGCGAGCTGACCCGCGTCTTCCTCACCCAACTAGAGGCCCGCCACGCCAAACGCGAAGCCAGTCTTTTCGGCATCTTCAAACGCACCAAACGCGTCAAACCCGGCTTTAAACTGGTGCAAGGCCGCATCGACATCACCGACCCTGACGCTTTCCTGTCCGACAACCTAAACCTGCTGCGCGTCTTCGAGGAAGGCCTGCGCACCGGCTATCTGATCCACCCAAACGTCATGCGCATCGTCACCGCCAACCTAGGCCTGATCACCGATGACATGCGCCAAAACCCCGAAGCCATCCGCATCTTCCTTGATCTGATGCTCAAACACGGCAACCCCGAACGCGCCTTGCGCCGGATGAACGAACTCGGCGTCCTCGCCGCCTTCATCCCCGAATTTGAACCCATCGTCGCGATGATGCAATTCAACGTCTACCACCACTACACGGTTGACGAACACATCATCCAAACCATCCGCTGCCTTGCCCAGATCGAGCGGGGAGAGCTGACCGAAGACCTCCCGCTCTCCTCTGGAATCCTCAAAGACGGCATCAACCGCAAAACCCTTTACGTCGCCCTCCTGCTGCATGACATCGGCAAGGGCCGCCCCGAAGACCACTCCATCCTCGGCGCGCAAATCGCCCGCCGGGTGGCGCCGCGCCTAGGCCTGACCGAAGAGGAATCCGAAACCGTCGAATGGCTGGTGCGCTATCACCTCTTGATGTCCGACATGGCCCAAAAACGCGATATCGGTGACCCCCGCACCGTCCGCGACTTTGCCAAGGCCGTCAAAACCCGCAAGCGCCTTGACCTGCTCACCGTCCTTACCGTCTGCGATATTCGCGGCGTCGGCCCCACCACATGGAACAACTGGAAGGCCATGCTGCTGCGCCGCCTCTATGCGCAAACCGCCGATGCCCTCGAAGGCGGCCTGGAATCCGTCAACCGCGAGTCGCGCGAGGCTGACGCCAAACGCCGCTTGCGCGAGCGCCTTGCCAAATGGGAGGCCAAAGACCTGCGCACCGAACTTGCCCGCCATTACCAACCCTATTGGCAGGGCCTGTCCAACGATACCCAAGCCATCTTCGCCACCCTCCTGCGCGGCCTTGATGACTCGGAAATCCGCATCGACCTGCACCCAGACCCAGACCACGACGCCACCCGCGCCTGCTTTGCGCTGGCCGATCACCCGGGCATCTTCTCGCGCCTTGCCGGTGCGCTGGCCTTGGTGGGCGCGAACGTGGTCGATGCCCGCACCTATACCTCCAAAGACGGTTACGCGACGCCGGTGTTCTGGATTCAGGATATCGAAGGCCACCCCTATGACGTGGAACGCCTGCCCCGCCTGCGCCAGATGATCGAGCGCACGCTCAAGGGCGAAGTCTTGCCCCGCGACGCCTTGAAAGACCGCGACAAGCTAAAGAAACGCGACCGCGAATTCCGCTTTCCCACCCATATCACCTTCGACAACGAAGGCTCTGATATCTACACGATCATCGAGGTCGACACCCGCGACCGCCCCGGCCTCTTGTATGATCTGACCCGAACCCTTGCCGCCAACAACATCTCCATTGTGTCGGCGGTGATTGCGACCTATGGGGCGCAAGTGGTCGATACCTTTTATGTCAAAGACATGTTCGGCCTGAAACTGCACCAAAAACAAAAGCAGGATGCGCTGGACAAAAAACTGCGCCAAGCCATCACCGAAGGCTCTGAACGGGCGCAAGCCTGACCCAATCGCCGCATAAAGGCCCGCTATGAAACCCATCCACCTTGTCTCGGGCTTTCTGACCGTCGGATTCTGGACGCTGATCAGCCGCGTCGCGGGCCTTGTCCGCGATATCCTCTTGGCCAAATACCTTGGCGATGGCCCGGTTGCCCAAGCCTTCGTGGTTGCCCAATCGCTGCCCAACATGTTCCGCCGCTTTTTTGCCGAAGGCGCATTCAACATGGCCTTCGTGCCGATGTTCGCCAAAAAGTCCGAAGCTGGCGAAGATGCCCAATCCTTCGCCCGCGACGCCTATTGGGGCATGGCCGCCCTGCTGGTGGTGTTCTCGATCATCGCAATCTTCGCCATGCCCGTGCTGGTTTTGATGATGGCCGCCGGCTTTGTCGGGGACGACCGCTTTGATCTGGCCGTCACCCTTGGCCGCATCGCCTTTCCCTATATCCTCTTCATTTCCCTCACCGCCCTTTTGTCCGGCATGCTCAACGCCATGGGCCGCTTCCTTGTCACCTCAGCCGTGACCATGCTGCTCTCCCTCACCCTGATCCTCGGCATGCTGCTGGCCAATCGTATGGACTGGGACATGGGCCGCACCTTGGCGTGGAGCGTCAGTATCTCCGGCGTCCTGCAACTGGCCGTCACATGGGTCGCCGTGCGCCGCTTGGGCTTTTCCCTGCCCTTCCGCATGCCCGTCCTGACGCCCGAACTCAAACGCCTCGCCATCATCGCCGCCCCCGCCGTGCTGGCAGGCGGCGTGGTGCAGATCAACCTGATCGTCGGTCGCCAAGTGGCGTCAATGACCGAAGGCGCAATCGTCTGGCTCTACAACGCCGACCGCCTTTATCAACTGCCACTCGGCGTCGTCGGCATCGCCATAGGCATCGTCCTGCTGCCCGACCTCTCCCGCCGCCTGCGCGCGGGCGATGCCCAAGGTGCGCGCGATTCCTATAACCGAGGCACGGAATTCGCCCTCCTCCTGACCCTGCCCGCTGCCGTGGCGCTGGTCGTCATCGCATGGCCCATCATCTCAGTCTTGTTGCAGCGCGGCGAATACGGCCCCGAGGCCACGTTGAATACCGCCCACGCCCTTGCGATCTACGGCCTAGGTCTGCCCGCTTTTGTGCTGCAAAAGGTTCTGCAACCGCTGTATTACGCCCGCGAAGACACCCGCAGCCCGTTCCGCTTTGCCGTCTGGTCGATGGTGGTCAACGCGGGCCTTGCCATTGGTCTGATGCCCCTGATCGGCTTCATCGCCGCCGCCATTGCCACCTCTGTCGCGGCATGGGTGATGGTCTGGCAACTCTGGCGTGGCAGCCGCGCGATGGGCGACGCCGCCCGTTTTGATGCCCGCTTTCTGCGTCGCCTGCCCCGGATAGTGGTGGCCTCGGCGGTAATGGGCGCAGTGCTATGGGGCGCCTCATGGCTGCTGGCGGATGCGCTGGTGACACCGGGCCTACGCACCCTCGCGCTCTTGGGCATGATCCTCGCGGCCATCGTGGTTTATTTCGGCACCGCCATGGCCATCGGAGCGATGAGCCTGCGGGAGTTGATGGCCTCTGTTCGTCGCGGCAAGCGTCTCCAAGGGTAACAAACCCTTAAAACGCCTGACCTAACGCCTTGAAAGATATAGCACAGGTCAAGCATCCCTACTCGGGATGCTACCTCTGCTTCACCCGGCGCATCACCCCGGACCACCCGCCCGGCGACACCACAAAACTCATCCCGAACCCCGCCAAAAACCCAGCCAATTCCGCCACCCAGTAATAGCCTCCGCCGAAAAGCATCCCGAAAACAAACTGAATCCCCATCAACATCCCGATCAAGGCAAAGGCCCGCAGCTGGCCCCCCCCCGTCGCGACCTGCCGCATCCAGATTACATAGGTAAACGCCCCGATCAGCCCATAAACCGCCGGATACGCTCCGATCAGCGGGGTTTGAACCCAAGGCAGCGCCACCGTATAAACCACGGCCCCCATCGCCGCCGAGCCAAGGAAGACCACAGCAACCGCCCACCAGCGAAAGATCTCTCCCACCATCTTGCCCAAGGCCAGCAGCAGCACGACCGCAAAGATAGCCGCCGTCAGATTGCCCTGCACCAGCACATAACTAAAGAACCGCCACATCACCTCGGGCGTCCATCCGCCAAGGCTCCACGCGCCGCGCAACAGATCCGGCACAAAGGCGAAATAGGTCATAGCCTCCACCCGCCAGCCAATCGCCATTGGCCCCCCTACCAGCCCCCGCTCTCCCATCTGCGCCACCACCTCCACCGCAATCAACGGCAGGGCCAAGGCCCAGACGATCCATGGCAAAGGGTTCAAAGGCGGGGCATTATAATCGTGCTGCATCGTCAGGCCTCCATGCGGGGCCGTTGACGCCCCTTCCCCCTTGGTCTACGCCGAACCCGCTGCCATTTCCAGCCACCGCCCTAATGACGAGGCCCGCCATGCCCACCCCCTTCGCCCCGCGCATCTTTTCCGGCATCCAGCCCTCTGGCGGGCTGACCTTGGGCAATTACCTTGGCGCGCTGAAACGCTTTGTGGAAAAGCAAGATGAAGGGATCGAGACAATCTATTGCATGGTCGACATGCACGCGATCACCGTCTGGCAAGACCCCGAGAAACTGCGCCACCAGACCCGCGAAGGCGCTGCCGCCTTTATCGCCGCAGGCATCGACCCTACCCGCTCCATCCTCTTCAACCAATCCCAGGTGCCCGCCCATGCCGAGCTGGCCTGGCTGTTCAACTGCGTTGCCCGCATGGGCTGGATGAGCCGGATGACGCAGTGGAAAGACAAGACTGCGGGTAAGAATGCCGAAGCCGCAAGCCTTGGCCTTTTCGCCTACCCCGCCCTGATGGCCGCCGATATTCTGGCCTATCACGCCACCATGGTCCCTGTCGGCGATGATCAAAAGCAGCATCTGGAACTGACCCGCGACATCGCGATCAAGTTCAACAACGACTACGGCGTCGATTTCTTTCCGGTGGTTGAGCCTCTGATCGAAGGGGCCGCCACCCGCGTGATGTCGCTGCGCGATGGGTCCAAAAAAATGTCGAAATCCGACCCCTCAGATCAAAGCCGCATCAACCTGACCGATGATGCCGATATGATCGCCGCCAAAATCCGCAAGGCCAAAACCGACGCCGAACCTCTGCCAGACAGCCTTGCTGCCCTGAAGGACCGGCCTGAGGCGAAAAATCTGGTCAACATCTTTGCCGCCCTGTCTGGCCAAACTGCTGAAGCCGTGGTGGCAGAATATGCGGGCGCGCAATTCGGCACGTTCAAACCCGCTTTGGCCGATCTGGCGGTGGCGAAACTGGCCCCCATCACGACAGAGATGAACCGTCTGATGAAAGACCCCGCCGAGATTGACCGTATCTTGGGCAAGGGGGCCGACCGCGCAGAGGCCATTGCGCAGCCGATTGTCGACCGGACAAAAGAGATTACCGGGATGATCCGCTCACGCGGATAGGGCGCGTGGCTTTTCGGGTTCGTAGCATTGCACGTTGGCTGGCGCGGGCGGCGATCATTGCCCTGTTCGGGCTTTCGCTGACCCTGACACTGGTCTCAATGCGGGCCATCCTGCGCGACCCGTTGATCAAACCGATGGTAGAGCGAACGGCAGCCGAATTCGAAGCCGCCTTGGCCCGCGAAACCGCACGCACCGCCACCCCCTCCGCCGTCGCCGCAAGGCTTTCGACCTTGCTGGACGAGACGCCCCACAACTGGATTGTCATCGAAGCGGTGGAGAATCTGGCCGCAGACCGGGGCATCGCCCTGTCCCAGACGTTGACGGATCATCGCGCCACGCTCTGGGACGAAGACTCTCACTGGTTGGTTGCCATCGGAAATTGCGCGACTTGCAGTTGGGACGCGGCAACCTGCACGTTGCCGCAAGCCCTTGTCTGCAACGCCCCTGTAACCTTGTCTCCAATCGGGGATGTGATTGGTCTGTCCAAAGCCGGTTTTGCAGCCGTTACCGGAAGTGAGATCGACAAGCTGGACTTTGCCCTGTCAGCCATTGGATTGGGCGCCACCGTCGCCGCTGTTGCGACTGGCGGCACCTCTTTGACCCTGAAAGCCGGGGCCTCCCTTTTGAAGCTGGCCCATAAGATGAGCTTGCTGCCGCCACGCCTTCTGGCACTGATCTTGGACGTTGCGCGCACGGGCGTCCGCTGGGACGAGGTCTTGCGCTGGGACAGCGTGACCGATCCGGCCCGCCTTCTCAATCCTGAAATCGTCCGGCCCCTTGCAGAGATTTCGTCGGATCTTGGGCGCGTTTCCGCAAAACTCGGGCCCACGGAAACTCTGCACCTTTTGCGCTTTGTGGATACGCCCGAAGATGCCCGGCATCTGGCCAAAGCCAGCGAAACGGGTGGGGCAAAGGTGACCGGGCGGCTGGAAATTCTGGGTAAATCCCGATTTATGCGCGCGGCGCTGCGATGGTCAGACACCGCAATCGCGCTTATTTGCGGCTTGGTCGGACTGCTCCTGTCGCTGGCCATGGCCTTGGCCGGGATGATCCAGACCGTTTTATCGCGCGCCCTTCGCAAGACGCTGCGGGCGACAGCGCGTTGAACATCCCCTCGCCTAAACGCCTGCTGTAGATCGCATTTAGGGCCGTGCAGGCACGAAAAAGCTTGATTTGCGACGCGGTCTCTTTGCCCCACTGTGAGTTGACATCGCAAGGTCTCGGGACGCAACTTTGGCGTCTCGCCTGACCGTCCCGGCCGTTTCAACCTGACCACGCTGGAGCCGATGCTGGAAGATCTGCACAGCCGCCTTTCCGGCGTGGTGATCGAGTGTCTGGACTTTGAAGCCTTTATTGCCCGTTACGACACGCCGGGTACGCTGTTCTATCTGGATCCGCCCTATTGGGGGTCAGAGAGCGACTATGGCAAAGAGCTATTCAGCCGTCAGGATTTCCAGCGGTTGGCGGATGTTCTGAAGGGGATCAAGGGCAACTTCCTGATGTCGATCAACGACGTGCCCCAGATCCGCGAGATTTTCGCCTGGGCGCAGATGGAAGAGGTGCAGACGACCTATAGTGTCGCGGGCAGGGGGCGAGGGCTGGCCGCAAAAGAGCTACTTATCAGCTGCACCCGGCGATGGTGTTAAGAGGGGCATAAAGCGCGTTTGAACCGTGCTTTATGCCCCTCAACCCGAAAACGCGCTGCTGCAAACTCTTGTGTCATTCCGTGCAAACTCGGCTGGCGAGCCACACCCACAGGCTTGTCCACAGAAGAATTGCCAAGAAATCACTTTACAGGGTTCCCCTTTAGGCACACCATATCTAGTAAAGGCAACGTCGGGCATACGCATACTCTTGCCAGACACCCAGCTTCTTGTGGGTTTAGGCCTGCTGGAAGCCTTATAGTGAGGCCGGGCAATGTCGCTTTCCGAAGATTTCATGTTTGCGGATGATTTGCATCCGATCGACATTGTCGAAACGCTGGCCGCCCATCACGCTTGGGAGTTCGACCGCGTCACCGATGACCAGATCGCCATGGCGGTCGAAGGCCAGTGGCGGACCTATTCGCTGACCCTTGCATGGTCTGCGCAGGATGAGACTCTTCGGCTGATCTGCACCTTTGAAATGGAGCCGCCAGAGCATAAGCTGCCCGCGCTTTATGACGTTTTGAACCGCTGCAATGATATGGTCTGGACCGGGGCGTTCACTTGGTGGAATGACCAAAAGCTGATGGTCTGGCGCTATGGGTTGTGCCTTGCGGGCGGGCAAGTTGCGGGGCCAGAGCAGATTGACCGGCTGATCAGCGGGGCCGTGATGGCGGCGGAACGCTTTTACCCCGCCTTCCAACTGGCGGCATGGGGCGACAAAACCCCGGCTGAGGCGATGCAGGTTGCCATTGCCGAAGCTTACGGTCGGGCCTAACCTCTGCCCCGGAAATAGGGGGGTCTTCATGTCCTTGGAAATCGTGGCTCGCAATGGGCTTGTGCTGCTTGGTTGCGGCAAAATGGGCTCTGCCCTGCTTGCGGGCTGGCTGAAAGCGGGGGTTCCTGCGGCGGCGTTCTGGGTGATTGAGCCTGCGCCGTCGGAGTGGTTGAAAGCCAGCGGCGTGCATCTGAACGAAGGCGTGCCGCCAGCGCCAGGCGTGGCGCTGCTGGCGGTAAAGCCGCAAATGATGGGGGCGGCCTTGCCCGCTTTGCAGGCTTTGGGCAATGGTCAGACGTTGTTTGTATCGATTGCAGCAGGCACGACAATTGCGGCTTTTGAGGCTGTTCTGGGCGCGCAAACGCCTATTGTGCGCACCATGCCCAACACGCCCGCGATGGTGGGGCGCGGGATCACGGCGATTTGCGGCAATGGCTTTGCGTCGGCGGCGCATCTGGCCTTGGCGCGCGATCTGATGGCGGCGGTGGGTCAAGTGGTTGACCTGGACGGCGAACATCAGATTGATGCGGTCACCGGGGTTTCCGGCTCTGGCCCCGCCTATGTGTTTCATCTGATCGAAGCGATGGCGGCGGCTGGAGTTGCCCAAGGCTTGTCTGAGGCGGTGGCAATGCAACTGGCCCGCGCTACGGTTTGCGGGGCTGGCGAGTTGGCGTTTCAATCTGAAGACACGGCGGCGCAATTGCGGATCAATGTAACTTCTCCGGGCGGGACCACGGCGGCGGCTTTGGCGGTGTTGATGGATGAACGTCAGGGGTTTCCGCCGCTTATGGCCCGCGCTGTTGCCGCAGCCGCAGATCGTGGGCGGGAGTTGGGGAAGTGATCGGATATGGCGATTTTGAAAAGGTCGATATCCGCGTAGGCGTGATCGTTCGAGCCGAACCGTTTCCCGAGGCGCGCAAACCGGCGTTCAAACTATGGGTGGATTTTGGTGACTTGGGGGTAAAAAGATCCTCAGCACAAATTACGAAACACTATAGGATTGAAGAACTTACGGGGCGACAAGTGGTGGCTGTGGTGAACTTTCCACCCCGCCAGATCGGCCCGGTGATGAGCGAAGTTTTGGTGCTGGGCGTGCCAGATGCAGATGGCGAAGTGGTGCTGCTGACCCCCGGTCAGGATGTGCCTTTGGGGGGAAGGATGTTTTGATGCGGATTTTGTTGACACGGCGGCTGCCGGATAGGGTGATGGAGGCGGCAAAGGCGCGCTTTGACGTGACCTTGCGCGATGATACGGCAGTGATGTCGGGGGATGAGATGCGCGCGGCCTTGCGCGATTTCGATCTGGTCCTGCCCACTTTGGGCGACCGGTTTCAGGCCGATGTCTTTGCCGATGTGCCTGCGCCGCGCGCGCGGCTGCTGGCCAATTTTGGCGTCGGCTATAACCACATAGACGTTGCTGCCGCCCGCACGGCGGGGGTGGCGGTGACCAATACGCCGGGGGCCGTGACCGATGCGACCGCCGATATCGCGCTGTCGCTGATCTTGATGACGGCGCGGCGGTTGGGCGAAGGCGAGCGGCTTTTGCGGGCAGGCGCGTGGACGGGCTGGGGGCCGGTGCAAATGCTGGGCACGCATGTTTCGGGAAAAACCGTGGGAATTCTGGGATTTGGCCGGATCGGCAAAGCGATTGCGCGGCGCTGTCATTTCGGGTTTGGAATGCGGGTTTTGTATCACAACCGCTCTGCGGGTGGGGCTGATTTCCCGGCGGAGCAGGTGGATCTGGCGACGGCGATGGCCGCGGACTTTGTCGTGGTGGCGGTGCCGGGCGGGGCAGAGACGCATCATCTGATCAATGCCAAGACCTTGGCCAATCTGAAGAAATCCGGAATTTTCGTGAACATCTCGCGCGGGGATGTGGTGGATGAGGCGGCCTTGATCGACGCCCTGCAAACAGGCCAGATCGCGGGCGCGGGGTTGGATGTGTATGAGTTTGAACCCGCGGTGCCAAAGGCCTTGATGGCCATGGAAAACGTCACCTTGCTGCCGCATCTGGGCACCGCTTGTCTGGAGGTGCGCGAGGATATGGGGATGATGGCGGTGGCCAGTCTGATCGCCTTCGCGGATGGCAAACCGCTGCCTAACCTGCTGAACTGATGATCATTTCCCGCCAGCGCAAGTTCATCTTCGTGCATGTGCCAAAGACCGGCGGGACGGCTTTGGCGCTGGCATTAGAGGCGCGGGCGGCGCGCGATGACATCTTGATCGGCGACACCCCCAAGGCCAAGGCGCGGGCGGGGCGGCGGAAGGGTGTGAAAACGGCAGGGCGGGTGTGGAAACATGCCGGGCTGGCGGATGTTGTGGGGCTGGTGACGCTGGAGGAAATTGAGGAATTTCTTACGGTTACACTGGTGCGCAACCCTTGGGATCGGGCGGTCAGCTATTACCATTGGCTGAGGGAACAGGGGTTTGAGCATCCGGCGGTTGGTTTGGCCAAAACGCTGGATTTCAACGGGTTTCTGAACCACCCGCAGACGGTATCGGCGTTTCGGCTGTGGCCTTATGGGGCCTATATGCGGTTGCCGTCAGGGCAAGAAAAGGAAAGCCTTTTCATTAGGTTGGAGAATTTCACCGAGGATGTGGAACCGTTTGAGACGCATCTGGGGTTTGGCCTGAGCCTGCCCCACGCCAATGAAAGCGCGCGGGGGCGGGATTGGCGACCCTATTATTCGGATGCCGATGCCGGGCTGATCGCCACGATTTGCGGCGAGGATGTCGCGCGGTTCGGCTATCGGTTTGATCCCGAACCACGCACCATTCAGGCCGCGCGATTGTCACCTGAAAAGCGGCCATAAAAGCTATCGCCCTTTTCGGCCATCTCACGCAGAAGGGCGGGAGCTTCAAACCGGTGGCCGAACTGGGCAACCAGACCGCGGCAGATTTGTACTGCGTGATCCGCGCCAAGAATATCCAGCCAAGAGAACGGCCCACCCGACCACGGCGCAAAGCCCCAGCCGAGGATCGCGCCAACGTCACCTTCGCGGATGTCGGTCAGAACACCCTCTTCCAAGGCGCGAACGGCCTCCAGCGCTTGGGCAAAGAGCAGGCGGTTTTGCACGTCGGAGAGCGAGGGTTGCAGCTTGTCGAGGGGGTATTTCGGCGCAAGCCCCTCCCACAGATCCAGCCGTTCGCCCTTATCCGAATAGCTGTAGAAGCCCGCGTTGGCTTTGCGGCCCAGACGGCCCTGATCGGCCATCCAGAACAGGACGTGATCAACAGCCTCATCGGGGTAATCGGTACCCATCGCCGCCTTGGTCGCCTTGGCGATTTTCACGCCCAGGTCGATAGAGGTTTCATCGACCAATTGCAGCGGGCCAAGGGGCATTCCGACCAGTTTGGCGGCGTTTTCGACCAAGGCCGGGGCGACGCCTTCGGCCACCATACGGATGCCTTCGTTGATGTAAGGAATGATGCAGCGGTTGGCGTAGAAGAACCGCGCGTCGTTCACCACGATCGGCGTTTTCCGAATTTGCCGCACGAAATCAAGGGCTTTGACGATGGCCCGGGGGCCGGTTTTCGCGCCCTTGATAATCTCGACCAGGTTCATCTTATCCACCGGAGAGAAGAAATGGATGCCGATGAAGTCCTCTGGCCGGACGCTGGCCTGAGACAGCGCTGTGATCGGCAGGGTAGAGGTGTTGGTGGCAAAGATGGCGCCGGGGGCGGAGCCTTCGGCCTTTTTGGTGACTTCGGCCTTGACCTTTGGGTCCTCAAACACCGCTTCCACGATCAGATCAACGCCATTCAGCGCGGCGTAATCGGTCGTGGCGGTGATGCGGGCCAACACGTCGGACTTCTTCTCGGCCGTCACTTTGCCGCGCTTCATGCCCTTATCCAAAAGCGCCTCGGAATGGGCGCGGCCTTTGTCGGCGGCCTCTTGGGTGTTGTCGATCAACACAACCTCAATCCCCGCATTAGCGGCAACATAGGCGATGCCCGCGCCCATCATGCCCGCGCCCAGTACGCCCAGCTTCTTCACCGATTGATCCGGCGCATCGGGGCGGTTGGCGCCTTTGTCCAACGCCTCTTTGTTGATGAAAAGGCTGCGGATCATGGCGGTTGAGGACGGATTCATCAAGACAGAGGTGAACTGCCGCGCCTCGATCTTCAGCGCGGCGTCAAAGGGCACAAGCGCCCCTTCATAGACGGCGGCCATCAGCGCGCGGGCGGCGGGAAAGACGCCTTGGGTTTTGCCCATGATCATCGCGTTGGCGCCCACAAAGGTCATGAAACCCGCAGGATGATAGGGCGCGCCACCGGGCATCTTATAGCCCTTATCATCCCAGGGCTTGATCAGATCGGCGTCTTTGGCAGAAAGAACCCAAGCCTTGGCGCTGGCCAACAGGTCTTCAGGGGCGGTAATTTCGTCAACCAATCCAGCAGCTTTCGCGGCTTGGGGGCTAGAGAGTTTGCCTTCAAGCAGGAAGGGTGCCGCCATCATCGCACCCAGTTTGCGGGTCAACCGCGTGGTGCCACCTGCGCCGGGAAAGATGCCAACCATGATTTCGGGCAGACCGATCTTGGCCTTTGGATTATCAGCGGCAAAGATGCGGTGGCAGGCAAGGGGGAGTTCAAGGCCGATGCCAAGGGCCGTGCCGGGCAGGCAGGCGGCGATGGGTTTACCGCCCTTTTTGGTTTTGGGATCCATCCCTGCGCGTTCGATTTTCCGCAAGACATGGTGCATCTGCATGACGCCATTAAAGATCACCTGCGCGCCACCCGCCTGCATCTGCGCGATGACGTTCAGATCCATCCCGCCCGCAAAATCCCTTTTGCCGGAGGTGATCAGGATGCCTTTGACGGCCGTGTCGGCCAAAGCCTGATCGACCAGATCGCTAAGAAGGGCAAAACCCGCCAGCGACATGACGTTCATGGATTTCCCCGCCACGTCCCACGTGAGGATGGCCACGCCGTCGGCGTCAGTTTTCATGGTGAAATCTGTCATTTCGCGTCTCCTGCGGGCCAAGGGGTGCCGTCGCGGTGCAGATAGCGGCGGGTGGGGCCGTCTTTATGGGTGATCAGATCGTGGTCGGTGTAATGGATTATGTCGCGTGGGCTGCGGGTGCCTATGACCAGATAGCGGGCGGGTTCGCCGCTGCGGTTATCAAGGCGGTGGCCGATGGGATGGCCTGCGGGCCATGCGGCGGCGTCGCCAGCGTGAAGCGGGGTTTCCGTGTCCTCAACCAAGATGACAGTGCCGGAAAGCATCACGATCATCTCATCCTCAGCCTCATGCCAGTGGCGGCGGCCGGAGGTGCTACTGGGGGGAAGCTCTTCGATGAAAGCGCCGAATTGCGTGAGTTGGCCCGGATCGGACAGCAGTTGGTAGCGGTAGGGGCCGATGCCGCCGCCGAGGATGGGGTGGTGGGTATCGGTTTCGGTTTGGAACGGCGGGGGGATGATTTTTGGCATCAACGGGGACCTGCGAAGGGGGTGCCATCGCGGTAGGTGAAATTGGCTTGGCCATCGGCCATCTCCACCGCCAGATCAACGTCGGAATAGGTGGCGATCTCACGCGAGGCTTTGGAGCCGATGACAAGGAATTTGGCGGGCTGGTCGCTGCGGTTGATGAAGTGGTGGCCGTTGGGGGTGTTGGCCGGAAAGGCGGCGCAATCGCCCAAGGTCATCGCGGTTTCGCCTGCGTCTTCGATCAGGATACAGGTACCTTCGGTGACCATGACGAATTCATCCTCATGCAAATTCCAATGGCGCAAGCTGGACATCGCGCCGGGGGCGAGAGTCACCAAATTGACACCAAATTGCGTCAGCCCACCTGCTTGGCCAAGACGCAAAGAACTGCGGCCAGCCATCATTACGGCGTAGGGGTCGGGGTAGATCGAACCGGCCTTTTCAGGCACGGAGGAGATGTCGATTTTCGGCATCATATTCTCTCAATAATGGTGGCCGCACCCATACCAGAGGCGATGCACAGGGTGGCAAGTCCGGTGGATTTCCCGCTGCGCTCCAACTCATCCAAGAGGGTGCCGATGATGATGGCGCCCGTGGCCCCAAGGGGGTGGCCCATGGCGATAGAGCCGCCGTTGACGTTGACCTTTGCGGGATCAACGCCAAAGGCCTGTTGAAAGCGCAGAACGACAGAGGCGAAGGCCTCGTTCACCTCAAAGAGGTCGATGTCCGCAATGGTCATGCCCGCATCTTTCAGGATCTTTTCGGTCACCGGAACCGGGCCGGTCAGCATGATGGTGGGATCCGTGCCGATCTTGGCCGTCGCGCGGATGCGGGCGCGGGGTGTCAGGCCATGCGCACGGCCAAAGGCGGCGTTGCCGATCAGAAGGGCCGCTGCGCCATCGACGATGCCCGATGAATTCCCAGCGTGGTGGATGTGGTTGATCCGGGCAAGGTGCGGGTATTTCATCAAGGCCAGCTTGTCGAAACCGGGCATAACCTCGCCCATGTCCTTAAACGCCGGGCGCAGGGCGGCAAGGGCGGCCATATCGGTGCCGGGGCGCATGTATTCGTCGCGGTCAAGGATGATCAATCCGTTACGGTCCGTCACCGGAACGATGGATTTGGCAAAACGGTTGTCGGCCCATGCGGCCGCGGCACGGGCCTGCGATTCCACGGCCAAGGCGTCGGCATCCTCGCGCGAAAATCCGTATTCCGTGGCGATGATATCGGCCGAAATCCCTTGCGGCACGAAATAGGTCTTCATCGCCAAGGTCGGATCAACCGCAATCGCAGCCCCATCCCTGCCCATGGCAACCCGGCCCATCATCTCTACCCCTCCGGCGATATAGGCCTGCCCTGCCCCACCGCGAATCTGGTTGGCGGCAAGGTTAACCGCCTCCATCCCCGAGGCACAAAAGCGGTTGATCGCAAGGCCGGGGATGCTTTCGTCAAGATCTGAGAGCAGCACAGCAGAGCGGGCCAGACACCCCCCCTGCTCGCCCACTTGGGTGACATTGCCCCAAATCACGTCTTCAACCGCGTGCCCTTGCAAACCGTTGCGGGTTTGCAGGGCGTTCAGGATGCCAGCCGACAGGGCAACCGAGGTTACTTCGTGCAGCGCGCCATCGGGGCGGCCCTTGCCGCGGGGGGTGCGAACGGCGTCATAGATGAAAGCGTCTGTCATCGAAATCTCCGTTTCAGGGCCGGTCGGCGGGGGAGCCGGGCATCATTTCATAAGGGGGCTTCCAGCCGGGAAGGGCGGCGATGCGGTCAAGCCAAGCGTCGATATGGGGCCAATCGCTGCGGGTGAAACCGAAGGGTTCGGGATAGAAAAGATAACCGCAGCAAGACAGATCGGCGATGGTGGGGGCGGACGCTATGATCCAGTCGCGGCCCTCAAGATGGGTGTTCAGGACGGTATAGCTGGCTTTCAGCCGCCCTTGCAGAAAGGGGATAACCCCTTCGGGACGTTTGTCTGCCGGCAGGAAGTTCTGCAGATAGCGCGCCGGACCGATCAGACCTGACAGCTTGTGATTGTCCCAAAACATCCAGCGCAGCACCTCGCGCCGCTCTGACGCCGACCGCCCGCCCAGTTTGCCGGTTTTGGAGCTGATATAGTCAAGGATCACGCCAGATTGGGTGAGGGTTTCTTCGCCATCTTGCAAGACGGGCACCTCGGCCATCTCATTCAACTGGCAAAATTCGGGGCTGCGCGCGCCGCCGTTGAAAAAATCGACAAAGACCGGTTTCCAATCCATGCCCGAGAGGGTCAGGGCCAGCGCGCATTTATACGCGCTGCCGGATTCGCCAAAACAGTGAAGCTGTGCGGTCATAAAGACCTCCTGTTGCGCCCGGGGTTGATCGCCGGGGGTTTTCCACCCCCGGACCCGCGGAGGATATTTGTGGCATAGAGGAAGGCCAGAATTACAGGCGACCCCTATTTCTTGCGGCCTTCCAGTTCGGTGTTGAACAGCCGCATCCGGTGGATGAGATTGTCTTGATCGGTCACGCTGTCGAAATTCTCAAACAGGAACGACAACGCTTCGCCTTCGTCCAGCCCTGCGTCGGTGGCAAAGCGTTTCAGCCGACGGTAGCCGTCTTCCGTCATGGCAACGGGAAAGCGGCGGGTCAGGCGAAAGCGTTTTGGCATGGGCATCCTTTGGGCGGCGGTTGGAAGGGATCTTAGAACGCCTCGGCCGGTAAGGCCATGACGGGATCAGCGCCGGATTCTATGCGGGCCAGGTGGGCGGCGCACAGCGGGAGTTGGCGGGCCATGTAGAACTGGCCTGTGGTGATTTTGGCATTCAGGAAGGCGGTGTCGCCGCGGCCGTCGTCCAAGGCCAGATATGCGGCCTTTGCCATGCGTGTCCACATCAGGCCAAGGCAGACATGCCCCATCAGGTGCATGAAATCATAGGAACCAGCGAGGGCGGCGTTGGGGGTTTTCGCGGCCTGCGCCATGAAGAACATCGCCGCCGCTTGAAGCTGTTTCGAGGCGGTTTTCAGCGGCTCGGCAAAGCCTGCCATGCGGGCATCACCGTCAAGGGATTTGCAGTCTTCCTTGATCATCTCAAAGAACGCCATGACGTGCTTGCCGCCGTCTTGCGCCAGTTTGCGGCCCACAAGGTCCAGCGCTTGGACCCCGTTGGCCCCTTCATAGATCATGGCGATGCGGGCGTCGCGGGCGAATTGGCTCATGCCGTTTTCTTCGATATATCCGTGACCGCCCCAGACTTGCTGGGCCTGCACGGCCATCTCGAACCCTTTGTCGGTCTGAAACCCCTTGATCACCGGAATCATCAGTGACACCAGCCCCTCGGCGGCCTCGTCCCCTGCGCGGATCGAAGCGTCGATCAGGCTGGCGGCCCAAAGGGTTAAGGCGCGCGCGCCTTCGACAAAGCTTTTTTGCTCCATCAGGTTGCGGCGGATGTCGGGGTGGACGATCAGTGGGTCAGCCGGGCCATCCGGGTTTTCAACTCCAGTCACGGCGCGGCCTTGCAACCGGTCTTTGGCGTAAGAAACCGCGTTTTGATAGGCGGCTTCGGCCTGGCCGTAGCCTTGCAGGCCAACGCCAAGGCGGGCTTCGTTCATCATGGTGAACATCGCCCGCATGCCCTTGTGCAGATCACCCAACAGCCAGCCGGTCGCGCCGTCATAGTTCATCACGCAGGTGGCGTTGCCGTGGATGCCCATCTTGTGTTCAAGACTGCCGCAAGTGACCGCGTTGCGCGCGCGAAGGCTGCCATCGTCCCCCACCAGCACCTTCGGCACGATGAACAGCGAAATCCCCTTGGTGCCTTCGCCGCCACCCGGCGCTTTGGCCAACACCAGATGGATGATGTTTTCCGCCAGATCATGCTCTCCGGCCGAGATGAAGATCTTTTGCCCGGTGATCTTGTAACTGCCATCGGCCTGAGGCTCTGCCTTGGTCCGCATCAGCCCCAGATCGGTGCCGCAATGCGGTTCGGTCAGGTTCATCGTGCCGGTCCAGTCGCAAGAAATCAGCTTGGGCAGATACATCGCCTTTTGCGCGTCGGTGCCATGGAAATGGATGGCGGAATAGGCGCCATGGGTCAGGCCTTGATACATGTTGAAGGCCATGTTGGCGGAAACAAACACCTCTCCCACAGCCGTGCCCATCAGATAGGGCAGGCCTTGACCGCCATAGGCAGGGTCACAATCCAGCGCCGTCCAGCCGCCGTCCTTCATCCTCTTGAAGGCCTCAGCAAACCCTTCCGGCGTGCGCACAACCCCGTTTTCCAGCCTGCAACCCTGACGATCGCCCACCGCGTTCAGCGGCGCCAGCACCTCAGTCGCGACCTTGCCCGCCTCTTCCAGAACCGCCGCCGTAAAGCTTGCGTCCAGATCGCCATAGCCCGGCACAGCGCTGGCCGAGACCTTTAGCAATTCGTGCAAAACGAATTGCAAGTCAGCGAGGGGGGCGGTGTAGCTGGGCATGGCAGTCTCCTAAAGCGGGCTTAGTGAGGCGGTTTTTGTTGGGCGGCAATGGCGGCGGTGCCAGCGTCAATCTCGGCCAGAAGTTCGGTAATGGCGATGTCCAACTCGGCCCGCTGGGATTGCATCACCGCAAGGCGGCTTTGCGCCAGCGTCAGGATGCGCAGCATCTGGGGCAGATTTGCCGCCTCACGATCATACAGATCCAGCGTCTGGCGTATGTCTTCCAGCGAAAAGCCAAAGCGTTTGCCACGCAGGATCAGCTTTAGCCGGGCGCGATCGCGCCGCGTATAAAGCCGCTTCATGCCTTGCCGGATCGGCTCCAGCAGTTCTTTCGCCTCATAGAACCGCAAAGTGCGGGGCGTGACATCAAACACCTCGCACATCTGGCGGATGGTCATCAAATCGGTCTCAGTCATCTTTCACTCATGAAAACGGGGCGCAACTGCCTAAGGCAGATGGGCCGGTTTCGGAGACGATACTAGCGCACCTGACGTTAACGTCATCGTAACGTCACGTCATAGTTTTCTAATCGGCGGGCAGCTTTGCCAACTGATCCACGGCCGTGCCACGCAGGGCTTTCAGATCCGAAATGGTCAGGCCCAGGTCCGTTTGCTGGCGCTGCAACACCACCAATTGGCGGTCGGCCATGCCCAGAAACTCTTGCAACTGCGGGCGTTGGCCCTTGTTGCCGTAAAGGTGCAGCCACTGGCGGATCTCTTCCAGCGAAAAGCCAAAGCGGCGGCCGCGCAGGATCAGCTTCATCCGGGCCACATCGCGTGAGCCATAAAACCGGGCGCGACCCTCCCTTTCGGGTGCGAGCAGCTCGATGTATTCATAATATCGCAGCGTGCGGGGCGTGACTTCAAACGCGGCGCACATATCCTTGAAACTGAGGCGGGTCTCTACGGTCACTCGGGTCTCCGTTGCGCGAATGGTAGGCTTGCCGCGCACGCCATGCAACTGTTTGAAGTGCCGCTGCGTCACCTTGGCCACTTTTGGCGCAGGGCAGGCCTTGCGCCCGGCACGCGGCGCGGGTTTGATGCGGCAAGGAATATCATGCCACAGATCACCCGAAGCGCCCGCCAGTTCATCGATGCCCTGCCCCATGCCCGCGCGCTGGGGTTGGTGCTGGAGGATATTGGCGATGGCCGGGCCGTGCTGTCGATGCCCTACGACGTGCGGCTGATTGGCGATCCGGCAACGGGGGTGATTGCGGGCGGCGCGGTCTCGGCCTTGATGGATACCGCTTCGGGGGCGGCGGTGATGTGCCATCCGACAGCGCCCTTGTCGACCGCCACGCTGGATCTGCGGATTGATTACATGCGCCCGGCCAGCCCCGGCCAAACCATCCGCGCGCGGGCTGAATGTCATCATGTGACCCGCTCGGTCGCATTTGTGCGGGTGACGGCGACGGATGACGATGAAACTCGCCCGGTGGCGATGGCAACCGGGGCGTTTACCGTTGATCGGCGTGAGGATCGCGGATGACTGCGGCGCGCACGGCTTTGGTGCAAGAATTGGTCGGCGGGATACCCTATTTGCGGTTTCTAGGCCTGCGATTTGCGTTTGAGGGCGAGGGTTTGATGGGGGTTTTGCCCTTTGATCCGGGACTGATTGGCAACCCATTAATCCCGGCGCTGCACGGCGGGGTCACGGCGGCGTTCTTGGAGGCGACGGCGATGATCGCCTTGGTTTGTGAGGGGATGGTCGAGGATTTGCCGCCCAAACTGCCGAAAACCATTGATCTGACGGTGGATTATCTGCGGGCAGGGGCGGCGTGCGACGCCTATGCCTCTGCGCGGGTGCTGCGGGCGGGGCGGCGCTATGCAAGCGTGCAGGTTGAGGCGTGGCAGGACAACCGCGCGCGGCCCTTTGCGCAGGCCAATTGCCATTTTCTGATGCCGCGATGAGTGCGCCATTGCCGCCACTGACGCATGGCCGGATCTGGCGGATTGCCGGGCCGATTGTCTTGTCAAATGCCACGGTGCCGCTGATCGGCCTGGTCGATACCGGGGTGATCGGGCGGATGGGCGGGGCCGCGCCGATTGCGGCGGTGGGGCTGGGGGCGGTGATTTTAGCCTCGATCTACTGGATCTTCGGCTTTTTGCGGATGGGCACCTCGGGGCTTGCCGCACAGGCGCATGGGGCGGGGGATGGGGCCGAAAGTTCGGCCGTGCTGCTGCGCGCTTTGATTGTGGCAGTGGCGGCGGGGCTTGGGCTGGTTTTGCTGCAAGGACCCGTTTTCGCGGGGGTGATGTGGCTGTCACCTGCCACCGAAGGGGTGGAGGGTTTGGCGCGCGAGTATCTGGCGATACGGATCTGGGGCGCGCCTTCGACGATTGCGATTTTTGCGGTGATGGGCTGGCTGCTGGCGACGGAGCGCGCGCGCGGGATGCTGGGGGTGCAGTTGTGGATCACCGGGGTCAATCTGGTTTTGAACCTGTGGTTCGTGCTGGGGCTGGGATGGGGGGTGCCGGGAGTGGCGGTGGCGTCGCTGATGGCCGAGTGGAGCGGGCTGGCCTTGGGCCTATGGCTGTGCCGCAGCGCCTTTGGCGCGGGGTTTGCAGCGGCCCGCGCCCGGATCAGGGACGCCGCGGCGCTGCGGGTGATGGTGGCGGTGAATGGTGATATCATGGTGCGATCTGTCTTGTTGCAGATGTGCTTTACGGTGTTTGTGTTCATGGGCGCGCGGCATGGCGATGTGCAGCAGGCGGCCAACCACATCCTTTTGCAGTTCTTTGAGATTACCGCATATGCGCTGGATGGGTTTGCCTTTGCCGCCGAGACTTTGGTGGGCCAAGCGGTGGGCGCGCGGGCAGTGGCGGGGGTGCGGCAGGCGACCCGGCTGGCGATGATCTGGGGGCTGATCGGGGCGGGGCTTTTGGCACTGATATTCGCGCTGTTTGGCGGGATGGTGATTGATCTGCTGACCACAGCACCTGAGGTGCGGGCCGAAGCGCGGTTGTTCCTTTGGGGCGTAGTGGCGGCGCCGGTTCTGGGCACGGTGGCCTGGACCTTTGACGGGGTATACATCGGCGCAACGATGACGCGGGCGATGCGGCAGGTGATGGTTCAATGCGTGGCGATCTATGCCGTGGCCTTGGTGGTTTTGGTGCCTATGTTCGACAATCACGGGCTCTGGGCGGCGTTGATGGTGCTGATGGTGGTGCGCTCAGTGTTGATGACGCGGCGGTATCCGCAGGTGTTGGCCAAGGCGGGGCGCGCGTGACGCTTGCCATCGGGGGGGCGGATGGGCCAATATCCGCGCCAAATCAGGGGGAATGAATGCGGAAGTTTCTGGTCGTTTTGGACGACAGCCGCGAATGTCTGAACGCGATGCGCTTTGCCGCACTGCGGGCGGCGCATACGGGTGGGGGGGTCTGCATTCTGTCGGTGATCCCGCCTGAGGAGTTTCAGCATTGGATGGGCGTTGCCGATCTGATGCGGGCCGAAGCGCGCGAGCGGATCGAGGCGCATTTCGAAGTGTTCGCCAAGTGGATGCGCGACAAGCAAGGCGTGAACCCCGAACTGGTGATCCGCGAGGGCGATCCGGTGACAGAAATTCTGGCGCAGGTGCAGGATGATCCCGAGATCGGGATTCTGGTTCTGGGGGCGGGCAATGAAAAGCAGGGGCCGGGGCCTTTGGTGACGGCGATGTCGCGCAATGCGGGCAGCTTGCCTATCCCGATTACGATCGTGCCGGGTGATATGTCGAAGGAACGGTTGGAGACGATTACTTGAGGGGTGCCCTGACTCGGGACGAAAAATTTTCAACAAATCAATAGTTTGTATTTAAATTTTAGGAACTTGTTAACCTTTGACCCCCTAGACGCCAATGCTTTAACGCCCGCAGCAGGACGGCTTTCCTGACCCGGGCCGGGCAGAATTTCGCTTTCCAACCGGGCAAAACCGGGGCAGCATGGGGCGATTACCTGATGGCAGCCTTTGGCCTGTGACCGATTGGACATTTTCCCATGCGCGCCTTTTCCGCCGCCTTGATCTTTGCCGCCGCTTTGATGTTGGCCCCGTTTGGGGCCATGGCTCAAAGCTGGACCGATCAGCCCTTTGACCCCGCCCCGATGAGCTGCGAGGATATTGCGACGTTGCAAGCCGCCTTGGCATTCTCGGGTGATTACTACGGCTATACCGACGGGATTTGGGCCGATGACGGTGCGTTGGCGCTGAAAGCCTGGGTTCAGCGCGAAGAAGGCACGGATCAGCCGCTTTATCGCCACCTTAAGCCGTTGATCATGCGGCTGGAAGATGAGCGGGTAAAAAGTGGCTGGCAGCTGTTTTACTCCGAAACCACCAACACCTCCTATCTACATCCGTTCGAGATGTTGAAAGAGGTCGAGAACCCAGACGGGATCGAATTCCTGTCAGATGACAAGGGGTTAAGTGTGATGGTCCGAATTGGCAATCAAGGGCAGATGCAAGAGATTCAGGACTGGTTCTTCAGCAAGGCCCTGCCGAATACCGATCCGTTCCGGTTCAATAATGACGCGCTTTGGATCACCTCGGCCAAGGTGGAAGGGGATATGACGGTCTACGCGCGGTCAGATTTGCATGGGGGCAGCTGGTCAACGGTGTCGGTGGTGGCGCGGCCGGAATACTTCTATCATCTGAACTTGATGGCGGCTTCGATGTCTGTGGGCGGCAGCCCGGCGACGTTGATGTGGACGCAAGGTGGGGTGATTGATCAGGTCATCAATGGCGGCGGTGAGGCCGCAGCCGCAGCGCCTGCGCTGTCGGACGCGGGCGGGCCGAAAGATCAGGTGCGCCGTCCGCGCCCGGCAGGCACCGCCGAAGCGCCGCCCGCGCCCGTTGATGTGGCGGCGAATGAGCCGCCAGCCGCGCTGGGATCCGGCGGGGCAGCCCCTATTCTGGCCACCCCGGGAGAGGGGACCGCCCCCCAGCCCGGCCCCGTGCCAGATACCACGCCAGAGCCTGACAGCCCACCCATGGGCATCGGCATTGCCGACCCCGGCCAAGCCCCGGTGCGGGTGCCCGGCGCGCCTTCGCCCGAAACCGTCGCCATCGCCGAGACCGCCCCCGAGACCCCGCGCGCCAAGGTAGAAGGCACGATCAAAGGATCGGGCACCGGGTTCTACATCGGGCCGAATATGCTGGTGACGGCGGCGCATGTGATTGATGGGTGCAGCGCGGTGGCGATGATTGATGGCACGCCTTTGGAGATTCTGGCCTCTGACTCTTCGATGGATCTGGCCGTGTTGGGCGGGGCCACGGATGCGGGCGTCTGGCTGAAACTGTCAGCGCTGGAGGTGCCCAAGCTGGGCGAAGCGGTGACGGCGCTGGGCTATCCCTATTACACCTCTCTCGATCAGGGGCTCACGGTGACCAGCGGCAATGTCAGCGCGTTGCGCGGGATTGATGGATCCTCCAGCCGGGTGATGATCACGGCCCCGGTGCAGCCGGGCAATTCGGGCGGGCCGTTGTTGAACAAAAAGGGCGCGGTGATTGGCGTGGTGGTCAGCCGGGTCGATGACATGGCCATTCTGGAAGAGACCGGCAGCCTGCCGCAGAATATGAACTTTGCGGTGCCGTCGGGGCCGTTGCTGACCTTCCTTGCGCAATCGCGGATTTCGCGCCCGCAGGGCGAGGGATCGGGGGCGGATATCTCTGGCGAAGTGCCCGATGGTGTGGCCAATGCCGTGGTGCCATTGCACTGCTATCAGTAGGCTTGGCGTAAGCAGGCGCTTAGGCGTAAGCATTTTTTGCCAATAAGATGCAAGTTTTGGGATGGTGGGCATTGGCGGCCCGCGCCCGCCCGTCTATATGCGCGGTCAGATGCCAGACCCCGGGGCGCAGACCGCCTTTCCTAACCTAAGTGAGCCCTATCGTGATCAAGGATCTTGCCACGCCCTCTCGTTTCTGGCGCCCGGTGCTGTCGCCGATTTTGCTGAACCTGCTGGTTGGAGTGTTCATCATGGCCGCACTGAACCTGACCTTTTGGAGCAGGATCCCGGTGCCCTTTGTGGGCCATCCGTTCAGTGCTGTGCTGTTTGCGGTGATGATCTGCGTGTTTTTCTTTTTCATCATCAGCCTGTTTGCAGTGCGCTGGCTGCAAAAGCCGGTTCTGGTGGCGTTTGTGATGATTGGCGCGGTGACCAGTTTTTACCAAGACAAGCTGGGCATCACCATTGACCGCGAGATGATCCAGAACGCCATGGTGACCACGGCGGCGGAATCCAAACATCTGATCACCTTGCCCTTTGTGATGCATGTGGTGCTGTTTGGCGTGTTGCCTGCGCTGTTGATCTTTTGGGTGCAGGTGCGCAGGCGTCCGGTGCGGTGGGCGGCTTTGGTCTGGCTGGGCACGGTTGTGGGCAGTTTCGTGCTGTTTGCCGGGCTGCTCCTGAGCGATGCCAAGTTGTATATGGGCACGCTGCGCGAACATAAGGAAATTCTGGCCTCGCAGCAGCCGATGGCGCCTTTGTCGGGCGCAGCGCGCTATGCCAAGATGATGCTGAAATCGACCAAGATCGTGTTGGCCCCTTATGGCCGTGATGCAAAGCCGGGGCCATTTCTGGCCAAAGCCGACAAACCGGTCTTAATGCTGATCTGGGCCGGAGAAACGACCCGCGCCATGAACTGGGGGATGAACGGCTATGCGCGAGACACCTCTCCCGAACTGGCCAAGCGCGGGGTGGTGAACTTTTCCGATGTCACCTCTTGCGGCACCGCCACGGCCACCTCTCTGCCCTGCATGTTCTCGCACTTGCGGCGCACGGAATATTCCTATGACGCCGGACTGTCCTATGAAAATCTGCTGGATGTGATGAAGACCGCCGGGTTCAAGGTGGAATGGTGGGACAACAACACCGGCCACAAGAACATTGCCGACCGGGCCGATGCGACCGGCTTCATGATCGAAGATCACCCTTTGCCAGAGGCTTGCGGGCGGGGTGGCGAATGCACCGATCTGGTCTACTTGGATTTCCTGCGTGAAAAGGCGGCGACGATCACCGAAGATACGGTGCTGGTGTTTCACCAGATCGGCAGCCATGGGCCGTCGTATTTCCTGCGCTACCCCGAGGGGTTTGACGGCTTTGAGCCGGCCTGCTCGCGGCCCGAGTTGACCGAGTGTTCATCCGAGGAACTGGCCAATGCCTATGACAACACAATCCTTTATATGGATTGGGTTATGGCGCAATCGCTGGATATTCTGAACGAACAGGACCGGGTTATTCCGGCGATGTTCTATGTCTCGGACCATGGCGAAAGCCTTGGCGAGTCGGGGTTGTATCTGCATGGCGCGCCGTGGTTCATGGCGCCTGAGGAGCAGATCAAGGTGCCGATGGTGATCTGGATGGCAGACCGTTTTCAGACGGCTTTGGGCGTGACCTCGGCCTGTCTGATGGCCCGGTCTGGGGATGTGTTGAGCCATGACAACATGTATTCTACGGTACTGGGGATGGTGGATGTGGTGACCGAAACCCGGGTGCCGGATTTGGATCTGACGGCGGGTTGCAGAGGGGTTGGCGGCTGATGGGAAAACCACCACGCAAGACCGGGATCGCGCATTTCTTTGCGGCTGCCAGCTATTCGGCGGGCGGATTGCAGCGGTTGGCCAAGGAAAGCGCGTTTCGGCAAGAGGCGGGGATTGGGGTTTTGGCCCTTGCCGCGCTGTGGTTCTTTGGCGCGACTTGCGGAGAGTTGGTACTTTTTGCGGTGCTGCTGCTGGTCTTGATCGCAGTAGAGGCGTTGAATACCGCGCTGGAGGTTTTGGTGGATCATCTGTCGCCCGACTGGTCGCAATTTGCCAAGGAGGCCAAGGATCTGGGGTCTTTGGCGGTGGCTTGTGTGATTGGCGCGATGGCGCTTTACGCGGCTTGGGCGTTGCTGAACTAAGCCCGCCAACCTTGACATACGCCGGGGTCAGGCGCATATCCGACTGGAATGGTAGGAGACTCGAAATGTTCATCCAGACCGAAAGCACGCCCAACCCTGCGACGCTGAAATTTCTGCCCGGCCAGACCGTGCTTGATATGGGCACGGCGGATTTCCCTAATGCCGAAGCGGCGGTGAAATCGCCTTTGGCCAAGCGGATTTTCGCGGCGGCGGGCGTGACCGGCGTTTTCTTTGGCACCGATTTTGTGACCGTGACCAAGGCGGAAGCCGCCGAGTGGCAGCATATCAAGCCCGCAATTCTGGGCGCTATCATGGAGCATTACCAGTCTGGCCAGCCCGCGATCGAGGGTGAAGCCTCGGGCGGTGGTCATGCCGAGCATACTGGCGAGGATGGCGATATTGTGCGCCAGATCAAAGAGTTGCTGGATACCCGCGTGCGGCCTGCGGTGGCGCAGGATGGCGGGGATATCACCTTTCATGGCTTTGACCGGGGCATCGTTTATCTGCACATGCAGGGCGCTTGCGCGGGCTGCCCGTCCAGCACTTTGACGCTAAAAATGGGCATCGAGAACCTGCTGCGGCATTATATCCCAGAGGTGACCGAGGTGCGGCCCGTTGCTGCCTAAGACTATTTTGGCATTCGACACATCGGCGGCGCATTGCGCCGCCGCTTTGCTTTTACCCGACGGGCGGTGTTTGAACCGGCTGGAACCGATGGCCAAGGGGCAGGCCGAGCGGCTGATCGGGCTGTTGGAAGAACTGCTGACCGATGGCGGAATCGGCTGGGCCGATCTGGACGCGGTGGCGGTGGGCACCGGGCCGGGGAATTTCACCGGGGTTCGGATTTCTGTTGCGGCGGCGCGGGGGCTGGCCTTGGGCTTGGGTATTCCGGCCATTGGGGTGACGCGGCTGGAGGCTTTGGCTTTTGGCCTGCCGCGTCCGGTGACGGTGGTAGATGACGCGCGGCGCGGTGAGGTCTATGTGCAGCGGTTCGGGGACGATGGCGCGGGCCAAGCGCGGGTTGTGCCGCTGGACGGGCTGGAGATTTTTGGCGCGGTGACGGGGTTGGAAACTGGATTTGCGGCGGGGGCCGCCCTGCCCGCTGCGATGCCGTTGGCTGAGGCGACGGCGAGGATTGCAGCGGCGCGGGCCACGCCCGGCCCCTCCCCCGCGCCGTTTTATCTGCGCGGGGCGGATGCGGCGCCGCCCTCTACCCTGCCCCCGGCGATCCTGCCATGACGCCTGAGGCGCTGGCGGCGCTGCATCAGCGGTGTTTTGTCACGCCACGCCCTTGGGGGCCGGCGGAATTTGCGCTGTATGACAGCGACCCGTTGGTGTTTTTGCTGGTCGAGGCGGATGCGGGGTTTTTACTCGGCCGCGCGGTGGCGGGTGAGGCCGAGGTACTGACGCTGGCCGTGGCCCCCGAAAGCCGCCGCTTGGGGTTAGGGCGCAAATTGCTGGCGCGGTTTACCTATCAGGCGCGGTTGCGCGGGGCGCAGACGGCATTTCTAGAGGTGAGTGCGGCGAATGCGGCGGCGCTGGCATTATACGAATCGGCGGGATTTTCCGCCTCAGGTCGGCGTAAGGGCTATTACACCGGGGTGGATGGGGTGCGGATTGACGCGGTGGTGATGGCGCGGGCGCTGTAGGGGTGCTGTCAAGCTGACCAAAGAGTCAACTTCACGCCCAGATCATGCGAATCCGACTTGACCCCTACCCGGGCATACCGCCTATTCTGCCCCATGATCCGCCCAAGACCGGGACAACCCGGCTAAGGGCGGCACTGTGGTTCATCAACCGGGAGAACAACCGATGACCTTGATCAAATCCCTTGCGGGTGCAACCTGCGCCATGGCTCTGATGGCGGGCGCTGCCTTGGCAGAGCCGGCAATCATCTATGATATGGGCGGCAAATTCGACAAGTCGTTCAACGAAGCGGCCTTTAACGGCGCGGAGCGTTGGGCCAAGGAAACCGGCGGCACCTATTAAGAGCTGGAAATGCAGGACGAAGCCCAGCGCGAGCAGGCTTTGCGCCGTCTGGCCGAATCTGGCGCCAACCCGGTCGTGATGACCGGCTTTGCCTTTGGCGACGTGCTGGCCAAGGTCGCGCCCGACTTTCCAGAGACCAAGTTTGCCATCATCGACGTGGACTGGCTGGATCTGCCGAACGTGTCTCAGGTGGCGTTCACGGAGCATGAGGGCAGCTATCTGGTGGGCATGATGGCGGCGATGGCGTCAAAGTCGAACACCGTTGGCTTTGTCGGCGGCATGGACATCCCGTTGATCCGCAAGTTCGGCTGCGGCTATGCCCAAGGCGTGATGGCGGCCAATCCGGATGCGACCGTGATCCTGAACATGACCGGCAGCACGCCTGAGGCGTGGAACGATCCGGCCAAGGGCGCAGAACTGGCGCGGGCGCAGAAGTCGCAGGGCGCGGATGTGATCTATGCAGCGGCTGGTGCCACCGGCGTGGGCGTTTTGCAAGCGGCGGCGGATGAGGGCATCTTGTCGATCGGCGTGGACAGCAACCAAAACTACCTGCACCCAGGTCAGGTTCTGACCTCGATGCTCAAGCGGGTTGATAACGCTGTGTTCAACTCTTTCACCGCAGGCGACGCGCTGAAGCCGGGTCTTGAAGTGATGAACCTGGCCAATGACGGCGTTGGTTTTGCAATGGACGAGAACAACGCGGCTTTGGTGACGCCTGAGATGCTGGCGGCTGTCGAAGCGGCTGCGGCAAAGATCAAGTCGGGTGAGTTGGTCGTGCATGATTACATGAGCGATGACACCTGCCCTGCGGCGACGTTCTAAACTGCTTTTCGCATAGAAATCAAAGGGCCGTGCCAGCGATGGCGCGGCCCGAATTGTAACATGGAATGGGTAAATGGTCGATCGCCGGGAGCTTATGATGGCCGGGAGTTTATGATGGCCGGGATGGCTTCGGGATTGGTCTGGGGGGCGGGGGCTGCGGCGGCGGCTGGGCGATTTGCCGTGCCGCCCGAGGAAGACCCGCATGAGATGACGTTGATGCAATGGCCAGTCAGCCGCAAGGTGCATCCGGATGGCGAATTTCTGGACCTGTTGCAGGGCACGATTGCCGATGTCGCCAATGCGGTCGCGGATTATGAGCCGGTGGTGATGCTGGCGGCGGCGACCCATCACGCGACGGCGCGCAAGCAGTTGGGTAAGGCGGTGCAGCTGTGGGACATTCCCACCGATGACCTTTGGGCGCGGGATTGCGGGCCGATCGTGGTGACGGATGGCGCGGGCCAGCGGGCGGTGGCGCATATTCAGTTCAACGGCTGGGGCAACCGTCAGGTCCATGGAAATGACAGCAAGGTGGCCGAGCGGGTGGCGGGGCGTCTGGGCTTGGCGCTGCGGCCCACGGGGCTGCACGGCGAGGCGGGCGCGGTAGAGCAAGACGGCCACGGGCTGTTAATCGCGCATGGAAGCTCTTGGGTTCACAAAAACCGCAATCCGGGGATGACGCGCGATCAGATCGGGGCGGCCGTGCTGGAGGCTTATGGGGCCGACCAGATTTTGTGGTCTGCGGGGGTGCGTGATCTGGATATCACCGATTACCACATCGATTCACTGGCGCGGCTGACCGGGCCGGGGCGGGTGTTGATCAACCTGCCCAGCGACCCGGACCCTGACGATGAATTCCACGCCGCTGCGCTGGAGACCGAGGCCATGCTGCGCGCGGCGGGGCTGTCGGTTGAGGGTATCCCGGAACCCCTGCGCCGCCGGGTCGATTCGATTGATTTCGTGGCCTCTTATGCCAATTACTATGTCTGCAATGGCGCGGTGATTGCCGCCCAGTTCGGCGATAATGACACCGACGCCCAAGCCGTAGCGGCGTTGAAACGGCATTTTCCGGGGCGTGAGGTGATTTCCCTGAACGTGGATGCTTTGGGTGAAGTTGGCGGCGGCATTCATTGCGCCACGCATGAGGTGCCGAAGGCATGAGCTGGCTTGCCCGAAACGCGGACGCAATTCAAGCCGGGGCTGCCGCGATAACTGCGGTGACGGCGGTGTTGGCGGTGGTGGGGGTCTTGGCGCAAATGCGCGCGGCGGAAGCCACGTCACGGGCGCAAACGGCGCGGGAATCTTATGCCGCCCATCTGACTTTGGCGGTGGCCAATCCTGACTTTGCGGACCCGGCCGATGCTTGCGCATTGGCGGCGTCGCCCAAGGCGGGGGCCTATGCCGCCTATATCGACCATTTGCTTTATGCCGCTGAACAAATGCTGGAGGTTGACCCCAGTTGGGATGCGACCTTTGCGCAGGCGCTGACCCCGCATGCCGCCGCGATCTGTGCGGGTATTCCCGGCGATGACACCACTGGCATGACGCAGATGCTGGCTGATTTTCGGACCAAGACTTGCCCCGGGGTCCAGCTGTGTAACGGGGGCCAATAGCATGGCCGCCGCTGCCTTGCCCCTTTGCAAGCCAAGCTGGCTCTGCCACAGTCATTAATCACTTGTCGAAAGGCCCAGCATGATCGGAACGGACAGCAATTTCGCGATTGAGCTGAAGGGCATCTCAAAGGCCTTTGGCCCGGTGCAGGCCAACCGCGATATCAACATCGCAGTGCCGCGCGGCACGATCCATGGCATTATCGGAGAGAATGGCGCAGGGAAATCCACGCTGATGTCCATTCTATATGGGTTCTACAAGGCGGATTCGGGGCAGATATTTATCAACGGCACGCCCACGGCAATTCCCGACAGTCAGGCCGCGATTCGGGCGGGCATTGGCATGGTGTTTCAGCATTTCAAACTGGTGCAGAACTTTACCGTTCTGGAAAATGTGATTTTGGGGGTTGAGGATGGCGCGCTTTTGAACCGCTCACTCGCTAAGGCGCGGCTGGAACTGACGCGGCTGTCGGCGGAATACGAGCTGGACGTGGACCCGGATGCCTTGATCGAGGATCTGTCGGTGGGCCATCAGCAGCGGGTGGAGATTCTAAAGGCGCTGTATCGGCAGGCTGACATCCTGATTCTGGATGAGCCGACCGGGGTGCTGACCCCGGATGAGGCGGACCATCTGTTTCGCATCCTGCACGGGCTGCGCGATCAGGGAAAAACCATCATCCTGATCACCCACAAGCTGCGCGAGATTATGGAAGCCACGGATAATGTTTCCGTTATGCGGCGCGGCACGATGGTGGCGACGGTGAAGACAGCCGAGAGCAGCCCCGAGGCTTTGGCCGAGTTGATGGTGGGCCGCAAGGTTCTCTTGGAGGTGGACAAGGTGCCTGCGACGCCCGGTGAGGTGGTCTTGTCGGTGCAAGATCTGCGGGTGCGCGATGAGCAACGGGTGGAGCGGCTGAAAGGCGTCAGCTTTGACATTCGCGCCGGGGAGATTTTGGGGATTGCCGGGGTTGCGGGCAATGGTCAGTCGGAATTGCTGGCGGCACTGGGCGGGATGATGGCGGCGACGGGATCGGTGACGCTGAACGGGGCGGAGCTTCCGTTAAAGGGAGCGGGCGCGGATGGGCAAAGCAGGCGTCTGGCCGGGGTGGCCCATGTGCCGGAAGATCGTCATCACCACGGGCTGATCCTGGATTTTTCGGCCTGGGAGAATGTGGTGTTCGGCTATCACTATGACCCGAAGTATCAAAAGAACGCGCTGTTCATGGATAACGCGGCGATCAAGGCCGATACGGTGGCCAAGATGGAGACCTTTGACGTGCGCCCACCGATCCCGACTTTGCCGGCCAGTTCGTTCTCGGGCGGCAATCAGCAAAAGATCGTGGTGGCGCGGGAATTTGAGCAGGACCCGGATCTTTTGTTGGTGGGCCAGCCGACGCGCGGCGTGGATATCGGCGCGATTGAGTTCATTCATAAGCAGCTGATTGCCCTGCGGGATGCAGGCAAGGCAGTGTTGTTGGTGAGCGTGGAGTTGGACGAGATTCTAAGCCTGTCAGACCGCATTGCGGTGATGTTTGACGGCAAGCTGATGGGCTTTCGCGACCCCGCACAGACCGATGAGCGCGAGTTGGGGCTGATGATGGCCGGGATGACCGGTAAAGGGGAGGCCGCCTGATGGAACGTTTGCCAAGATGGGCTGATGTGGCTTTGGTGCCCTTTGTATCGTTGATGCTGGCTGCTTTTGTCGCCGCTTTGGTGTTGCTGGCGATTGGGCAAGACCCTTGGGAAGCGATAACGGTGATGGTTCAGGGCAGTCTGATGACGGCCAATGGCTGGGGCTATACGCTGTATTACACCACCAGTTTCATCTTTACCGGGCTGGCGGTGACGGTGGCGTTTCATGCCGGGTTATTCAACATCGGCGGCGAGGGGCAGGCGCTGTTGGGCGGGCTTGGTGTCGCGATGGTGTGCCTGTTCATCCCTTGGCCGCATTGGTCTTTGGCGCTGATCGGCGCGGCCACGGGGGCAGCGCTGTTCGGGGCGGCTTGGGCCGCGATTCCGGCCTATTTGCAGGCGAAACGCGGCAGCCATATCGTGATCACCACCATTATGTTCAACTATATCGGCGGCAGTCTGATGACGTTTTTGCTGGTCGATGTGTTGCGCCCGCAAGGCAAGATGGATCCGGCAACGGCGGAGTTTCCTGCCGCGACGCATCTACCATCCTTGGCCGATATGCCGGGGTTGAATCTGTTTTTCACCCGCGATGTGCCGGCCAATGTGACGCTGTTCATCGCGCTGGCGGCGGCGGTGGCGGTTTGGGCGCTGTTGTGGCGCACGCGGCTGGGCTATCAGATCCGCGCTTTTGGCAAGTCTGAGGCGGCGGCGCGCTATGCGGGTATCAATGCGACCAAGATCATCATGGTGGCCATGCTGATCTCTGGCGGGTTGGCGGGGTTGATGGCGATCAACAATGTGATGGGCGACGCCGAGCGGCTGTTGGGCAATTCGGCCTCGGGGGCCGGGTTCATCGGGATTGCGGTGGCGTTGATGGGGCGGAACCATCCGATTGGCATCGTGCTGGCGGCTTTGTTGTTCGGGTTTTTGTATCAAGGCGGGGCGGAACTGGGCATGTGGACCAGCATCCCGATCGAGATGCGGATTGTGGTGCAGGGTCTGGTGATCTTGTTCACCGGGGCTTTGGATGTGATGGTGCGGATGCTGCTGGTGCGGATATTCGCGCTGTTCCCCAAAGCACCACGGGCGGAGGCGGCGTGATGGATTATTCAACGCTTTTGCAGATCTTGGATTCTACCGTGCGGCTGGCCACACCTTTGTTGCTGGCCTGTCTGGCGGGGTTGTTTTCGGAACGTGCAGGGATCTTCGATATCGGGTTGGAGGGCAAGATGCTGGCCGGGGCGATGGCCTCGGGCGCGGTGTCGGCGCTGGTGGCGGCTTCGGTTGCCTGGACGGTTTGGGGGGTGGATATCACTTGGCTGCGCAATCTGATGCCGCCGATGATGTGGGGGCTGGTGGCGGGGGTTTTGGCTGCCTTGGTCTTTGCGCTGATCCATGGGGTCACGTCGATCACCTTTCGCGGCAATCAGCTGATCTCGGGCGTGGCGCTGAACTTTTTGGCGGCAGGGATGACGGTGCTGGTGGCGCAGCGGCTGTTCCAGCAGGGCAGCCGGACGCCCGCGCTGGATGGCAATGCGCGGTTTCAGCCGATTGATCTGCCCTTTGCCGATGCGGTCAAGGATGTGCCGGTGATTGGCAGCGCGTATGCCGAGGTAATCTCGGGGCATTCGATTTTGGTCTATGCGGCCTTTGCGGTGGTGCCGCTTAGCTGGTGGGTGCTGAACCGTACGCGGTTTGGTTTGCGGCTGCGCGCGGTGGGCGAGAACCCGGCGGCAGTGGATACGGCGGGCGTGTCGGTGGTGCGGCTGCGCTATCAGGCGGTGCTGATTACGGGCGTTTTATGCGGGATTGCGGGGGTTTACATGTCAACCGCGCTGCAGGCGGGCTTTGGCAAGGATATGACGGCGGGGCGGGGCTATATCGCCTTGGCCGCGCTGATATTCGCCAAATGGCGGCCGGTGCAGGCGATGTGGGCGTGTTTGCTGTTTGGGTTCTTTCAGGCGCTATCGTTCCGGCCTGATGTGGTCGAGGCGGTGGTGCAGGTAAAGGTGCCGGTGCCCTTCCTGACCGCCCTGCCCTATATCCTGACGGTCTTTGTGCTGGCCGGGTTTATCGGCAAGGCCATTCCGCCGCGTGCCGGTGGCCAGCCCTATGTGAAGGAACGGTGATGCGCGCGCTTGAGACCATTCGCCAGCGGGCCGGGGATGCGCCGGTTGCCTTGGGGCTGATCCTTGGGTCGGGCCTTGGGCATCTGGCCCATGCGGTTGATGGCGTGGCCATTCCTTATACCGATCTGCCGGGGTTTCCGCATGTGGCTGTTTCGGGGCATAATCCCAATCTGCACATCGGCATGCTGGAAGGCGTGCGCGTGGCGGTGTTTGGCGCGCGCGAGCATTACTATGAAAGCGGTAACCCGGCGGCGATGCGCGGCGCGTTGGAGGCGCTGAAGGCCCTGGGCGCGACCCGGTTGATTGCGACCAATGCGGCGGGGTCGATGCGGCCGGATATTCCGCCAGGCGATCTGATGCTGTTGAATGATCATATCAATTATTCAGGCCTGAACCCGTTGATTGGCGAAAAGACCGACGCGCGGTTTGTGCCGATGACTGAGGCGCATTCGCCCGGCATGCGGGCGGCGTTGAAGGCGGCGGCGGAGGCTGAGGGGATTGCGCTGAAAGAGGGGGTTTATTGCTGGTATTCCGGCCCCTCGTTCGAGACCAAGGCCGAGATCCGGATGCTGAAACTTCTGGGGGGTGATGCCGTTGGCATGTCGACCGTGCCAGAGGTGATTTTGGCGCGGTTTCTGGGGCTGGAGGTGGCGGCGATTTCCACCATCACCAATATGGCCGCCGGAATGAGCGATGAGCAGATCAGCCATGAGCATACCAAGGCAATGGCACCTGTGGGTGCGGCAAAACTGGAACGCATCTTGCGGCGCTATCTGACAAGCTTGCGATAAGGGCTTTGGCGGTTTGACTCTGCTGCCAAAGGGGCGCAACTCTTGGGCAACCCGTTCTTATTGCGCAATAAGCTGATAATGCAAATCTACCTCCCCATTGCCGAGGTATCGGTTGACGCTTTCCTGATCCTTGGGATCGGGGGGGTTGTTGGCTTTTTGTCTGGCATGTTCGGGGTTGGCGGCGGGTTTCTGATCACGCCTTTGCTGTTCTTCATCGGCATTCCGCCTGCGGTGGCGGTGGCGACGGGGGCCAATCAGGTTGTCGCCTCGTCCATTTCCGGGGTTTTGGCGCAGTTGAAGCGCAAGGCGGTGGATTTCCGCATGGGCTCGGTGTTGCTGGTTGGCGGCGTGGGCGGGTCTGCGGTGGGGATCTGGGTGTTTGCCTGGATGCAGGCGCGCGGGCAGATCGATCTGTTCGTGCAGTTGAGTTACGTTTTGTTTCTGGGCCTGATCGGCGCGATGATGTTGCAAGAAAGCCTGCGGGCGTTTTGGCGCAGCAAGAAACCCGGGGCGCCGATCCGCCGCAGCCATGTGCATAGCTGGGTGCATGGCCTGCCGTTTAAAATGAAGTTTCGGGCCAGTGGGCTGTATATCTCTGTCATCCCGCCGATGATTATTGGGGCCTTGGTGGGATTTTTGGCGGCGATCATGGGGGTGGGTGGTGGATTCATCATGGTGCCCGCGATGATCTATCTGCTGGGGATGCCGACCAAGGTGGTTATTGGCACCTCGCTGTTCCAGATTATCTTTGTGACGGCCTTCACCACGGTGATGCATGCGGTGACCAGCCAGACCGTGGATATGATGCTGGCGTTGATCTTGATCTTTGGCGGGGTGATCGGGGCGCAGATCGGCACGCGGGTGGGGGTGCGGCTGAAGGCCGAGCAGTTGCGGATCTTGCTGTCGGTGCTGGTGTTGGCCGTGGCGCTGAAGATTGCCGCCGATCTGCTGATCCGGCCGTCAGAGTTGTATTCGGTTATTCCGATGGTGTTGCCATGATCTGGCGGCTGGTGGGTTTGCTGATGGCTTTGGCGGGGCCTTGTGGCGCGCAGGAAAGCATTGTTTCGGGGTTGAGCCAGAGCCGGGTGTCGATCACGGCGGATTTCGATGGGTCCGAGATTTTGGTGTACGGCGCGGTCAAGCGCGAGGCGACGATTCCGACTGGCCAGTTGGATGTGATCATCACCGTCGAAGGCCCGCCAATGCCCTTGATTGTAAGGCGCAAGGATCGGGTCTGGGGAATCTGGATCAACAATGCCGCCGTGCAAATCGATTCCGCGCCGACGTTTTATGCCGTGGCCACAACCCGCCCCTTGGCCGATAGCCTGACCGCGACCGAAAACCTGCGCCATTCCATCACCATCGACAAGGTGATCCGCGCGGTTGGCATCACCTCTGAGGCCGACGCGTCCGAGGCTTTTGTTGAAGCGATGATGCGGGTGCGCACGGTTGAGGGACAATACCGCCTACTGGCCGATAGGGTAGAGCTGACCGATCAGACGCTGTTTCGCAGCGATTTCACCCTGCCCGCGAACCTGACCGAGGGGGAATACCGGGTGCGGCTGTTCTTGCTGCGCGAGGGCCGTGTGGTGGCGGAGCAGGAACGCGTGATCGGGGTGCGCAAAGAGGGGTTGGAGCGGATGATCTTTACGCTGGCGACCGAGCAGCCGTTGATCTACGGGCTTTTGTCCTTGCTGATGGCGGCGGCGGCGGGGTGGGCAGCCTCGGTCGCGTTTCGGTTTTTTCGGCCTTAGTGCGTATCGAATTTGATTGGGGTCACCTGATCAGATGCAATACGCAACAGTTCCGACGGATTGCCTGCCTTGGATCTCTCGCAATCTGAATCAGATTGGAAAAGATCCGCTTTAAGTCTGGTCTGCCTCGGCCAGAAGGGCCTTTAGATCCAGCGGTTCGGTGACCATGGCGATATCGCCCTGCGCGGTGCGGGGCCAGTCTTCGGGCGCGCGGTCGCGGTAAAGTTCGACCCCGTTGCCATCCGGATCTGACAGATAGATCGCCTCGCTGACCCCATGATCTGCAGCCCCGTCCAGCGGCCATCCGGCCTGCACCAATTGGTGCAGTACATTGGCAAGGGCCGTGCGGTCAGGATACAAGAATGCCGTGTGGTAAAGCCCGGTATGGCCGGGCGGCGGAGGTGTCGCGCCTTTGGACTCCCAAGTGTTCAGGCCGATATGATGGTGATATCCGCCCGCCGACAAAAAGGCCGCAGAGGTGCCAAGGCGTTGGGTCACTGCAAACCCCAAAAGGCCGGAATAAAACGCAATCGCGCGGTCAAGATCTGCCACCTTCAGGTGGATATGGCCGATGCGGGTCTGGGGCGGGGCAAGTGTCATGGCGGATGGGCCTTTCGCGGCAGGATGCGCCATCTAAACTAAGCCACCAATCGCTTGGGTTAAACGCCGATCCCCGCGCAGGGGATGTGCGGGGAAGCAGGGGCTGTCTTAGGCCTTTTTCTTCGGGCCGCTTGCGCTGTCCAGCGCATCAAGCCGGGCTTTCAGCGCCTCATTCTCTTCGCGGGCCTTTTGGGCCATGGCGCGCACTGCGTCAAATTCCTCACGCGTTACGAAATCGCGGTCCGCCATCCAGCGGTCAACCATGCTTTTCATCGCGGTTTCGGCTTCGGACTTCGCCCCTTGGGCGACGCCCATGGCATTGGTCATCAACTGGCTCATGTCATCGAAGAACTTGTTGCGGGTTTGCATTGGGGCCTCCTGTCGCTTGCCCCTTATATGCGCCCGCCGGGGGCAGTTCACAAGACCGCCGGGGTGCGGCACTTGCGGTTGACTTCGCCCTTGCCCCCCGCGACAAGCGGGCAGCCTGACCGGGGGTGCCGCGCATGATCCATTTTCCAGATATCTCGCCCGAGATCTTTTCGATTTCAATGTTCGGGATGACCTTTGCGCTGCGCTGGTATGCGCTGGCCTACATCGTCGGCATCCTGATTGCCTGGGGGTTGGCGGCGCGCACGATTGCGCGGCCAGGTCTTTGGGCCGGTGCCCCGCCCCTGACCCGTGATCAGCTGGAGCGGTTGATCACCTGGGTGATCCTGGGTGTGATTATCGGCGGGCGGTTGGGCTATGTGGTCTTTTACGATCCGGCCAAGTATCTGGCCGACCCAGCGGCGGCCTTGCGGGTTTGGGATGGCGGGATGTCATTTCATGGCGGCTTTATCGGTGTTGTGACGGCAGGGGTTTTGTTTGCGCGCAAAGAGCGGATTCCGATGCTGTCCTTGGGCGATCTGATGGGCCTGTCGGTGCCTGCCGGGCTGATGCTGGGCCGCATTGCCAATTTCATCAATGCCGAACTCTGGGGGCGGCAGACAGATTTGCCTTGGGGCGTGGCCTTTCCGGGCATTGCTGCGCAGACCTGCGAGGGGATTGCCGGGGTTTGCGCGCGCCATCCCAGCCAGCTGTATGAGGCGGCGCTGGAGGGTTTGTTGCTGGGCGCTTTGGTCTTGTGGCTGGCGTGGCGACGCGGGGCGTTGAAGACGCCGGGTCGGGTGATGGGGGTGTTTATTGCGGGCTACGGATTGGCGCGTTTTGCGGTGGAATTCGTGCGCCAGCCCGATGCGCAGTTTGTATCAGACGGCAACCCGTTGGGCCTTTATCTGCATCTGAACGGCTGGGGTCTGACGATGGGGCAATGCCTGTCTGTGCCGATGATCGCGGTGGGTCTGTGGTTTATTCTGCGCGCGCGCCGGGCCGCATGACGCCGCTGGCGCGCCTATTGGCCGCGCGGATTGCGGCAGATGGGCCGATCTCGGTGGCCGATTATATGGCTGAATGCCTGCTGCACCCCACGCATGGCTATTACACAACGCGCGATCCGTTTGGGGCGGCGGGGGATTTCACCACAGCACCCGAGATCAGCCAGATGTTTGGCGAGTTGTTCGGGCTGGCCTTGGCGCAGGCTTGGCTGGATCAGGGCGCGCCCGCGCGGTTTACGCTGGCCGAGTTGGGGCCGGGGCGTGGGACGTTGATGGCCGATATCTTGCGCGCCACGCGCGGGGTGCCGGGGTTTCATGCGGCGGCTGAGGTAGTTTTGGTTGAGGCCTCGCCCGTTTTGCGCAGTGTGCAGGGGCAGACGCTTGCGACGGCGGGTTTTGCGGCCCCGCGCTGGTTAGACGGGGCCGAAGATTTGCCGGAACAACCCTTGTTCCTGATGGCCAATGAGTTTTTCGATGCCCTGCCGATCCGGCAATTCCAGCGCGATGCGGCTGGCTGGCGCGAGAGATTGATTGGGCTGCGGGGCGGGGTGTTGGCCTTTGGTCTGTCAGATCATTTGCCGGTGCCCGATCTGCCTGCATTTCAAGACGCGCAACCGGGGCAGATTGTAGAGGTTTGCCCGATGGCCCTGCCGGTGATGTCGGTGATTTCAGACCGGGTGCAAAGGTTTGGTGGGGGTGGGTTTGTGGTTGACTATGGCGGTTGGCGATCCTGCGGGGATACCTTGCAGGCGTTGCGGGCGCATAGCTTTGATGATGTTCTGGCGCATCCCGGAGAGGCGGATCTGACCGCGCATGTGGATTTTGAGGCGCTGGCGATGGCTGTGCCCGCGCAGGCCTATGCCACCCAAGGCGCAGTTCTGGGGCGGTTGGGGATTGAGGCACGCGCGGCGGCTTTGGCACAGCGGCTGACCGGAAAGGCGCTGCAAAGCCATCTGGCCGCGCATCGCCGCTTGACCAATCAGGCAGAAATGGGGACGCTGTTCAAGGTGCTGGCGGTGTATCCGGCTGGCGCGCCCCTGCCTCCGGGAATGATGTGAATGCTGGAAATTCTGACCTCTGACGCGCTGGCTTGCCAGCACGGGTTTTTCACCCGCAAGGGGGGCGCATCTTCGGGGGTGTTTCAGGGGCTGAATTGCGGGCCCGGGTCTTCGGATCAGGCCGAGATCGTGGCGATCAACCGGGGCCGCGTGGCCGAGGCGATGGGGCTTGGGTCTGATGCACTGGTGACCGTGCATCAAGTGCATTCGCCCGATGTGGCGGTGGTGACGGGGCCGCTGGATGTGCGTCCCCGGGCAGATGCGATGGTGACGGCCACGCCGGGGCTGGGCTTGGGGATTTTGACCGCCGATTGCCAGCCGGTGCTGTTTGCCGATGCAAAGGCGGGGGTGATTGGGGCTGCCCATGCGGGCTGGAAGGGCGCTGTGGGTGGGGTGCTGGAGGCGACGCTGATTGCCATGGAGGCCTTGGGGGCCAATCGTGCCAATACCGTGGCGGTGATTGGCCCCTGCATCAGTCAGGCGGCGTATGAGGTGGGGCCGGAGTTCTTTGGGACCTTTTGTGGCGAAGACGCGGGCAATGCGCGATTCTTCGCGGCGGGCGCTGGCGACCGGATGCTGTTTGATCTGCCGGGCTATGGCCTGCACCGGCTGCGGGAGGCCGGGGTTGGCCATGCCGAATGGACGCGCCATTGCACCTTTGGCGATTCAGAGCGGTTTTATTCCTATCGCCGCACGACTCATGCACAAGAGCCGGACTATGGGCGGCTGATTGCGGTGATCCGCCTGTAATCTGCCACTTGATTGCCTTAGTTTCGGAAACAATCCCAGGTCTGGCGCGGCGATATACCCTGATTTTCTGCAAATTTTACGATTTTGGCGACAATCTGGGGTCATTCGCAAAGATTGTTGCTTGCCCGGAAATGGCCCAAATCTTTCACCAATCAGCCCAATAGCCGCCGCATTGATCCGCGATCTGCATCTCATGGCCAGAACGGCCCCCAGAATGGCGAGTTGAGAAGAGCATCATGACCAAGGACATCAAAACCGAACGCCGCTGGCTTCGTTCCGTGATCGAAGCATCGGCAGAGCCGCTGCCCGATTTCCCATGGATGCGCGGCGAGCGTCGCAAGCCAGTGTCTTTGGCGCCAGAGCCAACCTCGTTGACCAGCGCCGAATCGCAGGCAAAGCCAGCGCTGTTTGGCACGTCAGGCGCAGTTGCTGCCCGCTGATCGAATCAATTAAAGACAAATTCGGCGCAATTCTGGCGGGGATTGTGCAGCGGATCGCAGGTAATGCCGGGGGAGAGACCGGCATCGTTGCGGCCTTGGATGCGAATTAAGTCTTTGATTTGACAGAGGGTCACATTCGGGCAATGTTCGGTTCAGCAGATGTCCCTCTGCGAAGTTACAGGCGTCGGACGCGAGATTGTAAGACCTGAATGGGCAGCGCGTTGGACTAG